>WNFZ01002294.1_pt1 | contig 25436 bp, 19 predicted proteins | sample 5400081 | NCBI WGS metagenome assembly WNFZ01 (sample SAMN13153365, study PRJNA577476) | soil metagenome | isolation source: 80 cm soil or saprolite under grassland replicate 1 | place: USA:California | collected 2016-06-15 | reverse complement strand
CGTTGCTGTGGAGTGATGGCGATGCCGCCATCCCCTGCGATTATCGGCTGTTCGACAAGCCTCTCGACGACCTGACCAAGAATGACCATTTCCGCGCGATGCTCCAGACTGCCAAGGCGCGTGGCTTTCAGCCGCGCTACGTGGCCTTCGATAGTTGGTACAGCTCGCTCACCAACCTCAAAGCCATTCGCAGCCACGGCTGGCAGTGGCTCACGCGTCTGAAGGCCAACCGCCAGGTCAATCCGGATGGAACTGGCAATCGCGCGGTGTCTGCGTGCGCGATTCGTGAAGCGGGAACGCGCGTGCATTTGAAGGGCTATGGCTTTATTCTGGTGTTTCGGATCGACACCGCCGACGGTGACACGGAATACTGGGCGACAAGCGACCTGACGCTGACGATGGACGAGCGCACGGAGTTGGCCGACCAAATTTGGACGATTGAAAGCTATCATCGCGCCCTGAAGCAGCACACCGGAGCCGAGCGCTGTGCGGCGCGCAGTGCACGAGCGCAACGCAACCACATTGGCTGGGCGATACGAGCGTTTTTGCGTCTCGAGCATCATCGGCTGACCACGGGAACGAGTTGGTTTGAAGCCAAACTCGCGATCATTCGTCCAGCCCTCCAGCAGTTTCTGTCAGGACCCAAGGCGCTGTTGAACGGCTTTGAGCAAGCGACATTGGCGCACAAGCGCGCAACTGCGTAAGTCCTAAGAGAATAGAGAATAGAGGATAGAGAATAGCACCTACTTTACGACAATCGCTATCTTCTATCCCCGCTCTTCGGCAATACATCTTGCTGTTCTGGTCGTCTCTGTAAACTCCCCCGCCCGAATCTGCCAACCAAGGGCAAAAAGTGTGGTACTATCGGGGCTGTGTCTCAATGTGCCGACATTGATAGAATGAGGAGAAGCCCATGCGTCTGGTCACCTACCAAGACGAAACCGGCATCCATCTTGGCGCACTGCGCGATGATACAACCATTGTCTCGCTCGACGCGGTGGCGCCGAGTATGCTCGCGCTGATCGCCGGCGGCGAAGCGCTGCTGGGGCAGGCCCGCGCGGCGCTTGAGCGCGCCGCGACGACTCGGCCGCTGAGCGCTGTGAAGCTGCTCGCACCCATCCCGCGCCCGCCCATGGACGTCGTCTGCTTGGGCATGAACTATGTCGAGCACGCCTACGAGTCCAATCGTGCGAAGGGCCTAGAGCCGAGCCTGCCTCCACACCCGGTGTTTTTTACCAAGGCCGCCACGAGCGTATGTGGGCCAGACGACGACATCCCGCTCGACCCGCGCGTGACACAGGCGCTGGATTACGAAGTCGAGTTGGCGTATGTCATCGGGCGCGGCGGGAAGAATATCGCGCGCGCTCAGGCGATGCAGTATATCTTCGGCTATACAATTCTCAACGATATTTCGGCGCGCGACCTGCAGAATCGCCATCAGCAGTTCTACAAAGGCAAGAGCCTCGATTGCAGCTGCGCGATCGGCCCATGGATCGTCACCGCCGACGAAATAGCCGACCCGGCGGCTCTGGGACTGCGGCTGCGACTGAACGGCGAAACCCGCCAGGACTCGACCGTCGGCGACCTGATCTTCGACATTCCGACGACGATCGAGGTGCTGTCGCTCGGCCAGACGCTCGAGCCGGGCACGGTGGTCTCGACCGGCACGCCCAGCGGCGTGGGCATGGGCTTCAATCCGCCGAAGTATATGCAGGCCGGCGACGTAATGGAGGCCGAGGTCGACCATATCGGCGTGCTGCGCAATCGGGTGATTGCGGCGGAATAAAGTGGCATAAAAAATAGTCCGTATATAGTATGCCGGTTTGTAGTAAGGAGGTCTGCGATGGCCCGCGTCCCCCGGTTTGCCCTCGTACTCGCCCTCATTTTGTTCGCGATTGGTCTCAGCGTCCCCGCCCAAGCGCAGTCGTCGAATCCGATCAACCATATTATCGTCATCTATCAAGAAAACTGGAGCTTCGACAGTCTGTACGGTAAGTTCCCCGGCGCGAATGGCATCGCCAAAGCCGGCGCTGCGCTCAAACAGGTCGATAAGAACGGCCAGCCACTCACAACGCTGCCGCAGCCGATCGACACCAATTTGAAGCCTGCTGGTCCCGATCCGCGCTTCCCGGCGAATATGCCGGTGCAGCCCTTTTCGATCGCCCAGTATGTGCCGGCCGATCAAAAGATCGGCGACCTGGTCCACCGCTTCTATCAGGAGCAATATCAGATCGACGGCGGCAAGATGGACAAGTTTGTGGCCTGGAGCGATAATGGCGGCCTGACGATGGGTTACTACGATGCTACCAATATGCCGGAAGGCCAGCTCGCCCAGCAGTACACCATGGCCGATAACTTCTTCCACGCGGCCTTCGGCGGCTCGTTCCTGAATCACATCTGGCTGGTCTGCGCCTGCTCGCCGACATGGCCCAATGCCCCGGCCAGCAGGATCGCCCAACTCGACGCGAATGGCATCATGGTTAAAGATGGCTCGGTCACGCCCGACGGTTATGTTGTCAACACCTCGTTTACGATCAACTCGCCGCATCCGCCGAATATCACCGATACGGCCCAGTTGGTCCCTCAGCAGACGCAGCCGACGATCGGCGACCGCCTAAGCGAAAAGGGCATCTCGTGGGCCTGGTTCTCGGGCGGCTGGACCGACGCGCTGAACGGGCATCCCGACCCGCTGTTCCAGTACCACCACCAGCCATTCGCTTTCTTCCAGAACTACGCCGACGGCACCGACGGGCGCAAACAACACCTGAAGGACGAGTCGGAGTTCCACTACGAGGTCCAGACCAACACGCTGCCGGCTGTCTCGTTCGTCAAAGCGCTCGGCCCAAACAACGAGCATCCAGGGTATGCCGCCCTGTTGCAAGGTCAGCAGCATGTAGCGGATCTGGTGCATGAGATACAGAATAGCCCGGCCTGGGCCGATACGGCAATTATCATTACCTACGACGAGCACGGCGGCTTCTGGGACCATGTCGCGCCGCCGAAGGGCGACCGCTGGGGCCCCGGCTCGCGCGTCCCGGCGATCATCATCTCACCCTACGCCAAGAAGGGCTTCGTCGATCACACTCAATACGACACCACCTCGATCTTGAAGTTCATCGAGAATCGGTATGGGCTGGCCCCGCTGACCACACGCGATGCAGCCGCGAAGGACCTGAGTAACGCGTTCAACTTCAAACAACAGCCTGGTGGTGCGAATCAGCCGGCCACGCTGCCGAACACCGGCGGCGACGCAAACATACTGCCTGTGCTGCTTCTGGCAGTCGCTCTGCTGATCGGCGCGGGCGGGTTCATCCGGCGCGGGGCGCGGCGTTAACGAGTATGAGGGACTTTCAATAAGGCATCCCGATGACAAGATGACAGGGTGGCAAGGTGCAGGCGATCACTTTGCCACCTTGTCACCATCACCGGCAGATCAACACCGGCAGCCGGCTGGCACGCAGCACCTGGTCGACCGTGCTACCAAGCACGATCTCCAGCAGTGGGTTGAAGCCATAGCCGCCGATCACAATTATATCACTGCTGCTCGCCGCAGCAGTCGCCAGAATCGCGTCGGCGACCGGCCCGTGCTCGATTCGATAGCTGGCCTGGACGCCGTGGTCTTCCAGGTAGCTACGCGCGTGCGCCAAGGTCTCATCAGTGGTGTTCTGATCTTCCAGCACGGTCACCACCGTCAGCACCAGCTTCCAGTTGAGCGCCAGGTAGGTCGCGGCAAACAGCGCCTCCTCGGCCTTGGGGCTGCCATCGTAGGGCAACAGGGCACGCTCGATCGACCGCGCCGAGTCGGGCACCGCCAAAATTGGGCGCGGGCAGCGGCGAATCAACGTGCGAAACCTGGAACGCAAGCGCGCGATCGGCTCGGCGCCGGGCGGGTACGACAGACTCACCACCACCACGTCGGTCCACTTGGCGCGCTCGTTGATCTGGCGCGTCACATTGCCGATATCAATTGCAAGGCTTCCAGGAATGTGTGCGGCCGCGCAGCGCCGCTCGAACTCGGCGCGAACCGCAAGCGCCGGCATATTTTGCTGCGCGGCGACGGTAGGCACAACATGCAGCCCGGCCAGCCGCGCGCCCTCGCGCTGAGCAATCAGCAGCGCCTGCTCGAGCGCATGCCAACCGGCCGGCTCGCCACTAATCGCCACCAGCAGATCCGAAACCAGATGATCGGAGTAGCCGGCAGGTCGCAGCGTCTGCCGCCATGCGCCAGGCGGGGGCCCATCTTCCAGCGCTTCCGGAACCACCGCATCCCACAGACGACCGCCCAGCCGCGCCACCACGCGCCGCGGCGTTGCGCTCCGCTGGCTGGCGAGGTCGCTGATCGCGGCGTTGGGCGCAATCGTCCAGCCCAGCTCCCGCTCGAGGGCCGCACGATGCTCCGCGATCCAGATATACAGGTCGGTCTCGGTGCGGTGTGGGAAATCGTGCAGGATGCCCTGCTCGCGGATGGCCTGGTCTACCGGCAGATAGACATTGTCGTACCAATCGGCTACAGCTTCAGAAAGCGCTACCTCATCACCACGCTCTTGAGCGAGCGCTGCCCGGCGCGCCGCGATTTGCTCTTCGAGATGCCTGTACTGGCCCGGCGCGGTCACGCTCAGATCGGCATCCGGTCGTATCTCGTCGAGCTGCGTCCGGGCGAGAAACTCGGCGTACTCGGCCTTGATAATCAGATCATCTGGCGAGGTATCTGGCGTCAGCGGCACGCGCGTGTGAAGCTCGGTGACATATGCCTGGATATGGCTGGCGCCGGTTTCGCGCGCGACCGACACACGGTGGTTGCCGTCGAGCACGAAATAGGCTTGATCGATCTGATAGACCTCAATCGGCGGCACGCCGCTCATATTCTCGACTGCCCGGCGCACGCCGGTCCAGCGCGTTGCGTCACTATTTTTGCGCGGCAGAAAATCGCGTGTAAAATCGCCATAGCGCCCAACACTGCCGACGATTGCGCCGAGCGGGATGTCGCGCAGTTGCCGGCGCCCGCTCACTTGGGCCTTGAGCTTGTGCCGAACTTCGTCATACGAGAGCAGATTGCTTGGCTTACCGGTGAGCCGCGCAATGAGATCGCTCATTGCGGCTCGCGCCCGCGCCCGGCGAAAATCGTGCAGCGCCGCGACGCTGGCATCATTTCGGTTGATCATTGAAAAGGCCTCCGCCTTCTGGCAGATGTTTACAACGCAGTGTATATTGTACTCGAAATAGTAATAAATGACCGGACTTACGTAGTAGCCGCTGCGACGTGGCTTATAGCCTGCCCTTCGACAGGCTCAGGGCTGGCAGGCTCAGGATAGACGGCAGCATGGTACTTCCTGACTATTCCATATTTCGTTTTTTGCGCTCTGCGAGCGCAAAAAACGAAATATGATTAGAAAATAAAGTACCGCGGTTCCTGAGCTTGTCGAAGGGGAGCTTGCCGAAGGGCTGCCGCCCGTCCTGAGGCTCCCCTGAGCCTGTCGAAGGGCCTGACGAAGGGAAGGCAAAACAGCGTCTCGGTCGTGACCGCGTAAGCCCTGTAATGAAATATGGAGGGAGCAAAACCAGGCTATGGGACAAGTTCTATTGATGATCGGCGCGATTGTGGCGACGCTGCCCGGCGTCGCGCTGCGCCTGTTGGGAATTCACATCGATCCGCTCACCGACTCGTTGATCTACGCGCTAGCGGTGGTCGGCGCGGCGTTCCTGCTCTCTTGGGCCGCCGAGGTCGCGCAGCACGATATCCCACGCTCGCTGGCGCTCACGATTTTGGCGCTGATCGCGGTGCTGCCCGAATATGCCGTCGACATGTACCTGGCCTGGCGTGCGGCCGACGATCCGGTAACCTATGGGCCATTGGCGCTGGTAAATATGACCGGCGCAAACCGCCTGCTGATTGGCGTCGGCTGGCCGACAGTCGTCGTGCTCTATTGGCTCAGAGCGCGGCGGCCATGATCGGCAGGCTCGCCGCTGGGCCACGGCGCCTGATTACGATCCTGTTCTTTGTGATTGCCGGATTCGCGATCTTTATGGTCGCCGAGCCGTTCGCCGAATCACTGATAGCGGCTGGAGTCGAGCTTGGGCTGGATCGGCGCACGCTGGTGCAGTGGCTCGCCCCGCTGGCGTCCGAGGCGCCCGAGTTCCTGATCACCAGCCTGTTCGCCTGGCGACTGCTTGGCGCTGCCAGCCTGGGTGCGCTGGTCTCATCCAAGGTCAATCAGTGGACCTTGCTGGTCGGCACTGTGCCACTGGTATTCAACCTGGCCTCATATATGATCGGCAAGCCGGTGCCGACAGTGCTGCGGCTCGACCAGATCCAGCGCGACGATCTGCTGCTGACATCGGCTCAGTCGGCCTTTGCGGTGGCAATGCTGCTCGGGCTCCATTTGTCGATCCTCGAAGCGGCATTGCTGGCGGTGCTGTTCTTCGTGCAGTTGATTATTCCCCAGACGCACCTGGCGGTGACAATTATCTATCTGGTGTTGAGCGCGTTCTTCGTCTTCCGCAACCGCTCGCAGATCGCCGAGGCCGTGCGCAACCTCGGTCGCCGGCCCGCCGCGTCATAAACGCACGACCGGTGAGGGAGTTCGAAAAAGAAACTGCCAGGCTTAATAGTACGCACCACGCACTATCTATCAGACAGTGGCAAGTTGCAAAAAGCGCCGCAATATGCGTTCATTAACACGACTTACGCGGTGGCAGCACGAGGGACGCTGTGCCGCCTCGCAACTCTCTTTTTGGTCGCTCTTTCAGTCTCGGCGCCCTTTCAGAACCACCAAAAAGAGAGTATTGGCGGGCGTGCCGCTCTCCAAACCGCGCATTCTGCTACGCAAGTTAGCACACGGCAGACCGTAGATAACATTATCTTCATCGCCTGCTCCCTTACCAGATTGTGAACGTTCGGATATAATAGTACCGTAATTACGACAGAGGACCAATTTAACGAATTTTTATCTATAGTCATCATGTGAGCGTAACTTCTTGCCGAGTCGTAGCGTTGGTATAGGTAAGAACCTATCATCGCTACGGCGACGCAGCTGCCAGCCAAGCACACATACGCCGGGAATGATATGGTCAGTGAATTGGACCTGGAGTTATCTAAGGTCATTGCACAGGCGCAACTGGGCGATCCGGGGGCTTTCGGCGAAATCTATGCCAAATACGCCGGATTGATCTTGCGCTATCTGTATGTGCGAGTGCGCGACCAAGAGGGCGCCCAGGATCTAACACAAGAGGTGTTTGTCCGCGTGATCAAAGGGATCGGCGGATTCGAGTACCGCGGAGAAAAGTCATTTCTCGGCTGGTTGTATACAATCGCCAATAACGTATTGATTGGGCAGGCGCGCCGCAAGCGCGCTGTCTCGACACCACTCGACGAAAATATGGAATTGGTTGATCCGCGTGGACAGGACGAGGTGCTTTCAATTTATGACCGTGTAGCTCTACAGCAAGCGATTAGCCAGTTGACGCAAGATCAGCAGCAGGTATTGACGCTGAAGTTCTTCGCCGATATGACCAACAACGAGATTGCGACGACGATTGGTCGTAGTGAGGGGGCGGTCAAGGCGCTCCAGCATCGGGCGCTCCAATCGCTTCAACAAATCATCGAACGTGAAGGGCGCGAGGTCCTGGCGGTAAAAGAGCATGGCGGTGAGAGTTGGGGCACGTGGGATGAACGGTTCCAATCACAGTCCATTGGCCTAGACGATCTGACCAGGTCAGATCGGCACTAGGATTAGGATGTCCTGCATATGCAGATGAACGATCGCAGCATAACTGAGGGTCTGCCTGAAGTTCTTGATCAGGCTCTCGCACGGCTCAAAGCCGGAGAAAGTGTCGAGGTATGCCTCAACGCTTATCCGCAGCATGCCCGCGATCTGGAACCCTTGCTGCGCACCGGCGATCTTGTGATCGCACAGGCTGCTACGCCATTGCCCCCCGAAATGGATGAGTGGCTTGCTGCCGGCGCACGCGATTTCGCCGCCCTTGCCACCCAAATGGCGCCTGGTGCCAGCAATCGCGCACGACGGGCGCGCGGCGGCAAGAGCGCCATGCCCGCGCCAAGCGCGCAAGCCCGATTTGCCGATATTCTTGACGAGACGCTGCTGCGCGTAAACAGAGGTGAATCAGTCGGTACATGCCTGGCCGACTATCCTGAGCATGCCACTGCTCTAGCTCCGCTGCTGCGCCTTGGCACAGGCGTGCGGGCCAGCGCAGCGCCGCCGCTGCCGGCCGAGCTTGAGGCCTGGCTGCCAACCGGCAAGCGCGATTTTATGGCGCTTGCCGAGCAGATGGCGCCGCGCTATGCCACCCAGCGCCGTCGCGCCGCTGCCCGCAAGCTCACCGTTCAGCGCGCGGCAATTGCCGTCGTGGTCGTCGGGATCATGATGGGCGCGGTCGATACCGCATCGGCGCAAAGCATGCCTGGCGACACATTGTACACCTGGAAACGCGCGCACGAGAATATCTCGCTCGCGCTGACCGCCGATCCTAACGAGCGCAGCCAGCTGTTCGTCGAATATGCGAGCCGCAGGCTGCGGGAATTCAATACGCTCGTCGCCACCGGCAATGATGCCGACTCGGCACTCATCGCCGAGACGCTCAATAGCCTGTTGGAGAATGTGCAAGGCGCGCTCACGACCAGCCAGCAGACACAAACTACCGACGTCGCACCAGCGGTCAAGCAGATTTTGAATGAAACCAAGAGCGCGATTACACAAGCGACCGCGGTGGCGCCGGATACTGTTTTGGTGCTCGACGACGCGCGCGCGCGCGCGGATGTGATTGACCAGAAGATCGTGACTGCCGATATCGCCAGCACGCCAACTGACACCCCGTTGGCTACTGAGTCAAACAACAATGGCAGCTCGGCCGACGGTGGGAACGACACTGCAACGCCAGCACCGACCAACGGTGTGGTGAGCCCGCTGACGCCGACAGCGACCAGCGCGCCTAGTCTACTGGCCAACCCGGCGCCGACATTGGCTGTCGGCGAGACATCGGCTCCTGAGCCATCGCCCACCGTGGCGTTGGAAAATACGCCGACAATCGATCCAGCCACGGTTCTGCCGCCAACTGCAGCGCCATCCGATGTGCCGACCGACACGCCGACCGAATCGCCGCCGCAGCCGACCGCGATCCCAACCAGCATCCCGACAGCGGTCCCGACCGACACGCCTGTGCCAACCGCGACGCAGGTGCCGGTGACCGAGGTGACGAGCGAGCCGCCGCCGCCGACTCTGCCGCCGACGGAGCGGTCGACACGTACGCCGCTGCCGACCGATACGGCCGTGCCGACCGATACAGCCGTGCCGACCGATACGGCCGTGCCAACCGACACGCCTGTGCCGACCGACACGCCTGTGCCGCCAACCGACACGCCTGTGCCGACCGACACGCCGGTGCCGACCGACACGCCGGTGCCGCCGCCGACCGACACGCCGATTTCGGCCCTATCGACAGGCGATCAGACAGCGACGGTCGCGACCGATCAAGGAGGAAGCTCAAGCACGCCAACGTCGGACGCAACCGCGACGGCGGCTGGGCCCTGAACCGGCCGCGGCACGATTAGCAACTACACAATCGCCAAACGGTAGCGATTGTCGATCGACCACCGACCAACAAGCAGAGCGATCCGGAACTCCGGATCGCTCTGCTTGTTGGTCTGCGCGCCCTGAGGATCGCGACTACTCGTAGATCCAGCGATCGCTGCTACGCTCGAACTCAACCAGCTCGCTTGGCTGAAAGAACAACGCCAGTTCTTTTTCACCATTCTCGGGCGAGTCGGAAGCGTGGATGAGATTGCGGCCAATCTCCACCGCAAAATCGCCACGAATTGTGCCGGGAGCCGCCTGTGAAGGATTTGTTGCACCGACAGTGCTGCGCATTGTGTTGATAACGTTTTTGCCTATCACCACTGCGACGACGACAGGACCAGAAATAATATATTCGACCAAGCCATTGAAAAATGGCTTACCTTCATGCACAGCATAATGGCGGCGTGCGAGCGCTTCGTCGATCCGCATCAGCTTGAGCCCGGCGAGCTTCAAGCCGCGCTGCTCTAGGCGAGTTAATATCGGCCCAATCAGCCCGCGTTGTACGGCGTCGGGTTTCAAAATAATCAGTGATCGTTCCATCTGCATAAGTCCCAATATTCTCAAAGCAGGGGTGCTAGATCGGAACAGCCTCGCTAATACGCTTAGCGGCTCGGCGCATCTCCATCTTCACGAGACCTAAATTCACCATCCGCTGTGTGATAACCACTAGAATGAGATCTTTGGCCTCAAGCATCAGGATTGACCCTTGTTCCGCATCAATAATCGAATCGACAAGCATACCAACGCCAATACGTTTAGTCGCTTTGTCGATCTCGCCAAAGACGGCCGCCGACATAGCCCCAAGGATCTCGGCATCTTCCTCATCCATTAACGTACTCGCTACGACCAACCCATCCTTGCCGACGAGCAGGCTGCCAATGACACCGTCGACACGGATTAGGTCTTCGACGATCCGCCTCATGACTTTAGCCTTTCCTTTGGAGGGAATACTGGTTAGCGTGCGCCACGTGGCCCGCCAAGTGTCCAGCTATATTCTTCAATTGCCTCACGGAGCCGGCCCTGTTTCGTTAATGCGTCGCCGAGCGTGCGATGGAGGCGCTGTAGCACCCGGACATCATCGTTATCCGCGATTAAGTCTTGCAACTCGCCGACGACATCATTCAACAATCGGCTGTGCTTGATCAAATATTTATACTGTTGTACCGCAAGATCGGTCATTCCGATCTGGGTACCAACCCGCGCAACCGATAATCGTAAGACATCGTTGTCCGGATCGGTCTCTAGCTGGCTCAGGAACGTGTCGAGCACATCATTGCCCATCGGCATGTTGGTTTCAACGGGAGCCGCGGGCGGCGTGGCCACAGGAGCCGCTGCGCGTACTACCGGCGCTTCCTCCGCCGGCGTGGCAGGCGCTGCGCGTACTACCGGCGGCTCCTCGGGCGGCGCCGCTGGCGATGCTTCCAATTCCGGCTGCGGAGCTTCGGGCGGCGCGGCGGGCGCCTGCTCGGTGGTATCGACCAATGAACGAAGGGTATCCTGATCGGACGATTCCGCCTCGCTTGGGGCACTTACCTCGGGCACGCCGGTGTCGTTATCGATCGGAGAGGGGCTGAGACCAAGCGCCGCGATCTCTTCATCTGTCAGCCCCAAGTCGCTCAGCGAGAAGGGTGTCATCGCCGGCTCGTCGCTCGCAGGCGGCGGCTCTTCGGCCGGCGCGGCTGGCTCAGCGGCAGGCGGCTCCTCGGCCGCAGCGGGTGTGCCTAGGCCCAGCGCGGCGATCTCTTCATCCGTCAGCCCCAGGTCGCTCAGCGAGAAGGGTGTCATCGCCGGCTCGTCGCTCGCCGGCTCGGCCGCAGGCGCGGGACTCGGCCGATCGAAATCTTCGGTGACGAGATCGAGATCGCGCAATGGATAGGAGGCAGGCGGCGGGGTCGGGATCTCGGAAGTCGCCGGCGCCTCGCCAGGTGGCTCAGCGCCCGGCCTTTCCTCCTCATATTCCGCATCCATATCGATGATTTCATCGCCATCGCGAATTTCAATGTTGGCCTCGTGCAAGCGCATGCCGATCGCCTCGATCCGCGCCGCTTCGGCCTCGGGATCCTCGAAGTTGGCGATGATATCGGAGATATCGATATAGCCCTGCTGGTGGCCTAGTGCGATCAAGCGATCGACGACCAGATCGCCGCTGGTCACTTGCGAATCGGACTGATCGGCTGGCGGCGCGGGTTGGTCGCTCGGTGGCGACTCGGCCGGCGGCACGGTAGGCACCGAGGGTTGCAGCGCCCATTTTAGATCGCCGCCGTCGAGGCCCTCGAGCTCTTCTTCAGTAAGGCCCAGGCCCACATCTTCATTGTCCTCCAACTCGATCGCGGAGTTCAGGCCGAGCGCCTCGATCTCATCATCTGAGAGACCAAGATCAGTCAGCGAGAATGGCTTGATATCGCTTACCAGCAACCCCTCTTCATCGCCGGAGGCCGCGCTGCTCTGTGATGGCGGGTTCGGGGTGGTGGAAGCAGGACTCTCAACCTCGAATTCGTCGATCTGCGCTGCCGGTGCTTCCGGCAACTCGGCGGCCGGCGCCAGCCCTTCAGCCTCGCTGATGCCCATTGCGGCGATTTCGTCGTCCGAGAGGCCAAGGTCGTGCAGCGAGAACGGCTGCACCTGCCCACTCGACAGGGCGTCCTGAAGATTCTCAATCTCGGGCGCGGCAGGCGCCTCCGGCTGATCCGCTGTGGCCGAGGACTCGGGCGCGGCACCTTCCAGCAATGCCATCTCTTCTTCCGAGAGACCCAAATCGGCAAAAGAGAACGGCTGCACTTGCCCACTGGCCAGCGCATCCGCGAGATTCTCGATCTCCGATGGGGGGGCGGAAGGTGCTTCCGGCTGAGCCGCAGGGGCGGTTGGCGCCACTGGCGGAGACGCACCCTCGATTCCCATTGCGGCAATTTCTTCTTCAGAAAGACCAAGATCGGCGAAGGAGAATGGCTGCACTTGCCCGCTGGCCAGCGCATCCTCGAGATTCTCGATCTCCGGCGGCGCGGCAGGAGGCTCGGTCTTGGGTACATCTGCGTGTGGCGCGCGCACGTCAGTTTCATCGCGCAGCGATATATCGTCGAGCGAGAACAGCCCCAGATGCTCATCCGGCTCTATCGGCACCGGCGGCAACGGCACGTTCGGCTGCGGCTCCAGTGTGTCGTGGTGCTGCTTCAGCTTGGAGAAGATAGAGACATCACCAACCAGCGGATCCTCACGAGGCGGTTTCAGGAAGTTAGGCTCCGATTTCTGGGTAGCCTGCTGCCAGCTATACCCGCGTGGCTCAGCGGTGGTATTTCCCTCATCGGCCTCTTCAGCGGCGGCCTCGTTCTCTGATGACTCCGGCGCACCGAAACCGGGCACTCGCGGTCGTTGCGGCGGCGTATCATCAAGCGAAAACGGCTGGAGCGCTGATGGCAAACCGCTCATGTGCGCAGAGGTGCCACTTTCAGCATTCAAATCAAAATCGTCAAATGAAAACGGCTGCAGATCAATCGGCAGGTCGGCCGTGTCGGCGGCATCGGCGTCGCCCGATCGATTGGACAGTCCGCCAAGCGATGCCTGCGCTGACGCAGAAGGCGCAGGCTGGTTGCTCTCGGCCTGTAGGCTGTCCAGCCCAGCCATCTCGTCGTCGGACAAGCCGAGATCGCTCAGCGAGAAGGGCGTAATCGTCGGTTCATCATCGCTCGCCGAAGGTTGTGTCGGCGCCGTATTGCTCGGGCCGCCGAAGCCAGCAATCTCATCGTCGGACAGCCCCAGATCGCTCAACGAGAAGGGCGTCATCGCCGGCTCTTCTTCCGCCACCGGCGCGGCCGGTGGCGCACCACTCAAGTCGTTCATGCTCGCAATCTCGTCGTCGGACAGCCCCAGATCGCTCAACGAGAAGGGCGTGATCGCCGGCTCTTCTTCCGCCACCGGCGCGCTCGGAGCAGGCTGATCGGTCAGAGCCTCGGCTGGCTTGGCAGGCGCGGTGCTATCCAGATCTTCGAGCGAGAAAGGCATCATATCGGCATCTAGCCCCAAGTCCTCATCGGAGATCGGGGCGACTGCACTGTGGGGCGTAGGTGGCGGAGCGGTATCGAGCGCCAGCAGGCTGGCCAGAAAATCATCGGTTTCGGAAGGCGCCGCGCCGCTGCCGGAAGCCATGGGCGGCGAAGTCGCCGGTTCTTCAAGCCAGCCAGCGCCAAAGATTGGCGTAGAATCGGTCGGCGTGCCGACCGGCGTAACCGCCTCCATTGGGCGCGTCGCCGCGATCTGCTCCTGTTGATCGGCGGCGCGGCGGCCGCGCCAGGCGGCCTCATCCCACTCCTCGATCATTGGCGGTTCGCTTTGATCCTGCGGCAACGTCTCGAACAGCGCCTGAGCAACACTCTGGTATGGATCCATGCCCGTGGCGGCCTGCCAGTAGCGCTCGCCCTCGGGCCGGCCGGACGACGACAGCAGATAACCAAGCAGCAGGTTGGCCTTAAGCGACTCTGGGCGCTCCGCCAGAATATCCCGGCAGAGATCGATCGCCTCATCCTCCTGGCCATCGCGCCAGAGCGCTTCGGCCAGTGCGACCATCGCATCAAAGCGATCCGGCTGATCGTTGATCACCTGGCGAAACTCGGTGATCGCCTGGGGCAGCATATGGCCCTTGGCATACAGGCGGGCCAGGCCAGCCCGGCTAAGGCGAAGCTGCGCGTTCTCGCTGCCAAAGCCCTCGCTATACAGCCGCAGCAACTGGCTTCGTAGCTCAGTCATATCAGGCTTAATCTCCAGCGCTTGCTCGAACTCGGCGATCGCGCGATCGAGCTTACCCTGGCGCTCGGCCGTAATGCCTAAGCCAACATGTGCGGGAATGTTTTCGGGATCGGAACGCAGCACGCGCTCAAATGACTCCTGCGCACGGTCGAGCTGCCGGTTTGCCAGGTATGCCTCACCGAGGATACGATATGCTTCAAGGTTATCGGGGTATTGATCAAGAATATGTTGGGCCAAACCGATCGCTCGGTCAAGATCATTGGTTTCGAGCGACTGCCGAGCTTGATCGTAGGACGCTTGCAGGCTCATGCTTGCCATTTCGATCCTCCCGCTGCTGAAACAGCGTAGATGGTTTCAAGTGTAATCTTTTACGGATGCGAGGGCACCATTCTTGCCCGAAGGCTGAACAATGCCGGATAATGTGTAAAGCTACGGGGCTATTATATCGCAAGCGTCAAGGCATGGCAAGAGGAAAGCAAAAAATAGTGCGACACGGCACTCGGGCGCGATTGTAACACGGAATAGCGTAGCACGCAACCATTGACACGCGTTTCTGGCCAAGCAGACGCCAAAGCGGCATGCGCAGCCCAATGGCCGCGCATGCCGCTTCTATCAATTCCTTACCGAGGAGCCGTGGGAATTGGAGCACTCCACAGTTCCCTGATACACTATAGGCTTTCAGTATGCCAAGCGCACAGAGGCGTACATCTTCAGAAGTGTGAGTCGTTTTTTGCGGCAAATCTTCGGCGCAAGGCAATCGAGCGATATACTCGCAGATCTCGGGGCCTATACATAATACATGAATCGCCGGGCGGTCAGCACCCCCCAACCGATATAGCCAAGCGCCAGCGGCAATGCCACCCACACCTCTAGTGGCGTGCGCGTGGTCGATGTCAAGTCAGAGCTCGGCAGACCCGCATACAATACGAAGATGCAGGCAAGCAGCAAAGAAGTGCCGGCGAAGGCCGTGATGAAGATTGAGAGCGGATATCCGAGGGCACTAACCGAATACACGAGCACCAACATGACAGCAGCCGCGATAAGAATCAACATTCGCGAGTTGTTCGCCTGCCAAATCAGCAGGCCTGCATAAAGGCAGGGTATGAGACACGCGATTATCCGCCAGGGCTTTACCAATTCAATCGGCATCATCGCTAACCTCCTCAAGTGTCTACCTTGCACAGTTGCTACTGCGCGTTGAGCAATCGTGAAGAGATAATCATCGGTAAGAATCTGTCAAATATTGTCTCGCAGGATCGGTCGCCAGCAGCGACTTTATACCGTTCAATCGCTTTGCATAGCAAGAAACGAACCAAGATTCGGTTTCTTACTTTTGACTACGGATATTTTTAATACTGCAATGTGCGATGACGAGGCGAGCAGTGTGTGGTGGATCGTTATGTTTGAGGCATTAGAAATATATCAGATCTTATGCACAGCGTCAATAGAAATATTGTCCTTGAACATAACTCAACCTAACGTATACGACCAAGCTTAGTATTTTGACTGTATGCGCCGCAATATCCGGGCTTCTATAGGTCTGATTACTACTCCGCATCGTACGCAACGACAATAGCGCCCAGGACGGCGCTCGGCGGCCAGTCCGCGCCGCTCCAAAGACGCCTCGATTACTGCGCCATTGACGTCCGATCGGAGCGCTGCTATAGTTCCACTATGCTTTGCGGAATCGGCTCATCTCCGCGAATAAACGTGAAAATTTATCCCCAAACATTCGCGTGCATTCGCAGATCGAATCAATCGGAGTACTTGAAGGACAGCCCAATGTCGCACGCTGGCACGCGAACTCGCCGCCTGATGGGATCGGCGATCGTGACCCTCGTATTGCTCGGCGGCCTGGTGGTAATACAAACGCCCGATCTGCGCGGCGCTGCGGTGGCCACGCCCACGCCGCTGGCCTACCTGCCGCTGGTCGCGCAAGCAGAGCCAACCACCATGCACACGGCGCCGCCAAATAGTACAACCACGCCCAGTGCCACGCCATCCGCGACATTCACGCCGCCGGCATGCAGTTGGGCGTATCCAATTGGGATTGATGCCAGCCTGCTCGACGCGAATGGCTTTGTCCCGCCTATCGAACCTGCCGAACTTCCATATTACGGTTTGTACAGCGATGGAACCTACACCAACAAGACGCAGCGTCGCCTTTATCGGTACGGCGAGTTCGGGACGCCCATACTGAACTATCACTTTTTAACATGGCAGGGCGGAACAACCGACTTCGATGCGTTCAGCGCCGCGATCAGCGGCACCGGTACATTGGAGCAAGGGTTTGACGAAGTTGTGCCCTGGCCGGATCCCAACTCGGCGCCACCGTCTGGCTACCCGCTCTTGCCACACGAATTGACGGTGGGCGATTGGGTTGCTGGGTTTGATGGTACCGCGAACGGTCCGCGTGTCTACGCGGCGTTCAATGACCACGTTATCCATTACACAGTTTTGTCGCTGCCGATCTTCGATCGAATCGTCGGCATCAATACGTCCGAAGCTATTCATGTGGCGCGCGTTGGGAACTTCCTAGTGCGATGGTTTGATAAGTCCGGCAATTATCTGGATCTCGTGTATCTTGGCGAGGCTTCCCCGCTGAGATGCAGCACAAGCTCGACTATTACGCCGACGGCAACCTCCCCAAGCATATTCACGGTAACGCCGCACTTCTCCACGGTAACGCCGACGCCCACGCCGACGGAGACGCCGACAGCATCACCGACCGGCACGCTGACGCCGCAGGCGATGACATTGAGTATCACGAATTTCTATTTTGCTCCTGCAAACGGCACTAACGTGCGGCCTATATCGATCAAGGCGCATTTGACGCGTAATGGCACGCCGTTCGACGGCGCTTCTGTGAATGGGATAGTCGATCGTGGCACGGGACCACTGGCGGTAACGCTAGCGTCGATTGGCAATGGCGACTATACCGTCTGCAATATCGGGAGCTGGACTGGGACCGGTGCTGCACCTCTTCTCAGCCTGACGGCGGTCGATGGCGTCGGGAACTCGGCCAGTGCTACAAGCAGTAGCCCAATCTCTATCAAGTTCCCTGAGTGCCCATAGCGTGTTGAGGGACGGCCAAACAGCATCTGATTACAGCGCCTGAAAACACAAAAGACACCCGTACGGGTGCCTGGTGTGATAAGCTGGTCGGGGCGACTGGATTCGAACCAGCGACCTCCTGAACCCCATTCAGGTGCGCTACCAGACTGCGCTACGCCCCGATGATCGTCGCTTGCTCGACATTGTAGCCGGTGATGACGCTGCTGTCAACCGTGGGCCGTACGAACTTAATACAGGCTATCACAATTTCAATCAGGATTTCGGAAGTTCCCATAGTTCCCATAGTTCCTTCGCACGGGAACTAAAGGAACTATGGGAACTTAGGATGGCACTTGCGGTAGCCTATGTCTAAAACGGCTCGACCCCGATCTCCGCCAGCTCATCCGCGAAGCGCTCGATCTCGCGGCCGTTGCGCAGCGAGGCGAGCTGATCCAAGAGCAGGTTGCGCTTCGCGTCGCCGGTCATCACCGCGCGCTCCAGGTATTGCCGCAGATACTGCTTGATCAGTCCGAGCGCGTCGGGCGTAAGCGCGTCGCCATTGATATAGGCCTCGATCGCATCGGCCAGCCGGCCGGTCTGCTCGGTCATCCAGTAATGCGGCGGCGACGCGACCGGGAATGGGTAAGGATAATCGGGATTCGGCAGATAGATCAAATCGCCAATCTGCTCGGGTTCCGGGCACATAAGCGCATCCTTTTGCGACTCTACAACGGTATATTAGCACGCTCCCGAACGGAACAACGCATATGATTGATCCCCGCTTCGATCATGCGCCGCAGGCCGTCGGCTGACATGCGATCATACCACATGTGTGGCGAATCACCATTGCCAGATAGCGCGCTTTCGGGTATCATACAATTCCAGCCTGTAAAGATATTTCAAAAATTGCCGGGAGATCCGGCGAATATTTGATCGCTTGTTCACAGCTCAAGCAAAGGAGGTCGGCAGCACAGCGCACAATATCAGAACAAATGAAGAGAAAGAGCCGGCCGCGCATGCGACGATTAAGCGTTAGCGCTTGCGGGGTTCGAGAAAAATATAGTAGTTTGATCGTGTTGGAGTAAAAATGTATGACGACCAATGGGAGTAATGTCCGCGAAGGATATTGTTGGGTTCGGGCCGATTTACATATTCACACACCTGCTTCGGAAGATTACGCAGAGCCACAAGTCACATATCTGGAAATTCTGCAAGAAGCCGAGCGCCGCGAGTTGGAGTTGATTGCGTTCACCGATCATAACAGCGTGCACGGCTACGAGCAGATGCGCCAAGAGATCGATTTTTTACAGACGCTTGAGCGCGCAAAACGGCTGACCGACGAAGAGCAGCGCCGGATCGACGAGTATCGGCGGCTGCTGGCGAAGATCACTGTTCTGCCCGGCTTTGAGTTTACCTCGCATTTTGGCGCACATATCTTGGCGCTATTCGCGCCCGACCGCCCAGTTAGCCTGATCGAGGCGACGCTGCTGCAGCTCGGCGTCCAGCCCGATCTGCTGAAGCGCGGCGCATGCGCGGTTCCCGACACACGCCACGTCACCGAATCCTATGAGATCATCAACCGCGCCGGCGGCCTAGCGATCGCCGCGCACGCCAATGGCCCCAACGGCGTGATCACCGAGACGCTGCGCATGGGCACCAGCGGCCAATCGCGCATCGCCGCGACCCAACACCCCTCGCTGCATGCGCTGGAGTTCGTGAACTTCTACACCGACCACGAAAAATTCACCTCGCCGGGTTTCTACAACGGCAAAACCGAGCACTACGAGCGGCGCATGTTCTGCATCCAGGGATCGGACGCCCACCGCCTGCGCCGCACCACTGCCGGCGATGGCAGCGCCTGGCATCGCCACGGCATTGGCGATCGTTATGTCGAGATGATGTTGCCCGATACGTCATTTGCCGCACTCAAGGCGCTATTCGCCTCGCAAGACTTCGACCGCGTGCGGGTGCCCAAGCGCGACCAGAAGCAGTGGGAGATCGACACCCTGCGCGCCGGCCAACCCAACGAACGGCAGATTCTGCGTGACGGGCGGCCCGAGCAGCTCGACAACCTCTGGCGCGACGTGGCGGCGCTGGCAAATACGGGCGGCGGAGTGCTGATCGTCGGCGTCGAAGATAGCGGCGTGGTCGGCGTGCCGCGGCCCGATCAGGTCAGCGAGCAGCTGCGCCGCCAGGTACAAGAGCAAGTGACTCCACAGCCATACCTGACGATGGAGCTGATGAACTACGAGGGCCGCGATCTTATTCGCATCGAGGTGCGCGCGCCCGAACACCCGCCCTATATCGCCCGCGACGGCGCGATCTACGTTCGGCGCGATGGCGAAACCGCGCCGGCCGATCGTGGCGAGGTCATCCAGCTCTGCCGGCGCGCCATGGCCGAAGGCGCGTCGTCGCCGCTCGACAATGGACAGGACCTCGATCTACCGCGCAGCGGCGTCGAGATCGTGGCCGCACAGAAACGTGCCGGCATCTGGCTTTATGAGGTGCGCGACCTGCGCACTACCGCCGGGGTGACGCGCGACCGAGCGCAGGGCCTGTGGTCGTATGCGATCAGCCGCTACGAAGACCTGCGCGATGGCCGGATCGACATCCAAAGCCAGGCCAAATGGCGCGGGCGGCTGGGGCTGTGGCGCGCCTACCGCCAGGGCAACCGCACCAAATATGATCTGGTGCATCGCGACGCCAACGGGGTGATCGATCATGTATTCTTTGGCGTTTCAGATTGGGGGCTTGGCGAGGGCTGGCAGGCGCTGCTGGGCGAGCGCGAGGGCGAGGCGATTGAGAGCGAGCCACATGCATTTCACGAAGACGAGCCGGAGCTCGCACCCGAGCTCGACAATGGTGAGCTACCCTCACTCGACGGCGATGCGTCGTGGGGCGAGCGGCGCTATCGTTGGCGCGGGCGCGGCGGGCTTTGGCACATCCACCGCGACGAGAGCCAGGCGCCGCGCTTCGACTTGGCGATGAAGGACAAAGAGGGCGTCACGACGCAGGAGTTTCCTGCCGTGCCGCGCGAGAAACTTACCGAAGCCTGGCTGAACCTGATCCGCGTGCCGCGCCCGCGCACCGGCATCGAGGTGGTCAGTTTGATCAACGACGAAGATGGCGAGCAGCGCTTTATCTTTCGCAACCTGCGCACCGGCGAGATCAGCAATGCACCTTGGCGACTGCAGGATATCGAGGAGGGAACCGTGCGACAGTACGCCGCGCGGATGGCGCTCCAGGACTTGCCGGTCGACGAGGACAAAATTCGTTGGTGGGGCAATGTCGGCTATCTGCGGCCGATGCGTAGCCAGGTCGATCTGGTGTATCGCGACGAGGACGGCGCCGACCATATCTACTACGCCGCCCGCCGCGACGAACTGACCGGCGAGTGGCGCGATCTGCTGGAGGAGTACGGCGAAGTATAGCGATTGTAAATTGTATATTGTAAATTGCAGATTGCAGATAACTCTCGAGCTGCAATTTACAATATACAATTTGCAATTTATAGCGCTTGGGTATAGCTATGCACCGTCCGCGGGCCGTGCCGATACATTATTCCGCTGGCGCGTGCCTCATCCTCGCGATCGGCGACTTTCACGGTCACAACCACACCACCCTCGCGAACCGCCTGCTCATATTCCTTGGCCTGCTCGGTAGGAACGCCTAACCCCGCAAATGAGCCAACCAGACCGCCAAGCGCCGCTCCGCCGAGCGCGCCGAGCGCGGCGGCGATCGGCCCGGCGGCGAGGATCGCGCCGACGCCAGGGATCGTCAAGGCCGCCAGCCCGGCGATGCCGCCCAGCACTGCGCCCATTGATATCCCTGCGACCATGCCTTGGTCGGCCTTGGTTTCGCCGGCGCCAATCTCGGGCGGGCCGCCAGGCTGCCGCATCACCAGCGAAATATCGTCGTGTGCGTAGCCGGCCGCCTCGAGATCTTTCAGGGCGGCCTGAGCTGCGTCGACATGCTCAAAAACGCCAATCACAATCCGCGCGCTCAGGTCTGGCACAACACCCTGTGGCCCAGTGCCGGGGTCGTCGGTCTTGAGAATCCGCTCGCTTGCGGCGTATTTGTTCTGCCCTTCGGCATAGTCTTCGCCTTCTTTTTCGGTTGCCATGGCTGGTTCTTCTTCCTTATTACTTCTCTTGTCATTAACAGGACTTACGCGGTCGCGTCCTAAATGATGTTTTTGCCTTCCCTTCGTCAGGCCCTTCGACCCTTCGACTACGCTCAGGGCAGGCAAGCTCAGGGGAGCCTCAGGACGGGCGGCAGCCCTTCGGCAAGCTCCCCTTCGACAAGCTCAGGAACCGGAACCGCGGTACTTTATTATCTAAGCGTTTCTCGTTTTGGCGCTCTGCGAGCGCCAAAACGAGAAAGGATATAATCGGAAAGTACCATGCTGCCGTCTATCCTGAGCCTGCCTGTCCTGAGCCTGTCGAAGGGTCGAAGGGCAGGCTATAAGCCACGTCGAAGTGACCACTGCGTAAGCCTCTCATGAACAGATGCCGAGCAAGAGCTGTGCCGCCCAAACTGCAGCGGAATGCCGCTGGCACAGCGCTTGCTCGCGCGTACGGCAAATGAGCAGCAGCGGAAAAGGAGCGGCTCGTGCCTTTTCACACAATGTTGACAACTTTCCGGCGCATCCCCTAGAATACTCAGGTTCCCCAATAGGTTTGAGTTCAGACCATTTCTTATAAAGCTGCGATGCAGCAGATCATCCCTTTTCCGCGCTGCGAGAGCTTCGCTCACGCTGCGCGAATTAGAACTCAAACTCAAAAACTCATAACTGACGATGAGGTGACGTATGAGCCACGGCCCAGTCCCTGGTATGTTGACCAGCGCGCAGCTTGGCGACCTGATCGAGCGCGGCGAGATCGAGACGGTGCTTACGGTGTTCCCAGACATGTACGGGCGCTTAATGGGCAAGCGCATCACCGGCCACTACTTCATGGATCATGTGCTCGATGACGGGATGCATGCCTGCGACTACCTGCTGGCCTGCGATATGGAGATGGATGTCATTCCCGGCTACAAATATACTAGCTGGGAGACCGGCTACGGCGACTTCCACTGCGTGCCGGATCTGTCGACGCTACGCTATGCCGCCTGGCTACCGAAGACGGCGATTGTGCTGTGCGATCTCTACACCCAAAACGAGGAGATTGTCGAGGTCGCCCCGCGCCGCATGCTCCAGCGCCAGATCGCGCGCGCGCGCCAGATGGGCTTCGTAGCCAAGGGCGGCTCAGAGATTGAGCTGTACCTGTTCAACGAGAGCTTCGCTTCGGCCAAGGCCAAGAACTATCATGATCTCCAGCCGATCGGCGATTATAATGAGGACTACCACATTCTCCAGGGCACTAAGGAAGACGATCTGGTCGGGGCGATCCGGCGGCACCTCGACAACAGCGGCGTGCCGATCGAGTTCAGCAAGGGCGAGGCCGGCCTGGGCCAACAGGAGATCAACCTGCAATTCTGCGACGCATTGAACCAGTGCGATCGCAATATTCTGTACAAACAGGCCGCCAAAGAGATCGCTTACCAACAGAATAAGGCGATCACCTTTATGGCCAAGTGGGATGAGCGGCACACCGGGTCGAGCTGCCACATCCACCTGAGCCTATGGAATGCCGAGAACGACAGCCCGGCCTTCGACGGCGACCAGTCGCTGGTGGGCGCGATCAAGAGCAGCGAAACGTTCCGCTGGTTCCTGGGCGGCTGGATGCAGCGCGCGCGCGAGCTTTCGGCCTGCTACGCGCCGTATGTCGCGTCGTACAAGCGCTACCAATCGCGCTCGTGGGCGCCGACCGGGATCGCCTGGAGCTACGACAACCGCACCTCGGGCTTTCGCGTGGTCGGCAAGGGCAAGTCGTTGCGAGTCGAATGCCGCCTGCCCGGTGCCGACGCCAACCCGTATATTGCCTACGCCGCCGCGCTGGCCGCCGGCCTCGACGGCGTCGCGAATAAGGTCGAGCCGCCCGCAGTATTCCAGGGCGATGTGTACGCGGCGCAAGACCTGCCACGCGTGCCTACCACGTTGCATGAGGCGATCGGCGAGTTCGAGCGCAGCGACTTCGCGCGCGAGGCGTTTGGCACCGACGTGGCCGAGCACTACCTGCACTTTCTTCGCACTGAGCAGCGCAAGTTCGACGAGGTCGTGACGAGTTGGGAGCGGGCCAGGTATTTCGAGCGAGCCTAGAGGCGTCAGTTGTCAGTTGTCAGTCGTCGGTAGCTCAACTGACAACTGACAACTGACAACTGACGAGGAGCATATGCGATTACAAGACAAAGTAGCATTGATAACGGGGGCGGGATCTGGGATCGGGCGCGAGACGGCGCTACTGTGGGCCAGCGAGGGCGCAAAGATCGTGGTTGCCGATGTGAACGACGACGCCGGGCAGGAGGTGGCGGCCGAGATCGCGGCGTCGGGCGGCAAGGCAACCTATGTGCGCGCCGATGTATCCAAGGCCGCCGACGCCGAGGCCATGATCCGCACGGCCGAGGAACACTTTGGCAAGCTGAACGTGCTGTTCAATAATGCGGGCATTATGCACAGCGACGACGACAACGCCATGACCACCGAGGAAGCCGTATGGGATCTGACGATGAATATCAACCTCAAAGGTGTGTTTCTCGGCTGCAAATATGGCATCCCGCGTGCTGGCGATGAGCCGCGAGCTCGCGGTGATCCACGCGCGCGAAAATATTCGCGTCAACGCGCTCTGCCCTGGGCCGTTGCGCACCGAGCTGCTGATGAAATTTCTTAACACCGAGGAGAAGAAGCAGCGCCGGCTTGTGCACATTCCAATCGGCCGCTTTGGCGAGGCGCGCGAGATTGCGAACGCCGCGCTATTTTTAGCGTCGGACGAATCGTCGTATGTCACCGGCGCGACATTCACCGTCGATGGCGGCATCACGGCGGCGTATGTAACGCCGGAGTGACAAGGTGACAAGATGACAAGATGACAAGGTGAGAATCCGTCCCCTGTCACCTTGTCACCTTATCAAGCCTTGGGGAGCGCATAGACTATCTTGCCAAGCGCTGACACAACCTACGATGTCCTGGTGATCGGCGGCGGCGTGGTTGGCTGCGCGGTGCTATGGGCACTGGCACACTACGACCTGCGGCTGGCGCTGTGCGAGGCAGAGAGTGATGTCGGCCAGGGCATCAGCCGCGCCAACACCGCGATTGCGCACACCGGCTTCGATGCGCCGCCCGGCTCGTTGGAGGCACGCCTGGTTACCACGGCGCATCAGGATTTTGCGCGGCACTGCGCCGATCTCGGTGTCGACCTGCGCCCGTGCGGCGCGCTGATGCTGGCGTTGGACGATGCGGACCTGACACAGCTCGATGCATATGCGCGCACCGCCGCGTTGAATGGTATCGCCGTGGAGCGACTCGACGGCGACACGGTGCGTGCGCGCTGGCCATATGTGAACCCGGCGGTGCGCGCGGGCCTGCATATCCCCGGCGAGGCGGCGGTCGATTCATTCGCGCTGACGCTGGCGTATGCCGAGGTGGCGGCCGAGGCCGGCGCTACGCTGCTGCTCGACGAGCGCGTGACCGCGATCGCGCCGCACGGCGACCGCCTGATGGTGAGCACGACGCACCAGCAGATTGCCGCGCGGTTTGTGGTGAACGCCGCCGGACTCCAGGCGGCAGCGATCGCTCGCATGATCGGCGATGGCTCGTTCGATATCCAACCGCGCAAAGGCCAGCTGGTGGTGATCGACCCGGCCGATGCGCCGCCGATCGACATTATTCTGCTGCCAACGCCTTCACCCACCACCAAGGGAATTTTGATTGCGCCGGCGGCGCATGGCAATCTGCTGCTCGGCCCTACCGCCGAAGATATTGCCGACCCAAGCGACTGGTCCACCAGCGCAGTGGGGCTGGCGGCCGTAGGCGCAGGCGCGCAACGGCTGGTGCCAGGGCTGGCGAGTGCACCGGCGATTACGCAGTATGCCGGCGTGCGGTCGGTCGGCAGCTCGGGCGACTATATCATCCGCCCGGCCGCCGGCTGTGCGCGGCTGGTCCATGTCGCAGGCATT
>WNFZ01002198.1_pt1 | contig 25462 bp, 20 predicted proteins | sample 5400081 | NCBI WGS metagenome assembly WNFZ01 (sample SAMN13153365, study PRJNA577476) | soil metagenome | isolation source: 80 cm soil or saprolite under grassland replicate 1 | place: USA:California | collected 2016-06-15 | reverse complement strand
CGGGCCGCGGGCCGTCCCGGCCCGCAGCGCTTCGCCCGCAGCCGAGGGCCTGAAGCGTTCCGCCCTGCTTGTGCCGGCCGCACGCTGCGGAGGGGGACCGTCCGCGCGCCTGCCCGGCCGGCAGCCGAGAGCCTGGAGCGTTCGGCCCTGCTTGTTCCGGCCGCACGCTGCGGACGGGGACCGTCCGCGCGCCTGCCGTCACGTGGCCTGGGTGAAGCTCTCGGCCAAGGCCACGGCTTTGAGCATCGCTTTGGACTTGTTGACCGTTTCCTGGAACTCAGCTTCCGGGGTCGAATCGTTCACCCAGCCGCCGCCGGCCTGGACGTAGGCCTTGCCGTCCTTGAGCAGGGCGGTGCGGATGGTGATGCAACAATCGAGGTTGCCATTGAAGCTGAAGTAGCCCACACACCCGCCGTAGGGTCCGCGGGTCGTTTGTTCCAATTCGGAGATGATCTGCATCGCGCGGATCTTGGGAGCGCCGCTCAAGGTGCCGGCGGGAAAGGTGGCCCGCATCAGGTCGTAGGGGGTCTTGCCGGCGCTGAGGTGCCCTTCGATTTCCGAGACAATGTGCATGACGTGGCTGTAGCGCTCGATGACCATGAGGTCCTTGACCCGGACGCTGCCGAAGTCGCAGACGCGCCCGAGGTCGTTTCTCGCCAGGTCCACCAGCATCACGTGCTCCGCCCGTTCCTTGGGGTCGGCGAGCAATTCCTTTTCGTTGGCCAGGTCCTCCGCCGGCGTCTTGCCTCGCGGGCGCGTGCCGGCGATGGGGCGGATTTCCACCTGGCCATTTTCGCAGCGGACGTGGATTTCGGGCGAGGCCCCGACCAGGGCGAGGCCCTCCAATTCGAGCAGAAACATGTAGGGCGAGGGATTGATCGAGCGGGCCGCCCGATAGATATCGAGCGGCCTGGCCTTGACCGGGGTCGAGAAACGTTGCGAGCCGACCACCTGGATGATGTCGCCGGCCTTGATGTATTCCTTGGCCTTGCGCACGTTCGCAAAAAACGTCTCCTTGGTGACGTTGGACTCGAACGGGACGCCGGGCACGTCGTGTGGCACGGTCACCGGCAAATGTTCGGTCGGCTGTTGCAGCAGCGTGACCAGTCGCTCGATCTCGCCCATGGCGTTCTCGTAAGCCTCCGCCGGGGTCTCCGCCTCATCCAGGACCGCGTTGACCAGCACCAGGATCGTCTGGGCCACGTGGTCAAAGATGAGCAATTCGTCCGCGATGAGGAAAACCATGGTGGGCGTCTGCAACTCATCCTGGAGCGGACGCGGCACCACCGGTTCCACATCGTGAATGAACTCGTAGCCGATAAACCCCACCGCGCCCCCCGTGAACCGAGGCAATCCCGGCACCGAGACCGGCCGGAACTTCTGCAACACCTGCTCGACGACCTCCAGGCCATCCTTGACGCCAGCGGCGCCGTCCGGATGCGCTTGGCGCGGGGTGGCGAACCGGGCGGTCACCTTGCCGTTTTCCAACACCTCGAGGCGGGCGTCTTGCTGGCGGATGACGGCGCGCGGGTTGCAACCGACGAAGGAATAGCGGCCCAGATGCTCGCCCCCTTCGACCGATTCGAAGAGGAACGATTCGCCCTGCCCGCGGATCTTCCGGTAAGCCGAGAGAGGCGTTTCGAAATCGGCCAGGAGCCGGCGCGTGACGGGAATGAGGTTGCCCTGCGCGGCCAGTTGCTGAAATTCTTCCAAGCTCGGCGAATACATGGCGGGGATGTTCTACCGTGCCCGGCGGCGGCTGCGCCATAGCGAAATCAAAGTGTAGAGAACGACCGCCGCCGCGTAGGCTACCAGGCCCAGGCCGATGCCCAGCGGCACAAGCCTCAGCTCACCGAACCAAATCAACACGCCGCCCACGGCCGCGACCAGGCTGGTCTGCCCAAACAGACAGAACAGGAACAATCCAATCGGCGTCTGCTCCAGCCGCTCGCTGATCCAGACCCGATAAGTGTCCTCGCCGATGGCGCGCATGAGCCAGGCGGATTGAAAATTTCGGGCGGCGACCAGCACGCTGGTGGTGCTGATGATGACCGCTGGCAGCGGCCAGCAGGCGAACGCCAGGCAGAGGGCGAGGTTCACCGGGATGCCCCAACGCCACCCCAGCTTGCGCGCAATCGGGTTGGCTTCGAGCACCAGGTTGGGCGTGGCCACCCACGTGCTCAGAAAATCCATCGCCCGGCAAAACAGCATCAGGACCAGGAAGGTGACGTAGGCCCCGCCGCCGAATGGAACCGCGTCGACCATTACTTTTTCCTGGTCCCGTAGATCTGCTCAGGGGATTGCAGTTGCGGTTCGGTGATCTTGAACGTCGCACCATCTCCTTCGATCGAGCGGAAAAAGCACGACTTGAAGCCTTCGTGACAGGCCGCCCCGATTTGCTCGACCTGGATGAGCAACGTGTCGCCGTCGCAGTCAAACGCGATGTCCTTGACTGACTGCGTGTGGCCGCTTTGCTCGCCTTTCATCCAGAATGCTTTCCGGGAGCGACTCCAAAAGTGGGTCCGGCCCGTCCGGATCGTGCTCTCGAGGGAGGCGCGGTTCATCCAGGCCATCATCAGCACCCGGCCGGTGCCGGCTTCCTGGATGATGGCCGGAATCAGACCGTCGTCGTTGAATTTCAGCTGGTCGTAAAAGCTCATATCGAGGCGCCGATTGCACACCAAGTGCGGTTTGGAGCAAAGTTCAAAGTTTTAAGTTCAAAGTTCGGAGTTCAAAGTGCAATAATCATTGTTCACGGGCGCATCTCCGTTTTTGCGCTGCTCCTCGTCTGAAGGGCGCAAGCTTTGAGCCACGGAGTGGCGTCAGAAAGTAGCCCACGGCGTGAGCCGTGGGAGTTGGCGCAATGGGGACACAGCCCCGGCAGGGGCGACAGAAACAAGGCTGGCAATTCTTTCGCCGCTCCGCGGCTCTGGCCCTTCCACGCCACCCCCCACGGCTGGCGCCGTGGGCTACTTTCTGGCGCTGCTCCGCAGCTAACGGCTTGGACTCCGATCCCCAGAAACCAAGATGTGCCCATTGTTCACTTGGTAGCGGGTGAAAAGGTTCGAAAGGAACGGGATTAACAATGTGAAATGAACTTCGAACCTTGAACTTCGAACCTTGAACTTCGAACCTTGAACTTCGAACCTTGAACTCAGAACTCCCTTTCACCGGATCAATTCGCGGATGTATTGCGAGGGCAGGCAGTGCTTGAAGACCATCTGGAGATCCTTGCCGCGTTTCGGATCGTAGTAAAGCGATTGGGTGTTGTTGACCATGCCCACGACACCACCGCGTTCGTTGAGGACCGGCGCGCCGCTGGACCCCGCGCCAAAGTCTGCGGTGATCGCCATCATCGTCACGGTCCCGCCCTTCTTCTGCAGCGGAATACTCACGTAGCGGGAGATGATGCCTTCGCTGAGGGTGAAGAAGTGGTCGTCCGGATGGCTCAGCACCCGGACAGGCAGCCCGATCGCCGCCTCCGCGTCGAGCGGCAGCGGCGTATATCCGGCGCCGTCGAGCCGCAGGATGGCCACATCGGTGTGCGGGTTGGCGGCCAGCACCTCGCGAACCGGCACGATGCGCCCGTCGCCGGTCATGGCAATGAGGGTCGGGCTTTCGCTCACGTTGACCACGTGATAGCAGGTGGCGCACGCGCCCGCGTCATTGAGCATGAACCCGCTGGAAACTCCGACGTGCCAGCGGGGGCATTTCTTGCATTTGTAGAGGTCGCCGATGACCAGCACGCCGGCGCGGCTGCGCGTCACCAGCTCGGCGGCGGAGAGCTTGTTCGTGGAGGCTTTGGGCAGCGCGATGGAACACGAGCGCCGATACAGTTGGCGAAGCAGTTCACTCATCTTCACCGCCTGACCGGATTTGAGAAGTCGGTCGGCGGCGTTATCCAGCTGATCCTCCAACTGTTCATCGCTGACTTCGCCGGGCAGACTGAGCGGTTGAGCCGGCGGCGCGGGCGCTGGCTTGGCGGCATTTTTGTCTTCACCAGGCAATCTGGCAACGCTCGCCGTCAGCAGGCCGGCCACGGCCAGGGCGAGGCTCCAGGACTTGGCGCATTCCGGAGGGTGGCAAGAGAGCATTGCGCGAATCGTAATCGGGCCGACGTTCAAGACAAGCTCCGACCACAGGCACGCGGGAGCGCGGCCAGCGATGTCCGCGCTCCCCGAGTCCGGGTTTATGGCGCGTGCGCAGGTCGGAGAGGAACCGCCGGCTTATCGAGAGGCGACTCTTCAGTCGTAAAATTGGGAACTGGTAACTTGTAACTGGTAGAACTGGTAACTTGTAACTCGTAACTGGTAACTGGTAACTGGTAACTTGTAACTTGTAACTTGTAACTGGTAATTGATTACTGATTCCTGATTCCTGACTCCTGATTCCTGACTCCTGATCCCTGATTCCTGACTCCTGATCATGACCTACGCCGAAGCGATTCAATTTCTTTGCCGCTTGCGGATGTTCGGGGCCAAGTTTGGCTTGGAGAACACGCGCAAACTGGCGGCGCTGGCGGGCCATCCGCACGAGCGGCTTCGCTTCATCCATGTCGCGGGCACGAACGGCAAAGGCTCCACCTGCGCGATGCTGGAGAGCATCTATCGCACGGCCGGGCTGCGGGTCGGACTCTTTACTTCTCCGCATCTCGTCTCGTTTGCCGAGCGCATGCAAGTCAACCGGCAGCTGATCCTCGAACGCGACATAGTCCGGCTGGCGGCCGAGATGCGCGTCTTGCTGGAACAGGGATGGGGTCAACCGGCGGCCGGCGCGCATCGGGACCGCGCCGGGCGCGAAACCCCGTCCGGGGCGGCCGGGGCGGGCGGTTCGCCGGGGGCGGCCCATCCGACGTTCTTCGAAGTCGTGACGGTCATGGCGCTGCGTTATTTCGCCGAGCAAGGTTGCGACCTGGTGATCTGGGAGGCTGGGCTCGGCGGGCGTCTCGACGCGACGAACATCGTCCTGCCTCTGGCCAGCGTCATCACCGGGATCGATTTCGATCACGAGCAATGGCTGGGCGCTACGCTCGACCAAATCGCCGCGGAGAAGGCCGGGATCATCAAGCCCGGAGTGCCGGTCATCACGGCGGCCACTCCCGGACGCGGCCTGGAGGTCATCGCCGAAACGGCGCGGCGGCTCGAAGCAACGCTCCACGTGGTCGGGCCGTCTTCCCGCCAGCTCGACGAGATGCCCGGGATCGAACCGGGCGTCCGCGACAGAGAGGTTTCGACCGTCCTGGCCGATGGCGGCGCGAGCCCGGCGCCGGCTTTGCCGTTGCGCGGGCAACACCAAAAGCTCAATGCCGCCTTGGCACTGGCCACCGTGCGCGTTCTGTCCGGCCGGTTGCCTGTGAGCGATCGCGCCAGCGCCGACGGACTGAGCCGGGTGGACTGGCCCGGACGCATGCAACTGGTGAACACGGCCGGTGGCCAGGCCTTCCTGCTCGACGGCGCCCACAATGCCGGCAGCGCCGCGGCGTTGCGGGACGCTTTCACGCAGGAGTTTCCCAACCTCAAGCCGGTGCTTGTGCTCGGCGTGCTGGCGGACAAGGATTGGTTGAGTATCGCCAAAACGCTCGCGCCGCTGGCCCGGCGGCTGGTCCTGGTGCCGGTGAACAGCGCGCGAACCTTGGCGCCGGAGGAATTGCGCCCGATCTGTCGCAAGGCGAATCCGGCCGCGCGCACCGAAGTCTGCTCGAGCCTGGCGGCGGGTCTGGAACGAATCCGCCAGGAACCGTTCATCGTCATCACCGGTTCGCTCTACCTCGTCGGCGAGGCGATGGAACTGCTCCGCCTGGCGCCGGCGCCGCCGAGTGACGAACGCGCCCTGAACGAATGGGGCGGCGTCACCACCGCCCGGGACGACCTCCGGGCGGGTTGAGCTGTTTGGCGAGGGATGAGCGAGCCCATTGAACCCCGATGCAAAGAACCGCCATGCGCCGGCCGGGCGTGATCCGTGCCGTTACTTTTGATGTGGGTGGCACTTTGATCGAGCCCTGGCCGTCGGTCGGGGAGGTCTATGCCGAAGTGGCGGCGCAGTTCGGCTTGACGGGCGTCGCGCCCGAGGCTTTGAACCGCCAGTTCGCCCGCGCCTGGAACGCGCAGGAGCACTTCGATTATTCGCGCGCGGCCTGGCGGGAATTGGTGCGGCGGACCTTCGCCGGCCTCTCGCCCGAGGCACCGAGCGATGCGTGTTTCGACGCGATCTACCAACGCTTTGGCAGCGCGCGGGCCTGGCGGCTGTTCGACGATGTCCTCCCAACCCTGGCCGCGTTGAAATCCCGTGGCCTCAAGCTCGGGCTCATCTCCAATTGGGACGAGCGATTGCGCCCGCTCCTGGATCATTGGCGACTTAGTCCTTGCTTCGATGCGCTGACCATCTCGCACGAGGCCGGGTCGACGAAACCTGCGCCGGAGATGTTCCTCCGCACCGCGACGCGATTGGGTTTGGCGCCAGGTTCCATTCTCCACGTGGGCAACAGCGTGGCCCAGGACGTCGCCGGAGCGGAAGCGGCCGGGATGCGGGCGCTGCTGCTGGATCGATCGGCGGCAGCGGGCGCCGCGGGCAGGATCTCGAGTCTGCGCCAGTTGCAGGCGGTATTGGACGAAGGCCGGGGAGACCAGCCGGCGGATTAGCGGTCTTCAAGGGCGGGGAAGCGGGCCTTATACTTGCACGGCCGCGTTGACTTGGCAGCGCGCGGCTTAATAGATTTTGCACTCATCAGCCGGAGAGCGGTCCGGCCTTCCATTTCATGAATCTGATAACGCGAACGTGGCGCGCCTCACTCGGGAAGAAGTTTGTCATGGCACTTTCCGGTCTGGTCCTGTTCTTGTTCGTCATCGGTCATTTGCTGGGAAATTTGCAGGTTTTTGGCGCGCCCGAGCGGATCAACGCTTACGCGCATTTCCTCAAGAGCAAACCGGGACTGCTCTGGGGGGGGCGCATCGGCTTGTTAATTTGCGTCGCCCTGCACGTGGGGTCCGCGATGAGTCTTTCGGTCGCGAACAAGGCGGCCCGGCCGGAGAACTATGCCGGAACCTCGGCCTACGGTTCCACGCTGGCTTCCCGCACGATGCTGGGCAGTGGACTGATCATCGCCGCGTTTGTGCTCTATCACCTGGCGCATTTCACCGTGTTGTTGCCGGCGGTCAATGGCCTGGGCGACTTCCGCAAGCTGACGACCCAATTGCACGGCGAGCGCGTGCCGGATGTTTACGCGATGATGATCCTGGGTTTCCAAGTGGGGTGGGTGGTCTTTTTCTACCTGGTTGCCCAGGCCGTGCTTTTCCTCCATCTCGGCCACGGGATCGCGGCCATGTTCCAATCACTCGGCTTGCGCAATCACGCCTGGTGGCCGCATCTCGCGCGGTTTGCCCGCGTCTCAAGCATCGCGATCTTTCTGGGCTATGCGGCCATCCCGGTGACGATTTACCTGCGGTTGGTGGGATCGGATTACGCGCAGACCAGGAGAAACGAGCTGACAGAGGCGGCCGTAACCGGCGCAGACCTGCTCCAGGGGCCCAAGGAGGCCAGGTGAAGTTCCGGCTCCGGCATTTTCTCGCGGCTCGCGGGCAGGTCAGTTGATATGGCGACGCTCCAAAACCGCATCCCTTCCGGCCCGCTCGCGCAAAAATGGGACAAGCACAAGTTCGAGAACAAGCTGGTCAACCCGGCGAACAAGCGGAAGTACCGGATCCTCGTGGTGGGCGCGGGGCTGGCGGGTGCCTCGGCTTCGGCCACGCTGGCCGAGTTGGGCTACCAGGTGGAGAACTTTGTCTTTCACGACAGCCCGCGGCGGGCGCATTCCATCGCGGCGCAAGGGGGCATCAACGCGGCCAAGAACTATCAAAACGACGGCGATTCGGTTTACCGCCTGTTTTACGACACGATCAAGGGGGGCGATTTTCGCGCGCGGGAGGCCAACGTGTATCGGCTGGCCCAGGTGAGCGCGCACGTCATCGACCAGTGCGTGGCCCAGGGCGTGCCCTTCGCCCGCGAATACGGCGGCTTGCTGGACAACCGATCGTTTGGAGGCGCGCAGGTCAGTCGCACTTTCTATGCGCGCGGCCAGACCGGCCAGCAACTTCTCCTCGGCGCCTACGCGGCGCTCTCGCGCCAGATTGGACTCGGGACGGTGCGCTCCCACACCTACGCGGAGATGCTCGACCTGGTGGTCGTCGACGGCCAGGCCAAGGGGATTATCGTGCGCGATTTGCGAACCGGCCGAATCACGGGTCACGCCGCCGATGCGGTCGTGCTGGCGACCGGCGGATATGGGAACGTGTTCAACCTCTCCACCTACGCGCGCGGATCGAACGCCACGGCAATTTGGCGTGCATATAAGCGCGGGGCCTGCTTTGCCAATCTTTGTTACACGCAGATTCATCCGACCTGCATCCCCGTCTCCGGCGATTACCAGTCAAAACTGACGCTGATGTCCGAATCGCTCCGCAACGACGGACGCATCTGGGTGCCGAAACAGAAGGGCGACCGGCGTCCCCCGCAAGCGATCCCGGAGGAGGCGCGCGACTATTATCTGGAGCGGAAGTACCCCAGCTTTGGCAACCTGGCCCCGCGCGACATCGCCAGTCGCGCGGCCAAGCAGGTCTGCGATGAGGGTCGTGGGGTGGGGGAGACGGGCCTGGGGGTTTACCTCGATTTTTCCGACGCCATCCGGCGGCTGGGCGAGGAGAAAATTCGCGAGCGTTACGGCAACCTCTTCGCGATCTACCAGGAGATCACCAACGAGAACGCCTATCACACGCCCATGCGCATCTATCCGGCCGTGCATTACACGATGGGCGGTCTCTGGGTGGACTACAACTTGATGAGCAATCTGCCGGGGCTCTTCGTGCTCGGGGAAGCGAATTTTTCCGACCATGGGGCGAACCGCCTGGGGGCCAGCGCGCTCATGCAGGGCCTGGCCGACGGCTATTTTGTCCTCCCCGCGACCATCTCCGGTTACCTGGCGACGCAGAAGCCGGAGATGCGTCCGAAGGCCGATCACGCGGCGTTCAAGGAAGCGGAGGAAAATGTCCGGCACCTGACGGACCGTCTGCTCTCCCTGCGGGGCAAGCGCACGGTGCCATCCTTTCACAAGGAACTCGGGGCGATCCTGTGGGAGCATTGCGGCATGACCCGGAACGAGACCGGCTTGAAGAAGGCGCTGCAAATGATCCCGACCTTGCGCGAGGAGTTCTGGAGGAACGTCAACGTGCCCGGCGACGGCGCCGAGCTCAATCAATCCCTGGAACGGGCGGGCCGCGTGGCCGACTTCCTCGAATTAGGCGAATTGCTCTGCCGCGACGCGCTGGAACGGCGCGAATCCTGCGGAGGCCATTTCCGCGAGGAGTATCAGGAAGAGGGCGAATGCAAGCGCGACGACGTGAACTTCGCGCACGTGGCCGCCTGGGAATACGCGGGCCCCGACCGGACCCCGATCCGCAACGCGGAGCCGCTGGCTTATGAGGAGATCAAGATGTCGACGAGGAGCTACAAGTGATTTGCGATTTGCGATTTGCGATGTACGATTTACGAGCGGATCGAATGTTCGGAGTCGATCGAGGAGGATTAAAGATTAACTTCCAAGGATATGACACGAGAGGAGATGAAAACTCGCACGAAGAATTATGCGTTGCGCGTCGTGCGAGTGGTTCAGGCATTGCCGGCCGGGCGCGTGGCCAACGTTCTCGGCGGTCAGTTGCTGCGCGCCGGGACATCGGTGGGAGCGAACTATCGAGCGGCCTGCCGGGCCAAATCCACGGCGGACTTCATCAACAAACTCAAGATCGTCGAAGAGGAATGCGATGAGTCCGTTTACTGGATGGAGTTGTTGGTTGAGTCGGGTTCGATGCGTCCGAAACGGCTGGAATCATTGTTGGAGGAAGGTGACGAGATTCTCTCGATGGTGGTCGCCTCCCTCAAGCGCCAGCGGACTGCCGTCGACTCGTAAATCGTAAATCGTAAATCGTAAATCGAATCTGCCCATGAACCGCAACTGCCGATGAAAGTGACGCTCAAGGTCTGGCGCCAGAAAAACGCGCAGAGCGCCGGCGGGTTTAAGACTTATCAAACGCCGGAGCTCAACCCGAACATGTCGTTCCTCGAGATGCTCGACGTGGTCAACGAAGACTTGACCGCCAAAGGCGAGGATCCGATCGCGTTCGACCACGATTGTCGTGAAGGCATCTGCGGCACCTGTTCGCTCGTGATCAACGGCAAGCCCCATGGTCCGCACCGGGGTGTGGCCACCTGCCAGACCTACCTGCGCAGCTTCCAGGATGGCGACGAGATTCTCATCGAGCCATTCCGCGCGAAAGCCTTCCCGCTGATCAAGGACCTGGTGGTGGACCGCAAGTCCTTCGATCGGATCATGCAGGCCGGGGGATTCATCTCCGTGCGCACGGGCGGGGCGCCCGACGCCAACTCCATCCCGGTGCCGAAGGAAATCGCCGACTTGGCGATGGACGCCGCGCAGTGCATTGGCTGTGGAGCCTGCGTCGCCGCCTGCAAGAACGCCAGCGCCATGCTCTTCGTCTCGGCGAAGGTCTCGCAGCTCAACTTGCTGCCCCAGGGCCAGCCGGAGAAGCATCGCCGCGTCCTGGCCATGGTTGAGCAAATGGACGCCGAAGGTTTCGGCGGTTGCACCGTCACCGGTTCCTGTGAAGCGGTTTGCCCGAAAGAAATCAGCCTGGACTTCATCGCCAAGATGAACCGGGATTATTTGGTGGCGTTGTTCCGTGGCTAGCCGCGAGGATGGGGCGGTAATCAGGAGTCAGGAGTCAGGAGTCAGGAGTCAGGGGGCAGGGGGCAGGGGAGAGTAATCAGTAATCAGTAATCAGTAATCGGTGGTCTGGGAACAGGAGTCAAGGGTCGGGAGGACAGTAGGTTATCGCAAACCGGCAAGCTGATGACTAAGCAGGTATCCATGAACCGGCCAACGAGGGGCCGCGATCGCAACCGCAGTGCGAAGGCCGGGTTAGCAGCGGATGGTCAAGACACCACAGTCATAATCAAAAGTCTACTTCGAATCGCCAACCAACGCCGTGCTGTGCTGCCACGCTCAAGATCCGCTCACACTTGCCAAAACGTCCAAGGCGTCCGATGCCCGGCACAGACCTTTGCCGTCCATCCCGGTGTCCAAGCCGTCCAACTCCCACTCCAGAACTATGAAAAATGCTGCGCCCATGTTGATGAAGTGCGACTATGGTCGAAATACTGACTTATGACCACTGCCCTGCGCCCCTGCCCCCTGACTCCTGACTCCTGACTCCTGATTACTGACTCCTGATTACTGATTACTGATTACTCTCCCCTGCCCCCTGCCCCCTGCCTCCTGCCCCCTGACCCCTGACCACGTTCGGCTTTGCATTCCCGCAAGGCTTTGGTAATGGAAGGGCGGTGATCGAAAAGAATCCCAGCCTGCTGCTTCTCATTCCGGCTTACAACGAAGAAGGGCGCATCGAACCTGTCTTGCGAGAGTATGCGGAATACTTCGGCGAACACTACACCGGCGAGTTCCGACTGGTGGTCGTGCTGAACGGTTGCGTGGATGACACGATCGGCGTGGTCAAGCGGGTGGCTGCGCAACATCCGCAGGTCAGCTGGTTGGAATTCCCCGCCCCCATCGGCAAAGGCGGCGCCCTCATCGAGGGACTGAAGCTGGCGCCATTGGCCGATCTGATTGGCTACGTGGATGCCGATGGCGCGACCTCGCCGAAGGCGTTTCATGATTTGGTCAAACTGTGGGACAAAGCTGACTGTGTGATTGGCTCGCGCTGGCTCCCGGGCGCCGTGCTCCACCAACAGCAGAGCGGCAAGCGCCAGCTGGCCAGTCGCGCCTTTCACGCGATTGTCCAGTCCCTCTTCTGGCTGAACGTGAAGGACACGCAGTGCGGCGCCAAATTGATGCGACGCCAAGTAGTGGAAAAAATCCACTCGGCCTTGCGCATCGCGGACATGGCTTTTGACATCAATTTGCTCTATGCCATCAAGCGGGCCGGCTACCGCATCCTCGAAGTGCCGACGGAGTGGACGGACAAGATGGGCTCAAAAGTGGTGCTTGGCCGGACGTCTCTGACGATGTTGCTCTCGGTGATTCTGCTGCGGCTGAAGTACACGCCGTTCTATCCGCTGTTCAAGCCGCTGCGGCCGGTGGAGACCTGGATTTATCTCAAGATGAAAGCGCCGCCGCCGCGTCGTCCCCCTTCTTCCTGGGACACCGACTTCATGCGTTGACGAGCCCTGGCCCGGGCGCCGGACCCGGAGATTGCACATTGCACATTGCTCATTGCACATTGTGCATTTGTGGTAACCGTTCAGGAGTCATAGACGCCCGCCCTCACCCCGGCCCTCTCCCCCGGGGAGAGGGAGCTTCCTTTGCCGCGCTGGGACGAAGTGGCGTTGCTTGGCGGATGGAGCGTCCCATGCGCATTCTGCCAACGCGGCAACAGCGAGAGCCGCGCCAGAGCTTTCAAGACGCTCCGCCACGATCTCCCTCTCCCCGGGGGAGAGGGTAGGGGTGAGGGCGAAAGCAACCTCAGACCTGAATAGCGTCAAAACCCGCTGCGCGGATATTGCTTGTTCCAGAAACAGTTACGGAAGGAGTTTCTGGAGAGTTACCATTGCTCCTTTCTTGCCTCCATTCCCTCTCAATCCTGAAAAATGAGCAATGAGCAATGAGCAATGAGCAATGAGCAATGAGCAATGAGCAATGAGCGGTGAGCAATGAGCAATGTGCAATGCTAACCACACCCCCTTGGCCGGCGGCTCTCCCGCCAGGTGAAGAAGAGGCACCCGGCCAGCAACAACGAGCTAAACAGCCCCAGGGTCCCGATGACCTGTTCGAAGGTCTCGTGGCGATGGCGCAAAGCCCACCCATAGCCGGTAGCCACCGCCAGCAGCCAAGGCACGACCGCGAAACGCTCGCGCGCCAGCAAGTTGTTGACCAGCACGCTCGATAGCGTCAGGGGCAGCATGCACCAGGCAAACTGCGGAACCAACGGCGCGATCTTGAGAAAAGAACGATCGTAAACAATCCGCAACGGCAACTCCGGAAAAAGGGTGCAACCCAGGGCGGCGCCGGCGCCGAGCAACAACGTGGCGCCGAAGGCCTGGGCCAGCACGGAGGACTTCTCGGCCCGCAGGGCGCTCTGGACCACCTTGGGAAACAGCACCGCCGTCATCGGCGCGGTGAAGAAATACAAGGCCCGACCGATCATTCCCGCCGCGCCGTAATAACCGGTCTCCTGCTCGGGAAAGAATCGTTGCACGACGAGCATGTCCTGCGAGATCATGTAAGTCACCGCGCCGAAGCCGAGGGTCAAGGGCAGCACACGCCTGAGCCACGGTTGCCACTGGAACCGAGCGGCCGGCCCACGCCACAAGTCGCCTGTCAGATACAGGCCGATGGCCAGAGCGACCAGCATGCCGAGCAGGGCGCCGGTCATGGCCCCGGCCGCGCCCCCGCCCAGCAGCAGAACGATGATCGTGATCGACCCCAGCCGCGTGAGCCCGTTCAGCATCGAAGCCCAGCCCAGCCAGAGGAAATTCTGCCGGCCTTGCACCACCCCCAGCAGGATGGGCGACCAGAGCGAGGTCAGGCCCAGCAGCAGAGTGACCCAAAGCGCCGCCGGGTTGGCGATTTTGTATTCGGCCGCCAGGCGTTTCTGAAAAACCAGGAGGTACAACGCCAACAGCAGCCAGAAGCTGAACGTGGCCCGGAGCAATGCTCGCATGGCTCCGGTCAACTCCGCGCGCTTGCCATCGTCCAATGCGGCCACGGTTTGCTGCACGAACTGCAATTGCAAGCCCACCGCGGGGATGCCCATCAGATTGAGCACTTGCAAGAGAGTCAGAAAAACGCCGTATTCCGCCGACCCCATTTGCTTGGCCGGCTTATGCACGGCGAACATCAACGCGCCGCTGACGGTGGTGGCGATGACCATCCAGCCGCTTTGACGGAAAAAAGTCAGCTTGCTCATCCTTCAAATGGGGAATGGGTTAAAAGAGTTAAATGGGTTAACCCTTTTAACCTATAGGACCGACTCAGGCGAGAGCGCGCAGGAATCGGACAAGCAACCTCGTCCCGCGCTCGAGTTGGTTGACCGCGACCCATTCGTCCGCGGTGTGGGCCTGGGCAATGTCTCCTGGCCCGAAGACGACGCTGGGAATGCCGCTGGCCGCGAGCACGCCCGCATCAGTGAAGAAATCGACCCCCACCGGTTTTCGTTGGCCGGCACAGCGGAGGAACTCCCGAACGAGCGGGAGGCGCGGGTCGGTTTCGAGGGGGGGCGCCGGTTCGCCGCTCTTGTTGTCGAGCATCGTGGCGGAAAGACCTCGTCGCCGGATGAACCGCAGGATCTCATGTTTGACGGCGGGATCGCTTTCGCCCGGGATGGTGCGTCGATCGATTTTAATGATGCAACGATCGGGCACGATGTTTGGCTGGCGCCCGCCGGCGATGGTGCCGACGTTGATCGTGGGGTGGCGGAGCAGCGGATGGCGGCGCCGGCGCAGCAGCAACGCGTAATCGGTCTCGAGCAGGTGCACGATCCTGGCCATGAGATGGACGGCATTCCGACCGAGCTCGGGCCGTGAACCGTGGGCGGCTTTGCCTTGAGTTTCGAGTTGCAGCCACAAATCCCCTTTGTGCGCGGTGACCACCTGGAGGCGGGTTGGTTCTCCGACGATGGCCAGGTCGGCCCGGCAACGACTCTTGGCCAGGGCGCGTGAACCCGTCTGGCCGCATTCCTCATCCACCAGGGCGACGAACAGGATCTCCGTTTGCTCCGGACGCGCCCCGGCCCGGGCCAGTTCGAGCAGGGCGCTCAGCATCAGGGCCACGCTGCCCTTGGTATCACACGCGCCGCGCCCGTAAAGCCGGCCGTTCTTAAGGAGGGGCGTGAACTGTTCGGCGCTCGACGCCCCGACCGTGTCCATGTGGGGAGCGAGCAGGACGCGTTGCCGGATCGTCCCGGAAGGCCGCAGGCGGATGCACAGGTTGGCACGGTTCGGGAACACTTCCTGTTGCGTCACCTCCAGGCCGGCCTGGCGGGCGATCCCGGCCAGGAAATCGGCCACTCGCTTCTCTCCCGCGCGCTCGTCGTGCAATGGGAGAAAAGCCGGGTTGACGCTGGGCAGAGCGATCAGCTCTCGCAATAGTTTCGTTGGCCCGGTCATCATTGCTTTTGTCGAAACCACTCGATGAACCTGGCAATGCCGGCCTCGATGTTCACTTTGGGATCGTAACCGAGCTTCGCGCGCGCTTTGTCGATGTTCGCGCAGGTCAAGGGCACGTCACCCGGCTGGGGCGCTTGCCGATCGAGGATGGCTTTGCGGCCAAGGGAATGTTCCAGCAGTTCGATCAGGTAGGAAAGCGGTACCGTCTTGGCTTCGCCCAGATTGAAGATCTCATAACCAAACTCCTGTCGCGTGCAAGCGAGGACGCCCTCGACCGTGTCGGTGACGTAAGTGTAATCGCGCGCGGTGCTGCCGTCGCCAAAGACCGGGATGGGCTTTCCCAGGGTGATCAGTTGCGAGAATTTGTGGATGGCCAGGTCGGGTCGCTGGCCCGGACCATAGACGGTGAAAAAGCGCAGCATCACCACGTCCATCCCGTAAACATGATGATAAACATGGCCGAGCGCCTCGCAGGCCAGCTTGCTGGCCGCGTAGGGCGAGATGGGCGAGAAAATCGGGTCGCTCTCCGAAAAGGGAACGCGGGCGTTCACCCCGTAAACCGAGGAGGAAGACGCGATGATGATTTTCCTGACTCCATTGCGTCGGGCGGCCTCGAGCAGGTTGACGGTGCCTTCGACGTTGACTCGCTGATACAGCGCGGGCTCCGCCAGGCTCGGTCGGACCCCGGCGCGGGCGGCCAGGTGGATGATTTGATCGAACCGGACACTTGCCAGCAGGGTATCGAGAGCCGCGCGGTCGGTCAGATCTCCGCGCACGAAGCGGAACCGATCCTGGGACGCCTCGAGCCGCTGCACGTTCCGTTGCTTGATGGCCGGGTCGTAAAAATTGTTCAGATCATCAAACGCCCAGACCGCGTCGCCCCGGGCCAACAGTTGCCCGCAGACATGCGAGCCGATGAACCCCGCCCCACCGGTGACCAGAAACTTCATGGCCGACGCTAGCATTGCCCGGCGTCCGTTGGCGAGGTGGGATTTACGATTTACGATTTACGATTTACGAGCGCGTGGATGTGAGCTGTGAACACACAACTTGCTACGCACCACCCACCGCTCGTAAATCGTAAATCGTACATCGTAAATCCTACCTCATCCTCGTTCCGTCTTGAGGCGCAACTGGCCGCAGGCGGCGTCGATGTCGTGGCCTTTTTCCCGGCGAAGGGTGGCGGAGACTTGAAATTTTTCCAGCGCGGCGAGGAAGGCTTCCTGGGCGGGTTCGTCCGGGCGTTGCCAGGGGAGACCATCGACTTGGTTATAGGGGATCAAGTTGACTTTGGCATGGAGGCGCCGGGCGAGGGCGGCCAGTGGCTTGATTTGTTTCAGGTCGTCGTTTACTCCCGCGATGAGGATGTATTCGAGGGTGATCATCCGCTCCTGCTTCTGCAGATAATATTCGCAAGCGGCGGTCAACTCATCGAGCGGGTACTTACGGTTGATCGGCATGATCCTGTTTCGGGTCTGGTCGGTGGCCCCGTGCAGCGAGACGGCCAGTCGAATTTGCAGCGGTTCGTCGGCCAGCCTGCGGATTTGGGGCGCAAGGCCGCTGGTGGAGACGGTGATTTTGCGCGCACCGATGCCGGCGCCCCAGGGAGCGTTGAGGATGCGCAGCGCCCGGAGGAGATGGTCGTAGTTGGCCAATGGCTCGCCCATGCCCATGACGACCAGGTTATTGATCAAGCGTCCGGCCGGCCGCGGCCCGCCGGAGCTGGCTTCGGCGGGGGGATCACCGCGGTCTTCGAGATTTTGATTCGGGACCGGGGCGGCTGGACGATGGACTTTGGACTCCTCGGCCTGGTTCCATCGCTCGACTGCCAGCACTTGTTCGACGATTTCCTCGGCGCGCAGGTTTCGTTTCCAACCTTCGAGTCCGCTGGCGCAGAATTTGCAGCCGTAGGCGCAGCCGACCTGGGTGGACACGCACAGGGTGTGCCGGTCGCTCGGCTCGCCGTAAAGGGCGGGGTTGGCGGGGATGAGCACGCTCTCGATCAACGCCCCGTCCGCCAGCTGCCAAAGGAACTTTTGCGTGGCGTCGCGGGCGCCTTGTTTGCGGACCAGCTGGAGGGTTTGCAGGGTGTATTGCCGGCGGAGATTTTCACGCAACGTTTTCGGCAGGTTGGTCATCAAATCCCACGAGGCCGCGCGCCGGGCGTAGAGCCAGTTGAGCAACTGATCCGCGCGGTAGGCGGGCAAGCCCTCCGCTTTGAACTGGTCGGTCAGTTCGGCGCGGGTGAGCGATTTGATGTCGGCTGGCACGCGGGCAATTTACCCGTTTGCCGCGGGCAAACCAAGCGCCGAACCGGCCTACCTGGGCAGGTAATACCTGGTGGTGTATTCCTGGACCATGCGCCAGGTGTTGAACTGCGGCACCAGCGTCACCATCGCCCGGCGGATCATTTGAATCCAGGCTCGCGGGATCCCGTTGGCATCGCGATCAAAGAAGAGCGGAATGACCTTTTCGGTGAGCGTCCGGTAGAGGTTCTCACTGTCGGCGCGGTCCTGTTCCTCGATGGAGTCGGGATGAGCGTCCGGGCCGATGGCGAAGCCGTTGGTGCCGTCGTAGCCTTCGCGCCACCAACCATCGAGGATGCTCAGGTTGAGGCAACCGTGGCAGCCGGCCTTTTGGCCGCTGGTGCCGGAGGCCTCGAGGGGCCGGCGCGGGTTGTTCAGCCAGACGTCGCAACCGCTGACCATGGTCCGGGCAACATGCACATCGTAATTCTCGATGAACACGAGGTGGCTCTTGAGTTCGCTGTAGCGGCTCAAGTGAATCACGTGCTGGATGTAGCGTTTGCCTTCGTCGTCGCGCGGGTGGGCCTTGCCGGCGAAGACAAATTGGATCGGGCGCTTCGGGTCGTTCACCAATTTCACGATGTTCTCGAACCTTTGGAAGATGAGCGGGGCGCGTTTGTAAGTGGCAAAGCGACGAGCGAAGCCGATGGTGAGCGCGTCGGGATTGAGCAACTGGTCGAAGGCGATGAAGTCACCCTGGCTGAAGCTGCGGCCCTGGATGAGCAAACGTCGGCGGGCGAACTCGATCAATTCCCGGCGCAACTTGTAGCGCAGGGCCCAGATTTCCTCGTCGGAAATGAAGCCCGGGTCGGCCATCTTCTGCCAGAAGGCCGGGTCATTGATGGCACTTTCCCAACGATGGTCGTCGCTGTTCCAGAAGTCGGTTTCCTGGCCGACCAGGGCCGGCGGGGAAGGCTGGTTGCCGTGATGGGCGAGTTTACGCCGCCAGAAGCGGCGGACGGGGCCTTTCATCCAGCCGAGCAGATGAATGCCGTTGGTGATGTGGCCGATGGGCACCTGGTCCAGGAGCCGGTCGGGCCAAAGACAATGCCACATTTGTCGACTCGTCCCAGGGACATGATTTCGGCGGTCGACAGTTTGAGCTGGCTGAGATAGGTCTTCAACGCGTAATCCAGCAGGCTGATCGAGAACCGATCATGGCCGGCCTCCACTGGCGTATGGGTCGTGAAAATGCACTGTTGTTTGGTGAAGGCCAGCGCGTCCGCAAAGCTCTTGCCGGCGGCGAGCTTCTCGCGGACGAGTTCGAACGCCAGGAAGGCGGCATGGCCTTCGTTCATGTGAAAGACCGACGGCTGGAAGCTCAGCGCGCGCAGCAGCCGCACCCCGCCGATGCCCAGCAGAATCTCCTGCATGATGCGGGTGGTGCTGTCCCCGCCGTAGACGCGCAAGGTGAGATCCCGATAGTGCTGCTCGTTCTCCGGCAGGTTGGTGTCAAGCAGGTAAGCCGCGCAGCGACCCACATTGACCCGCCAGGCTTTGAATTTCACCTGGCTCATCCCCATCTCCACCGAACAAATGAGCGGTCCGCCGTGCGGGTCGAGCACCGGCTCGATGGGGAGATTTTTGGGATCCAGCAGCGTGTAATAATCGATCTGCCAGCTGTCCTGGTTGATGGCTTGCTGGAAATAACCTTCGCGGTAGAACAGGCTGACGCCGACAAACCCGAGGCCCAGGTCGCTGGCCGACTTGGCGTGGTCGCCGGCGAGAATGCCCAGGCCCCCCGCGGCGATCGGCAGGGTTTCGTGAAAGCCGAATTCCGCGGTGAAATAGGCGACCGGATTCTGCACCAGCTCCGCGGCATGGGCATTGCCCCAGGTATTGGTGTCCTCCAGGTAAGCTTCGAAGCTGCCCAGCACTAACCTGACCCGCTCGCAGAACTCAGGATTCTGCAAATGCACCCGCAACTCGTAGTCGGAGACTTCATGCAGGACCGCGACGGCATTGTGGTAGAGGTTCTGCCAGCCCCGCGGCGAGAGCTCGTGGAAGATCTCTTGTGCCTCCTGGTTCCAGGTCCACCAGAGGTTCCGGGCCAGACGGTTGAGACCCGCGATCAGTTCCGTGACTTCACCCGGGGCGAGTGGCTTCTTGCTCATAATAAACAAATCAACTCAGACCAGACCAGTTGGCCGCCGCCTTCCGGACAGCCGGCGGACTGGAATCTGCACAGCCTCGGGGCGCAAAATCAAATCGAAATAATTCTCGTACCAATCCAGGAACCGTGAAGTTCCCTTGACTTGCCGAATTACCGGCTGGACTCAACCGCTTGACAGTTCCGTCTCTTTTGCGTTGGTTCAGAACGAACATGCTGCACGACCGCCTGAATCGGCCGGTGTCCTTTTGTTCCATCGGGACCAGGGCCTGGTGGTTCATTCCGGCCTTACTGGCGCTGCTTGACACTCCGGGCGCCGAGGTTCCGGTTCCCAACCTGCGGCGGCCCGATCCGACGAACCTGCTGGCGACCAACCTCAACTTGAAACAGACCAGTCCCGGCACGTTCGAGTTGGATGGCATTCAACTCGACAAACACGAGCAGTCCGTGAGCTTTCGGGCTCTGGTGAACATGAAGCAAGGCAACCTCGAATACCTGCTGGTGACGACGACGGGGAAAACGCACGAGAGTTTGCTCCGAACCGAAGCCAAGCCGCTCCAAATCCAGCTCGCCTTGCTCCTGCTGGGAGGGCGGGGGACGACGAACGCCTTGCCGCAAGACCCGGCCAAATCGCTGCCCGGCGACAAGGTGACCATCGAGTTGAGCTGGACGGTCAAGGGACGGGTCGAGCGCTTCCCGGCGGAGCAGTTCGTTACGGATGTAAAGGTTGGAGGCCCCATGAGCCGGGGCCATTGGATTTACAATGGGTCGAGGCTGCGGGAGGACGGCTTCGCCGCCCAAATGGATGGGTCGATTGTTTCGCTGATCACCGATCCTGACGCGTTAATCAACAATCCGCGTCCCGGCCGCGAGAACGACGATAACTGGCTGCCGCGGGCGAACGACCTGCCACCGCTGAATTCGCCGGTCGAGGTCACGATCCGGCTGGAAGCCCAAGGCGTGAAATGAGCTTTGGCCTGTCGGGATGTGCATTTGCCCCAGGGTGGCAAATTGGTCGCGACTGGGACTGAGAGTGCGTTTTAGAAGTACCCAAGTACCCAAGTACCCAAGTACCCAAAGTTTCCTTGGGTCCTTGGGCCTTGGGTATTTGGGTCCTTGGGGATTTGGGTATTTTTAAGACCGCCGCCTCGCCCTCTCCTGTGCCGGGCCTGATTCTAGGGGAATCGCGTAGCCCGCCCGGGTGATTCTGCAGTCTTCACCGCCCGTAGCCGCCTCAATTGCGGGAGACCCACCTGCGAAACTAGTTTAGGCGGCATGAAAAAACTGGCGTGGCTGTTGATGCTGTTGACCCTTTTCCCTCTGGTGTCATTTGGAATGGATCGCCTCGCGGCGCTCTCCATGCTCGAAACCGGCAATGACGATCGCATGGTCGGTCGGGCCGGCGAAATCAGCCGCTACCAAATCCTCAAGACCGAATGGCGCGCCGTGACGAATTCGGTTCGTTACACCGACCCCGAAACCGCGCGGGCCGTGACGCTCACTCTGCTGGAGCGACGGGTGCGTTCGTTCCATGCGACCTATCAGCGTAACCCCAGCGACTTCGAATATTACGGTCTCTGGAACGCGCCGAGCCAGGTCCTCGAGCACCGCGTCAGCCGCCGCGTAGCCGATCGATGCCGCCGCTACGCCAACCTCTGCGAGTGGGATGGCATACCGACCCCGCTAGTCTCGACCTCCACACCGGCCTCGCCGTGGTTGTCCCAGGCGACGCCCCGCTCCGTCGCGCCCTGATCCAGCCCACCGGCGGCGGCCGCAGAGACCGCCCGCACCGCATTCGTCCGCTCTGCCGCCCGGTCCCTGCCTGGACCTCTTTACCAATCCGCACTTGAAGAAAGCCCCAAAGTCCGCAGGCTATCGAAAGGTTTCGAATCTCGGAACCCAACGATGGAATCTTCAGAGAACGCGATCGGACTGAGCGCCCGTGGACGAGGGATCCTGGTCTTGTTCCTCGCCTTGGCGGCGGTGATGGCGCCGTCGGCCCAAGGGGGGGAAAAGCCGGCGCCCGGCCGCCTGCCCGGGGTTGGCGGGGATCTCTCCCTCCGTCACGAAATCGAGCGGGCCATCGAACGAGGGCAGACCTGGCTGAAGTCCAGCCAGAATTCAAACGGCTGGTGGTCCACGCCGGAACATCCCGCCGTCACCGCCCTGGTGTTGACCGCCTACAAGGGGGATCCGGAGGGCCGTTATCAAAACTCTGAGCCGCCATGGATGAAGCAGGGTTACGCTTTTATTCTCAGTTGCGCGCGGCCCGATGGCGGCATCCACCGGGGCAACCTCGTCACTTACAACACCGCGCTTTCCATGCTGGCGTTGCTGGCTGCCAACAAAACAGAGTATGATCCCATCCTGCGCCAGGCCCGGCGCTTCCTTGTCAGCCTCCAGGGCGATTTCGGCGAGAAGGGCAAGCTCGACGACGTCTTCGACGGCGGCATTGGTTACGGGACAAAATACGAACACTCCGACCTGGGCAACACCCTGGCTGCCCTCGAAGCCCTTTACTATAGCAAACGCGTCATCGAAGACAAAAACCCCGGCGAAGCGCGCGATCTGAACTGGGCAGCCGCCATCCACTTCCTCGAGAACTGCCAGAATCTGCCCGCCTACAACAAGCAGCCGTGGGCTTCGGATGACCCAAGGAACAAGGGTGGGTTTGTTTATTATCCCGGCCAGAGCATGGCCGGGTCCGAAACCAACAGCGTGACGGGCCGGGTGGCTCTGCGTTCCTATGGCAGCATCAGTTATGGCGGCCTGCTCAGCTATATCTACGCCAACCTCAAGCGCGATGACCCGCGGGTCGTCGCCGTTTTCGACTGGCTCCGGCGCAACTATACCGTCGAGGAAAATCCGGGCATGGGACCGCAAGGGCTCTATTTCTACTTTCACACGATGACCAAGGCCCTGAGCGCCTATGGCGTGGAGGACCTGCGCCTGGATGACGGGCGGATTCTCAACTGGCGAAAGGAAGTCGCCTTGCGCCTGATCAACCTCCAGCAGCGCGACGGTTCGTGGTCCAACGACAACGGGCGCTGGTGGGAAAAAGACCCTGCGCTGGTCACCAGCTACGCGGTGTTGTCGTTGGAGATGATTTGGCGCCGCCTTTGAGCCGGCCGGAGGGGCCCGGCTCCGCCGCGGATTGCGCATTTCGCGCTTTGTCTCCCTCGACCCGAGTGACCGATGATCAATGCCCAATATGGCTATTTAAATGACTCAACAGTCTTCAACCGATTGTGGTCCGCTTCAGCGAAGCAAAGGGTGTTGGCGCGATTCAGATCGCTTGTTTGACCTGCCGACCGAGGACCTTTCTGCTCGAGGTCGACTTGCGCCGATTGGATTGGAAGGTCAACTCAAAGCGGTAGTCAACCAGAGGCCGGAACACGGATGGAACACGGATTCCCAAAAGAGGCCTTTCAGGTGAAGCTGCGAGCTTATCTTCTCCGTGATCTCCTCTTTTTCCAAAGCCATCAGAGCGCTTTCTCTTTCCGTGTTTAATCCGTGTTCCATCCGTGGCCCAGGAACTTTGGTTGCGGCTCTGCCGCTCCGGGCCATTCGTGGTCCAGAGTCCGTGTCCCGTGCGGCGCTGACCGTGTGAAGCGCGAGATCGATTCCATCAAAAACGTCGAGGAAGCGCATGCTGCTTACTGGGGGGGAATTGGTCATTGGTCATTCGTCGCTCCCGGCCCAATTTCAAAGTTGAATCTTCGCCGGGCGCCGTTCACATTTCGCCGACAAACACTCAACCAAAGGATTCCTGTCATGATGACTCGACGCGATGTTCTGAAGAAGACTGCCCTTTCCGCCGCGGTTCTGGCCGTGGCCGCGTTGCCTCGTTCGTTGCGGGCCCAAGCGGGCGCCGCTCCGAGCGGTCCGTTCAAGCTGCCGCCGTTGCCCTACGCGTTCGATGCGCTCGAGCCGCACATCGATGCGCGGACGATGGAAATCCACCACGACCGGCATCATCAAGCCTACGTGACGAATTTGAACAAGGCCCTGGCCGGTCACCCGGCGTTGGCCAAGGAAACGATCGAACACCTCGTCCGGCACCTCGACGACGTGCCGGAGGGCATCCGTCCGGCGGTCCGCAACCAAGGCGGCGGGCATTACAACCATTCACTCTTCTGGCAAATGATGAAGAAAGACAGCAGCGGCCAGCCGAGCGGGGCGTTGGCCAGGGCGATCGACAAACACTTTCACAACCTGGCGGGATTCAAGGAAGAATTCAGCGCGGCCGCCATGAAGGTCTTCGGGAGCGGCTGGGCCTGGCTGGTGCTCGACGACAAAGATCTCAAGATCACGACCACGCCGAATCAGGACTCGCCCCTCATGCACGGCCAGCACCCGCTGCTCGGGATCGACGTGTGGGAACACGCCTACTACCTCAAATACCAGAACAAGCGCGCCGATTACGTCGCCGCCTTCTTCAACGTCATCAACTGGGACTTCGTGGGTGAACGTTACGAGAAATCCCGCGCGTAAACGGCCGGCGAGATTCTTTTCCATGAACCTCCTGATTGCGGATTGCGGATTACGGATTGCGGAGTGTGGATTGCGTTCTCCGCGGCGGTTCATGGTCGCAAAGCGCGGTCAACAAACCATGGAGGCTATCCATGAACCGACTTGTCACTGGTAACTTGTCGCTGGTAACTGGCGATTGGCCGAAGCCCGTCCCGAGGGTGAATCTGTTTTCAATCTCCAGTTACCAGTTTCCAGCTACCAGTTACCAGTCTCAACGGTTCCTGATCCCCAAAGCGCGGACGGTCGCATGTGTTTAGTATGACAACGCCTCCCTTCCCCCGCCTGCTGCGAGTGCGACAGAAGTTTCCGGCCTCGGGGCCGCTGGACATTCGGGCGACGCTCGAGAAGGAGTTCGCGGCGATCCGTGAACAAATCAAGCCCGGGGCCCGCATCGCCGTGGGCGTGGGGAGTCGGGGCATTTCAAACTTGCAGTCGATCGTCGCCGTCGTGCTCGAGTTGCTCAAAGCGGCGGGGGCGCGACCATTCATTGTGCCCGCGATGGGCAGTCACGGCGGGGCGACCCCGGAAGGGCAAGTCGAATTGCTGGCGGAGTACGGGATCACCGAGGCGCGTCTCCAGGTTCCCATCCGCGCGGCCATGGAGGCAGAGCGCATCGGGGTGACGCCCGAGGGAGTGGAGGTTTTCTTCAGCGCGGAAGCGCTGCGCGCCGACGGGGTGGTTGTGGTGAACCGGGTCAAGCCACACACGGATTTTCACAGCGAGAGCCTGGGCAGCGGCCTGCTCAAGATGCTGGTCGTTGGCCTGGGCAAGCGGGTGGGCGCGGCCAACTTTCACACTTCGGCCAGCCGGCTCGGTTACGAGCAGGTCATCCGCGCCTCGGCCCGCATCGCGCTGGGAGCCGCGCCGATTCTTGGCGGGGTGGCAATTGTGGAGAACCAACGGCATGACACCGCCCGTCTCCTCGTTCTGCCGCCGGCCGACCTGGAGCGTCGCGAGGCCGAGCTTTACCGGGAAGCGAAGCGCCTGATGCCGCGGCTGCCGTTTGACGACCTCGACCTGCTCATCGTGGATCGCATCGGCAAGAACATCAGCGGCTCGGGCATGGATCCAAACGTCACCGGTCGCTGGGTGCACGGCTATTCGTCATCCCTGGCGGAAGACAACCGGCAATCGCCCCGTATCCGGCGCATTTTTGTCCGCGACCTCACGCCGGAAACGCACGGCAACGCCATCGGCATCGGGTTTGCCGATCTCACGACGACGCGGCTGGTCAACGCGATGGACAAACCCGTGACCTACGTCAACGCGATGACTTCCTTGACCACGCACGGCGCAAAACTCCCGATTCACTTCGATACCGACCGCGAGT
>WNFZ01001147.1_pt1 | contig 25464 bp, 30 predicted proteins | sample 5400081 | NCBI WGS metagenome assembly WNFZ01 (sample SAMN13153365, study PRJNA577476) | soil metagenome | isolation source: 80 cm soil or saprolite under grassland replicate 1 | place: USA:California | collected 2016-06-15 | reverse complement strand
CTGTCCTTCGAGCATGTAAGTCTTGTTGCCAAGGTCCGTCGTCTTAATCTGGATCTTGTCCCAGTCGATCAGTGGTGGCGGCGGTGCGGCTGTCGGCTGTTGTGCGTTGGCGGGCCCGGCAAGCATCAAGGTTGTCGTCGCAAGCGCGGCCAAGGCGATCCGTATCATGGGGTTTCCTCCTGTTTCTGACAGCATTCGAGCCGCGCGGCGCTGTTCAGCGCGACCGCGTCCCAGGGCAGGTTAACGGAGAGGCTAATAGGACTGGGTCCACCAGTAGCAATATCGCTGGATATTGCCAGGAAGATATTGCTCGTAGTTTGACCACTTCTCATACTTCGGCAGCTTGATTTCCTTCATCGCGGCATCGGTGCACTTCGTGGGCGCCACTGCCTTCACTTCCGCTGAAAGCTCTTGCAAGAAATTGAGGTGATCCTGCACGTCCTTCTTGGTGCCCAGGCGCCCCCCGCGTAAGGATGGCCAGGGATCATGCGATCCCAGTCGAGCGCCAGCACATTCTTGATCGAGTCTTCAAATTCGACCGGCGAGACGTTCTCCGGCATGTTGCGAAACTGCACGGCTTCGATCGGGATGAAATCGACCAAGAAGATCAGCTTCTCCTTCGGCAGCCGCATGACGAGCGAGCTGTCGGAATGATTGCGGCCGACGTAGAGGAGTTCGAGCGTGGCGCCGCCGAGCGAGATCACTTTCTTCTTGTCCACGACCTGATCCGGCATCACGACCGAGTCGAGCAGCGCACCTTGCTTTTTTGCCCATTCGAAATGTGTCTTGGCATTTTTGTGGGCGATGACGATTGCGCCTTGATCCTTGAATGGCTGGCCGCCGGCAATGTGATCGAAGTGCGCGTGGCTGTAGATCAGATACTTCACCGGCTGATCGGTGATCTTCTTGATCTCGTCGAGATAGGCCGTCACCGCCTGCGGACGATAGCGGCCGATCGGGTCGGTTGCGATCACGCCTTTGGGCGTGACGATGAACATCGACTGATGACTCTGGTAGCGGAACAGATAGACGTTGTCCGTACCATCGATTTTTCGGGTGGCGAATGGCGGCTGTTGCGCAGCGGCAGCGCTGGTGAACGCGAGCAGTGCCAACGCTGTAGCAGTAAGAAGTTTGCGCACGTGTTTTCCTCCGAGAGTATTCCAGCGCGGCACCCGCGCCTTATTCTCTTTGAGAGAAATTATTAGCAAATCACAGCGACGTCTCAAGCCGCAATATTTTCTTAAGGCAAGGGAATATGCGTCCAGACTGGGTTTATGACATTCGAATACTCCATGGGAGCCAAGTGCTGACGAGGTGATCGAGTAACGTGCGGTTTGCTGCGATGCATGAGTCCGCCCAACGGCTTTGATTTCGCATGATTTTTCTTCAAAGCAGGCGCTATCGGGCGCCTGTGAACACAAAGGCTTAGGCCCAAATTTCAAAGCGATTTAGCACCACTGGTGCGGACCCTGAAGGCCACCTAAAGCAGAATGAGATAGCTTGACCAACGGACGCTCTCGCGGACCCTGTCTGCACCTGGCAGACCCGGACGTGCGCCCCCAAACAGGTGTTCGGGTTCTGACCCTAACCGCTCATCGAACGGTCAGTGTTCGCCGAACGGGCGTTACGGAATATTTGGCCGAGATCGCGCGGATCACTCCGCCTTGATGCCGGCCGCCCGGATCACCTTGGCCCACTTCTCGGTTTCGTCGGCGATGAGCTTGCCGAAGTCGGCGGGCGAGCCCGACAACGCCGTACCACCCACATCGGCGAGCCGCGCCTTCATTTTGGGATCGGCGAGGCCAGCGTTGATCTCCTTGTTGAGTTTCTCGACGATCTCGGTCGGCGTGGCCTTCGGTGCGCCGACGCCGAACCAGGCGCTCGCCTCGTAGCCCGGCAAGAAATCGACAACGGTTGGGAGGTCCGGCAGCCCCTCCCAGCGCGTCGCACTCGTTACGGCGAGCGCGCGCAGCCGGCCGCTCCTGATGTATTCGATTGAGGCCGCAGGGCTAAGGAACATGACCTGCACCTGCCCACTGATTAGATCAGTCAGGGCGGGTGCGCCCCCCCGATACGGCACGTGGGCCAGGTTGAGGCCGGCCATCGTCTTGAACAACTCGCCTGCCAAGTGCGGCGCGGTTCCGATGCCAGGCGACGCTATGTTGATCTTGCCTGGGTTGGCTTTGGCGTAGGCGATGAACTCGGGAACCGTGTTGGCCGGAACCGATGGATGCACCAGCATAAGGAAGGGCAGCCGGACGATGCCTGCGACTGGCGCGATGTCGCGGATGAAATTGAAACTGAGCTTTTCGTAGAGCGTCGCGCTGAGGCTATCCGAACTGACCAACAGCAGCGTGTAGCCGTCTGCAGGCGCCCGCACGACAACTTCGGTGCCGATAGTGGTGCCCGCGCCCGGCCTGTTCTCGATGACGAATTGCTGGCCGAGTCGCTCCGACAGCCAGTGACCCATCAGGCGCGCGAGGATATCGGTCGCGCCGCCAGGTGCGATTGGCACGATTAGACGCACCGGCCGCGTCGGATAGGCTTGCGCCCAAGCGAAGCGCGAAGCGGCCGGCAGCGCGGCAGCGCCCGCGGCCAGATGCAGGAATTTACGGCGGGGAAGTTTCATGTTGAACCTCCCTTCACATCATTCGATGACCTCGTCGGCGAGCAATTGGATCGAGTTGGGCACCTCGATCCCGAGCGCCCTTGCCGTTTGCAGGTTGATGACGAGCTCGAATTTGGTCGACCGGACGACCGGCAGTTCGGCGGGCTTCGCGCCCTTGAGAATTCGACCCGTGTAGACACCTATCTGACGCCACGAATCCAGATTATCGGGCCCATAGCTCATCAGCAGGCCCGCTTCGACCATCTCACGGCCGAAACAACTCGTCGGTATCCGATCGCGCGCCGCGAGCGTCGCGAATTGGACGCGCCGGCTGTTGAAGAACCCATCGCCGGCAACGAAGAGGGCATCGGCCCGGTCACGCACGAGGGTGGCGAACGCCGCCTCAATTTCTAGGCTGGTGCTGGCCTTGAGGAGCTGAATTTGCAGTCCGATGGCGCGGGCAGCTTCCGGCATGTCTCGTGACATGGCCTCGGCAATCGGCTGATTAGCCGGATTGACCAGCACGGCAATACGAGAGGCCTTGGGCACTAGATCATGGAAAAGTCCCAGCCGCTTGCCCATCACCTCTTGTGAGACACTATGGATTCCGGTCGCGTTGTCGCCCGGCCGGGCAAGGCTGGCGACCAGACCAAGCCTGACCGGGTCTTCGCCGACGCCGAAGACGATCGGGATCGTTGTGGTGGCAGCTTTGGCCGCCTGGGCACCAGCGGTCAGGCCGGGCGTCGCGATAACGGCTACGCGGCGGCGGACGAGGTCAGCCATGACCGCGGGCAGGCGGTCGTATTGGCCGTCCAGCCAGTTGTACGCGACCATTACGTCCTGGCCCTCGATGGTGCCGGTTTCGGTGAGGCCTTTACGGAACGCGGCCGCATTGCGCGCGGAGCCATCGGCCGACCGAATGCTGACGAGGCCGACGATCGGCATCGCCGCCTGCTGCGCACGCGCCGCCAGCGGCCACGCGGCCACCCCGCCGCCGAGCGTCGCTAATAATTTTCGTCGTCCCAGGTACCTTGCCATGTGACCCTCCGATGGGGGTCATTCATGCAATAGACGGATGATACCACGCTTCCATCGCGCGGTCAGTGACTAAGGCCGATAGGCAAGTCGAGTGAATGCTTGGAATGACCGCTTGGGGTCCACTCTGCGACATCCACCGATGTCCGCTATACGGCCGCTTTCGGGGACACAGCGGACATCAGCCCAGCGAGTTATCCGCTCGGCCACCCTCGCTCGCGATAAGCCTGCCGGTCACGCTCCTTGGCGGATTCGAGTTCTTTGCGCTGCCGCTCTTCAAACTCGCGCTGCCGCTGCTCGGCCTCGGCGATTTGCCGTCGGTTGTCCTCAAGGATGCGACGGTTACGCGCATCGATGTACGTGCCCTTGGCCGCTTCGCTGATGATGAAAGGGTCCGTGCGGATCGCGGCGAGCATCTCGGGCGAAACTAACGGTGTTGGCGGCGGCCATAGGAACTGGCCGGGCTTCTCCATGTTGGGAATCTTGAGTTCGCGCGCGAATTCCGGTGTAGGCGTAGGCGAGCGGGCGCACCTCCGGTCATCCGGGCGGCGGCGGTTGACGACGCGCCGGCTGTCGCCGGGACTGCGCTGCTGATCTCTGCCCATCTCCGCGCTGTTGGGATAGACTTTGTGCCTGATGATGCGCGGATGAAGGTGGTCGATGGCTAGAAAGCTGTTTGCACCGGGCCACGGCGGTCGGCCGAAGGGCGCGCGCGACACACGTACCAGGCTCACGGCGCAAATATTTGAAGATCTTCTGGCGCACTGGAACGAGCCGGTGGAGTCGGGCAGCACGCTGCGCAAAGGTCCAGCGGCGCTGGAAGTGTGTTACACGGAATCGCCCGGCGAATATCTTCGCCTGACCGCCAGCGTATTGCCGAAGGAGTTCACCTTCGAGGCCATCACATCGGAGCTTAATGTCGAGCAGATTGACGAGCTGATCATGGCGTTGCGCCAGCGCTTGATTGAGCAGCGCGAGGCTGCTGCGCGGCTCGCATTGCCTGACGTTGATGGGGTTGGCGATGAGTCTGAGTCTCGACATTGAGGCCTTGCCGGCAGAGCAAGCCGAGGCCGCGCTTAGCCGGCTCGAGGCGTTGAAGGCGCAGCTTTTAGCCGAGAACAAGCTTCAGCATTACGTTCCGTATCTCAAGCAGGCGGCCTTCCACTCTGCCGGCGCAAAATATCGCGAGCGGTTGCTCATGGCCGGCAATCAGGTTGGCAAGACCTTTGCAGCGGCGATGGAAGTCGCGATGCACGGTACCGGCCTTTATCCCGACTGGTGGCGAGGCCATCGGTTCGATCGTCCGGTTCAGGTATGGGCCTGTGGCGAGTCGAACGAGGTCGTGCGCAGCAGCATGCAGAAGCTGTTGCTCGGCGATCCTGCCGGAACCGGCTGCATTCCCAAGCACGCGTTGCTCGAGGTCGTGATCGCGCGCGGCCTTGGCGAGCTCGCCGATCTGATCAAAGTGCAGCACGTATCGGGCTCTATATCGACGATCGCGTTGAAGTCGTATGCGCAAGGTCGCGAGCGCTTTCAGGGCGCGACGATTGATTTTGCCTGGCTTGATGAAGAGCCTGACGAGGACATCTTCTTCGAGGTGCTTGCGCGCACGACCGTCACGGCTGGGCCGCTGATCATGACGTTCACGCCGCTCAAAGGCATGAGCAGCGTGGTCAAGCGCTATCTCAACGAGACGTCGCCGGACCGGCACATCACGAAGATGACCATTGATGATGCGGCGCATATCACGCCGGAGAGGAAGGCGCAGCACATTGCGCAATATCCGGACTATCTGCGCGACGTGCGCCTGTACGGCGTGCCGATGGTCGGCGAGGGGCGTGTATTCACGATTCCGGAGGATAAGCTCATCGTTGCCCCGTTCGAGCGCCCAAAACATTGGACGCGGCTGGGCGGGATGGATTTTGGATTTTCGCATTACGCCGCGTTCTGCGAGCTGTGGCACGATCGCGACGTCGACGTCGTCTACCTCGTGCGCACGTTGCGCATACGCGAGGCGACGCCGCACCAGCATGTCGAGGCGGTGCGACATTGGGGGCTGAAATGGGCTTGGCCGCATGACGGCAGGAATCAGACGCTGGCCGGGGCCGGCGTGCCGCTGATGCGGCAATACGAAGATGCCGGCCTCGACATGATGCCCAAGCACGCGCAATTCGAGGATGGCGGCAATTCTGTTGAGGCCGGCATTCAGATGATGATCGATCGGATGCGTGGCGGGCGCTGGAAGGTGTTCAAGGGGGAGAACGATGGCTGGCTCGAAGAGTATCGGATGTTTCACCGCAAAGACGGGCTGCTCGTGAAGATCGACGACGATGCGATCAGCGCCAGCCGATACGCGATGATGTGCCTGCGCCACGGCGAGGTTTCGATTCCGCCCCGGCCGCGCATGACCCGACGCTTCGGGAGCTGGATGTCGGCGTGATCGCTGCCCCTAGTATGGGGCTGTGCGAGCGCGGGCTGGGGCTAGGGTGCCTCCAGCAGCTGGGCGACGAGGGCCTCCAATTCGGCGATGCGGCGGGCTTGACGTGCAACGTGATCGGTCGCGTCGATCCCGCGCTCTATCAGCATCCGGATCGCCTCCGAGCGGGTGCAGCTGTTGACTTTCGCCCACGCGTCAAGCCGCGCGATCTCGTCCTTCGGCAGGCGCAGGCCGATCATGGGATCACGGCCGGTTGCCGGCCTGCCCGGCCCGCGCCTTTTGGGTTTAGCCGATATTGACCGCGCCCGCGCCATGTTTTAAGGTTTAGCCTAAATTTCGAGGCGGGTCCATGAGTGCTCGGGCGAATTGGATCTTCACCATCTCGATCGTGTTGGCTTGGTGCTTGCTCGAAAACTCGCTGCTGGTGATCATCCTCGTCTGCTGGCATGCCCGCCGAACCACCGATGCGGCGATCAGGGCTGAGCTGTATCCCCACCTCTCCGCGTGAGAAGGCGAAGGCCTACTTGCACTCGGCCAAGATTGCCTCGACGATTGGGAAAAGACTTTTGCACGTCGGCATTGTTCGGGTGGTGGCAAACTCATAACGGATGATGTGCACGTTGTGATACTCATTGATCGCCGCGATCAGTTCCTTGCCGCGCGGCGGCGGCGGGAGTCCGCGTTTGACCGCGTCGCTGTAAAGGCGGTCTAAGTCGTGCCCATATGGCTTTTTTCGAAGCTTCTCGCGGGTCAAGCCGTGTTTGGCCAAGAACGCCTTAAGTGCAAGTTCTAGCGCGTGAAAGGCTAGAATTTGTCTGTCGGGCAAGTCCCATCCTGGCGACGCCGCATGCAGCTTCTTCGCGCCTGTTAGGCATATGTCTGCGCCGATCCGAAATGCCTTGCAGAGCCCGGCCGGGGTATCGGGGTCGATATCGTGGGGGCCAAGCCACGTGACCGTGTCGCCTAGATACGGCGTCATACCTACTCCCGCCTCCAACTCTTGCGGAACGCCGCCATCGCGTCCTCGCGCGTTACTGCGTAGCCGTGCGTCGGCGTGCGATCTTCATGATGCCCAAAGGCGAGCGTCCACATCCACGGCGTTCCGACCGGCGACGCAGCCGAGTTGAAGATGCGGCCGACAACAATGCCATCCGCAACGACGTCGTAATCATCATCGTTCCATTCGCCGGATGGGCGCGAAGCTGATGCGCGTTTGAGCAGGAGCCGGCTCACTCTCGTTCGAAATCGATGAAGTACGGAAGGCTGAGCGTCGAGAGCGGCGGGCCATCCGGATGGTTCTCAATCGGCGGCTCAAGGGCGGGCATGTATGTCTTCAAGATCACCCCCATCAGTTGACCAAATAGCTCAGTGATGTCGCGCGACACCCCGATCACGATGCGGCATAGGTCCGAAAACGCTGCCGCGTCGTCATTGCTCATACCTGACGAAGCCATCCTGAGCGCGGTGCTCATCACAATTACCTCTGAGGCGTAATAGAACGAGTTGCCGACCTCGATTGTTAGGTAAAGCTCTAGCGGCTCGGTGTTGGCCACAGCCTGAAAGCTCTGCTCAATAAGATTGTCCCCGTCTGCGTAATGGAAGGCGACCTTGTTGCGAATTCTGGTGAGGGGACTGTCTGCGCCAAAGTGTTGCTTGAGATTATTTAGCGCGGTCGCACCGTCGGTATCGAGGAGGCGGACGTACTTCTCATGGAGCGCCCGATTAGTCTGTACCCGTTTTCGAAACAGTTCCCATGCCTCGTGGAGTTGGCCCACGAGGACACGCAGTAGGACACACACCTGCGCAGCTTCAACGTTATTTGCGATCTGGGACGGCGGCGCATTCTTCCTCGTCACCATCAGGATCAGTTTCGACAGCACGTTAATTTCGTTGCTGGCATGTCCCAACAAAAGGAGCAGCGAGCGCTCCGTTTGCGGCAGCGCGGCAAGGTCGCTCTTGGTGAGAATGACCCTGCGAAGCTTCATCGCGGCCTCATTCCCGCCAATACCCACCGCCCTGCCTCGGTGATCCGCACCCGCCCTACTCTGCGTCCTCTACCCGCAGGGCCAAGCGTCGGCGCTGCTCGTTGCTGAGGCCAAACCGTTTGGCGGCGACTGCTTCGGCTGCGCGCTCGTCAGGGGCTTCCACAGTGCCTAGGGGTTGCGCGCGGCCGCGTAGGAGGGATGCGCGCCAGCGCCTGAGCTTGGTGACTTTGCGTGCGGCGGCGATTTTTTTGCTAGGCGGCATGGGCTATGTTTTCTCCATGCTCACGAACGCGCCTCAGCCCGATCAAGCAGTTATGGTTTATACGACCTATCCATCCATTGTCGAGGCGGAGCGGGCCGGACGCGCGCTGGTCGAGCAGCACCTGTGCGCCTGCGCCAACATCCTGCCCGGGATGATCTCGCACTATTGGTGGCAGGGCACGATCGAGCGCGGCGAGGAGGTGGTAATGCTCATCAAGACCCGCAACTCGCTCGCGGAGCGCGTGAGCACGGCGGTCAAAGAGATGCACTCCTACGCCACGCCCGCCCTCCTGGTGATCCCGATCGAGAGCGTCGATCAAGGCTATCTCGACTGGCTGATGGCCGAGACCGCGCCGGCGACGAAGGAATGAGCTTGCGGCGAGATTTGGCGCCGCGCGCCGCTGGTTGCGGCAGCGCGGCACGCTTTTCGCTTGCGAGAGCAGATCGAAATGTACTCGGGCTCCGTGCCCCGCTAGGCTTGATCCGAATTGGCGCTGCCCGGGCCACGCACCCGCGCGGCTTCGCGACCGGAGCAAGACAATGAGCGATGATTTCGAAGACCATTGCTGGAAAGACGTCATCACGCCGGACGTGCTGCAGGTGTATTCCAGTTACCGCCGCAAGGTCTTCGTCGGCGCGCGTCCGGCCTTGCTGGCGGTCGATCTCTATGACGTGGTCTATCGGGGCGGGCCGCGGCCGCCCGCGGAGCTTGCCAACACTCATCCGAACAGCTGCGGCGAGTATGCGTTTGCCGCGATCGAACCAACCAAGCGATTGCTGGCTGCGGCGCGCCGTGCCGGCCTTCCGATCTTCTATTCGACCGGCGATACGCGCGCGGAAAGTCGCCCCGGGTTGGTGACGGCGACCAAGCGCGCCAAGCCGCCGGTCGATCCCGCCGATTACGCCATCCGGCCGGAGTTCAAGCCGCAACCGCAGGACGTCGTCATCACCAAGCAGCGCGCGAGCGTGTTCTTCGGCACACCGCTCGTCGCGCATCTCACCCAGCTCGGCGTGCAAACGCTCATCATATGCGGCGAGAGCACCTCGGGCTGCGTGCGCGCGACCGCGGTCGACGCCTATTCCTTCGGGTTTCATGTCGTGTTGGTCGAGGAATGCTGTTTCGACCGCAGCATCCTCTCGCACAAGGTCAATCTGTTCGACATGCACCACAAATACGCCGACGTGATGCATGTCGAGGAGGTGATCGCCCACCTCGACGGCCTCGCGGTCAGGAAGGCGAGCTGAGCTGGACGGCGCAGTCAGCCGATTGCCAAAGGCGCAAGATGAAGCCCGCCCCGTATGGTCCATTTCCCTATTCGCCCATTATCCACCGGCCGCGCCTGACGTGGCCGCAGGACGCGCATGTGGCGCTTTGGGTGATCCCCAATATCGAGTTCTTCTCGCTCATGGAGAAGGTGCCCGCCGGCTCGGGCGGTCCCGGCACTCCGGTCCCCGACATCCCGTCGTGGTCGGCGCGCGACTACGGCAACCGAGTGGGAGTGTTCCGCCTCATGCAGGTGCTCGATCGGCACGGCATGCGTGCCACCGTCGCGCTCAACAGCGATCTGTGCGCCTACCATCCCGAGATCATCGAAGCAGGTCGAAAGCGCGGCTGGGAATGGATGGGCCATTGCGAGAGCAATACGCGCCGCCTCAACGAAGCGCCGCCGGGCGAGGAAAAGGCGATTATTCGCCGCGCGCTGGCGACCATCGCCGATGCCACCGGGACACGGCCGGTCGGCTGGCTAGGCTCGGGCTTGCAGGAGACCTGGGACACGCTCGATCTGCTGGCGGCGGAAGGCTGCGAATACGTGTGCGACTGGACCAACGACGACCAGCCTTACGTCATGAGCCTCGATGGCGGGCAGCGGCTCATCTCCGTGCCCTACAGCCACGAGATCAACGACAAGCCGGTGTTCGAGCGCCTGCACCGCACCGCCGACGAATTCCACGACATGATTTGCCGGCAGTTCGACGTGCTCTATCGCGAGGGCGCGGAGTCGGGCCGCGTCATGGCGATTGCGCTACATCCCTATCTCACCGGCGTGCCGCATCGCATCGATGCCTTCGACGCCGCGCTCGGTTACATCTGCCATCACGCGCGGGTGTGGAAGGCGACCGGCGCGGAGATCGCGCGACACTATCGCGCGCAGACCGCCAAGCAATGATGGAGTAAACATGCTCGTGGCTCGATCCCTGAGAAACACGCTTGCGGCGCTGCTCGCGGGCGCGACAATCGCTCTGTCGCCGATGGCGAGAGCGGAAACAGTCACCATCGGAATGGTGGGCGCCGTCTCCTCGACGCATTGGCCCATCTATATCGGGCTCATCCAGGGCTATTATGCGGGCGAGGACCTCAAGCCCGACCTGGTATTCATCCAGTCGAGCGCGGCGCTGTCGCAGCAGCTTACCGCAGGCTCCCTTGATATCGCGCTGTCGACCGGACTTGCCGATCCGATGCGCGCCATCGACAAGGGGGCGTCCATCGCGATCGTACGGATCGAAATGCAGGCTCCGCCTTATGCGGTGCTGGCAAAACCCGCCATCAAGTCGTGGGCCGATCTCAAGGGCAAAACCATCTCGATCGGCGGTCCGAAGGACATCACGCGCATCTATCTCGAGCGCATGGCAGGGCCGAACGGACTCAAGCCCGGCGATTACGACACCGTGTTTGCAGGTGCGACCTCGGCTCGCTTCTCGGCGTTGCAAGGCGGCGCCGTCGATGCCGCGATTCTGCTGCCACCTTTCAATTTCTACGCGGAGTCCGCGGGATTCACCAATCTCGGCCTCACCATCGACTACGCGCCGGAATTGCCTTTCGCCGGCGCCGTGGTCGCGCGGTCCTGGGCCAATTCCCACAAGAACACGCTTGCGAAGGTACTTTCCGTCCACAACAAGAGTTTGGCCTGGTTCTCCGACCCGCAGAACCGGGCGGGGGCGATCAAGATCATGGTGGATGCGAGCAAGCTCAAGGAGGAGGACGTCGCCCGCTCCTACGACTTCCTCCACAAGAATGCTTTCTTCGAGAACACGGGCAGGGTTTCGCGAACCAAGATGGGCGCGCTGCTCAAGGCGCTCAAAGACCTCGGTGACATCGACGGCTCGACCGACGTCGAACGCTTCGTACTGCCGGGCGTGACCCAGCTGACGGACTAGATTGTCCATGAGCGGCGTCGAAGGCGTGGCGCAGCAGCGTGTGCAGGCGCGCCGACGCATCCGTGTCGCGCTGCCGCGCTTTTACTTCGCCGGCATTCTCTCGGTCCTGGGCGGGCTCCTGCTGTGGGAGCTCGTGAGCCGATTTCTCGTCGCCAACGCGCTCTTTCTCGCGGCGCCCTCGCAGATCTTCATGGCGATTGCGGCGCTGGCAAAGACCGGTGAGTTATGGCGACACATATCGATCAGCGCCATCGAGTTTGCGCTCGGTTACGCGATTGCGAGCGTCTTGGGCATAGCCATCGGATTTGCCATGGCCGAAAGCGCCACCATGAAACGGGTGCTGCAGCCCTGGATTTCAGGGCTCTATGCCACGCCGACGATCGCGCTCGCCCCTTTGTTCATTCTCTGGCTCGGCATCGGTATCTGGTCGAAGGTGCTCGTGGTCATCTTCCTGGTGCTGTTTCCGGTGACCATCAACACCGAGGCTGGTCTGCGCACGACGAGCGAGCGGCTGATCGAAATGTTGCGCTCGTTCGGCGCAAGCCCGCGGCAGATTTTCTTCAAGGTGTCGCTGCCCTCGGCTGTGCCCTTCATTCTCGCCGGGCTCAAGCTCGGCATCGGACGCGGCTTGATCGGCGTCGTGGTGGCGGAGCTGTTCGGCTCGCGCGCCGGGCTCGGCCGCCTGATCGCGCAGTCGGCGGACGCCTTCAATATGCCGGAGCTGTTTGCCGGGGTGATCGTGCTGGCAGCGGCGGGAATCGCGCTCACGGCCGGCTTCGGTTGGCTCGAAAACCGGCTCGTGCCTTGGACCAAGGATTAGAGCCAGGTGGCACGGAAGCTGCAAATCTCCCATCTCGGCAAATCGTTCGGCGAATTGCGGGCGCTGCAAGACATCGATCTCGTGGTCGAGCGCGGCGAGTTCATCGCGGTGGTCGGCCCTTCCGGCTGCGGCAAGACGACATTCCTGCGCATCGTTGCGGGTCTCGAACCGGCCAGCGCCGGCGAGGTCAAGCTCGACGGCCGCCCCGTCAGTGGACCGGGCCTCGATCGCGGCTTCGTGTTCCAGACCGACAATCTCTTGCCCTGGCGCACGGTGTTCGCGAACGCGATCATCGGGCGCGAAGTCGCGGGCCAAGTCGGCCCGGCGGAACGACAGCGCACCATGGAGCTTCTGAAGCTCGTCGGGCTCGAGGGCTTCGAGAGCTACCATCCGCGCCAGCTCTCAGGCGGCATGCGCCAGCGCGTCAATCTCGCTCGCGCGCTGGCCATCGATCCGGAAATACTCCTGATGGACGAGCCGTTCTCCTCGCTCGACGCGCAGACCCGCGAGATCATGCAGACCGAGCTGATGCGCATCTGGGAAGCCGGGCGCAAAACCGTCTTGTTCGTCACTCACCAGATCGACGAAGCGGTGTTCCTGGCCGACCGCGTGATTGTGTTCGCGCGGCGGCCAGGCCGGCTGCGGGAAAATGTCGCGATCGAGCTGCCGCGTCCGCGCGCGCTGGCGATCAAGCGCACGGCCGAATTCGTGCGTTACGTGGATTACATCTGGCGGCTCATCGAGGACGACGTGCGCGCCAGCGTCATCGAGGAGAAGGTGTGAGTGTCTGCGGCAAAGGCAGCACCGCTGTTGCATGAACTGGGCGGCCGTGCTTGATCCAGCGATCGGCACGTCCGGCGCACTCGAACAGGAAGGACAAATGACCGAGCAGCACCGCATCACGCGACGGCAGTTTTCGACGATGCTCCCCGCTGCAGCGGCGGCCGTCGGGTTGGTCCCGAGTTTTGCGGACGCGCAGCAAAACTATCCCAACCGGCCCGTGCGCTTCGTCGTGCCTTTTGCGGCTGCCGGCCTCGCCGACATAACCACCCGTCTCGCGGCGGAGAAACTCGGCGACAAGCTCGGGCAACGCTTTGTCGTGGAAAACCAACCCGGACCGGGTGGGATCGCGGCGGCACGTGGGGTGCTCTCGCAAGCACCCGACGGCTACACGATCGGCCTCGTCACCAACGGCACCGCCATCAGCGCCGCCATCTACAAGGCCCTGCCGTTCGATCCGGTCAACGAATTTGCGACGATCTCCACCATCGGCGCGTTCGATGTGGTCTTTGCCACCAACGCGGAGTCCGAGTTCAAAACGCTTGAAGACTTCATCAAGAGCGCGCGTGCACAACCCGGCACGCTCAACGTCGGCACCATCAATGTCGGCAGCACGCAGAACCTCGCGGCCGAACTGTTCAAGGCGTCGGCCGGGCTCAACGTGCAGATCATCCCGTACCGCGGCACGCCCGATGTCATCGTCGCGCTGCTGCGCAACGATGTGCAGCTCATGGTCGATTTCTACGCCGCCATGAAGTCGACCTTGCAGGACAACAAAATCCGCGCAGTGGCCACCACCGGCAAGGAGCGTTCGCCGTTCTTCACCAGCGTGCCCACGGTCGCTCAGGCGGGTGTTCAGGGATATGAAGTGGTGTCGTGGAACGGCGTGTTCGCTCCGCGCGGCACGCCGACGGAAATCATCGACGTCCTGAACAAGAACATTCGCGAGATCGTGGCCACGCCGGAGGTGAAGCAGCGCTACGCCGACTTCGGGATCGAAGCCAAGGCCAGCACGCCCGAGGAGCTCAAGGCCCGGCTCACCGGCGATATCGGCAAATGGGCGGCGGTGATCGAGCGCGCCGGCATTCCCAAACAGTAGCGGTCTTGCTTGCCGCGCTCTCGACGGCCGCGGCCCAGTCCAGGCGCTTGGGGGAGTGGGGCTCGGCCTGCCGTTCCACACGTTATAGTTGTATGGTTCCCTGTAAAGAACAGGCCGGAAGCAGGAGCACCTTTGCGACGCCCGGATCTTACAACCGCAGGTAGGACGCGCATCGCGTAGTCCCAGCTCACGATGTCAAACAGCGTTCCCGCAGCGCGGTCTGGCGCCCGGACGAGGCCTGGGAATCTTTCTAGCACGCCTTCAGTATGTAGTCAATATTTATCTTCTTAATGTAGCGACAAGGCGGCGCGATCGGTCCGCAACACCGCTGCTTGTGTGACCGCGCTCACAGACTGTTCACCGGGCGGCCACTAGGCTCGTCGCATCAGAGATGGAGGCTGCCGGTGACCCATCTGGTCGATAAGCGAGTGGTCGAGCGCGCGGAAACCGTGCTGCTCCTCGGCATCCTATGGAGCGCGTTTGGGATCTGTGTTCTCGGCGCGTTCGCCTATGACATTGCGCGTTGGTTCGGAGCCTTGTGACACGCAGCTCTTGTGCGCGCTCGACACCAGCGCGAGCGACAAACTCAGTCTGTCCTAGGCCGATGCGCGCGGCCGATCACCGATTTTCTGCCGCCAGCGGCGTGATCTTGTCGAGCCGGCGCAAGATGTCGTCGCGGCTCAAATCGGGCACTTCCAGCAGCACGCGGGCGATGCCCGCCTCACGATAGGGCGCAAGCGCTGCCGCATCGGCGGGCGCGTTGAACACCGTGATCGACAGCGTGGCGGGGTCGCGTCCCGCCGCCAGCGCTGCTTCGCGCAGCCGCGCCGCCGCGCCTTTCGGCTCCCAGCCCGCGCGCGGGCGCGGGAACCAGCCGTCGCAGAATTCGACCACGCGGCGCAGGGTGTGATCGCTCTCCCCGCCGAGCAAGATGGGCGGATGCGGTTTCTGCTTCGGCTTGGGGTAGAGCCAGACCGGATCGAAATTGACGAACTGCCCGTGAAATTCGGCCTGCTCCTTCGTCCAAAGCTCCTTCATCGCCAAGACGCGCTCGCGCAGCAGTTTGAAGCGCGTCTCGTAGCGGGCGCCGTGATTCTCTATTTCTTCGACGTTCCAGCCGCCGCCCATGGCGAAAATGAATCGGCCGGCCGAAAGTTGGTCGAGGCTCGCGACCGACTTGGCGGTGATGATGGGATCGCGCTGCGGGATGAGCGCAATGCCGGTGCCGAGCTTGAGGGTGCGGGTTGCCGCCGCGGCAAACGACAGCGCCACGAACGGATCATGCGTGTGCGAGTAGCGCTTGGGCAGCTCGCCGCCGCCCGGGAACGGCGTGCGGCGGCTGACCGGGATGTGCGTATGCTCGCACACGAACAGTGATTCGAAGCCGCGCCCCTCGAGCGAGCGCGCGAGCTCGTCGATGGCGATTCCGTAATCCGTGGGAAAATAGAAGGCGCCAACCAGCATGGCGATCACCTGGTCACTGCATCGTCCCGCAACCCGCAAACCAATCCTACTCGCTTGTCGCGGCGACCGACAGGTCGCCCCAGCTCCTCGTGCGCTCGATGCGCACGGCAATCACCGGATAGGTTGCAATCTGCATCGCGGCGAGCTGCGGGTAGCGCGCGCGCAGCAGCGCCTGCGCGTCCTGGTGCTCTTGCCCTTGGCGCAAGATTTCGGCGCGCCCGCGCAGCATGACCCAGCCGAGCCGCGCCCAATCCTCGTCGTAGCGATCGACGACGACCGCGACGGCCGGGTTCTCGGCAATGTTCCTGAGCCGCTTGAGCGCGGTGGCGGAGCGTTTCGGCTTTTCGTCGATGGTGATGTAGAGCGTTCCTCCCGCGACCGCGAAACAGACCGGCACGACGTGGGGGACCGCGCCACGATCGGCGGTGGCGAGGTGGGCGATGCGCTGCTGCGCCAGGAACCGGCGGTCGCGTTCGGACAACATGGTCGCGTTCAAGAATTGAAGCGGGGTCGACCCCGCCCCGACGCATCTACCGCCTCAGCGTAACGCGCCCGCTGTCCCATGTCCGCTATCGCACGCGTACGGCGCCCTGATCATTGGTGCCGGGTGAGAGATTTGAACTCCCGACCAACGGTTTACAAAACCGCTGCTCTACCACTGAGCTAACCCGGCAAATCAATGACTTAGCGTTCCTCATATAGCATCTTTGGCACCGGATTGGCACCGGACGCTGTCAATCCTCGTTGCTTTTGGCTTCCGCCAACTCTGCACATTTCGTAAGCCCCGCCGCTATTTGCCGCGCGCGGTCCGGATCCGAGTAGACGGTCACGTTGTGCTCGATTGGACCTACGAACGATAGGAGGACCAGCCCTCTGCTCACCTCGATCCGCGAGGAGCACGGCACGCAAGAGCAAATCAATGGCAGCAAGAGCTGGGATGGACAGAACGGTCGCTTGAGCACGCTGCCTCCATGCTCAAATAGAAGGCGACGCAATTGAGAATATTGAGCCCCGAGGCGAGGGACTTACCCCCCGCGAACCCTACGTCGATCTGGCGGCGGTTGGAGGCGGCGAATGCTCCCCCTAATGGCTCGCCAGCAATTTGTCGCGCATTCGCTTCGGATTCATTCCGGTCCACCGCTTGTAGCCGTGAGAGAATGCGCTAACTCCTTGATAACCGACGAGCCATGCTACCTGAGAGATCGAAAGGTTGGCCTCACCGAGATAGTGCGTGGCGAGATCGGAGCGGAGTTGGTCGAGAATTTCACCAAAGCTCAGGCCTTCCGCAGTCAGCCTGCGTGCCAGCGTCCGGCTGCTCACGCCAAGCGACTGCGCAACGGCGTCGAGCCGCGCCTTGCCATGCGGCAAGAGTGGGGTGATCGCATTTTCGATAGCGATTCGCAGTGGACCCGCACCGGAGCGGCGATACGCTAGCGCCTGCTCGCAATCCTGCAGCAGGATCTCGTTGAGATAGCGATCCGCGCTGACGAGACGAAGTTGCTTTGCTTCCTTGTCGAAGATGATCCGGTCGGCGTCGGCACCGAACTCTATCCGGCAGCCAAAGAATTTTTCGAGCTCAGAAGACTCATCGGAGCGTCGATGAACTAAATGGACGGCGATCGGGTTCAGACGGCGGTCCGTTGACGCCCTACCGAAGCGGATAAGCCATGTCACAAGACATGCCATCTGTTGCCGATCTGAATGCCTGGCGACGCCAGCGTAGCGCAAGGTAATCGTGAGATTGCGAGTTCCGAAGCATTTCAGAACGAGACCTGCATTGGCGATCGAACTGTAGCGCTGGACGCGCTCCAGCGCATCGCCGAGCGTTTCCGACGAGACTGCAACATAGTGGATCAGCCCGACCTGCCGGGGCTCGCCGTCGCGTGCCAGCCTGAAGCCAAGCAATGGATCTTTCAATGCGTTGGCCGCAAGCTCCAGAAACCTAATCTGGCTCGCAACGCTGAGGCGCATGTCTTTCCTATCGATCTGACTGACTGACAGACCGGCGCTTCTCAGCAGCGGCTCGAGGACAATGCCCGCCTCACGCAGACGTCCGGCGGCCAAACGCGCCGCCACGCCTAGCGCGTCCGGCTGCAAAGCAAGGTGTTTCACCTTAGCCCGATGCCCGGACTTTGCTGCCTTTCCCATCGAGTGGTTAGGACTGGCCCTGCGCATCGGAACGACCCCGGAGCACGGCACGCAAGAGCAAATCAATGGCACATTCTAGCCTGATATGCGGCTCACAACAGTGGTGGACTCCGCGAACTCCCGCTGACCCGGAGCGGTGATCTGGACCATGGACGGCACCACGGCCACGGCTGAGCCGTCCTGCCCAATCCTGGCAAGCGACTGGCACTTGCTCTAGAGCCATATCGCTGGCTCTCTCGGCCCTGCTGCTGTCGCGTCGGGATGCCGTGACTGTCGAGAACAACTTTGCAATCGAGGATTATTGGCGCCGGTCCGCTCCTGGCTTTTGCGCATACTCGGGAGAAAATGAGTACACGCCGTAGCGATCCAGCCTTTGAGCGCCCGCTCGAACACTATGACGCCGCCCGTTAGGCGGCGCTTAGTCGCTCACAACGAATGCAAAAACTTGACTGTGCGGCAAGCGGCTTGACGCAATACGCGCCGCTGGTCGTTGGACAAGACCCAATCGGCTGCGACTATCTTTGCCGTCGCCAAATCGACTTGCGCCAAGAAGCGGATTTCCGTTAATCGCTTTTGCTCGCCGGATGTCAGCCCATGAAAGGGGTTTGTGATTTTCATTGTTGACCCTCTTTCATGTTTATTGCGCCCGCGCAAGTGGGCGCGAGTGTTTCGGATGAAGACTTCGCTTTGTCTGCGTCCTGGGATTTGTTATTTCGCGCCAAACATTTGCTCTGAGGCGCCAATCGCACGAGCGTCTAGTCTCCGAACAAGTGATCGCGCAATTTCTTCAGTGCGCGTTCACACAAAACATCGGGATTGCGCTCGCCGGCCTTGGCAAGTTCGATAATTGGCTGGGCGATGATTCCGTTGGCGTGATGGTCTGCAAGCCCAAGCGATACGCGAGTCATTTCGAGCGCGACACCCAGAACCCGCCGGGTTTCGGGATCGACATCGAAGTCGTGTAGGTAAGGCGTGATGGACATGCAAGCCCTCGCCGAAAGCGATTGATCCCATGCTCGCACGCGAGCGACTGCTGTCGGCTCGTTTCGAACCGTCAAAGCCGACTCGTCGCGATCCGCATCGCGTGATTTGCGCTTTGAGATAGTGTTGCCAAAAAACGATCAGCGTGCAACATCATTATTTTGATGGAAACAATAAACGACGTTTATAGCCATGCGCAGTCTCAATCTCGATCAACTCAGAGCGTTCGTCGAAGTGGTTGAACGCGGCAGTTTCACCGCGGCGGCAAGGGAGCTGAACCTAACGCAGCCTGCGGTGACACATCAGATCCAGGAACTGGAGCGGCGTTTCAAAGTGGCCCTCGTGGAACGTTTCGGCAAGCGCGCCTACCTCACTCAAGCGGGTGAGAAATTGATCGAGCATGCTCGAAATCTCTTGGAAGAAGACTCCCGCACGCAGGTGATGATGCGGAGGTTCGGCGATGGATGGCTCGGCCGGGTACGCGTCGGCACGAGTATGACCGTGCTCATGTACTTGCTGCCGCCGATCCTGCGACAGCTTAAAACGGATCACCCCCAACTGGAAATCAACCTCAAGGCGTGTCGGACAGCGACAACTCTGCAAATGCTAAAGACAAACGCGCTCGACTTGGGGCTGTGTGCAATGCCAATCGAAGACCCGGCGTTTGAAACAGTCCCGCTGTTCAAGGATGAGCTGGTCGCCATTTTGCCCGCCAAGCTCGGGCATGTCCCCAAAAGGGTCACCCCGGCATTTCTATCCCGCTGCCCGCTGATCCTCGGCAGCGAGGAATCGGCACTACGTCGAACGATAATCGATTGGCTGGCAGTCGAGGGGCCGCCGCCTAGGCCACTGATGGAGTTCGATAACGTCGAAGCTATAAAGAGTGTCGTGGCTGTGGGGCTTGGGGCTTCGATCGTTCCCAGCCTATCCCTGGGAGCCGGACACGTTGCGGCGGCGAATATGCTTGTGCGGCCACTAAATCCAGGCGCGAGCCGACGGGTCGGATTGGTCCGACTGCGCGGAAAGCGAGCCACCGAGGGCATGGAGCTCGTCTCCGCGGCATTGTTATCTTTGCGGCGTATTGATCTGGCCGGCAAGCCCTGACGTATCTCGTTGAATTCAGGACGGCTAATGAGATCGCACGCGCGCTGATATCCATGATGGCCCGGAGCACGCGATGCTCCAATCAAAGGCCGGATACATTGATGCAAGACCGCACATCCGCCAACTCGAACAAGTCCTCTTGCAACGCACGGCCGGACCATTTGCATCGCGGCCTTGCTGATAGTGTCCTAGTTTGACGTGCTTTGGCCTCGCGCCGACGAGGTGATCGAATGAATGGGCGTGATGTTGCCTATTGGCACGAATGCGACCTACGGGCCGCGCCGACCAATGTCCGCAGTTGGGAGTCGAACGGACTCAACACGGACGTCGCCTTTGGGCCGTTCATGACCCCGAGCGGACGCGGGTCAGCTGACGTGATCCTTCAGTCGAGGCAAGGCGGCCCAGCTTGGTCCGCTGCTTTTAGAGCTTCCTTTATTTGCCCGATTTGCATCATCAGATTCTTCTTGGCGGGGGCGCTTTTGGCCATCCGGGCGAACGTCTCGACGGACGGCAGAACTGCTTTCAGGGCGTTCCTCATAAGCTCGTACGCGTGATCTCGTGGCATAGTGCAATCCGCCGACCGAAAAGGTCCCTACGCGCCCGCATCATTTACGTCTGGAGCCGTAGTATTTGACTATTTCCGCGACTATCTCGAGAGCTTCGGATTGCTGCTTGTATATCTCGGGCATCTCCTTTTCGTCGGCCCTGTTGTCGAAGGCCAACGCCAGCACGATGTCAAAAGCCTCTTTCGTAGTCATGGCGCCGCACCGTCCAATGGTACAGCGCGCGCGGGGAGTCGTTTCAGATGATCGCGAACGGCGGCAAACAACATGTTTGCCTTCATGAGGACGATTGCAACGATGATGCTTCTCACTTGCCCCCTCTTACGGGTCATCTCGACCGCGGCATTGACGGCGTCTTCGAGATTGTCCGTGTAATAGGCCTCGGTCTCGTTTCCATCGGGGAAGTTCACGCGATAGTCGCCGGAGCGTACCTTGCGCAGAGTGAGCCGAGATGGCGCGCGATTGATTTGGCTTCCTGAAGCGTCATGGCGAGCCCAGTCGATACCCCACTGATCGGCGGATCCGCTTCTTAGTCGCTTTGCCCCCCGCGTCGGACTTGTTACTCTTCGCCAAACATTTGTTCTTCGCCACCATGGCGGTGGCAATCGCCCCTGCTGGGGGCTCAAGGATGAGCAATCGGAGCTCTTCAGCCCTGAATTCTGAACGGGACCTGGCTTCAATCCCGATGGCGCAAGGGGGCCTTTCCCGCCTGGCTATCGCGCGCCTCAAAAGCGCCGGCGTGCCGGTGGCGCCTCTTCTTAAGCGCGTGGGACTGACGCCGGAGGTGATCGCCCAACCGGAAGAGCGACTGAATGTGCGAAGCCAAATCGCGCTTTTGGATGAGGCGGCGATCGCTCTAAAGGATGACTGTATTGGCTTCACGCTGGCTCGCGATTTCGATCTGCGCGAAATCGGGCTGCTGTACTACGTCATGGCGTGTTCGCAGACCTTAGGCGATGCCCTGAAGCGGATTGCGCGATACAGCAAGATGACCAACGAGGCCCTCGTGTTCGGATATCGAGAGGGAAACAGGCTCATTATCAGTCTGAGTTACTCTGGCGTTCCACGGCACTCAGACAGACACCAAATTGAATTCTGCATGTTTGCTGCATTACGAATTTGCCGCGTGCTGACGGGGCACAACCTCGTGCCGCAACACTTCTCGTTTTCTCATTATCGATCGGAAGGCACCTCCGAAATGGCGCGATTTGTCGGAACGAAAGTGGAGTTCGGCGCTGACACAGACGAGTTTGCCCTCAACCTTGACGCACGTGCCTTGCCGCTTATCCACTCTGATCCTTATCTCAATGACCTTCTTCTGAAATATTGCGATGCGGCGGTAGCCGATAGAAGAGGTGATATGAGCCAGTTGCGCACGAGAGTTGAGAACGCGATCTCGTCGATGCTTCCTCATGGAAGAGTGGTCGTGGAAGACGTTGCTCGCAGTCTGGGAATGAGCGAGAGGACGCTGGCACGAAAGCTTTCGGACGAAGGATTGAACTTCACTGAAATACTGCAGCAGTTGCGGCGCGATCTGGCGGTTCGTTACCTCGATGACCGCAAGCTGCATGTATCAAAGATCGCGTGGTTGCTCGGTTTTCACGAGGTGAGCGCGTTCACGCATGCGTTCAAGCGCTGGACTGGAAAGACGCCAAGGCAGATGCGAACAGCCGCCGCTTGTTGAGCAAAAGCTATGGCTACGCCCCAACGGTTGCGAGCGCAGAATTTCTTCATGTCCGCACACTGATTTCATAAGAGATCATCGAGCCGCATCGGTACCATCTGCGCGGGCGGGAGCATCTTGGCGTCCGTTGCGTCGCCTCTCCAGCTCATTCTGTCGCTGGCAATTTGTGACTAACGTTTGAATCTTTGCGTTGAACATGGGTATCTTGATGTACACGGTACCCTGCGAGGTCTCTACTTCGGCCAACGCTCGCCACGTCGTGTCAGCTGATTCGACAATGTCATGGCTGAATGAGAGGGTCGACACCACAATGCGGTTCCTCCACTTACCGGTGGGGAAAGTCGTGGCGAAGACGGGATCGTCGTTGATGCGCCTATTGCCAACGACGGCACCTCCGGCAGATGGGGGAAATCCAAGCGGCCGGTTTGAATCGTTGGCGTCCTGCAGGGTTGCCTGGAAGACAACCCGATCCTTAACGCACACGCCATCGATAAAAGCTACAGCCCCGCTGCCATTCGGTTGCGTCGAGTGCGCCGTGTACTCATTTTCTTCGGTCATCGGGTTCATACGTTCCGTTAAGGACCACCTTATATTGCTTATTTTGGCGGCATACTCGGGACCCTTTGTTTTTGCCTCCTCGATCTTTTCGCGCCACTCCTCCAGGCGCTTGTTTTCTTGCTCAATTGCGTCTTGTTTCCGTTGTTCCTCATCACGTCTCGCCTGTTCTTCCGCTCGCCTTTGAGCGTCTAAAGCATTTTGCCTTGCTCTTGCCTCCGCCGCGTCGCGCTCGATGCGGGCTTCACGCTCTTGAGGACTTTCCAGTAGCTCCATTCGTTGTTTATCCGATAAAAAGCCAGTTTCGCGCGCGCCGATGCTGCGTTGAAAATCCTTGATCGCTGATCGAGTGTTTGGACCGAACTGTCCATCTGGATTCGCTCCGTAGTCTCGAAAGCGATTACGTAGAAACCCCTTCTCAATCAACGCAACTTGAATTTCCTTATGCTGTACTGGACTGAGGTTGGATTCTGCGAGGGCATCGCCTTTAAGCTTGCTCCGGAGCATTGCAGCCCGATTGCGAAACGCCGTGGTGACACACATGACGTGATTCTGAGTGATCGGTTGCGGACTCAATACCGGCAGTCTGGGGGCGCCCCATGTGGTTCCGCCTAACCCTTGGGCGAACGCGCGTCCGACGCGTTCTTCTTCCGTCTCCCGCCGAGGAAGCGCGCAGCGCTCGTTGATGGATTGGCTAAAAGCTCTCTGATCCCGGTCATCGGTCGAAAAAGCCCAGTAGGCTGAAACGAGGTCCCAATCAGCGTGAGCTGCCTCTGGAACGCTGCACAGGATAATTGCCAAGGCGCTATTCACACCGTGGCTGCAATCGAAGGATGGTCCGTCAACGGCGGACCCAGGCACACTGCTGAGTAGAATCGCTCCAATGCCGGCAATTGGGCCAAGGATTATTCGGCGAGTGATATGGCTGTCGAGCATGGCTTAGGGGGCCTTGTTAGAGGTGGAATTCAAACTGTTTGTCGTTTTGCGCGCTTGCTTGGACTTGTTACGTGGCGCCAAAAATTTGGTCATCGAAGCCAAAATTGAGGCGCAATCGCGCACCGGGCGAGCGCGCGAGGGCGGATAAACACGGGCGGGCGGGGGGTTCGGAAAAAATCGCCACCTAGCGAAACGCGAGCGCGGCCACGCGCCCGGAACCGCCCAAAAGCCTCAGTCCGCGGGAAAAAGCGGTCTGGCGCGAGATCGTCGCAAGCCTACGTGCCGATTGGTTCGAAGCTGAAAACCTGCCGCTGCTGGCCGACTATGTGCGCTATGCGGAACTGTCAGACCGGCTCTCGCGGGAACTGCGCGGAATTGAGATTTCAGACCCGCGGTTTGCCCCGCTGTTCCGGCAGAAGCTCGCCGCGAGGCGCGCCGTCAACGCGGCGCAGATCATCATCAGTGAGGCGCCACTCGTCCATCAGCTTGGCAATCAATGGGCCCTGATCAAGGATGTCTTCGATACGTGTGGTAGCGCTCAAACGGAAAGCCCTCGGCCGGGGGGTTCAATCCCTACCGAGGGCTCTCAACTCAAGAGCTTTTGGGGGGCTCTTGATTACCAGATCTTGTAGTTCATGCCGGCGCGAAAGATGTGGTCGTCGAGCCTGACTTCACGCGGTGAGGCGTTAACCGGCGCGAAGGGGCCGGTCGTGAAGGTCGTGTAGTTGTCGAACTTCACATAGAGGTATTCGCTCCTGACCGACCAGCCGTAGCCCACCGCATATTCGAGGCCGGCACCCACGGTCCAGCCGCTGCGGGTATTGCTCTCCTGGTGGCCGGTACGGATTGGCCCGGTTCCGTTGGCGGCGAACACCCACTCCGAGGCGTCAATCTTGGCCCAGGCAGCGCCGCCGGTGGCGTAGACCAGCGTTCTGTCTCCCCACCAGCCCCAGCCAGACAAGCCAAGCCGGCCGCGCGCGGTCACGAGCCAGCGCTCCTGAGTCTCGGAAATCCAGTTCACCTCGGGCGCGAAGAGTGGCACGAGCCCGTTGTTGCGGGCCTGACCGGACTTGTTGGTCGCCGATCCGTCGCCCTCGATGCCGAAGACCCACACGCCCACCTGCCAGTTGCAGCCGCCTTGGAAGCCGCCGATGAAGCCCGACACGTCGAACCCATCCGTGATCGCGGTTCCGGGCGGGATGTTGTTGGGCACGACGCCGCCGTTGAACGTGCTGCCCGTAGTTGCGAAATGTTGGCTGCTTCCGGTCGAGCTGCCGGCGCTGGCGCCGACATAGCAACCGCTCCAGCTGTAGACCGGAACGGGCGGCGGCGGCGGTGTGTATGCCGGCACCCGCTTGTCGGCAGCGAATGCCGCCGGCGTTCCCAAGCTCAACGCGACGAGCGCGACGCTTCCGAGAAGTAACTTTTTCATGTGAGCCCCCCTTGCCCGAGTCGAGGTAACTTACAACTCAATACGCACTTTGTCTGTGACGCCTGAGCCACAGTGCGGCCCGAAATGGATTGCGACCCAACTGCCCGACACGCGCCCACGGACTGACACCGCGAACGTGTCGAGGGGTCGAACGAAAGCCTGGAGCAAAAACATGAGGAGGGACACCAGGGCCAAGCCTACAAGCAGGCGAAATCGTCAAAGGCCATGGCCCCGCGCTCGATTCCAACGGCAGGCAAGAACTGAAAGCCCCGCCCTAATCGCGAGCCTCAGGGTGGGGCCGGCAACGCCCCCGAGACGAGGCCGTGTCGTCGCCGCGAAAACCGCGTTCGTGCCCCAGAGGTTGCTGCGTACTGCTAGCTGAGCTTTAGCAGATAGCGTTCCTGCAACTCGGCCAC
>WNFZ01004129.1_pt1 | contig 25517 bp, 23 predicted proteins | sample 5400081 | NCBI WGS metagenome assembly WNFZ01 (sample SAMN13153365, study PRJNA577476) | soil metagenome | isolation source: 80 cm soil or saprolite under grassland replicate 1 | place: USA:California | collected 2016-06-15 | reverse complement strand
CATGTCGAGACGCTCGCTGAGCACTACGCCCAGAGCGAACAGGATGAAAGCGATCGTGGCCCCGGGCGGCAGCGCCCTGCGCGCCACAGACCAGGCTGCGAGGTCGTGCAGAACACCGCATGCGATGAACGTCGCGATGAGCGCGGCCCACCGCGGCATCAATCTCGATAGTGGTCGATACGACCAGTGGTACAGGAAGTAGCCGTACACGGGGTTCCACAGCCGCCAGAACCCAGCGAACGACGGTGCGGTGAATGGCTTTATCCAGAAGTTGAACCAGGCCGTGCTGCCACCGCGGTGCCCGAGTCTGAACCTCATGTATTCGTTGAAGGTCAGCCTCTTGCGAGCCCGCGGGCTAACCGATATCCGCGCTCCGGCCATCGAATTTTCCATTAGGCGACTGCGCGGCCGAAGGATCTAGCGGCCGCCGCCACGGCAAAGACAGCGAGTCCGCCGACAGCCAGGAAACCCTTGAGGACGCTCACGTCGCTGATCTGATTGGCAAAGAGTGCCCGCTGCGCATCCACTGCGTAGAGAAGCGGGTTGAACACTGCGACATGCTGCAGCCACGTCGGGGCGAGGCTCATCGGAAGGAGCACCCCGGAGAGCAGCAACAGCGGCAGCGTCGAGCTGAAGACAATAGCGCCGAAGGTATTCTCGTCCCGGAGCCACAGGGCGGCAGCGTAAGAAATCGAGGCCATCAGCAATGCGATCAGGGCCATCAGCCCGAAGGCCAAAAGCAGTCCTGGCAAACGCAGGGTCAGGCCAAAAGGCACAGACGCCATGACAATCAGCGCGGCTTGCACCACGAGCATAATGACATCGCGCAGTGTGCGCCCGAGCAGTAGCGCTCCGCGGCTAGCGGGCGTCACTCGCAGGCGTTCGATGACGCCCGCGCGGACCTCGGCGATCAGACCCCAACCGCCGCTGGTCGCGCTGAAGAGCCCGAGCTGCACGAGCAGGCCCGGCACGAACACGTTGTAGGCGCCCCCGCCTGGGAAACCAGGCATGTCCGCCACCGAATTGAGCAGGGGTGCGAACAACACCAGATAGAGGACGGGTTGGGCAAGGCTGACGCCCATGTACGGCAGGCTTGACAGGCTCTTGCCAAAGTAGCGTCGAAAGACGATCCAAGTGTCGCGCACCAATTTCATGTCAGGCTGGCTCCTCGCGCAATTTTCGACCGGTTTGGCGCAGAAACACGTCGTCCAGACTAGGTCGGCTCAACGATATGGTTGGCAGTGGTACGCCTCGTTCGTCGAGGACCCGGATGATCGCCGGCAAAGCCGCCTCACCATCGTCCACGTACACCCGAAGGGACTCACCGTCTGGGCTCAGTGGATCGTGATCCCGGACGAGAGACCGGTCGTTGAGTAGTTGCAGCGCGATCTTCGGATCCTGGACTCCCAGGGTGATTACGTCACCGGCGACGGCACGCTTGAGCTCGTCTGGTGTCCCCTCGGCCACGATCCTCCCGTGGTCAATGATGGCCAGCTGGTCGCAGAGCGCGTCCGCCTCCTCGAGATAGTGGGTCGTCAGGAAGACGGTCGTCCCGCCTTCTCTAAGGTGCCTAACCTCGTCCCACATGCGGGCGCGGCTCTGCGGATCGAGCCCCGTCGTCGGCTCGTCAAGGAAGAGCACCTCGGGACGGTGGACCAGTCCCAATGCGATGTCGAGGCGGCGTCGCTGGCCGCCCGAATACGTCTCGGTGGCCCGATCAGCACAGCTCTCGAGCTCGAACGCCCTCAACAGTTCAGCTGCCCTGCGGCGGGCTTCGCCGGCAGACAACCCGTAGAGACGGGATTGGAAGACCAGTTCAGCCCGCCCGGTGACACTGTGGTCGGTGCCACCGGCCTGTCCAACATAGCCGATCCGCTCACGAACCTTGTGAGGTTGGGCGCGAAGATCGAAGCCAGCGACGGTGCCAGAGCCCGCCGTGGGGGGCAGTAAGGTTGTGAGCATTCGAAGGGTCGTAGTCTTGCCGGCTCCGTTCGGGCCGAGGAAGCCGAAGATAGCGCCCCTGGCGACGTCCAGATCTATTCCGGCGACGGCCTCCACTTCCCCTCGGCGGCTGGCAAAGGTTCGACGAAGACCACGGGCTTGGATGGCGGACTTCATCATGTGCTATCCTCCTCTCTCGGAAGATACCACATGATGAAGTCGGTTCACAATATAGCTGCTACCGGTCGGTTGCGCGCCCAGGCGCTGGAGCGCCTCTTCGAGCTAGCTGCGCAGCTCAACGGAGCCTTGGACCAAGGACTCGTTGCGCGCGGCCTGACACGCTCCCGTGCGGAAGTTCTCTGGCGCTTGGCCGGGCAGGAACCCATGACCCAACGACAGCTGAGCCAGGCATTGCACTGCACGCCGCGCAATGTAACCGACCTGGTCGATGCGTTGGAAACGGCCGGTTTGGTATCCCGCGGCCCGCACCCCACCGACCGCCGTGCCACGCTGGTTAGCCTCACCAACGAGGGACGGACAGCGACTGCCCGAATGCAAGCGGACCTCAGTGGCCTTGCTGGCGTCTTGCTCTCTGGCCTGGCCGACGAAGAGGTTGCGACTTTGGACCGTGCCCTCCATCAGATGCTTGAGCGGCTCTGCGAAAGCGCCAGCGGAGCGGCCTAGTCATGCGGGTCTGTTGCGAGTGTCCATCTATGAGCGCCGCTGATCGACTCCCGGGAAATGGTTGACAAGCCGTGAGCGACGACTCCATCAAATTGGTTCGGCTATTCCTACTGGTCGAGGCTGTGAGCTTCGCGCTTGCCGCTTTGCCCCATTACGGAATCCTGGGCGGCGTCTACGAATCACAGCCTACCGCAATCATCGTTCACAGAAGCATCGCCGGCGAGCTGTTCCTGGGCTTTGCTTTTAACCTGGTTTCGCCGAGCTAGGACAAGGGCAATTGCACTGACGGTGCAAGGGGTGGCCGTGTTCGCCGCGCTAGTCGGCGTCCTGACCATCGCTATGGGAATCGGGCCACAGACTGTCCCGGAGATCGGCTTCCATAGCGGCATCGTTGTCGTGCTGGCCGTCGCTATCGCTATCTCATGGCGGGCGAGTCGAAACTCGTCCGGATGGGTGCGAAAGCAGTAACGCTCGATCCGGTGGCTGCGGGCCATGGCCGGCGCGGTGGTCAACCTGGTGGCCGCCCCCTCAACCCTCGGAGGGACCGGCTTGTATGCCTTCTATTCCGCCGCTGGGTGGATGACCTACATCGGCCAGCTGGCCCGTGAGCTGGTTTCTCATCGCCAGTACCTCCATGGTCTGGAAACGAGAGGCCGCAGCGCCGTCGCAGCTCCGAGCGGCAGTCGACCAATCTTCTGGGATTAATCCCGATCATTGACGCAGGGTTGGTCTCCCAGCTGAAGCCACACAGCGTACCTGGCTAGAGAGTTGGCCAGAGCCGAGCGCTCTCTCAAGTACGCCTTCCCGTACGTTCAGGATTACGCGTGAGCCGGATGCTCGCCCGTCCGGCTCTGCTCGTATTCCACACAAGTTGGTAGGCGAGGAGACGAGAGATGAGCCACACACGTGAAGACGCCTTTTCCTCGGGTTGGTGAGACGCGCGCCGGTGGTTCAGAACGTTCGGATTTTCAGCCGAAGGTTCTGAACATCACTCACGATCGCTCTCCGTTCCTGAGGCATCGTCAGTGATCCTTCGTCGCCGATCACAAACCGAGGGCGATATTGAGCCCAGTCAGGTGAATGAGAGCCCCCGAGTGCTAGCGGTGCACCGGGGGCGCTTACGTCTGATACGCGGAGTTGCTGGTGGGAGACGATCGACACCCTCGCACGGAACACGGTTGCACATGTCGCTGCTGACATTCAACAGTCATTCCGATTACTGCATTGGCGTGCTGTCTGAACTGACGGCAGTGGCGTGAGCCCCCCGGCGGACAAGCGAGCGCGGAGCGTCAGTCAGACCTGTCCTGCCGCCGGTTCTGTTTGGACAAGTGCGCGGCGGCCAGATGACCTGTTGGCGACCGGGCAGTTGTCCAGTTGTCCGGAGGGCTTGTCAGGGTCGAACGTTAGTCTGGGCTCCAGAAAGGCTGAGTTCTGGAGCCGACAATGCACCCCAGCGACGTTGTGAGGCGGCAAAACCTCGCGCGAGCGCTGATCAGCGATGCTAACGCTGTGCTCGAGCTCTTCCGGTTCTTGTTCGCCACGGCGCAACCCGCTGCGCGCCCACATCAGAATCTCGTAGTCGAGAACCTCCTGCTACGCCATCAGCTCGCGGTGCTCACTCGTTCGACTCGTAGCCACCGCGGGCTCGGTTTCGCCTCTGGGACAAGCTGCTGTGGATCCTCGCTCGCCGGTTCTGCGCCGGCTGGCGCGGGCATCTGTCCTTCGTGACACCCGAGACGGTCGTGCGCTGGCATCGGCAGGGTTGGCGCCTGCTCTGGCGTTGGAAGTCCCGCTGTCGCGGTGGACGTCCGCATCTCAGTCCCGAGCTACGGAACTTGATCGCGACCATGTCCCGCGACAGACGCGGTGCACGCCAAGGCGGACCAGTTACGTCGAGAGGGTCGCAGTTACTTCTAGTAGCGTACCCGCGAGCAGGCCGCGCGGCGTCGCTTTGGCGTGCCCTCCGGCCCGCTGCGCATGGACCGCGAATGCAGGCAATGTCGTGTGGGTGCTGCCGGTGCTCGCGTTTGTTGGCCGCTGTCCTGGCCTACCCGCTGGCAAGCGGGCTGCTGCTGAGCCTGCGGCGTACCACCGGCTCGACCGAGGGCGAGTATGTCGGCCTCGACAACTATATCGAGGCGTTGTTCCGCGACGACATTTTCCACCAGGCGGTGGGCAATACCGTCGCCTTTACGGCGGTAGCCATCGTCCTGCAAACGGGTGTCGGACTGCTGCTGGCCATCCTGATTTCCGAATTGCGCCGCGGCCGGCTGCCCTACCGAATGATGTTCTTCGCGCCAGTGGTGCTGTCCGCGGTTGCCGTTGGATCAGTCTGGAAGTGGATATATGCGCCGTACTTCGGACTGCTCGCCAACGTTGCTGCCACGGTGGGTCTGGGTGACGTGTATTCCTCGCTGCTGTCCAGTCAGGCCACCGCGCTGTGGGCCATCATGGGCGCTTTTGTGTGGCGCTGGGCGGGTTTCAACACGGTGATCTACCTTGCCGGCCTGCAGTCGATCTCCAGAGAGTACTACGAAGCCGCGATGATCGAAGGCGCCGGCGGCGTGCGCCGATTCGTCCACATCACCTGGCCGTTGCTCCTTCCGTATACCTACACGGTGGTGCTGCTGACGACCATGGGCACCCTGCGCATCTTCGACATGATGTGGATCATGACGCAGGGCGGACCGGCTGCACGCGACCGAGACGGTCGCCACATACATCTTCACGACCGCGTTCCGCTTCCAACGCGCCGGGTACGCGCAATCGCTGGCCCTTATTCTGTTGGCCCTGGTGGCGCTGTTGACGTTGGTCTTGACTCTCACGCTGCGCAAGCGCGCGAACGCGAACGAAATTTCGGGATGAGTCGACTCATGCGCGGCGATACGCGCGTGCAGATCCTGCTGCACGGACTGCTGGTCTGCCTGTTTGTGATCTGGGCGTATCCCGTCGTCTGGACACTGACAAGTAGTCTCAAAGCCAATGGGGATCTGTATTCGGTGCCCTGGAGTTTGCCGGACCCAGCGCACTTCGAGAACATGACCCGCGCCTGGGTACAGGGTCAACTCGGACAGGCATTCTTGAATTCGGCGTACGTGACGGCTGTCTCGGTCAGCCTCATTTTGTTCTTCGCGGTACCGGCCGCATTTGGCTTTGCGCGCCTCAGGTTGCCGTTTCCGGCGGTGCTCGGACTGGCGATTCTGGTACCGTTGATGATTCCGAGCGAGGTCATCCTGGTGCAACTTTTCGTCATGTTCGCGCGCTCGGACTGTTGAATACGCTTGAAGGACTGATCACCTTGGAGGTCGCTGGAGGTGTGGCGTTTGCGACGGTGGTGCTGACGACGTTCTTTCGCGGGGTTCCGCGCGAGCTGGAGGATGCAGCCAGAATCGACGGCGCGCGTTCCGTGCAGGTCCTGCGGCACATCATTCTGCCACTCGCCGGACCGGGTATCGCGGCTGTCGCCGTGTTTCAGTCGGTGTTCGTGTGGAACGACTACTTCGCTCCACTCATCGTGATTCAAAAGCCGAGCTTGTTTACCGTTCAGCTGGCCATCGGCAATTTCTCGAACTTTTACACGACCGATGAAAGCTCATTCTTTGCGGGACTCGCACGTGCCATGATACTACCGCTGGTGGTGTTCGCAGTCCTGCAGCGGAGCTTTATCCAGGGGTTGACGCTGGGTGCGTTACGTGACTAGACCGGTCGAGGCAAGCCCGCTGCTCGAGACCAAGCTCTTCGTCCCCAGGGGGCGACGCGGTCTGGTACCACGTCCGAGACTGAGCGAGCGCCTGAACCGAGGGGCGGAGTCGAAGTTGACGCTCGTCTCCGCGCCGGCGGGCTTCGGCAAGACGACGCTGCTGACGGAGTGGCTCGATCTATTGAAGCATTCGGCGGCGTGGGTGTCGCTGGACCAGAGCGACAACCATGCCGCGTCGTTCTGGAGCTACCTGGTCGCGGCGCTGCAGACGGTGAACCCCGGGGTCGGCGTGAGCGCGATCTCGCTCCTGCAGTCGCCGCAGCCTCCGCCCATCGAAGCGGTTCTCACACTGCTGCTGAACGAGCTCACCGCCATGTCAACGGACGTGATGCTGGTGCTCGACGATTACCACGTCATCGATGCTCATGATGTCCAAAACGGGATGGCCTTCCTGCTTGACCATCTCCCGCCGCGGCTGCACCTGGTGATCGCCAGCCGTACCGATCCGCCATTGCCGCTGGCTCGGCTCCGTGCCCGTGGCGAACTCGTCGAGATCCGAGCGGTCGATCTGCGCTTCACGCTCGACGAGGCCGCGGCCTATCTCAAAGACATGATGGGCCTGGACGTGACGCCCGGCGATGTGGCCGCGCTGGAGGGGCGCACGGAAGGGTGGATCGCCGCACTCCAGTTGGCGGCGCTGTCGATGCAGGGGCGAGACGACGTCGCGGGTTTCATCGCTGAGTTCGCAGGGGATGACCGCTACATCGTCGACTACCTGGTCGAAGAGGTCTTGGAGCGTCAGACGGAAGTTATCCGGCGCTTTCTGCTGCAGACTTCGATCCTGGACCGGCTGAGCGGGCCACTGTGCGATACCGTCACCGGTCAGAACGGCGGCACGGCCACGCTCGAGGCGCTCGACCGAGCGAACCTCTTTGTCGTCGCGCTTGATGACAGACGCCGCTGGTATCGCTACCACCATCTGTTTGCGGACGTACTGCGTGCGCACCTGGTGGCAGAGCAGCCCGAGGTCGTCTCAGGCCTGCACGAGCGAGCGAGCGATTGGTATGAGCAGAACGGCGAGCGGTCCGAAGCGATCCGCCACGCGCTGGCCGCCGAGGATTTCCCCAAGGCGGCGGACCTGATCGAGCAGGCAATGCCAGACTTGCGCCGGAGGAGGCAGGAGGCCACCTTGCTGGGGTGGCTCGAGTCGCTGCCCAACCACCTGCTCTCCGTCAGGCCGGTGCTGAGCGCGTTTTTTGGCGGGGCGCTGCTGGCCACCGGCCAGCTCGAGGGCGTCGAGGCCCGCTTGCGGGCAGCCGAGCGGTGGCTGGAGCCACGTCGCGCGCCTTCCGGCTCGCTTCGCGAGACCCTGGATACGCCAGCCGATATGGCGGATACGCGCGATCGACCGCCCCCTGTTTCAACTGCCATGGTTGTCGTGAATGAAGAGGAATTCCGCCGTCTTCCCGGTGCGATCGCCGTGTGGCGCGCCGGCCTCGCCCTGGTTTCGGGCGATGTGCCCAACACCAGGACATACGCGCAGCGGGCACTTGACCTCGTCCCCGAGGACGACCTTCTCGGGCGAGGAGGAGCCGCGGCGTTCCTCGGGCTCGCGGCCTGGGCGAGCGGGGATCTCGAGTCAGCGCACCGGACGTATGCCGCTGGCATGGCGGATGTGCTGCGCGCCGGGCATATCTCTGACGCCATCACAGGCGCAATCAGCCAGGCGGACATATGCATTGCGCAAGGTCGTCTCCGTGAGGCAATGCGCACATATGAGCACGCGCTTCAGCTCGCGAAGGCGCAAGGCGAGCCGGCACCGCGTGGGACGTCGGACCTGTATGTCGGCATGAGCGAGCTCGAACGTGAGCGCGGCGATCTGCTTGCCGCCACCCAACACCTGTCGACGAGCAAAGAGCTCGGGCAGCGCACAGGGTTCCCGCCGAACGGGACGCGTTGGTCGGTGGCGATGGCTGGCATCCGTGACGCCCAGGGCGACCCCGACGGCGCACTCGACCGGCTCGACGAGGCTGAGCGCCTGTACGTCAGTGACTTCTCGCCGAATGTGCGCCCCGTTTCGGCATTGAAGGCACGGGTATGGGTCGCTTATGGACGGGTGAGTGAAGCCCTCGCCTGGGCGCGTGAGCGTGGCCTTTCTGCCGAGGATGACCTCAGTTATCTTCGTGAGTTCGAGCACATCACAATCGCCAGACTGCTCCTGGTGCAGCGCTCGGCTGCTGAAGCTTTGGGACTGCTGGGGCGCCTCTTCGTTGCTGCGGAAACCGGCGGCCGTATGGGCAGCATGATCGAAATCCTGGTGCTGCAGGCGCTCGCTCAGCAGGTGCGCGGCGACATTCCGGCTGCGCTTGTGGCGCTGGAACGCGCCATTGCGCTGGCTGAGCCGGAGGGCTTCGTCCGCATCTTCGTAAACGAAGGCCCACCCATGGTCGAACTCTTGGAGGCGGCTGCGAAACGCGGCATCGCCACGGCCTTCGTGCGCCAACTCCGGGGCGCGTTTGGCAAGCCCGTGGTAGGAGCGCCAGCTAACGCGGCGTTGATCGAGCCGCTGAGCGATCGCGAGCTCGACGTGCTGCGGCTGCTCGGAACCGATCTGGATGGTCCCGAGATCGCCCGCGAGCTCACCGTCTCCCTGAACACTGTCCGCACCCACACCAAGAACCTCTACAGCAAGCTCGGGGTGAACAACCGTCGGGCCGCTGTCAAACGCGCGGATGAGCTCCAGTTGCTGTCGCGAACCCGCAAGCACTGACACCGGTCCGCCGTGATGCGGCGGCGCACAGGCACGCCCTAGGCATTAATGCTTCGCGCCGGACCTGCTCGCTTATGGCTCCCGTTGGTTAATCACCACGTGAATCACCACATGTGGTGAGGCGGCCTCACCACATCGCTGCCTACCGTGTCATCAACCGAACAACCAGGGAGCGCCATGAGCCAACCACACGGACCAACTGACGACGGTCACGGGCCGCATTACGAAATCCGCCTTCAGGGCCACCTTGACCCCCGATGGGCCGCCTGGTTCGACGGGCTGACCCTTACCCGCGAGAGCGACGGCACCACCGTCATCCATGGGTCAGTGGTCGACCAAGCCGCGCTGCATGGCTTGCTTAGCAAAGTGCGCGATTTGGGCCTTCCATTGATCGCGGTCACGCAGGTCGATTCGACATCGGCGAACAACTGGAACAAGGAGAGAACAAATGAAACCAACAGCCTCGAAACTCATTCGCTGGGCCGGCTTATCGGCCGTGGTGGGAGGGTTCCTTTTCGTAGGCATTCAGCCAATCCATCCACCTGAAATTCTTTCGTCGTTTACCACGAGCACATGGGCAATCGTGCACTACGTGGGCGTCGCCATGTGCTTCCTCATCCTGCTCGGCATCACGGGGATCTACGCCAGGCAAGTAGAAGAGTCCGGCTGGCTTGGTTTGGCGGGCTTTCTCCTGTTTGGCCTCATGTGGGCGCTCACGGCGGCGTTTCAATTCGCCGAAGGCTTGATCGTGCCGCTGTTGGCCACCGACGCACCCAGGTTCGCGGTGGGCTTCGAGGGGATCAGCAGTGGGTCCCCCAGCGAGGTCAGCCTCGGAATCCTCCCAGCGGTGTACTCGCTGACATCGGTATTGTATTTGCTCGGCGGCGTGGTGTTTGGCATCGCGACCTTCCGCGCCGGCATCCTGCCGCGCTGGGCCGGCGGCGGGCTTGCCGTCGGGACCGTTGCGCCACTGGTACTTTCGCTACTACTGCCCCATGAGTTCATCCGGCTGGCGGCGGTTCCAGTGGGAATAGCTGTGGCCGTGCTGGGCTATGCGCTCTGGTCCGAACGGCGAGAGACAGTCTCGGAACCCCTATCTCGGAGGTCAACCTCCCAACTCCGCGCAGCCGGAGCCGAGTAGGTTCCGCATAGCTCCTTCAGGCGTGGCTGTCGCGCCCAGTCCCGTAGCCGGTGCTGGCGACGCCTCCAATGCCAGCACCGCTTGAGCGCAGGTCTCTTTTTGGAGCGTGGCGGAGTGATCACTCCGCCACGCTCGCCACTGAGCTGCCGCCAGTTCTTGCGCCGCTGCGGCGGGGTCCATTGACAACCTTGACAGGCATCTATCCGCCCTCGTTCAAAGAAGGAAACCGACATGCCCACGCAGCCAACCACGTTACCGATGCCCGGCCCAGCCGCCATGGTCAGGATCGGACCATGACCGAAGTGACCGCCAGCATTCCCGCATTGCCCGGCACCAGCCGTCCAGATTTGCGCAGGACGACGGCCCCACATCAGTGGCGGGCGCCGGTCGAGTTGATCGTGCTTAGCCTCATCCCCGTCCTCGCCGGGGCAGCACGTCTGAATGAGCTTGCGGGCGGTGCGGAGATCACCGCGAACAACGCGCGATTCTTTGCTTCGCCCATCCCCGTAACGGTGCACATCGTGAGCGTGACCGTGTACAGCCTGCTCGGGGCGCTGCAGTTCGTGCCGTCACTCCGTCGGGGGCGGTCGAGCTGGCACCGCATCGCTGGGCGCATCCTGGTTCCCGCTGGCGTGCTCGTCGCGCTCTCCGGCCTGTGGATGACGGTCTTCTATGCCCGCCCACCGGGAGATGGCGAGTCTCTGGTCGTCGTACGGCTTATTGTCGGGTCGCTAATGCTAGCGAGCATCGTGCTGGCTGTTCTTGCGATACGGCGACGGGACTTCACCAGCCACGGCGCATGGATGACCCGCGCCTACGCGATCGCTCTCGGCGCCGGGACCCAGGTGTTTACTATCTTGCCTTGGGTTCTCATCTTCGGCCCGATCGGCGCGGCCGACGAGCTGCCCCGCACGGTGCTCATGACGGCGGGTTGGGTGCTCAACCTCGGGGTAGCCGAGTACGTCATTCGCCGGCGGTCTGCGCACGGGGCTGCGCGACAAAGACGCGGCTGACGCCGGTTTTCACCCGCTCACGGTCGAGACCGAGGCCTGGGATCACAAGGCGTACCACCCGGGCGCCCGGCGCCTGTGCCTGCGCGTCACCGGCGATCGACAGACCGGGCAACTCCTCGATGCACAAATCGTCGGACCCTGGCAGGCTTCGGTGGCCAAGCGCATCGACGTCTATGCCACGGCGCTGTTTTTTGGCATGGCCGTCGATGGTGTCAACGATATCGACCTGAGCTACACGCCCCCGTTCGGCAGTCCCTGGGACGCCGTCCAGGTCGCGGCGCAAGCCTGGGAGCGCGCCTGGTCCGGCAAGCGACAATTCGCTCAGACGCAAGTGGATTCGCCATGCTGTTGCGCAAGGCAGGCGCCGAATTCATCGGGACCGCGCTGCTTTTGATTGCCGTCGTCGGCTCGGGCATTGCCGCGCAGACCCTTAGCGCGACCGATACGGGCCTTGCGTTACTGGAAAATGCGGTGGCGACCGGCGCAGCTTTGGCGGCCATCATCCTGGCGCTCGGCTCCGTGTCAGGGTCTCACTTGAATCCCGTTGTGCGCGAGTCCGTTGGCGTACAGGATGTCGAGGCGGCCGTTCTGCACGAAAGCCGGGATGCCGGTCAGGGCGTCGACCACTCGCTGGATGCTAGGTCGCACGCGCTGCAGCGTCGACATCCGACGCGGCGGGGGCCCGGCAGTGGCCGTCCGGACCAGGTCGAGCAGGTGGGCGCGCTCGGCCTCGTCGAGCTGGAGCGCACGGCTGACCGCCTCGAGGACATCATTCGACACGCCGCGGGCGTTGCCGCCCTCGAGGCGCGTGTAGTACTCCACGCTGATCCCCGCCAGCAGCGCGACCTCCTCGCGCCGCAAACCCGACACCCGCGCTGGCGGCCATAGAACGGCAGACCCGCACGATGCGGCGTGATCTTCGCGCGGCGCGACGTGAGGAACTGAAGGACCTCGCTTGCGCTGCTCATGCACCCTAACGGTACGCCCCTGCACGGGCGGGTGGGAGGCACTGCCAGTACCCCTCTCAGCAGGGGTCTCTCACTCGGCCGGCTCCGCTGCTTTACTGCGAGCAGTGACCGACAAGGAGAGCCACATGACTGACGATAAGACCTGGTTCATCACCGGCGGCGGCCGTGACATGGGCGTCGAGTTCGCCAAGGCCGCCCTGGCCGCAGGCCACAACGTGGTGGCCACCGGCCGCAACCTAGACGCGGTCGCGAACGCCCTCGGCGAGGCCGACGATCTGCTCGTCGTCAACCTCGATGTGACCAGCGCGAAGGACGCCGAGGCGGCGGTCAAGGCAGCCGTCGACCGCTTCGGCGGCATCGACGTGCTGGTCAACAACGCCGCCAATTTCTACACGGGCTTCTTCGAGGAGCTGACGCCCGAGCAGATCGAGCGCCAGCTCGCGGTGAGCCTCATAGGCCCCATGAACGTGACGCGCGCGGTCCTGCCGGGTATGCGCAAGCAGCGTTCGGGACACATCGTGACGATCTCGTCGCTGGCGGGCCTCGTCGGCTTTGCGTACAACACCGCCTACGCCGCGTCGAAGTTCGGCCTCGAAGGCTGGATGGACTCGCTCGCCCCGGAGGTGGAGCCGTTTGGCATCTACACGACGGTCGTCAACCCAGGGTTCTTCTGCACCGAGCTGCTCACAAAGGACTCGACAACCTACGCTCCGCTGACAATCGAGGACTACGCCGAGCGCAACGCCGCCTAGCGCGAGTTCTACGAGAGCATGAACGGCAAGCAGGGGGCGACCCGGCCAAGCTCGCCCAGGCGCTGCTGACCATCGCCGACCAGGAGCCTCCGCCGCGCCGCTTCGTCGCGGGCGCCGACGCAGTGGCGCTCGCCGAGCAGAAAGCCGCTGAACTGCGGGAGCAGGTCAGCGCCCTCGGCGACCTGTCGGCCTCCCTCGCCCTCGAGGCGGCATAGGCACGCGGGGATTCCCGTCGTTAGGCCGTGCCCTCACCGGGCCCTGCCCGCCACTACCAACGACATGACCAGCACACGTCAACCAGAAAGGAGACGTGCAGTGTTGAGCGCCGGGTTTGGAACCCATGGCCGAGGCTCGGCCAGCAGCCTGGTTATGATTACAGGGCAGCGTTGGACGTCGATGGATGCTCTCGAGGAACGGCTGCTGAATGAACTCGCTGGCGGCCGCCGGCTGACGTCCGACGAACTTGCCGCACGGCTGAACGCCCGACATTGGGCAGACCTGAGTACCGCGCTAGCCCAGCTGGTTTCGAACGGCTACGTCACAGTCGTCGGTCCGCTCGGGCGGGCCGAGACGCGCTACCGCATTCATGCGCGCGGGCGCGCCGCGCTGGCAGCCGACTCCTAATCGGGATGCACACGCCCGGCGTTCGGGGGGTGCATGCACCTCAACGGACGGGTGTGTACACCATCGCGCCGAGCCGATTTCTCGCGGATGCTGAAGCCCACACTCCCTGAGGTGAGGATGGCTCAATGTCCACGACTGCGCAACTGAGGATTCCTCAACCGCGCGACGGCGGACTCGTGGACCCGGTGCGCGCGATGCGGCAGCATCCGCTCCTCGCGTTCTTCATTCTGGCCTTCGGTTTCACCTGGGCGATCGAAATCCCCATGCAGGCGTGGCAGATAGCCCCATTGCAGTTCCTGGTCGGATGGATGCCGGGCCTTGCCGCTCTCTTCGTAACCGGCATGATCGAGGGTCGTAGCGGAATGCGCGCGTTACTCCGCACGCTCTTCATCTGGCGGGTGGGCGTGCAGTGGTATGTCGTCGCTCTCTTCGGCTTCCTCGTGGTGTGGTTCGGGACGCAGGCTCTCAACCCGCTGTTCGGAGGCACAGGTATCCACCTGCCGCCACTTTCAATGGCCCTGGTCGCGGCGTTCATCGCCGAGCTGGTGCTCCGTATGCTGCTAAGCTCCGAGCAGCTTGCCTGGAGTGGTTTCGCACTCCCCAGGCTCCAGGCACGCCAGAGTGCACTCGTTGCGAGCCTGGTACTCGGAGTGATCTGGGCTACCTGGCACCTGCCCCTGTTCTTCGTGCCCGGTTCCCAAGCCGACGCCGGTTTCGGCATTTTTCTTGTCGGAATCGTCTGCACACGCATCATGCTGACTTGGGTCTTCAACAACACTGGAGGTAGCGTGTTGCTGTGCGGGCTGCTGCACCAGAGCATGAATGTGTGGACCGACATCCTGGCGCCGAGCGCAGCGGCCGCACCGGCCGATCAGGCGGTGAACCAATGGCTGGGGCTAGGACTGAACCTCTTCATCGCCGCGCTCGTGGTCGTAGTTTTTGGAGGCCGGCGCCTGTCGCGCCGCCCGTCGGTCGACACCTCCACGGTGTTGGACCCACGCGTCCAACTCGCCGGGGCCGTGACGCCATGACTCGCACCGGCGCAATCCAACGGAAGGAACCACAAGCCATGTTTACCCCGAATCCGACTGGCACGACGATCACCGGCCAGCAGCGCTACTTGATCGCCTACTTCGCTCTCGTTCTCACCAGCGCCGGCGTCGCCGCGCTGTTGTTGCTGGCGTTTCCCGGCGTGTTGCCAACCCTTCCAATCCTGCTGCTTGCGTCGTGGATGCCGAACGTCGTCGGCGTTGCGGTGACCGCCAAGGCGAGCGGACGGGCTGGACTTCGCCAGCTCTTCGGCAGAGCGGTGCGGTGGCGCTTCGGTATCGGCTGGTACGCGGTCGCGCTACTGCTCCCAACCGCGGCGGTGCTGGTTGCCATCGGTCTTGGCGTATTGCTGGGCCTCGATGCACCGCGTGCGATCACCGATACCAACGTGCTGATTCCGCTCTTTCTGTTCAACGTGCTGGCAGGTCCGCTCGGAGAAGAGCTGGGCTGGCGTGGCACGGCCCTGCCGCGGCTTCTTGCCCGCTGGAGCGCGCTCATCTCCAGCCTGGTACTCGGGATCCTGTGGTGGACCTTCCATACGCCCGGGTTCGTGCTGGGCCTGTTCTCACCGGGTTTCACTCCGCTGGGTGCACTGGTCGGCGCCATTGCGCTCACGGTCCTGATCACCTGGATGTTCAACAATACTGGGGGGAGTCTGATCCCCGGCTCGCTCATGCACCTGTCCATCAATTTCGTCACCGCCGCCTTGGGCGTTGCGGAATCGCCGCTACTCTACGGGCTGACGGTGGGAGGACTCGTCATCGCCGCGGTCGGCGTGGTGCTGGTGTATGGTCCGACCCACCTCGTAAGGGTGCCCCGGTCGCTTCGCATGCGCCCGATCGTCATGCCTGGTCCGCGAGAAACAGGAGCACTGCCGTGACGCGCCGATCGACATCGCCTGGGTGCTCCAACGGCAGCTTCGAAAAAATGGCGTTGATGTGCTTCTCCACCGCGCGCGGCGTGAGCGTCAACGAGTCGGCGATTACGGCATTCGTTGTGCCCTCCGCCATGCTCGCCAGAACATCTCGCTCATGCGCAGTGAGCTCCGCGATTGGCGACTGCGCGGCACGAGTACGTTGCGCGACCAGCCCCTCCACCACCCGAGGGTCAATGACGGAGCCGCAACTTCGCGAATCGCGGCCATGAGTTGATCGGGTCTGGAGACGCGCTCCTTCAGCAGGTACGCGCGGCCGCTTGCTCGATACAGCGCCCGTTCGCACCGGCGGGCTTCTTGACGAGATCAGCACGCAGGTCGACGTCGCGCTGGAAACGGTGCGTGATCTGGCGCGCGGTATTTTCCCCGCCATATTGGCCGACCGTGGTTTGATCCCCGCTGTGCAGGCCCACCTGACCAAGTCCGCTTCTTCCGCTCGGCTCCAACCTGACGCGTCGGTCGTGCGCGTTCGTTTCGACCCGCGGCTCGAGGCGGCGATCTACTTCTGCTGCCTCGAGGCGTTGCAGAATGCCGCCAAGCACGCTACGGACGCACCTGTGCGGGTTGGTCTATCGGCCCTGGATGGCTGGCTGACGCTACAGGTATCGGACGACAGTCCGGGGTTTGAGGCGGGCCCGCACCAACCAGGCACCGGGTTGCAAGGAATGAGCGATCGCCTGGCGGCGGTGGGTGGAACATTGGAGCTCGTCTCCGTTGCGGGTAAAGGGACGACCGTTTATGGTCGAGTGCCATTCTCCGCGGCGGCAGCGTCCCACGCCGCGGAAAGTCGCGCCGAGCCGAACTCCGCTTTGATGAGATAGGCCTTTGCGCCGCAGTCAGTAAGAAAGGTCTCGTCCGCGTACTCCGACGGGTCGTATGTCGAAAGCAGAAATATCACGGGCGCTTTGCCAGTGCTGCCCGCAAGGATCCGTCGGCTGGCTTCCGGCCCGTCGATTCCCGGCAGATGCACGTCCATCAACACCAGGTCCGGCTGTTGCTCCCGCGCGGCGCCCACCGCGGCTTCACCCGTGTCAGCTTCGCCCGACATGACGAAGCCCGGTGTCAGGTCCACCACGTTGCGCGCTGCGCGTCGAAACGATGCCTGATCGTCGACGATCAGCACGTGCACCTTGCTGTGCTCTCTCTGCATCTCAGACCGGGCTAAGCATCGCACCTGTGGGCTGAATCAGGAAGGGTAAGGGCACGAACAAACGTGGATGCCCGCCACACAGCGCGGCGGATGCGCACCCCCGCCACAATGGGTGGCTACACCCTCGCCAGGAGCCACCGCGGCGCGATCCTGAGATCACAATCCCTGAGGTGATGTCCATGTCCAGTATTGCCGTCCCAAACGTCCTGGATCTCCAGCATTGGTGACCCTGCTAGTTGGGCGGGGCAAGCCTGTTGTTAGGAAAGGTAAGGACGTTGGCGTGCAGTATTTGGGCATAGGTTCGACCGGTGCTCAGCGGGGCGACATTTCCTTCGTCCGCGCGCCCGCCGCGCGACCGTCTTGGCCTCCAACAGAGCGCTCAGCGTTGCGACAGCCGAGCGGTTGCCCGTTGTTTCGCCGACAACCGCTTTCTCCGCGCGACCCGCCGCTGGTCCCGGCATGCGCGGCCTCTTACAGCTCCTCGCGCCCGAACCGCCATAGGGCGGCTGTGACGAAGACCACCGACAGGAGAGCCGTCACAACAACTGGGACAACGGACGGAAGCGGTTCACCCATGCTCGCAAGAGTGGCCAGCGCGCCGAGGCTGTTGGGCAGGTACATCGCAACGGGGCCGAGCAGGTTTCCTGCGAGTTGCTGACCGAACAGCAGCCCCAGTGCGATCCCGACCACGGCTCCGCGCGAGTTCAAGAACGTCCCAAGCATCACCACAAGCGTCAGATAGAAAAGCGTGTGCACTGCAATGACGCCGAGTCCGATTGCGAAAGGCACGAATCCAGGCAATTCGCGTGTTACGGCGGCGATCTGTCCGAAGGCGACCACGCCCTGGAGCAGGATGGTGATCAGCAGGACGCCGAGTGAGAGTGCGACGAGTTTGGCGGTGATGAACGCAGTTCGCGACAGTGGCTTGGACAACACCCAGGCCGCGGTACCGGACTGCTTTTCAGCGATGATCGCGCCCATGCCCAGAATGGCCGCACCCATCGCCGCCGCCTGGGCAGCGAATGCGAAGAATACCTGGAGCCCCATGGCCATAAGCCCGCCTTCAGGCAACTTCATGTTGGGGTCGGTCGCCGGCGCAACCCACAGGACGATCACCAGGATGCCGTTCACCACGGCTAACCAGACCGCCGTCTGGATCAACCAGAAGCGCGTGCCCCACCAGGCGTGCAGCTCCTTGCGGAGAAAGTTGGGAAGGCCGGCGGTCCAGCCGCGAGGCTGAATCAATCGCAGGGAAGCGGTATCAATGGCCATGGGCCTTGTCTCCTTCGACGAGCTTGAGGAACACGTCCTCCAGGTCAGCCTTGTCGCGGCCGAACGCGGAAACTGTCACCCCACCACCCGCGGTCACCGACTGCAGGAGCTGCGCGTCAGCAGCCAACTCGTCGGTCACGTTGACTCGGAACTTTGTGGCGCCGTTCTGCGCAATTGTCGTGACTGCACCAACCCACGGTTGGGCGGTCAGCCGGGTCCGCGCTCCGTCCACGTCGCCCTTCAGTTCCACGGAATAACTGACGGACCCATTGCCGCGAAGTAATTGCTCGATCGGCGCCTCGGCTACGAGGCTGCCGTGGTTGAGGATGGCGACGGTGTCGCTCACACGTTGCACGTCACTCAAAATATGCGTGCTGTAAAAGACGGTCGTGTGCTGTTTGAGTCGTTCCATCACTTCCAGGACGTCACGGCGCCCCATCGGGTCCAGCGAGGCCGCGGGCTCGTCGAGGATCAGCAGGTCCGGGTAGTTGACCTGTGCCTGGGCGATGCCGAGCCGCTGGCGCTCACCGCCTGAGAAGCCCTTGATGGGCCGGTCGGCCTTATCGTCCAGGCCCACAAGCTCGAGGGTTTGCTCGATGCGCTGCTCGACCGGGTCTCGTGGGCCGTTGTAGAAGAAGCCAGCTACGAAGCGCATCGTCTGGCGGGCGGTGAGGTCCTCGTAATAGCGAGGGTCCTGGGCCAGGTAGCCGACTCGCTGGCGAATGGCCGTGCTATCGCGGGTGATGTCCTGCCCGAAAACAGTCGCCGTGCCGCCGGTAGGGCGGGTCAGGCCGAGCAGGAGCTTGATGGTGGTGCTCTTGCCTGCGCCGTTTGGGCCGAGGAAGCCAAAGATCGAATGCTTCGGTACCTTGAGATCGAGCGCTTTGAGCACCGCCTTGCCTGCGTAGGCCTTGGTCAATCCGCGCGTGTCGATGACATATGTGTCCGAGGTTGTCATGCGTGGTTTCCCTCCTCGAGATTTCCTGGGCTTTGCCTGCGGAAGTGATGGGCGGATTTTCCTTGCACACCCCGACTGGCTCGGCAGCCGTGTGGCAGGTCGGTCCTTCGTGAGCCAGTGTCTCCGGGCCGCGGGTGGAGCCGCGTCAGCCAGGGGGTTGACTGCGGGGTTGATCCCGTCTCCACCCGACGCTCCGCGGTTTCGCAGACCAGCGCGGGTCTTGGCCGTGCCGCGGCGGGCACCAGTGGATCAACCCGCTGGTCAATCGCCAGGTGGACGCCAGTCAACCCATAGGCGCCGGAGACTGGCGCTATGCCAAAAATATTGCGATGGGCGCGCCGAGGCGCGCTGGCATTGGTGGTCGTTGTTGTGGCTGCTGCCGCCGCGGGCGTCACGTACGAGGCGATCGCGGCAGCCCAGGACGCCGCGGCCTACCCGCCGCCAGGCCGTCTGGTAAACGTAGGCGGCCACCGGCTGCACCTCTCGTGCGTTGGTGAAGGTAGCCCGACGGTCGTTTTTGAGTCGGGGCTGGCAAATATGTCGGCCGACTGGTCCAAGGTGCAACCACAGGTTGGAGCAACCACCCGCGCCTGTGCATACGATCGCGCGGGTATCGGCTGGAGTGACAACGGCGAACAGCCTCGAGATTCGCGGCAAATCGCGCAGGAGCTTCACACGTTGCTGGCAAACGCAGGCATATCCGGGCCGTTTGTGCTTGTCGGCCAGTCGTTCGGCGGCCTGTACGTGCGAATGTTCGCTGACCTGTATCCAGACGAAGCTGCCGGCATGGTCCTCGTTGACGCGTCCCACCCAGACATGTGGTCGCGCACCCCGCCCGCGCTGACCGCGGCGCTGGTGCCAAGCCCGGCGCTGGGCCTCGCCTACCGTGGGATGGCGCACATTGGCATTAGCCGGTTGACAGCCAATTTCCCGGCCGACTGCGGCCTAACGCCGCAGCACTGTGGCGAGGAGCGCGCATGGAAGGTCTCAGCCAGGGCGACCGATGCCTACATCGCGGAAATGGGCGCGCCGGAACGAGACGCCCAGGTGCGCGCAACGCGAACCCTCGGTGCGCGGCCGCTGGTGGTGTTGACCGCGACCGACCACACTACTGAGTTCGGTCCGTACGCCGCGCAGGTGGACCCACTCTGGCAGCAGATGCAAAACGAATTGGCCGCACTCTCGAGCAATAGCGCCCATTACATCGTGGATGGAGCGACGCACAGCTCATTCCAGGCCAAGGACGCCGCCGCCACGAGTGCGGCGATAGGCCAGGTGGTGCGGGCGGTCCGCGACGGTCAACCGCTGGTGCACGAGGACCCGGCGCCGACCAGGCAGACCGCCTCCGCTGAGGTCGACTTCGCTGCCATCGACCGTTTTGTCGACTCTGAACGCCAGGCGATGCGCGTACCTGGTATTACGATCGGCATCGTTCGAGGCGATCGCGTAGTCCACCTCGCTGGCTTCGGCCAGGCCGATCCGACCGGGCGGCCCGTTACTCCGCAGACGCCAATGCTCACGGCGTCGATCACCAAATCGTTCACCGCGATGAGCGTCATGCAGCTCGTCGAAGCCGGCAAGGTCGACCTCGATGCGCCGATACAGCGCTATCTGCCCTGGTTTCGCGTCGCCGACGCGGATGCTTCCGCTGGAATTACGGTGCGCCACCTGCTCAACCAGACAAGTGGCTTTCCGACACTTCCCGCAAACGCGGGCCTGGTTGGCGGCGACATGGATGAATTGGCCCTCGAGCGCGCCGTGCGGTCGCTCGCCAGCGTGTCTCTCAGTCAGCCTGTGGGCTTGACGTATCAGTACTCAAACTTCAATTACTGGACGCTCGGCGTGCTCGTGCAGGAGGTGTCCGGTCAATCGTACGAGCAGTACTTGCAGCAGCACGTGCTCGAACCGCTCGACATGCGGCGGTCGTATATGTCCCAGGCGGCCGCACAACGGAATGGCCTGGCGACCGGCTACCGCTTCTGGTTCGGGATACCGGTGGCCACTGACCTGACCTACAGCCGCGCATTCACTTCGACAGGTGGACTCATCTCAACATCGGAGGACATGGCGCACTACCTCGTCGCACAGCTCAACGGCGGCCGTTATGCCGGCCGGTCGGTGCTCTCGCCCGCGGGCATCGCCGAGCAGCACCGCCCCGCCGCTCGTGTCGAGGACACGGACGACTACTACGGCATGGGCTGGCAGACCGGCGCAATCGGTGGTGTGCCCGTCGTGCAGCACGATGGCCTATTGCCCACCGGCTACGCCGACATGGTGCTCGTTCCGGACCACGACCTCGGAATTGTGGTGCTGGCTAACGGCGTCGGCCGCGTGGCAGTGCCACGCCTCGGCGGGGTCGCAGCCGGAGTGGCCAACGTTGTGGTTGGGCGGCCAGCCTTGCCCGCGGCCGAAGACCGGCTCTTCCAGGCGGTGACAGTCCTTGCGTTCGTCATCATCGGCGTCCAGGTCTTCGGAATGATTTGGACGACAACCAGGCTGCGGCGCTGGCGCAAGCGACCTGAGAGCCGTCCGAGCCGTGCACTGCCACTGGCGTGGCACATCGGTGTGCCGCTGGTGGTCAATCTCGGTTGGGCGGCGTTGGTGCTCCTCGAACTTCCCATGCTGTTCGGTCTGACACTGGCGGAATCAGTATTCAACCTGGGCGACTTCGCGTATCTGATCGCGGGGAGCGCCGCGGTGGCCCTGGTGTGGGGTCCGCTCCGCACGCTGCTAGGCTGGCACGCGCTGCGCGCGACCGCACCCGCCAGCGCGAGCAGTACACCGACCCTGGCCGCGGTCGTGGCGACGAGCAAGGCCTAAGAGAGGAAATCCACCATGCAAACAATCGGAACGCCATCACCGCGTCGACGCTTGGTGGCTGGCGCCGACGGCTCCGGGGCAGCAAAGCTGATCGTGTTCTTCATCGGCGCTTACGCCCTGGCATGGCTGCCGTTCGCCGTGCCGATACTGGCCGCTCGAGGTCTGATCCTTCTGCCGGCTCCGGAGACTGTGTTCCTGACGCTTGCCACGCTGGGCATCGGTCTCGCCGGGGTCGGCATGGCCGCGTGGGAATCCGGTGGCGCAGGCGTGCGCTCGCTGCTCGGGCAGATACTGCGCTGGAGGGTGCGACCCATCTGGTACGTCGCGGCTGTTCTTGTGCCGGCGCTGTTCCCCGCGGGTGCGTTCTTGTTAGGACTTGCCCTCGGGAATCCGCCGACTCCGACTGCGTCGCCGCAGGTGTGGCTATCGATACCGTTGGTTCTCGTCGCGTTTCTTGTACCCGCCCTGCTCGAGGAGATCGGCTGGCGCGGTTACGCCCTTCCGCGGCTACAGCGCCTGCTCGGGCGGCTGCTGGCCAGCGTTGTCCTGGGCGTGATCTGGGCGGGTGTGCACTTGCCGCTCTGGCTGCTCCCGGACTTCGGATTTGCGAGTCAGTCCGTGACTGTGTACTTCGTGCAGGTGGTGGCCATCTCGGTCGTCCTCGCCTGGCTGTATAACGCCACAGGCGGCAGCCTGCTGCTGACCGGCCTGGCGCACGCGGCCGTGAACGGCTGGCCAATGCCGTGGAATGCGGCGCTCCAGGCGCTGCCTGACCAAAGGCGCGGCGTCGCGGTTGCTGATTTCCATGTGCTGATCACCCTGGCGACCGTTGTAGTCGCAGTGCTAGTCGTGCTCGCAACCCGCCGACCCAGCCGCGCCGACACGAGACAAACCCCGCTCGACGGTATGCGCGCCGCAGCTCCGCTGGACTGAGGAAAGCCCAAAGTGTTTGGAGGCGACGCGTTCGAGCAATGTCACGTGCAAGTTGTGTGGCCAGGCTGTGAGTGCACTATCCTCAGCCGAGCTCAAGCTGGGTCAGCCGCGAAGGCCCACATGGTCAGTAGGCGCCAAAGCAACGTCCCGCGCGGCTGCCGCACGTGCCTGAGATCAACGACGGGGCCGCGGTAGAGGAACGCGGTAGAGGAAGAGTAATCGGACGCGTGAGTATAGCGCTATACCGCCGCAGCTGGTGGGCCTGGGGCCTGCGCGGACTCGCTGCGATTGCATTCGGCTGGGCAGCGTTCGCCTTGGCGCCCGAGACGCTCGAAGCAGTCGTCCTGCTGCTGGCCGCCTACCTGGTCGTGGACGGCATCCTGACGTTTGTCGTCGGGGTGCTTGCAGCCACCGATGGCCGGGCATGGTGGGCGCCGCTGAGGCTGGCTGTTCTGGAGCTTGCGGTTGCCCTTGCGATCCTCGTGTCGCCTGGCGGCTCAGCGCTGCTCTGGCCGGCGCCCGCGGTTATCTCGGCGATCCTGGCCGGTGTGCTGCAACTGATGGCGGCCGCAGACCTGCGCCGCGAGATCGTGGGAGAATGGATGTTGGCGGCGAGCGGCATTCTGTCCGTCAGCCTTGGAGCGCTGCTGGCGTTCTTTCCGGTGGCTGGCGTCTTACCAATCGCCTGGACCTTCGCCGCGTTTGGTGCGCTCACCGGACTCGTCATGCTGCGGCTGGCCTCTCGACTGCGTCGCGCCGGAGAAGAGGTGGTCGCCCAGGAAGACCTGCCCATCGCCTGAACCGGAAGTGTCGCCGATCGCTGAGGACCGGACCACCTGCGCCGCAGACCGACCAACTCTGCCCCCCGCGCGTGCGTGTTCCGATTGACATAGGGTCCACAATGGTTGCCGAGAACAACCGATGAACAATTCCCGACGTGCGATGTGGTTGGCCGCTTTCATGTGGGCGCTCTCGCTCGGGCTGTGGGTCATGGGCATGCTCCTGTGGCTCGGGAGCGCCAGCCGCCACATGCCAGGCCACGCGGGACCAGTGGCCGCTTCGATTGTGCCATCAGCATCCGGCATGGCCGCCGATGCTGCGGGTTTGGAGGTTGGGTTTGCGACAGTGTTCCTCGCGGTCGCAACCGTAGGCGCCCTCATTGCTGCGCGTCATCCCCAGATATCCATTGGCTGGATACTCGGGAGCACCGGCGTAGTCGCCAGCTTCCGGCTGTTTGCCAACGGGTACGCGGCCTCTGCAGCCGGGACAACGCTGGCCCCGCTGCCGACCGATGCCGCTGTTCTGGTTTGGGTCAACTCCTGGTTGCAATACGCCTCGGTGGGCTCGCTGGGTATGGTGCTGCTGTTGTCGCCACGGGGCGGCCTGCTATCGGCGCGTTGGCGGCCGGTGCTCTGGGTCCAGGCTGGCAGCCTCGCTCTCGCAATGTTGTCGGCCGCTCTGGCGCCCGGCCAGCTCAGCGGATGGCCGTACATGGATAACCCGTTCGGAGTCGCTCGCCTGGGCGGCGTGCCTGCGCGACTGTTTCAGCTTGCGGCAGCAGGAGTCGCAACGGGCCTGGTTCTGGCTACAGTCTCGCTGGTCGTACGTCTACGCCTTGCGGTTGGCGAGGAGCGGCAACAGGTCAAATGGGTGCTGTACGGCGCGGCGCTCGTGGCCGTGGCGTTCCCAGGCGTCGCCATAAGCACGGTCGCACCAAACGTTGCCACGGAGTGGCGGGATGCGCGTTTAGTGCTGTTCCTCGTCGCCTTTGCACTCTTCGTTGCGACGCTGGGCGTGGGCGTCTTGCGCCACCACCTGTACGACATCGACCTGGTCATCAACCGGACGCTGGTTTATGGCGCCCTGGCCGTGGGTATCACGGCGGTGTACGCGGGTGTCGTGGCCGGCGTGGGGTCGCTGGTCGGCTCGCTGGGCGCCGACGACCCGGTAACCGGCTCCACGGAGACTTTCGCGTTGTCGCTGATTGCGACAGCCGTAGTCGCCGTCGCGTTTCAACCGTTGCGCGAGCGTCTGCAGCGAATGGCCAATCGTCTGGTGTATGGCCGGCGGATGAGCCCGTACGAAGTGCTCGCCGATTTTTCGCGGCGTATGGCAGGGGGCCTGTCGGTGGACGCGGTTCTACCCCGACTCGCCGAGGCAACCGCGATCGGCATTGGCGCGACACGTTCTCGAGTGCGCGTTTATGTCCCCGGCGGGCGCGACCAGGCAGTCGCATGGCCCGCCGAGGCAATAGCGGAGCAATTCGAGCGCACGACTCCCGTGCACCATCAGGGCGAGCTCGTGGGTGAGATCGCGGTCAGTAAACCCTCTGGCGAGCCGCTGACCCCCACGCAACAGGCACTGCTCGCCGACCTCGCGGCGCAAGCGGGACCGGCGCTCGGGAACGTACGGCTTGCGGCGGATTTGCGCATGCAGGCCGACGAGCTGCGAGCATCACGTCAACGCATCGTCGCGGCGCAGGATCAAGAGCGACGCCGCATCGAGCGCGACCTTCACGACGGGGCGCAGCAGCACCTGGTTGCGATGGCGGTGAACCTCCAGATCGCTCAGGACCTGATCCGAACGGATCCCAGCGAAGCCGACGCTCTGGTATCCGAGGTGCGCGGAGAGATCGCCGAAGCGCTCGGAACCCTGCGCGATCTCGCGCGCGGCATCTATCCACCCGCCCTGGCCGAGCACGGGCTTGGGGCGGCCCTCGAAGCGCACATCGTCAAGACCTTTCCCGGGGTCCGCCTGGAAACCGACTCAACGGCCGCCGCCCAGCGCTGCACACCCGATGCCGAGGC
>WNFZ01002203.1_pt1 | contig 25518 bp, 13 predicted proteins | sample 5400081 | NCBI WGS metagenome assembly WNFZ01 (sample SAMN13153365, study PRJNA577476) | soil metagenome | isolation source: 80 cm soil or saprolite under grassland replicate 1 | place: USA:California | collected 2016-06-15 | reverse complement strand
TGTTCGTGCTGTGTTGGCGTCAGTCGCGAACACGGCGATTGTTCCCCTTCAGGATTTGCTCGGGTTAGGAACTGAAGGTCGAATGAACCTACCCAATACTACTGAAGGCAACTGGTCATGGCGATTCAAGCCAAATGCGTTGACGGACACGATTGGCACTCGTCTCAAAGAGTTGACCGAGCTATATGGGCGCTCGAGCGATACCTCGTAATGATCTGATCAATTGGGTTTAGCTCGGCTAGCCTAGGAGTCTGTCGGAAAAATCGGATCTTCTTCGTGCAACCTCGGTGATCTGTGTCTCCGTGTTGAAATTGCTACAGAAAATACCACCAAGGAGACACAGCGCGGCTCTGGCCGCAACCAAACTGACTCAAAACATGATCCACGAAATTACACGAAGTGAAATCACACGAAGTAACACTAACCACATTTCGTGTCAGTTCGTGTCTTTGGTTCGTGTAGATTCGTGGATCGATTGTTTACTAAAAAAACTTGCTCAAGAAAACAAGAAGTTGACGGTTTCTTACACAGAGAACACTGAGAAGCTGTTTTCCGACAGACTCCTGGCGGAGTGAAAAACCTAAGGTGGCTTGCTTCTTGTTACTCTAGAACCATGCATTCATACCGCGTCCTAAATTGTATATCTGCGCTTCTGGTGTTGGTTGTTGGGTCTGCTTTTTCCTGCCTCGCTCAAGCAGGGACCGCGGTTTTCAACGTTGATCCACCCAGTTGGTGGACCGGGAGTTCGCTTAATCCAGTTCGGCTGATGATTCGGGGCCGAAAACTAACAGGCGCGCGCGTGCAGGTTGTCGGTCGAGGGTTGCGAGTCGTTGGTGCCCCGAAGGCTAACGAAAGTGGCACCTATCTTTTTGTCGATGTCGCTATTGCCCCGAATGCACCGGCAGGTGAACGCAACTTAAGAATTACGACCGCGATGGGAACCACGGAAGCATCGTTCGAGATCCTCGCGCCTCTCACTCCAACGCAACGATTTCGAGGTTTTTCACCAGCGGACGTCATGTATCTGATCATGATCGATCGTTTTAGCGATGGCGATCAGACGAATAATGACCCGCCGCAATCAAAAGGCATCTACGACCGACGCAATAAGTTCTACTACCACGGCGGTGACTTCCAGGGCATCATCAACCATCTCGCTTATCTACGGGAACTCGGCGTCACCGCTCTTTGGCTTACGCCCTGGTACGACAACTACGATCACCCGAACCAAATCGAACTGAAAGAAGGTAAGCCGAGTACCGGGTTCCACGGTTATAACCCGCAGGACTTTTATACAGTTGAGGAGCACTTCGGCACGCTTTCGAAGTTGCGCGAGTTAGTCGAGTCAGCACATCGCGTGGGCATCAAGATCATTCAAGACGAAGTAGTCAACCATACCGGTCCGTATCATCCCTGGGTTGACGATCCGCCAACTCCTACCTGGTTCAATGGCACGAAAGCCCGTCACCTCAAAAACGTATTTCAAACGTGGGTATTGCACGATCCACATCCAGTTGAAGCGCTGAAACGCGAAACGATGGAAGGTTGGTTTCTCGACTTTCTACCAGATCTAAATCAGAAGGACCCGGAAGTTGCCCGTTACTTGATTCAGAACACGCTGTGGTGGGTTGGTGTGACCGGTCTGGATGGGATTCGCATGGACACCTGGCAGTACGTTCCCAACATATTTTGGCGCCAATGGACCGCCGCCCTAAAGCGTGAATTTCCAAAGTTCACGGTGGTCGGCGAAGTGAAGGACGGCGACGTGGTCCACACATCCTATTTTCAAGGTGGACATGTTCGCGACGGCGCCGATTCAGGTTTGGATTCACTGTTGGACTTCCCACTCTTCTATTCGATTCGTCACTCATTTGCCGAAGGGCGTAGTCTCGACGAGGCGCCGAAGACGCTATCGAAGGATTATCTCTACACGAACCCGAACATTCTGGTAACGCTTTTGGGCGGACATGACGATGGACGCTTCATGAGCGAGAAGGGCGCCACCATCGCGGGCCTGAAGTCGGCGAACGCGTTTGTGTTAACGACTCGAGGAGTGCCCCAGTTGTATTACGGCGATGAAATTGCAATGACTGGTCCCGATGAACCCACCACCCGCGGAGATTTTCCTGGTGGCTTTCCCGGGGACAGGCGAAACGCCTTTTCAAGCGATGGGCGCACCAGAGAAGAGGAAGATGTATTCCAGTACATCAGGAAACTCACCGCCCTGCGCCGCGAACTAGAGCCTCTCAAACGCGGCTCCCTGGTAAATCTTTACGCCTCTGAGCAGCAGTATGCTTATGCGCGAACGACGAATGGGCAGTCTGTTGTGATGGTTTTCAACAACGACTCGAAGCCCGCTCAAATTGAGCTGGATGTTTCGACTCTTGGATTCTCGGACGGCTCAGTACTGATTGATCGCTTGAGCACAACCAGTGAGGCGCACGTTGCCGGCGGGAAGATGCCGGTGCGTCTACCCTCTCGATCAGCCGCCATCTTTGTACGCAAATGAAAACTAAACCATTAGCAAAACAAGTAGCGATCGTCACCGGTGGTGGCACCGGTATTGGTCGCGCGCTTACTGAGGCTCTTGCCGCGGCCGAAGTCAAAGTTGTAATAGCCTCGCGTCGAGAAGATGTTCTCTCAAGGACCGTCAGCGAAGTGAATGCCGGTTGCAATGCTGAGCGTGTGTTTTCCTACCCTTGTGACATTCTTGACTGCGTACAGATTGAATCGCTCGTCGATTATGTTTTTAAACGTTTTGGCAGTATCGATGTTCTGATTAATAATGCGGGCCTCGCCGTGCCCGAGACAGTTGAGGCGATCTCGGAAACTGCTTGGGATACAGTGTTGGATACAAATGTACGAAGTGTCATGCGACTGGTTCGGGCGGTTTTACCGCACATGGTGGCTGATGATTTTGGCGACATAGTCAACGTCTCTTCGCAAGCGGGCAAACACGGATACGCCGATGTTCCTGCGTACTGTGCATCGAAATTTGGTCTGTTGGGTTACGCTGAAGCCCTGCGGGATCATGTGCGTAAAATTGGGGCGAATGTTCGGGTATTCAATTTTTGTCCGGGGCTGGTGGATGTAGAGAAGACCGCGATTGGATCCGAGCCCCGTCCCGGCTTCGTTCATGTTACAAACATGGCGCGAACGTTAATGTATGCGTTATCACTCGATCGCAACGTTGTCCTGGAAGACATCAGCTTTTACGCAAGATAGGTTTATGAGGCGTACCATGCGCCACCGAGAAGTATGTGAAAAAAGGCAGTAATCCCACCAACCGCAGTTGGTGGATGGTTCAGATCCGGCCTAGGAAGAGTGGTGACCGAGGTCTTGAATCCCACCAATGGCAGTTGGTGGATCGTTCAGATCCAACCTCCTCAGCTCGCTTTTGAATGCGCTCGCCCGCTTTGTTACGGAGGCCGGATCTGAACAATCCACCAACTTCCATTGGTGGGATTCAAGAACCCGGTGCCTGCTCGCATGCAGGTTGGATCTGAACAATCCACCAACTGCGGTTGGTGGGATTCTGCCTTTTCATAAGAGTCTCTACCGCGCGGTGGTACTGATGACTTCACAGGCGCGAGGAGAGTTAATACGAACATCAACCGGCGATGTTCGCTTCACGACTCTGACAGAAAAACGTTGCGGAACGTTCTGGATTGCGAAGTGGAGAACTAACAAATGCAAAAACCGCGTTTGAGCTTCTGGCAAATCTGGAACATGAGTTTCGGATTCCTCGGAATCCAGTTCGGCTGGGGATTACAACTCGCCAACATGAGCGGCATCTACACTTATCTTGGTGCGAGTCCTGACGCCGTACCTTTGCTTTGGCTCGCTGGTCCAATGACGGGACTCCTTGTCCAGCCGATTGTGGGTTCCATGAGCGATCGTACCTGGAATCGGTTGGGGCGTCGTCGACCCTATTTCCTGGTCGGGGCAATTCTCGCAAGCATCGCGCTCTTCTTCATGCCTGACTCTTCGTCGCTCTGGATGGCCGCGGGCCTGCTGTGGGTGCTGGATGCGAGCATTAATGTCAGCATGGAGCCTTTTCGCGCCTTTGTAGCTGACAAGCTCAACGTGGACCAGCGCACTGCCGGTTTTGTGATGCAGAGTTTCTTTATTGGCGTAGGCGCCACATTGGCGAACGCGCTTCCTTTCCTGTTTCGGCAATATGGGGTGACTGGACGGACGGCTAGTGGCATCCCCCTTACCGTGCAGTACTCTTTCAAGATTGGCGCGGCAGCGTTTCTGATGGCCGTGTTGTGGACTGTATTTACGACAAAAGAATATCCGCCGGCCGACATAGAAGAGTTTGAGCGCAAGCGGAGACAGACTTATGGCGACGCTACAGGCATCGCCAAGATATTCAGAATTGTAGCTGAACTACTTCGTGAGATTTCCAGCGCAATGCGTGAAATGCCGCGAACCATGAAGCAACTGGCGGTCGTTCAAATCTTTACCTGGTTGGGTCTGTTCTGCATGTGGATGTTCTTCGGCCTAACGACGTCGTTTCATGTTTTTGGTGCAGGTAACAGCAATGATCCGCGGTTTGCTCTTGGGCAGGAATGGGGCGGCAATGCTTTTGCGGTCTATTCAATCGTTTGCTTTGCAATCGCTTTTATCTTGCCGAAAGTTGCAGCTGCTACGAGTCGCAAGACGGTGCATGCAATCTCACTTGCCTGTGGGGGCCTAGGTCTCCTGTCCGTTTACTTCATACATGATAAATGGATGCTGCTGGCGACGATGGTTGGAGTTGGCATCGCGTGGGCCTCGATCCTGTCCATGCCTTACGCAATTCTTGCTGGTGCTCTGCCGCCAGCTCGCATGGGCGTTTACATGGGCATCTTTAACTTTTTCATAGTCCTCCCGGAGATCATTGCATCTCTCTTTTTCGGACGAATCATTCGCGCAATCTTCGGAGAGAACAGCACCATCGCGCCGCTTTACATGGTTATGGCCGGTGGCGCATTCATGTTGCTGGCAGCGATTTCAGTTTTGCTTGTGCGCGATATCGCAGATCTCAATGTTCTGGAGGAAGCTGTAATCAAAGCTGACGAGGAGGAGTTGTTCACGATACCAGAATCGGCGCAGCCCGTGCCGAGCACGGGTCTGATCGATAGGGAATGAATTCGGGGGGTTGATAATTTGGAGTGCGCTGGCCTGGCAGCGCTTTGGCCTAACGCTCGCGACATTTTCCTGCGAAGGAAATGCTTCGCGCTTGATTCGCAGTTGAGTGGCAAGGAGCGCAGGCCAAAGCGGCGCCGGGCCGCCGCACTCCAAAACAGTCTCGCAATCCAATGGTCCTGTCATTTTGACTCCGGACTGATTACACGCGGCAAAAGCAATGAACGTGAAAATGAGTATTAAGCAACTCGGTGCGAAGATCTGCGGAATCGCTCTAACCTGCGCTGTCATAGCCTCCACCTGGCCCGTTTTTCCAGGCCAACAACGCGACGTATCGAAAGAACGTGCGCGCCCCACACGCGACTGGGTGCGTGATGGCGTGGTCTACGAAATCTATCCGCGAGCCTTTTCGCAGCAGGGAAACTTCAATGGAATTAGCGCACGACTGGATGATTTGAAAGACCTTGGAGTGACGGTCCTCTGGCTGATGCCGATTCACCCCATCGGTCAGGAGAAAAAGAAGGGAAGCATCGGAAGCCCGTACGCGGTGCGAGACTACTACGGGATCAATCCTGACTATGGAACAAAAGATGACTTCACAAAACTGATCACCGAAGCCCATCGTCGTGGGATGAAAGTCATTATCGACATCGTTGCGAACCATACATCCTGGGACAGTGTAATGATGAAGAATCCTCAGTTTTATGTGCACGACGCGAATGGTCGCATCACGTATCCGCACGACTGGAGCGATGTAGCAGAACTCAATTACAACAATTCGGAACTGCGCCGCTACATGACTGACATGTTGAAGTACTGGATCCGTGAATTTGATCTGGATGGCTTTCGCTGTGACGTCGCAGAGGAAGTGCCGACTGACTTTTGGGAAAACGCCCGCATGGAGTTAGACAAGATTAAGCCGGACATCACTATGCTTGCGGAGGGGCACAAACCGGAACTGCTCATCAAGGCCTTCGATTTTGACTATTCCTGGCCGCTGCACAATGCCGTCACAAATGTTCTCCAGGGGCGCGGCGTTGCTTCTGACTTGCGCGAGGAATGGAATAAAGAGTCTAAAGAATGGCCACGTGGCTCGCTACACATGCGCTTTTCCGACAACCACGATGAGCGAAGAGCGATTGCTCGGTTTGGTGAACCGGGAGCGCTGGTTGCCTCAGCCATGATGTTTACGCTTGATGGAGTTCCACTCTTGTATAACGGGATGGAAGTGGGTGACACCACTGAATCGGGCGCTCCCGCGCTATTCGAAAAACTGCCGGTGTTCTGGCCTATCGCCGAGCGCCGACCTGAGTTCCCTCGCTTTTACAAACAGATGATAAGTCTGAGACGCTCGAGTAATGCGCTGCGGCGCGGGTCTTTAGAGTGGTTGAGGAATTCTGATGAGTCTCGGATGGTGACTTTTTTGCGGCGTTCGACTAATGAAGAAGTGCTGGTGGCAATAAACTTTTCCAATCGTCCTTTCTTTGGTTCTGTTGAAGCTCCTGCAGGAACACCTTTTGTTGATGTCACACCTGATGTTGGACCACCGTTGCCTCCCGATGCGCCGGCACCAGAGCAAGCGGCAAGAAGTCGAACGGTTGGCCTGCCTGCAATCTCACTTGATGGGTGGGGATATCGCATTTTTCGTCGCAGTGCGAAGTGAAGAGAGAAAACTAGCCACAGATTAACGCCAAGAAGAGAGACTAGCCGCAGATTAACGCATGTAACACGGATAAAGAAGCAGTTAGCCGGCGGTTTGTTCAGTTCGACCACAGGCGTTTTTACACACTCTCGGCAGTCGGTGAGATTTGTTCTCCGCGTGATCGCAGGTTTGTAACGTACGAGTCCAATTCTTTCCATGGCCCGAGGAACCTCAGGATTCTTCATGAACCAGCGCCAGATGTCTCCTGTTCGCATATTCTCAGCACTAAGAAGAATTATTCCCACATTAATTCCAATCACATCGGAGTCGACCCAACCTGTGCTCGGATTGAAGGCGTCGACAAACCCGTAGCGGCCGTAGACGTGCTCACCAAACTTTTCATGCATGGTCCGCAGAGCCATGACCGACAACTTCGGTGTGAACATGAGCGAGCCACCCGCCGCTGACGGCACTACGGTTCCGTCAATTTCTGTGTCGCGCGGAGGGCCTCCCCACGCGAGATAACCCTTCGCGCTGTCCGAAGCCGTAATGCCCCAGACGTTATGCGCAAAACCGGGAAACTCATGCGAGAGGTTTATGCAAAATGCGCGGTGGGCAAGTGTAGCGTTGATCGAATTGTGAAAGTAATCAATGCGGTCGCCTCTTGCTTCGCGACGGCCGCGATAATCGATCCACGCGTGCGCGTACTGGTGCATGAACAAAGGGACCCCGATGGTGGTGAAATAGGCGTAACCTTCGTAACGGTAACGATCACGCCATAAGGCATGCCAGGAGTCGGCTGTGATCGGGAATGTTGGCGATCCGATTGCCAGCAAATAGAGGATTGTATCTTCGCTATAGGTATCCCAACGCGGCTTGAGGAAACCAGACTCCGGTTTCCACCCATGCGACAGCAGCAGCCGATGACCATTTAACATCCAGCGAAAGTCTACGCGCTCGTAGATCTTCGAGGCCAAACGAAAAATCTCTGCGTCGTTTCGATAATATTGTCGCGCGGTAAGAATTCCGCCTAACAACAAAGCCGTATCGATCGAAGAGATTTCACTCTTCCATCTTCGCTCGCCTGTTTTTACGTCCATCCAATGATAAAACCAACCTTTTTCCTGGTGAGCATCGTCGGCAAAGAAACGCAACGTGTTGCGCACGCGCTCTCGGGCCTTCGCGGAGTCGACCCATTTTCTTTCGAGCGCGATACAAAGAGCGCTTAAGCCAAAGCCGGTAGCAGCAATGCTCCCGACATTGCGATGATCCTCATCTAATGGCGAGCCATCCATGCGGGCCCGGTCGGGTACAAGACCGGTGTGTGGATCTGCCTCTTCCCAGAAGTATTGAAATGAGCGGCGCTCGAGATCTTCGACAAAGGCTTCGTCTTGCGGCGAGAGTTTGCCTGCGATTAGCGGGCCGCTGTCGAGTGTGGATTGGTGAGTTGTCTCGGCTAGCGTCGTATTAACTGTTGCCAGGAAAAGCAGACAAGACAGGAATACTGACGGAGGGTTGCATAAGCCGTGTCGGGCACGTCTATTAAATCCCCTATTCATTGGTCACGAGATGCCTTGGGTGGATCAGCACAGTTCTTCACCCCGTAGGTGGAACATGTTTATGGCTCAAGACGCGAGAACCTGCGCCGCCGTTCGGAGGGGCGGAAGTGAACTTGACAATTACTAATCTAGTTTCGTTCCGCCCCTCCGAACGGCGCAAGGTCTTTCATGGTGTCACGGTCTATAAACATCTCACTCCTACAGAGTGAAGATAATCAAACTCTCGCGATTCAAACTGCGAGCTTTCAGGTTCATGATGCCGAATGGAGATCACACTACCGTCCAATCACTTCAAAGCTCTTCTCGATCACCTCATCAGAGCTTGAACCTACCATCACCTTGAACTCTCCGGGCTCAACTACGAAGCGCATTTCGCGATTCCAAAAACCCAGCCTGTCCGCATCGAGCACAAACTCAACCCGCCTTCGTTCGCCGGGTTGCAGTGTGATGCGCTGAAAGCCTTTCAGCTCTTTGACGGGGCGCGTCATGCTCGCGGCGACGTCTCGAATATATAGTTGAACAACCTCGTCACCAGCCCGGGATCCGACGTTCTCAACGTCCACACTTGCAGTTAACTTACCAGCTGGGGCGATGCGACCAGAACTTAGTTGAAGGTTGGCGATCTTAAACTGCGTGTAACTGAGACCGTAGCCAAAAGGAAACTGAGGTGTCCAGGGGATATCGAGATACTTTGAATTGTAACGATTATTCGCCTCAGGCGGCCGGCCGGTATTCATGTGGTTGTAGTAGATGGGGACCTGCCCAACAACGCGTGGAAACGTCACAGGCAACTTGCCGCCGGGGTTGACGTCACCGAAGAGGATGTCAGCGATCGCGTTTCCTGACTCGGTTCCACCCATCCATGATTCCAGGATCGCCGGCACCTTCTCGACGACCCACCCGATTGTCGGAGGACGACCATTTACCAGCACAACAATGGTTGGTTTGCCCGCGGCATAGACTTCTTTTATTAGATCGAGCTGCCGTCCCGGCAAATCGAGTGAGCTTCGCGAGGCCGCCTCGCCCACCATCTCTTTTGCCTCCCCCACGAAGACTATTGCCACCTCAGCATTGCGCGCGGCCGCGGTTGCTTCTGCGAAACCAGCGCTTGAATCGCCCGTGATCTCACAGCCCTTGGCAAAAGTTATCTTCGTTTGCGAACCAACCTTCGCTTTAACGCCGGCGAGTGGAGTAACAGTATCTTCGTCACGGCCGTCACCGCTCCACCAACCCAATGGGGCGCGGCGATCGTCTGCGAGTGGCCCAATGACGGCAATCGAGCCCAGGTTTTTGTTTAGCGGCAAAGTTTTAGCGTCATTCTTTAACAGCACCATCGAGCGACTGGCAATGTCACGGGCGGCGGCGCGACTCTCCGAAGTAAGGTACGCGGCGCGCTCCAGTGATTCGTCTACATACGGATGCTCAAAGAGTCCGAGCCGCAGCTTAATTCTTAGAATTCGCCGCACGGCTTCATCGATTGTCGCCTGCGACAAGTTGCCCTCCTTCAAAAGTTCGGGTGCATTTTGATTAAAAAGGCGGCTGACCATCTCCATGTCTACGCCGGCACTCAAAGCTTGGCGCGCGGCATCTTTATCATCAGCGGCGATCCCGTGATTAATTAGTTCCTTTACCGCGGTGTAATCGCTGACGACAAAGCCGTCGAAGTGCCATTCGTTGCGCAACACCTTCGTCAGAGTGAATGGATTCGCCGAGGTTGGGACTCCGTTCAGGTCGTTGAACGCGCTCATCAGAGTTCCGACTCCGGCATCGACTGCGGCTTTGAAAGGTGGGAAGTAGATAGATCGCAGTGTGTATTCAGAGACCTCTGTCGTGTTGTAGTCACGTCCCGCTTCCGCTGCGCCATAAGCAACCCAGTGCTTCGCGCACGCCAGAATCTTACCGGGCGCGCTGTAGTCCGCGCCTTGGAAACCCAGGACTCGGGCCCGAGCAAATGCTGCTCCGAGGTAAGGATCCTCGCCCGCACCTTCCGTGATACGTCCCCAGCGCGGGTCTCGCGCGATGTCTACCATCGGCGCAAACGTCCAATGAAGACCCGCGGCATAGGCTTCTTTCGCGGCAATCCCCGCTGAGCGTTCTGACAGTCTGGGATCCCAACTGCTTGCCTCAGCCAACGGAATGGGAAAGATGGTGCGGTAACCGTGAATCACGTCGAACCCAAGCAACACTGGAATCTTCAGACGCGATTCATCCATAGCTACGTGTTGAAGCTGATTGGTTCGCTGCGCGCCTCTGACATTCAGAGTAGAGCCCAACAGACCTTTTCGGATCAGGTCCAGTTGTTCAGGTCGAAAGTTTCCATTGCCTTCACCGTCGAGCTGTTGCAGTTGGCCCAGCTTTTCCTCCAGCGTCATGCGAGCCAACAGCGAATTAATGCGAGCCTCAACATTGGCTGGTTGCTGCGAACTTGAAGATGGAGCGGACTCTAAGCAAAGCAAAAGAGCCACCAAAAGGGCGGATAGTAAGAAGACCAGTCGTGTTGATTTCATTTGGATTGTAAGAGTTGAGTTGCGCGCCAGTAGATGCAGGAATCCGATTTGCGTTCCGAGATTCTCATCAATAGATCCAGAGAGCGCGCATCGATTACCCACGAGATACCGAAGGTTGTGAAAAAAAGCTAGCCACAGATTAACGCGGATGACACAGATCAAAACCGATCAATAACATTCGTAGGTTTTTTTGACTTCATATTGTTCTGATCCGCGCTATCCGCGTTAATCTATGGCTAGTTTTCTTTTTTTCACAGCTTCTAGGCGAGGTGTACTGACGCGATTCATCACAAAGTTGACCCCTAGTGGAGTCTGGAAAAGACTCTTGCTTACGCATGCCCTTTAGCCAAACAAACGATCCACTAAACTACACCAACCGTCCAACGAACTACACGAAATGGCTTTAGTGCATTTCGTGTGATTTCGTGGATCATGTTCGGATGCGGTGAATTGCGCAACACCGTATTTTCCGACCGACTCTAACAGGGTGAAACTGATTGCCAGCCTCAAAAATTAATGCGACCCTGGATCTCCACCACCCGGCCTGACAGACCCATAAGCGCTTTACCAAAACTCGGATTGGTTACGTTGGTGCTGTCGGTATTGAAACCAAAGGGTTGCAAATTCAGAAAATTGAAAACGTTGAAGAAGTTCGCCTTCAATTCAAAATTAGCTCCTTCACCCAGGAAGCTCGGCATACCAAACTTCTTTGCCACCGTCAGATCGATATCGCGATATTTCGGACCGCGGAAGGAGTTTCGTCCAATGCCCGGCAAGCGGCCATTAGGGGCGGAAGTGTCAAAAAAACGCGCTCCGCCGCCCGGGAAATTACTCCGGGTAATGAAAGCCTCGTTCGATGTATCTGTACCCGCGCCGCCAAAGTAGACTGCCGGTCGGGTGGGACATTGCGATGGACCAAGCGTGCTGACGCATTGGCCAATAACCGGAGTCCAGGGAAAGCCGGTATGGAAAGTGGCAATAGTACTAAGTTGCCAGCCACCCAGCACTTTGCCGAGCGCGTCATGTCGATTACGTAGGAAGGGCAGATCCCATAGAGCTGACGCGACGAAGTGGTGTCGCACGTCATAGTCGGATGGCCCGCGCTCCTGACGCACGTCGAGTGGATATGTGGGATTTGTCGAGGCGGTAGGATTCTCGTTCGAAACAATATCAATGCTCTTAGCCCAACGGTAGTTAGCGTCGAACGCCAGGCCCTTGGTGAAACGACGTGAGAGAGTCGCGATCAAAGCATTGTAGCTGGCCGTGGTGTCAGGTGTGGGAAAGAAAACTCCGGAAGCAAAGAAATTGCCTGGGTCATTGGGAAAGATGAACCTTTCATTAACCAGACGAACGAGCTTGCGACTCGCGCTTCCCTGATAACCGACCGTGCCCGTCATCCTGGCCGGTAAGCTGAACTGGCTCTCGAGCGAATAGGTGTAGACATAAGGAGTCGGCACATCAGCCGGCGCGCCCCAAATCTCGACCTGCTTACCATTGCCAGTGTTGGTGGGAATCCCCGCCGAGTTAAATGTCAAGAGCAACGCCGGGTTGGCGGGGTAACTGACCGGCGTGTTGTTCGAACCTAGAGCATAAAGGATAACGCCGCCGGCGAATGGAGTGTCTGCAAAACCGCAGCAGATTGAGTAGCGGGCCATGAAAGGTGGATTGCCGCGTGAGTTTGCGAAGAGCACATTCGGCAAGCGATTGTAGGAAATGCCAAAGCCGCCGCGAATCACAAGTTTGTCTGCCGAAACAGAACCCAGTCCCGGTATCTTTTTTGGACTCCAGGCAAACCCAACACGCGGCGCGAAGTTATTCCAGTCGGACGGCCACAGTTTATCGGGCCGCACGATACTAGCGCCGGTCAGGCCTGCCTGACCGGGACCAAGCTCGAGATTGCTGAGCTTGTCTTCTTTTTCGGTTAGCGGAGAAAAGTACTCCCAGCGCAGTCCCAGTTTCAATGTTAGGTTGGGTCGAAACTTCCAATCATCCTGTCCGAAGAATGCAAGAGTGTTACTGCGAAAATAGCGTTGAGTGTCAGGTGGCCCACCAGTGCGCGGATCGGCATCGATCTGATAAAAAACCGGTGTACCGTTTGCGAAGTTAAACTGGCCTACGAAACTGTAGAGTGGGCGAGCACCGCCGATCAGATTGTTATTGTCCTGTTCCTTTCGAAATTCCCCGCCAAAAGCCAAGGCATGATTACCCCTGACGTTTCTCAGCGTATCGCGAACCTCGAATGTATTTTCCGCGAATTTACCCGGCGTTGTCTCAGACCACGGCGGGCCAAACCTGATCCGGTCGAATGGCAGACCTTCAAGCTCGATTCTGGGCAAGCCAAAGTTTGTGGCAGCGGAGGTCTGCAATTCGTTGAAAGCAAATCTCGTAACATTGAAGCGTGCTTCGTTCAGCGTTGTTGCCGAGATAGTGCGAGTGTAGGTGATCATCCCAAACAGATTTTGTGGCTCAGTTCGCACATCACCCATCGGGCGACTTCTTCCCGCTTGATCGCTTGAGACACCTTTGAATCGCGAAATGTAACTGCTGAACGTAAGCGTGTCGTTGGAGGTAAGGTTGATGTCGAGCCGGGGGTTGAATTGATCACCGCGGCTGGTACCCGGCAAGGCGATCTGAGCGAATTGGATATCCGGAATACCGTCAAGGCCCCCGCCTGACGAGGAGACATACTGTCCTGTTGCTCCCATCGGCGACCCGATATCCAAGCCGCCGGAAAGTTGCTGACAAGGATTAATACCGACAGAAGTGCAGGTAGTTGGAATTACGCTGATGATCCGCGGCGCTACACCCGATGCACCCAGAATGCGGGCAGTAATACTACCAGGGCGTACTGCCTGAATGAGTTGTCGATAGTCGGATGTCTCAACCCAGGCATTGAACGTATCGCTCGTCGTGCTACGCAAGCCTTCATACGAAAAGAAAAAAAACGCCTTGGATTTTAGGAGTCGGAACCCGGGAGGCGCTCCTTCACCGAAGCGTGGGAGTGGAAGCGGCCCACCGAGGCTGCCGCCGAATTGATTGTAGTGCTGGTTGTTTCTTACGTGCGGAGCATTGTTAACTCCGCCATATTTATTGAAGGCTGTTCTTGAGAAACAAGCTGCCGTGAAACTGATTGGTCCCATTCTGCGAAACTGTCAGAACCTGTGCGCCGGAGTTGCGCCCAAACTCCGCCGAATAGTTGTTTGCGATTACCTGTACTTCCTTGACCGATTCCTGATTCGGTGTGATGACTGCTGCTCCACCCCACGTTAAGCTGTTGACGCTGGTCCCATCGATCTGAAAGCTGTTGGCTGAGACTCGCTGTCCGTTAGCAGAAATCTGCGGTTGATTCTCCGTCTGAAAAATCGATCGATTCGATCCGCCCGGGCCTGATTGATTCGGCAGATTCACGGCGCCACCGGCGCCGCCACGCGCGAAGTCGCCGAATACACCTGGAGTCAACCTTGTTAGCTCGTAAGGATCTCGTCCAAACTGCGGCAACGTGCGAACTTCTTGAGTAGTAATCGCCCTATCGACGTTTGCGTTCTCCGTGTCCAATATGGGCACAGTATCCTGAGTCACCGTAACCGTCGCGCTGATGTCGCCTGCTTCGAGCGCAACATCTACGCCCTGGACCGCTTCCGCGTTGACGACAACGTTGTCAAAGACCTTCTGTTTGTAACCGGCCTTTTCTACAGCCATTTTGTATTTGCCTGGGGCGAGACCAGATAATCTATAGAAGCCTTCGGCGCTCGAGGTAGTCTCTTGCGTCTTACCGGTCTCGTTATTAGTCAGCGAAATCTTCGCCTCAGGCACGAGTCCTCCTCCGGTATCAGTGACCGTCCCTTGAATACCCGCCTTAAACTGTGCACTGGCTGCCACGCCCAAGCACAAAATAAAAAATCCGCACGAGATGGTGCGGAACAAACAACTCAGTCTAACCATATGAAACCTCCTTGGACGATAAAAAGCTGTAGCGCAAGCGCTACTGCAAACTACAAAGGGGGAAGGGAGACTAAGAAGATGAGAGACTGAGTGAAGCTGCCGGTTACATTTGCATTAGGTACCAAGGTTCAAATTTCAAATAGTGTAGCCGGGATCGTGGTCGATATTACAGCAAAAACAGAAAACTTCAATATGTATTTCAAGATGGACTCTGGTAAGCTTGGGCCGTCGATTAAGAAAATGATTTCAGCAGAGTTCTCCGAAAGTTTGCGCGGTATAGTTGGCCCAGAGAGAAGTGCGAAAGCGTCAAGTTTTCACAACGAGTCTGGATAACCGCGCTCAAACGCTTCATGGTATCCGCCCCTTAATTGCAGCCAGAGACTTCAGGTTTTCGTACGATCAACTTTATTTTGGAGAAGGGAAATCTCACTCATGAGACATTCAAGAACACTGGGAGTTTGTTTGTTGTTTGCAACAATGATTGCTGGAGGATGTGTTTCGGGCACACAACAGACAATTACCGGTGGGGCCAGGAAGAATAAGGGACCGAATGAGCCTGTTAGTATTGGTTTTTCTATGGACACATTAAAAGAAGAGCGTTGGCAACGTGACAAGGATCTGGTTGAGAAGCACGCGAAAGAGCTCGGCATGCAGGTTTTCGTGCAGGTTGCTAATGGCGATGACAATTTGCAGGTCAAGCAAGCAGAAAACTTGTTGACTCAGGGAGTCGACGCGCTGATCGTTGCCCCGCACAACGGTGAGATTGCCGCTTCCATTGTCGAGGCTGGACACCGCCAGGGTGTCCCTGTAATCAGCTACGATCGACTGATTAAGAATAGCGACGTGGACCTCTATGTATCCCACCAGGTAGTCAAGATTGGAGAAATGCAAGCGAAATACTTGCTCGATCACGTAAACAAGAAGCCGGCTAATTTTGTAATCGTTGGTGGCTCACCCACAGACAACAACGCCTTGCTACTCCATCAAGGACAGATGAACATCTTAAAGCCGGCGGTTGATCGAGGTGATGTAAAGATTGTGGCAGACCAGTATGCAAAAGAATGGCAGGCAAGCGCGGCACTGAATATCGTTGAGAATGCTTTGACGCAGGCAAACAATCAGGTCGATGCAGTGGTTGCGTCTAACGATGGCACAGCTCGTGGCGCGATTCAGGCTCTCGAAGGTCAGAACCTGGCGGGAAAAGTTCTGGTCTCTGGACAGGATGCAGACCTCGCCTCACTGCAATTAATTGTTCTGGGCAAGCAGACCATGACTGTCTACAAGCCAATTCAGCCTCTTGCCTACGCTGCTGTTGAGGCGGCGATCAAATTAGCTCGTGGCGAGAAAGTCGATACTACGGATGCGATAGACAACGGCTTGAAGAAAGTACCATCCATCTTGCTTGAACCTATCGCTGTGGATAGGAACAACATCGTAAGCACGGTCGTCAAAGATGGGTACCAGACGTTGGAAAAAATCTGCGCCAACATTCCACCGGATAAGTGCCCGAAATAATAGAACAGTCTGGAGTCTGGAGTCGGGGGTCAATGTTTCCGACAGCGCTCTTAACCCCGGACTCCAGACTTAGAAAAGAAGTAAGGGAACGGTCGGAGTAAGAGTCTGGCAATAGTCGAAGGAAATGGGTTTCACTCCGGAGGAGTGAGATGTCTATAGCCTGAGTGGAAATGCCAGAACCAACGGCGTTCGGAGGAGCGGAATGCAACTAGACCTTCAGCACGCGAGAACAGTTCCGCTCCTCCGAACGCCGCCGGAGTGGTCTGGGGCTCGCCGTCTATAAATATCTCACCCCTAACGGGGTGTAGATGTCAGTCAGGAGTCTAGAGTCAGCAGTCATGTAACCAATTCTTGACTCCCGACTCTCGACTCAAGACTCCAGACTTTTAAAAAAACATGTCAGAAGAAAAAAGTCCTTCACCCTTTTTGGAGATGCGCGACATCACAAAGTCCTTTCCCGGCGTTCGTGCGCTCGACGGGGTAAGCTTTGAGCTTCATAAAGGCGAAATCCACGCTTTGGTTGGCGAGAATGGCGCGGGCAAGTCGACACTTATGAAGGTGCTCGCAGGAGTCTACCCACATCCGCAGTATGGTGGCCAGATTCTGATTGAAGGAAACGAGCAGAAGTTCGCGAGTGTGCGCGACGCGGAGAAAGCGGGCATTGCCGTCATCTTTCAGGAACTGTCGCTCGTAAAAGAGATGAGTGTCGGGGAAAACATTTTTCTTGGACGTGAGCCGCGCAAATTCGGCGTGATTCGCTGGGAGGAACTGTTTCGACGGGCGCGCCACTTGCTAAACGATCTCCACCTGCCAATTGATCCGCGCACTCCCATTCGCAATCTTGGCATAGGGCAACAGCAGTTAATAGAAATTGCGAAAGCCCTCTCGCACGAAGCTCGGATTCTGGTGCTGGACGAGCCGACTGCTGCCCTCACAGATTCCGAGGTGGAAACGCTCTTTAAGATTCTTGGCAAACTTCGAGCCAGGGGAGTGGGAATGATTTACATCTCCCATAAGCTGAACGAGGTGTTTCGAATCAGCAACCGCATTACGGTTTTACGAGATGGAAGAACCGTCGGCAGTGGCCCGACCAGTGATTGGGACGAACCGAGAGTGATCGCCAGGATGGTAGGTCGCGAAGTCGGAGACATATTCCCGGTTGTGGATCACGAGCAGGGCGAGGTGGTATTCGAAGCGCGAAACATTTCCGTATCGGATCCCATACTCCCTGATAGGAAGTTGGTTGACGGGGTCAGTTTCTCAGTCAGGCGTGGCGAAGTATTGGGAATAGCAGGACTGATGGGAGCGGGGCGAAGCGATCTGTTGATGGCGATCTTTGGCGCCCATGCCGGGAGGACGTCGGGGGAGCTCATGATCGAGGGCAAACAGGTTCGGATCACGAGTCCCGCCGAGGCCATCAAACACGGCATTGGTTTCGTTACTGAAGATCGAAAGCGGTACGGGTTAATACTGGACCAGTCGATTCTTAATAACATGACGCTCGCCGGGCTGCGTCGCATTTCAGGACGTTTTGTTACCAGCATCGATGCTGAGTCGGCTGCAGGCGAGCGGGTAATGAAGGATTTGCGCGTTAAGGCAAACTCACTATTTACAATCGCGGGTACGCTTTCCGGAGGCAATCAGCAAAAAGTTGTGTTGGGAAAGTGGTTGCTAACAAAGCCCCGGGTCTTGTTTCTTGATGAGCCAACCCGCGGCATCGATGTGGGCGCCAAGCAAGAGATCTATGCGCAGATTAACAAGCTGGCAAAGAGTGGCCTGGCCATTGTGCTGGTTTCGTCGGAACTGCCGGAAGTGCTTGGTCTATCTGATCGTGTTCTCGTGTTGCACGAAGGCCGGGTGACGGGAGAATTTACTCGCTCAACGGCTACGCCCGAGAAAGTCATGGCTTGCGCAACAGGACATTCGAGTCTGGCTGCTTAGCAGCCGATTGGTACTCTTTAAAGGTCTAACATGAGCAACCCACGCACCGAATCAGACGTTGAAAGGCTGCCCGCGACGGCAGATTTGACGCCCGCTCTGCCGCCGGACGCCGCGCCACAAACGACGATAGGAAAATTCAAAATTTCCACTGACGTACTTCGTGCCTACACGATGGTCTTTGCGTTGGCTGCTATCTGGCTCTACTTCCATTATTCAACCAGTTACATATTTCTCGAGCCAAGGAACTTTTCCAATCTCATGCGGCAAACTGCCGTTACTGGCGTGCTCGCAGTGGGAATGCTGATGGTGATAATCACAGGCCAGATCGATCTTTCGGTGGGATCGGTCGTTGGGCTTGCGGGCGGGGTCGCTGCCATCGCTCAAGGATGGCTTGGTTGGGGCCTTATTCCGTCGCTGGCGGCAGGCATTGGAGTCGGCGTCGCAATAGGCGCTGCGCAAGGGTCGCTAACGGCCTATGTCAACATTCCTGCCTTCATCGTCACTCTCGGTGGTCTATTGGCTTGGCGCGGCGTCATCCTGGGGCTAAGCCGTGGGGAAACTATTCCGATCCGATTGCAGTCCTTCAGGTTGATTGGCCAGGGCTACGTTGGTCCCACTGTCGGTTGGATTATCGCCGCTGTAGCAGTTGGATCTATCACCTGGCTCACGATTAGCCGCAATCGCACGCGTCAGCGTCACGGCCTTCCTCCGCCCGGGTTAGGCACCACTCTGGCACGGATAATTCTTCCGTCCCTGGTTGTCATCATTTTTGTTTATCAAATGAATTCTTACGAGATAGCACCTGGCGTAAGAGCGGGCATTCCCAATCCGGTAATAATCTTTCTGGCAATCGCTTTAGGTGGAGCGTTCTTAACGCAAAACACTACGTTCGGCCGGTATCTCTATGCTATCGGCGGCAATCCCGATGCGGCCCGATTGTCGGGCATAAATATTCGCCGTCATATCTTGATAGTCTTCTGCATCATGGGCGCCCTGGCCGGAGTGGCAGCAATAATTTATACAGCGCGCGTTGGCAGCGCATCCCCTGACGCGGGTCAACTGCTCGAACTCGATGCGATCGCCGCATGCGTCATCGGTGGTACCAGTCTGATGGGCGGACGAGGAACTGTTTTCGGAGCAATACTGGGAGCATTGATTATGGCCAGTCTCGACAACGGCATGTCATTGAAGAACGTCGAGCCTTACCTGCAGAACATTATCAAGGGAGCAATTTTGGTCACTGCTGTAGGGTTGGACATGGCCGGTCGCCGGCGAACCTGAGACCCGGATGGGGTCAATACGACCTGAAAATCCGGAATCCTACCAACTGCGCGGAGTGTGTAAAAACGCATGTGGTTGAATTGAACAAGTTAGGAAGGGGGCAAGCGGAGATTCAGGCTTGTGGCGGTAGTGAATTCCAGCGCGCCCCCGCTTGTGACAGCCAATAGCCTTATCGGGATACTAAGATTAAGCTTTGAATTCTGGGTTGCTGCTAGCGGAGCGTAGCGGGGGCGCGCTCGGCATCGATTTGGTTGGAAGCCTCTTTTGTCGCTTGCCCCCTTCCCAACTTGTTCAGTTCAACCACATGCGTTTTGCACACTCTCAACGGTCTGGGCTTACACAAGACTATGTACCCCATGGCAATTCTTATTCTCGCTGGAGCCATAAGCGGTCATTCTTTTTTGGCCCAGACAACGAAGAGCGTAGCGCCAGGTGCGCCTGGTAATGACTCTCATTGGCCAACAGCCGCGAAAAATGGGTTTGGCACATCCAACACAACCTCTTCAAAGATCTGGTTTACGGTTGCCGACGGGGTGATGTCGGAAGTGTTCTATCCGACGCTTGACGTGCCAAATGTCCAGACATTGCAACTCATTGTCGTGGGTGTTTCCAAAGTAGAGACTGAGAGCGACGACACAACACATCGCATTGAAGTGCTTGACCCGCATGCGCTGACCTTCAGACAAACCAATACCGCTCGGAGTGGTTTCTATACAATTACCAAAACCTATGCCTGTGATCCGGAGCGAAACACCGTGTTAATCGACATTGAGTTTGATAGTCGGATTGCTGCAAGTGTTTACGTTTATTATGACCCTTCGCTGAATAACAGCGGGATGCACGACACGGCGTGGACCGAGGGGAATGCACTGGTAGCCGTCGATGGTGATAAGGCGTCAGCCTTGATTTCAAGCTCAGGCTTTGCTTTCCGAGACGAGGCCGTTCGACGTCTTGGTAAGTCTCGAAATCCGTCCAATGAGCTCGAGGTTACGAACGGCTACTTAGGGACAAGCGACGGACTGACGGAATTGAAAAAACGTTGGAATCACACGAGCTTCAAGCCTTACGCTCGCGCTGATAATGGAAATGTCGTTCAAGTTGCGGCGCTCAAAGGTTTCAACGGGCCAAGATGGAAACGAAATCCGAGGACCAATCAAATGGTCCGGATCAAACCCCACTGCACCCTGGCTCTGGGCTTTGGCCCGAACACTAAAGACTCGATCAGAAATGCCAGAGCTTCACTCGCCAAAGGTTTTGCGCGAGTGCGTAACGAATATGAAACCGGTTGGCACGGCTACGTTGCGCGGTTGCGACCGGTTGGGCCAAAGTATCAACGCCAATTCAATATGTCTGCGATGGTCTTGAAAGCCCTGGAAGATAAGACCTGTCGAGGCGCGATCATTGCCTCGCCTTCAACACCCTGGGGTGGTGGACCAAATGCAAACGAACCGACCATCAGCGGCTATCATGCCGTTTGGGCTCGCGACCTTTATCAGGTCGCAACGGCCCTTTACGCAGCAGGTGATAAACCTACCGCCAATCGAGCGCTCGACTATCTCTTCAAGTTTCAGCAACTCACTGATGGGAGTTTTCCCCAGAACACCTGGGTTGATGGTCGTCCGATTGGTAATGGGTTGCAGATGGACCAGGTAGCGTTGCCGATTGTTCTCGCTTATCAATTGGGACGAATGGATCGCGACACCTGGATCAGGCACATTAAGCCGGCGGCTGAATTTATCGTACAAAATGGTCCAGGTACCGTTCAGGATCGCTGGGAGGAGAAGCCAGGCTACTCACCAGCTACCATCGCAGCCGAAATTGCTGGACTGGTTTGCGCATCCCGTGTCGCTGAGGTTCACGAAGACAAATCCGAGGCTGTGGGGTATTTGAAAACAGCTGACGACTGGGCGCGCAAGGTTGACCGCTGGACCGCAATGTCCGACGGCATGTACGGGGACGGAAATTACTACCTACGCATCACGGAGAAAGGCAATCCAGATGAAGGAGCAAAGATAGAGATCAATAGTGGCGGTGGGACGTATGACCAGCGTGAGATCGTCGATGCGGGATGTCTTGAACTTGTCCGCCTGGGTATCAAGTCCGCCGATGATCCCTTAATCCTGAAATCAATTGCGGTTGTTGATAACCTCCTTAAGATCGAAACTCCTCCCGGCCCCGCCTGGTACCGTTACAACCACGATGCCTATGGTGAGCGTTTAGACGGCCAGGCTTACGATGGCCGCACAGGAAGAGGGCGTTTATGGACGCTGCTGACAGGCGAACGAGGAGAATTCGAGCTCGCGCGCGGTAATGTAAATGGAGCACGAAAGCTGCTGGATACGTTGAGCGGCTTTGCCAACGAAGGCTTCATGATTCCTGAACAGGTTTGGGATCGAAGCGGGCCTTCGTTAGCAGTGCCGGGCTCGGGCACGGGCTCTGCAACACCACTAGCGTGGTCCATGGCCCAGTTCATTCGACTCGCTGTCAACCTGGAGAAGAATCGTAACGCTGAAACGCCGGACGTTGTCGCGAGTCACTATCGCGGTCGCTGATGAAACGAGTCCTCTGTGAAGCAAACCGTAAATTTCTTGGTTTGTGAGCTATAAACATCTCACCCCTAACGGGGTGGAAACCAAAGCACTTTGCGCCCTCGATATTTCGATCCCATTCTTGTTTATGCCGAAGCAATGAAAAGACTATTAACAATCGCGTGCTGTCTCACCTTCTGGGTTATCACTGCGAACGCGCAGGACATTAAGGGATTGGTGAAAATTGGTCCAGTTGCAAGTCTCACACGAGACGCTAACACTATCACGCTTCATTGCCAGGATGACTCGCAAGTGCGTCTTACGGTGCTCGCGCCGGACCTCATTCGCGTTCGAGCATCCTTTACGAAGGCTATCCCTGCTACGGACCATTCCTGGGCTATCGCCAAAGAGAGCTGGGATACTACGCACTGGACCCTAACGGAATCGCCAGAGGCAATCAGCATGGCGACAGACGAACTTGAGGCGGTAGTTCACCGCTCGCCACTGCTGATTAATTTTCGCGACGCTCGCACGCACGAGTTAGTCAATGCCGACGAGCAACCCATGATGTACGACGCAAAGGGCTCGTTGAATGAAATAATGTTTGATCCCAAGGCGGGAATGTTTATCGCTGCGGCGAAGAAGCTCGGTTTCGATGAACATTTCTATGGGCTTGGGGAAAAAGCCGCGAGGCTCGATAAGCGTAGAGGCTCGTTCGTGAATTGGAATTCCGATACTCCGGGTTATGTCGAAGGAAGAGACCCGATTTACCAGACCGTCCCTTTTTATATTGGTCTGGAGCGTGGCCGGGCTTACGGAATCTTCTTCGATAATAGCTACCGCAGCTACTTTAACTTCGGCAGAAGCTCGCAAGAGCGTATTTGGTTTGGCGCCGAAGGCGGCGAGATGAACTATTATTTCTTCTACGGGCCCTCCATCAAAAAGATTCTCAGCCGCTATGCCGACCTCACCGGTCACATGCCGCTGCCACCGCTGTGGGCGCTGGGTAATCAGCAAAGCCGCTGGAGTTACTATCCGGACACTATGGTTGAAGAAGTCGTAAATGAATACAGGCGGAGAGACTTGCCACTCGATGTGGTCCATCTGGATATCGACTACATGAATGGTTATCGCGTGTTCACCTTTGACCCGAAACGCTTTCCGAATCCAAAGGGACTAACTGAACGCCTGGCAAAGCAAGGCGTTAAAGTTGTCACTATCGTCGACCCCGGCGTCAAGTATCAACCGAGCTCCAGCGTTCCAAGCCCGGAGACTGCGGATCCAGAGCTCGGGCCACAAGACAACCGCTATTACGTCCTTGATCAGGGAATGGAAAAGAATTACTTCCAACGACGCAGGAATGGTGAGCTCTTTATACCGAAAGTTTGGCCAGGCGACAGCGTCTTTGTTGATTACACCCTTCAGGACGCGCGCACCTGGTGGGGCGGTCTTCATCGTGCTTACCTTGATAACGGCGTTGCAGGCATCTGGAATGATATGAACGAGCCGTCTGACTTCGTCGACCAGACCGGCAAGAATCAGATGGATGTCGTTAGTTATGACGAAGGTGAAAAGTCGACGCACGCCAAGAACCGTAACGTGTTTGCGCTCTTGATGTCTCGCGCGACATACGAGGGTCTGCAGAAATTGCGACCTGATCGACGTCCGTATGTGATCACGCGCGCCGCATACGCCGGCATTCAGCGATATTCGACCATGTGGACCGGTGACACAAACAGCACCTGGGATGCGCTCTCGTTGAGTGTCCCAATGTATGCAACGCTTGGTCTCTCGGGTGAACCATTTGTCGGCGGGGACGTTGGCGGCTTTATTGGAAGAGGAAACGGCGAATTGCTCACGCGCGCCTATCAAGTGAGTTTTCTCGTCCCCTTCTGTCGTAATCATAAACAAATTGACGGCTATGACCAGGAACCGTGGCGTTTTGGGAAGTATTACGAAGACATAATTCGTAAGTACTTGAAGCTGCGGTACCGGCTGTTGCCTTTCTTGTATACGACTTTGGAGGCGGCCCATCGAACTGGAGTACCTTTGTTCCGGCCACTGCTGCTCAATTATCAGAATGATGAGAGCACTTATAACCTCGACGACCAGTTTATGGTCGGAAACGATTTGCTCGTAGCGCCGATGCTGAAGCCGGACGTGACGAGGCGTTTGGTTTATCTGCCAGAGGGAGCGTGGTACGACTATTGGACCAACAGGAAGCACGAGGGTGGAACGGTAGTCTCAGCCGAAGCGCCACTGGACACAGTTCCGTTGTTTGTGCGTGGCGGCGCCATTCTTCCTCTGGGACCGGAGATGAACTACGTTGGCGAAAAGACTCTGGAGCCAACGTTTATCATCTACCCGGATGCGAACGGTGAAGCAGCTACCACTCTCTACGAGGACGACGGTCTCAGCCCGGCTTACAGTCATGGGGTTTTTCGACGAACCTCTGTTCGATTTTCCAGTAAACGCAGACACATTGAAATCAATCTCAGCGCACCGGAAGGCACATTTAGACCCCAGGCTCGGACACTTAGTTTTCTTGTGCCAACAACATCAATGCCATTGAGGGTTTTGTTGGATAGCAGAATGGTCGGGCGTGGCGGAGGAGCCGGTGCCAGGTGGTCCAAGAGCGGAAATGTTTTGGAGCTTCGAATCCCGGATGATGGGAAAGCTCACAAGATCGTAATCGAGTAAAACGTGGATTGTTCTTTACATTTCAGCCTGGGAGTTGGGGCGAAGAAATTAATCCATGAAATCTCTCTGTGTGCTCCGTGTCTCCTGTGGTGAATGGTTTTCAGCGCTTTTTAATACCACGGAGGCACGGAGCACACAGAGACAGAATAGCAAGTGAGAGTCTGGGTCTAGATGCGCTATCACGGCTCGATGTTGTCATCAGTACCACCCCGCGTTAGAGACTTAAAACTCTTTTACTCCGGAGGAGTAAGATGTTTATCGCCCGAGTTGAAATGCCCGAACCAACGGCGTTCGGAGGAGCGGAATGCATCTAGACCTTCAGCACGAGAGAACAGTTCCGCTCCTCCGAACGCCGCCGGAGGGGTTTTGTTCGTCGAGCTATAAAGATGTCACCCCCAACGGGGTGAAAGCCCGTTAACGCTTTATTTCCATTACCACATTGTTTTTCGCGTCGTCAGCCGCAGTTCTTCTTGCGCGTCACCTTCGGCGGATGCGAGAATGCCGACCCAAGATCCGCAGTAATTCAAGTTGGGTTATCAGGAACAGCAAACAGGAGGCAGTGAGGATGCGAACCAATGGATGGAATTCCGTACTGGCTTTAACGCTTCTACTAACAGTTGTGCTTGCCTGCAAGTTCAGCGCGTCTACGGCAAATATCAGCAGTCTAAAGCTCGGCAAAGATAAGAACGTCACCAAAGAGACCAGCAGTTTCGGCACGAACGATACGGTCTATGCGGTTGCGGAAATTTCAAACGCACCTGGCAAGGTCA
>WNFZ01002379.1_pt1 | contig 25519 bp, 19 predicted proteins | sample 5400081 | NCBI WGS metagenome assembly WNFZ01 (sample SAMN13153365, study PRJNA577476) | soil metagenome | isolation source: 80 cm soil or saprolite under grassland replicate 1 | place: USA:California | collected 2016-06-15 | reverse complement strand
ACTCGCAGGCGCCACAACAACACTGCCGCACTGAAAAGTTCGATGACGCTGTCGATACCGAATGCCTCTAGCAACAAGCTCTTCGATGCCCAGCCGAGCAGGAGCGATGCTGCTCCTTCGACCGTCATCCAGCCGATCGTGATGTACGTCAACAGCAGCGCCAGCCGCACAGCGCTGGCACGCGTGGACGCAAGGCTGCCTTCTTTCTGCAGATTCGCTTGATGTCGATCCAAGGTTCCTTTTGTCATCAAGTTCTTTCGAACTAATCACGCCCAACCTTAGTGGCCATTCAAACAACGCGCTCAGGAGATGAAAGCTCGTGCAAGATCGGTCATTAAGATGAGGGAGCAGGATCAAATCATCGAGATGACCAATGATGGGAATTGGATCGGGAATCAGATCGATGGGGCTAAGCGCGTAGGCGACTACGCACACAATTAACAGGCGCGCAGACCAAGGCGTGCGCGGGTCGGAGTATGCGAGCCACAGCGCATGGAGCTCACGCTTCAGTCGCGACGCCTGCTCTTTCAATTTGGGCAGCAATTTCATATCTGACTGAAGATCTGTCTGCTGATCGAAGCTCGAATGTCTGATACGGACATTAAGTATTGAACGTTTTGCTAGATGTTGTTACTAATTACTCATGAATGAAACCCGCAGCGCGAGCATAGCTCGGCTTCTGGTCGTAAGCATCACAGCCGCTGCCTGGTTCTTCATCTCGAATCATTGCGTTCTGGCAGAATTCAAAGATGCGCCGAAAGCAGAAGCGCACTGTCATCAACCTTGCTGTGGCGATCAATCTCCCGCCAAGAGCAAACAGGAGAGCGGAGTCGAATGTTGCAAGACGCTTCGCGCTACCTTGTCCGGAGGGGCAAAAGATTTTACCGGCTACGATACTTCGTTGTTCGCACTGCAGCTTTACTTCGTCGGGCCCGTAATTTCCACCAATGATTCAAATCCAGCGCCGCGTGTTCTTGAGCTGGATACTGGCCCGCCGTTCGCAAACACGTTTGCTGAATCTGTTTTGCAGCGGAGCATTCTTGCTCACGCTCCGCCCTTTATAGTTTAACGACTCGTGGCCTGCTTCCGCAGGATTCACCGCGGTCGTTAGTGCTTGGCGCTGAGTCGAGCGCGACCGGCGATGCTTTCTCGCCGTTCGTGTCGAAAGCATTGCAAAGCGCAATTATCCCGACCTCAAACAGTCAGGAAAGCAGAAGTCAGAACAGAAAATTTATGAGCGAATTGGAAAATGCCGATATAGCAAAGTGGACCTGCAACAAGCGCATAAGCCTACTAGGCGCGTGCGCCACCTGGAAACGGGGAGATGACTTCACGAAAATCGCTACTGGCGTTCTCGCCGTTGCAGCGTCTGTGCTCTCTGTAAGCGCGCAAGGAGCCGATACTTTAGCGGAGCGTGAGGTGGTCCGTGTAGTGCTACGCGAAAACCAGACGCTCAAAGCGGCGCTGGCAAAGTGGGAAATGATGAAAGCACGCGTGCCGCAGGCCAGAGCATGGGAGGATTTGCGCACCGGCGTGGATTGGACAGCAGAACGTTCCGTTAACATTCCGCCTAACTCGTTTATGGATCAAACCGCGATGCTAGAGCAAGAGGTACCGATCTCCGGAAAAAATCGAAGCCGTTCACGCGCTGCCACTGCTGAAGCGCGCTCGGCGTTCGAAGATCTTCGCCGGATGGAACTAGATCTCATCATGCGCGCGCGTGCCGCCTATGCGCGTCTCGCGAACGGCTATGCACAGCTTGAAGTCAATCGCCGCAACGGGGAATTGCTGAACCAATTTGTGCAAATCAGCCGCAGCCGATACGAAGCCGGTGTGGCGACTCAAGCGGACGTCCTCCTTGCGCAGACCGATTCAGCAAGGCTGCTGGAAGCTCGGGCCGACATCGAGCGTCAGATTTCGGAAGAACAGTCGGCGCTCAATGTGTTGATGAACCGTCCCGCGCAAGCACCGCTCGGCCGACCTTCCGAACTTGTCTTTACCCCGCGAGCGCTTTCTTTGGAAGAGCTGCAGGCAATGGCCCTGGCGTTGCGACCAGAGTTGCGGCGAGCGCAAGATCGGATCGACGCGGAGAAGTTCCGGCTCGAACTGGCGAACCGCCAGTGGTTTCCCGATCCGGCGCTGAATGTTAAGGCGCAGCGGTATAATTCGGCCGCCCAGGCAGTCAGCGAAGTTGATGTCGGCGTTTCTTTTCCCGTTCCGTGGCTGAACTGGAAAAAGTATTCCGCGGGAGTTTTGGAAGCGCGGAAAAGCGTAGAAGATGCCCAACATGAATTCGGGGCAACACGTGCCGAAGCGCTTGGCTTGGTTCGTGATCAGCTCAAAAAGATTCGGACGTCAGCAAATCAATACGAGCTTTACCGTGACAATATTCTGCCTCTGGCGCGGCAGGCCGTAGAAGCGAGCCGGGCTGCCTACGAAGCCAGCACGGGCGGGTTTCTGGAGTTGATCACGGCGCGCCGCACATTGCAGGACGCGGAATCTGCTGCGCTAAACCGTCTCGCCGAATATGAAGCCGCTGTCGCAGAATTGGACGCAATTATCGGGCGAGCAAGCCCGCTCATTGAGCAAGGAGGTAAACATTGAACTCACGTTTCCTTTACCTCATTTGCATCTTGCTGACGGCGACACTCGCAGTGTCATGTTCGAAACATGGGCCTGCGGAGAAAACGCTCTACACATGCAGCATGCATCCACAGGTTGTGCAGGATCATCCTGGGAATTGCCCGATTTGTGGAATGAAGTTGATGCCAGTGCGCAAGCAGCCGTCACCGACCGCGCTCGCTGCGGCGACCCCATCCCTTGGCAGGCAAGATCGACAATCGAGCGGCGGCCGGGGTCGCAAAATCAAATATTACAAATCGACCATGATGCTGGGCGAGATCAGTCAGACGCCGCGAAAAGACAGCATGGGAATGGACATGGTGCCAGTGTACGAAGGCGAGGAAGAGACGAATGCGATCACTGTCGATCCAGCCACGGTGCAAAAAATGGGAGTGCGCACGGCCGTTGTGACGAAGGGGCCGGTACGACGCGTCATCCGAACCGTCGGCTCGATCGATTACAACGAGACCGCGATGGCCGACGTGACCACAAAGTTTCGTGGCTGGATTGAAAAGCTCTATGTCGATTCAACCGGGAAACAGGTGCACAAAGGCGAGCCATTGTTCGAGATTTATTCGCCGGAGCTTTACAGCGCACAAAACGAATACGTGCTCGCGTTAAATCAAGGCAGCGGTGGACTGAAAGCGAGTGCGCGGCAGAAGCTGAAGTTGTTCGACATTTCCGACGATCAAATCGCCGAACTCGAGAAGAGTCGCCAACCCCAGAGAACCTTGCGCATAAATGCCCCGATTGACGGAATCGTGGTCGAGAAAATGGCAGTGCAAGGCCAGATGGTGGAAGCCGGAATGAAGTTATATCGGCTTGCCGATCTCAGCATCGTTTGGGTGCAATCCCAAATCTACGAACAAGACCTGGCGCTCCTTAAACTTGGCCAGGAAGCGGAAGTGAGCCTCTCCTACATGCCCGACCGCAAATTTCGCGGCCGTGTCACCTATATCTACCCGACTGTGGACGAGAAAACGCGAACGGCGCGCGTGCGCATGGAGTTTCATAATCCGGGATTGTTTTTGAAGCCGGGAATGTTCGCGACTGTAGAGCTGAACGCCGAAATCGAACCATCCGCGCTACTGGTACCCGATTCGGCCGTGCTGCGAAGCGGTGAGAAAAACACTGTGTTTGTCGCACTCGATGGAGGGCACTTTGAGCCGCGCGAGGTGACGCTCGGCCCACGCGCTGAGAATAACACTTACGAAGTGCTGAACGGTCTAAAGGAAGGCGAGCGCGTCGTCACTTCCGGCCAGTTCATGCTCGATTCGGAAAGTCAGCTTCGCGAAGCGATTCAAAAGATGCTGAATCCGAATGCCCATCCGACGCCTGCGCAAGATCATTTGGCTCATCAACTGCCACCAAAGGAACCGGTAACGCGATTAGTAGAAGCAACACCCAGTGCGTACGTCTGTCCGATGCCAGAGCATGCGACGATCAAATATAACCATCCTGGAAAATGCCCGATCTGCGGAATGACACTTATTCCCGCTCCGAGTGATAACACGGACAGGCCATCACCGACGCCGACTGCGACTCCGGGAAACCACTGGCCATAACGATTCATGCTGCGCGCCGTCATAGATTTCTCGCTGCGAAACAAGGGCATTGTTCTGCTGGTCACTCTTGCACTGACGATTGCTGGCATCTTTGCGCTTCGCAACATTCCGCTGGATGCCATTCCCGATCTCTCGGACACGCAGGTCATCATTTACACGGAGTGGCCGGGGCAGGCGCCGCAGATCGTGCAGGATCAGGTCACGTATCCGATCACGACCAAGATGTTGTCCGTCCCGCGCGCGAAGGTCGTGCGCGGCTATTCATTCTACGGGTTTTCCTTCGTTTACGTAATTTTCGAAGACGGCACCGATCCATACTGGGCGCGGAGTCGCGTGCTGGAATATCTCAGCGGGTTGAGCGGGCGTCTGCCTCAAGGCGTTACGCCGAGTCTCGGACCTGACGCGACCGGCGTTGGCTGGGCATTTATGTATTCGCTTAATTCGAAAGAGCGCAGCCTCGCTGAACTGAGATCGATGCAGGATTGGTATCTAAAATACCAACTGACATCCGTGGAAGGCGTGGCTGAAGTCGCCTCAGTCGGCGGCTTCGTGAAACAATATCAAGTCACTGTCGATCCGACAAAACTGCGTGCTTACAACCTCTCGATCGCCGACGTCAGCATGGCGATCAAAAAGAGTAATGGCGAAGTCGGCGGCCGCTCAATTGAGATGGCGGAGAAAGAATTCATTTTGCGCGTTCGCGGGTACGTTAACTCGGTCGAAGACTTGAAAAAGGTTGCGGTCGGCGCGGGCGCAGGTGGCGTTCCAATTCTGCTCCGGGACGTTGCGAATGTTCAGCTCGGCCCTGACATGCGTCGCGGGATCGCTGAGTTGAACGGCGAAGGCGAGACAGTCGGCGGCATCGTCGTGGTGCGCTACGGCGCGAACGCGCGGCAGGTAATTCAGCAGGTTAAAGCGCGGCTCGATCAGGCAATGAAAGGTCTGCCGCCCGATGTGAGTTACACCATCGCATACGACCGCACCGCGCTGATCGACCGCGCAGTTGCAACGCTCGAAGAAAAACTTGTCGAGGAGAGCATCGTTGTCGCGCTGGTCTGCCTCGCTTTTCTGTTGCATTTCCGCAGCGCGTTAGTCGCCATCGTCATTCTGCCTGTAGCCATCTTGATCTCGTTCGCCGTGATGTACCGGCAGGGTATCAGCTCCAACATCATGTCGTTAGGCGGCATCGCCATCGCCATCGGCGCGATGGTCGATGCAGTGATCATCATGATCGAGAATGCGCACAAGCACATCGAGCGCGACGGCAGCAGGAAGCCTCACTGGCAAATCATTCGGGACGCATCAATCGAAGTCGGGCCGACGCTCTTTTACTCGCTGCTGGTCATTACCGTGTCGTTTATTCCAGTATTTGCGTTGCAAGCGCAGGAAGGCCGCTTGTTCAAGCCTTTGGCGTACACGAAAACGTACTCGATGGCAGCGGCGGCGCTGCTCTCTCTCACGCTCGCGCCGATCCTTATGGGCTATTTCATTCGCGGCAAACCGCCGCCCGAAGAAAAGAACCCGATCAATCGCTTCCTCATCAAGCTTTATCATCCGGTGATCGATTTCGTGATCCACTGGCGCTGGTGGGTGATCACGGCTTCTGCAGTCGTTGTCCTCTGGGTGTTTTTTCCGTGGAACTGGCTGGTCACAAACCGTCTGCCGGAAGGCAAGCTTCGCGCGCTCGCCGGGTATATAGGCAAACTTTTCCCGTATCAAAGTCTCGGCTCGGAGTTCATGCCGCCACTCTACGAAGGCGATTTACTTTACATGCCGACCACGTTCCCCGGCATTTCGACGACAAAAGCACGCGAAATTCTCCAGCAGACCGACCAGATCATTAAGAGCTTTCCAGAAGTGCATCATGTCTTTGGCAAAATCGGTAGGGCCGAGACCGCCACAGATCCGGCGCCAATGGACATGGTCGAGACGACCATCATGCTGAAAGACGAAAAGGACTGGCCCGCGGTGGACATCAAAGATCAGAACGGCAAAACGATCGCACATCGCAAACGTACCGTTGACGAGCTGACCGAAGCGATGAACGCGGCAATCCAATTCCCCGGTTTGAACAACGCGTGGACGATGCCGATCAAGACCAGGATCGACATGTTGGCCACCGGCATCAAAACGCCAGTCGGGATCAAAGTCGCCGGACCGAATCTCGCCGAGCTTGAACGTATCGCCTCGCAAATCGAGACAGTGGTGCGGCAAGTCCCCGGCACTTCGAGCGTTTTTGCCGAGCGAGTAATGGGCGGCAATTACATCGAGTTCACCATTAATCGCGACGAGATCGCGCGTTATGGGCTCGCGCTCGGCGATGTTCAGGAAGTGCTGGAAGTGGCGCTTGGTGGAATGCCACTGACGACAACGGTTGAAGGGCTGGAGCGCTACAGCGTTAATCTTCGCTACGACCGCGATTTTCGCGAAAACCTTGAAGCGCTTCGCGAAATTATCGTGCCCACGCCAAGCGGCGCGCAAGTTCCCCTCGGTCAACTTGCGAAATTGAACGTCGTGCGCGCGCCGATGGGCGTCAAAAGCGAAGGCGCAACTCCCAATGCGTGGATTTATGTCGATGTGAAAGGCATCGACGTGGGCGCCTATGTGCAGATGGCGCAACGCGCCGTCAACCAAGCGATCGCAAACAAAACTATTCAGGTTCCGAGCGGCTACAACATTTTCTGGAGCGGCCAATATGAGTACATGCTGCGCGCCCAGCAACGGCTCATGATCGTTGTTCCGATCACGCTGCTCATCATCGTCCTCATCATCTACCTGAACACGCGCTCCCTTGTCGGGACCGCCATCGTTATGCTCTCCGTTCCGCTCGCTCTAGTCGGCTCTTTCTGGTTGCTTTACCTGGATGGCTATAATTTGAGCGTCGCTGTCTGGATTGGTTTGATCGCGCTTGCAGGCGTTAGCGCGGAGACAGGCGTGGTGATGCTTCTCTACCTCGACCTTGCTTACGATCAATGGCAGCGCGAAGGAAAAATGCGTAACGCTGCCGACTTGCGCGACGCCATCTATCACGGCGCAGTGAAGCGCGTGCGTCCGAAAGCGATGACTGCCGCAGTCATTATCGGCGGCCTCGTGCCAATTCTGTGGAGCCACGGCGCCGGCGCAGATGTGATGAAGCGCATCGCCACGCCAATGATCGGTGGCATCGTCACTTCCACGATTATGGAGCTGGTGGTTTTCCCAGCAGTCTTTTTCATTTGGCGCTCGCGCCGGCTAAGAGAGTCAGCGCTGGATAAAGTGAAGCCTGCGGCTCTTCCAGTTTTTCAAAAAGTCAACTAAAAGCCCTAACGCGAGGCCAACCAGCGTCCCATAAAGAACCGCAGCTGCATTGAGCATCACAAATCTCCACTTAGAGAATGCCCAGCTTTGCCCAAGAAATGCGTGGCCAGATTTCGTGTTTTCCATGATGCTGAAATGATCTTTAAAGCAATAACCAACCAACCATGAGCATGGAAGATTCGCCGGCCTGGGAGACTGATTGGCAAAAGCACTGCATCGTTTGCGGCAAGTCTGTTTTAGACGGCGAGGGGTTTTGCCACATGCGGGTAGAAGGCGAAATGGTTGCAATCTGCTGCCCGTTGTGCTTTGAGAACTTCGAAAAGGACCCGAAACGCTACTTAAGCTTGCGCCGGCTTCGCCGAAAGTAATGCCTAACGAGTGTACTTTCACTAAACCCGATCGTCGGCGGCATCGACTTTGCAAAAACTCTTTGCAAAGATTCTGAAAAACTAAAAATATGATCGACATTAACTTCCACAGCTAATTAGGAGAAAACCATGAAAAATGAGAATTTGGAGTCCATAGCGCAAAAGCTTGTTGCCCCGGGGAAGGGGATTCTGGCAGCGGATGAGAGCTCGGGGACAATCGAAAAGCGATTGAAGAGCATCAGTGTTCCGTCGACGGAAGAAAACCGGCGGGCATATCGTGAAGTCTTATTTACAACAGCCGGCGCGGGTGAATTTATCAGCGGCGTAATTCTGTTCGACGAGACCATTCGGCAGAAGACTTGCGACGGACGCACTTTCGTAAAAGCGCTGGAAGAGCAAGGGATCATTCCGGGCATCAAAGTGGACAACGGCGCCAAGGCAATGGCGAATTTCCCCGGGGAAAAAATCACGGAAGGTTTGGATGGCCTGCGCGAACGGCTGGCGGAGTATCGGCAACTAGGAGCGCGCTTCGCAAAATGGCGCGCCGTGATCACGATTGGCGACAACATTCCCACGCCCACATGCATCGACGCCAATGCGGAAGCCCTGGCGCGATACGCGGCGCTGTGCCAGGAAGGGGATTTAGTGCCGATCGTCGAACCAGAAGTGCTTATGGACGGCACACACACGATTGAGCGTTATTTCGAAGTCACACAGCAAACACTGGAAAGCGTCTTTCACGCTCTGTACGAGCACCGGGTTTCGCTGGAAGGGATGCTGCTGAAACCGAACATGGTTCTTTCAGGAAAGGAATGTCCGCAGCAAGCCTCGGTGCAGGAAGTGGCGGATGCCACAGTGCGCTGCATGAAACGCGTCGTTCCTGCCGCTGTCCCCGGTCTTGTGTTTCTCTCCGGTGGGCAGACCGATCAACAAGCCACCGAGCATCTCAACGCCATGAATCAGTTCGGTGACTTGCCTTGGCAATTGAGCTTTTCCTACGGGCGCGCGTTACAAGCTCCAGTGCTTAAAGCCTGGAAGGGCGATCAGGCGAACGTCGCCGCGGCGCAACAGGCGTTCCATCACCGCGCCTGGTGCAACAGCAAAGCGCGCTTCGGCAAGTACACCGAAGACATGGAAACCGCGAAAGCGGCAGCTTGAGACTGCGAGCGATCTGAAGATCCCGCAGCGTTGTAGGCGCGGCACTGTGTCGCCGTGTCGCCGTGTTAGCGTCACGGACTCGGCCGAGGATGCGGCGTCGGACGCGGCCTCGGTGTCGGAGTAACTCTCGGAGTAGAGGTGGGTGTGGCTGTGGGTGTTGGACTCGGCGTTGGCGTTGGCGTTCCACCTGGGCAACTGCCATCGACGTTAAACACAATGTGCATGTCCGGGAAATCAATCGACGCCAAATCGACTGGATTCGGGAATCCACAATCGGGCTCGCTGATATAGCTTGGGCCGGTTTGTCCGTCGGAATTCGAGCCGATAAGGAAGACGTTGCCGTTGGCTACGCCGTCCGGCGAACTGACTTCCATCACTAACTCCAAGGTTCCAGCCGGCACCGTCGTCTGGTCGAGCGGGATTTCCACCATGAACAGCGAGTCGTTGATTATTGTGAGGAAGAAGATAGCCAGCGGTTCCAGCGTCCCTGCGGGAAATGGCGCCCCATTATTCGTCCAGAGAACCACGTCGAGGTCTTGGCCCAACCCGTTGCCGCTGGCTTGTTCGACGCCAAAGGAGATTGAGCTAATATCGTACGCCTGACCGCCCGTGAATGTATTCATATCGAAAGCGCGCCAGTAAGTGTTCTCTCTGGTAAAGCCGGTGTTATCATCGAAGCAAGCCGTCGAGTTGCCTGCGACAATGGACTGGCTTAACGAGTGAGTAATCGTCGTAGGGCAACTGCCAGGCCCCGCAGTCGTCGCGGGGATTGACGCTCCTTCGTTGGACCTTCGCTTTATCGTCACGGGCACCTCGCTGCGCAGCATTCCCTGCTTTGTAAACTCAACCACGTACGCGAAATCGCTCTCTTTGGACGTCGGCGACAACTGTGTATCGCCTCCATCCAAATGACCCGACAAGGATGCGCCAGTCGCTGAGTGTGCGGCGCGACCAAACGCTAATCTCTTTGATTGGCCAAATACGTTTGAGAAAGCGCCGAAGCCAATCAATGCCAAAAAGACAGCGCAGACGAACGCGGTCAGACCAACTAAAACACGGAGACTAAAAAATGCAGACACCGAAATTCTTCGCATGCTCGCGAGCTGCTGTCGGAGTTGCGAGGTGGATTTCTTTTTCATAGATGAGATTTGGGTTAAAAGTCGAAACATTAGAAAATTGCAATACCCGGTCAACCGACTGCCCAGAAAAAACGCACTGCCAATCGAAGACCGCTAAAATATTGAGCGGCGAAAGGTAGTATTAATAACGAGCCGTTTGATTTTCGGAGGTTGCGCTGGAGTCATCGGCTCCGCAACGCGCCCGCAAAAAACGCACAATCTTTGACAACAACTGTTGAGGCAAGCTGTTGTAAAACTTGTAGGCTTGCCGCAGCAAAAACCGAAAGGCAAGACATGATCAACACGAAACATCTTCTCAAGGTTGTCACCGCGTGGGTCACGATCGTGTACGTTGTGTGTTTCGGCGGTGTAGCACTGATCCCGGGCGTACGTTCCTGGTTCATGCACTACGCCCTCCATATGAACATCAGCATGGGTGAAAACATAGTGACGTTAACGACATTTATTTCCGGTCTTGTTATATGGAACGTGATTGGACTTCTGGGCGCGTGGCTTTTCGCGTTTCTACACAACCAAATTAAGCAGTAACAATCGACACAGGAGATAAGATGACAAATCCAAGATCGACATCACTGATCCTGATTGCGGTGGCGCTTGCGGCAGTCTTTTTCAGTCTTAGCAACCCCGGACGCGTTGATGCGGTGCCCTCTCAAATGAGCCATGAGATGTCAGGGACCGTAGAGCGAGTCGATCGCCAAAGCCTAGCGATCGTTTCCACGGGTGCATCCAAGCCAGAGACGTTCGCGTGGAATTCGAAGGATACAAAGTTTTTCCGAAATGGCGCGCCCTCCACAGTTGATTCGTTGCACGTTGGCACCTACGTGCAGATCCGTTGCAGCCATCCTTTGTTCGGCTCTGCGCCACTTCTTTACCGGGTTTCCTGGCAGACGAAACCTTCGAAGAGAGACAAGTGAAGACGATAAACTGAACCAAATATGAGCATCGAAGATCCGTTTAGCTCGGAAACTGATTGGCAAAAGCACTGCATCGTTTGTGGGAAATCGGTTCTAGATGGCGAAGGGTTTTGCCACCTCCAAGTAGAAGGCAAAATGGTGGCGCTCTGTTGCCCTTTATGTTTCGAAACATTCGAAAAGAATCCGACGCACTATCTGAAATTACGTAGGCTTGGCTGACCCCTTGTGGAAAAACGAATGCGATTCCATGCCCTTATTTAGTAGGGCTCACGTCCACAAAACAGAAGCGACGCGGTGAGATAGGTGCCGAATTTTTTCGGACAAGAGGGCGATCTCTCGATTACTGTCCGAGCAGACAAAACGTCATCCTGACGAACTGACTTTAGCAATCTCCAATGATCTACACCTGCCCCATGCATCCGGAGGTCGAGCAGGGTCATCCGGGGGCGTGCCCGAAATGCGGGATGACCCTGGAACCGAAAGCCATCGGAGCGGAGGAAGAGGAGCAAAGAGAAACGCGATTGTTATCGCGAAAATTCTGGATCGCGCTGGTTCTTACGATCCCGGTGCTATTCCTGGCAATGAGTCATGCCATTCCCGGCCTACACCTCGATTCAATCATCCCAAAGCAAATCGCAAAATGGATTGAGTTTGTTCTAACAACACCAGTAGTCCTTTGGACGGGCGGCTTTTTTTTCACGCGCGCATGGCAGTCGGTCGTTAATCGCAGTCTCAATATGTTTACGCTGATCGCCGTCGGCGTTGGCGCAGCATATTTCTACAGCGCCGTTGCGGTGGTCGCGCCCGGGATTTTTCCCGCTTCGTTCCAGCGCCACGGAGAAGTCGATCTCTACTTTGAAGCAGCCGCGGTGATTACGACTTTGATCCTGCTGGGGCAATTGATTGAGGCGAAAGCGCGAAGTCGCACAGGGCACGCGATCAAAGCGCTGCTCGGCCTTGCAGCGAAAACTGCGCACCGAATTCATGATGGTCAAGAGCAGGAAATCGCAGTGGATGAAATTCAGAAGGGCGACGTGCTCCGCGTGCGGCCGGGCGAGAAAGTGCCAATCGACGGTGTGATCGTCGATGGGAAAAGCAACGTCGACGAATCGATGATTACAGGCGAATCAATGCCGGTAAGCAAACAGGCAGGCGAGAAAGTGATTGGGGCAACGGTGAACCAAACCGGCTCGCTTTTGATGCGCGCGGAGCGCATCGGTTCAGAGACAGTTCTTGCGCAAATCGTGCAGATGGTGGCCGACGCACAGCGCAGCCGGGCTCCTATTCAGAAACTCGCTGACACAGTATCCGGGTATTTTGTTCCTGCAGTGATTGGCGTTGCGATCATTACTTTCGTTGTTTGGTCGATCGTCGGACCTGCGCCGGCGATGGCTTATGCGCTCGTGAATGCAGTCTCAGTCCTGATCATTGCCTGCCCGTGTGCGCTCGGACTGGCAACGCCGATGTCGGTCATGGTCGGTGTCGGACGTGCTGCGCAAGCCGGAATTCTGGTGAAAAACGCACAGGCGATCGAGGTCACCGAAAAAGTCACGCACCTCGTGACGGACAAAACGGGCACGTTGACAGCCGGCAAACCAGAAGTCGTCAGCCAGATCGCTGCGAACACAGTGAGTGAGCGCGAACTTTTACAGATTGCAGCATCGGTGGAATCTCCGAGCGAGCACCCGCTTGCACGGGCAATCGTTGAAGGCGCCAAAAAAGAGAAAATCGACTTGCGAGAAATAACCGATTTTCAGTCCACCACCGGCGGCGGAGTGTACGCCAAACTCGACGGCAAGGTAATCCTCGTCGGAAAAGAAAAATTCCTGGCCGATTCGAATGTCAGGTTTTCAGAAGACCTAACGCAAGAAGCCCGTCGCCTACAGGAACGCGCGCAAACTACGGTCTGGGTCGCGGTGAACGGAGATGCAGCTGGCGTCCTTGGTATCGCGGATCCAATTAAGCCGACAACCAGAGAGGCCGTCCGCGAGCTTCACGAAATGGATCTGAAGATCATCATGTGCACCGGCGATAATCAGCGAACGGCTGAATCTGTCGCGCACGAACTGGAAATCGATGAATTCAAAGCTGAGGTAATGCCGGATGAAAAAATCGACATCGTCAAAAAACTTAAATCCAAAGGTGCGATCGTCGCGATGGCTGGCGATGGAATCAACGACGCACCTGCTCTGGCGGCGGCAGATGTCGGAATTGCAATGGGGACGGGGACCGACGTAGCGATCGAGAGTGCCGGGATCACGCTAGTGAAGGGCGACCTGATGGGAATCGTTAAAGCGATCCATATCAGTCGAGCGGTGATGCGAAATATTCGGCAAAATTTATTTTTCGCGTTTATCTACAACGCTCTCGGCGTACCCATTGCCGCGGGGGTTCTCTATCCGTTCTTTGGGTTGCTTCTGAGTCCGATGATCGCCGGCGCCGCGATGAGCTTCAGCTCGGTTTCTGTTATCGTGAATGCGCTTCGACTGCGATCGGTCAAACTGTGAACCCGAACACTGAAGTTTCGAGGGCGACTATCGAGAGCATCTTAATTGCGAAAAATCGCGAGTCGTCTTATTCAGTCGGAGGAACTTCAACGTCGAATCGTATGACCACACGCCTCGCCACCCAGGTATTCGTAGTACTGCTTGTTGCACCGGTTCTGTTGCTCCTTGCGCAGGAACATCCAAGGGCGCCTCAGCAATCCCAATCGCAACAACTGCCGCAGACAACAGGAGGCGCTCCTCAAACCGCGATGACGGAGGCTACCATGTCCGACGTTTCAGCTGGACTGAAGAAATTCATCACCGGCTACGCGTCGAAATCCACCGACAAGAAGTTTCATATGCCATACCAGCGTAAAGACCTCGCGCTGGATTTGATCAAGGTGCATGATGATCGGTTCTCAAGTCTTGGCGGGGACAAATATTTCGCCTGTGTCGATATGAGGGGGACCGACGGCAAAATTTACGACATCGATTTCTCTATGGTGGTGAGCCCCGGCAAGTTAACTGTCACGGAAACCTCCGTTCACAAGATTAACGGCAAACCGTTATACAACTGGAAGGAACAGAACGGCGTTTGGAAGAAAGTGCGCGTTTCGTAAATTGTAGGGCGTCTGTGTCAGACGCCAACCCAAATCAAATCGGCGTTTCATAGAAACGACCTACAAAAATCCTTCGGGGTTGCCCTACAATCATTCGTCCGGCACGTTGTGCGCAAAATGCCGAAGACATTCTTTATCACCACGGCGATTGATTACACCAATTCGCCGCCGCACATCGGTCACGCTTACGAGAAAGTGCTGGCGGATGTGATCGCGCGTTATCATCGGCTCAAGGGTGACAATGTCTTTTTCTTAACGGGCGTCGATCAGCATGGCCAGAAGGTCCAGCAGTCCGCTGCAAAGGCAGGTATTCCTCCGGCTGAATTCGTGAAGGAAATCACGCGTAAGTTTGTCGATCTTTGGAAAAAACTCGACGTGCAATATGACGAATGGGCGGAGACAACAAGCGACCGTCACAAAAAAGTTGTTCAGGGAATTCTGCAACGCCTGTTCGATGCGGGCCAAATCTACAAGGACAAACAAGCCGGTTACTACTCAGTTCGTCAGGAACAATTTCTCACCGATAAGGAACGCGGACTCGATGGCCAATTCGGTCCGGAATGGGGACAGGTCGAATTTCGCGAGGAAGAAAACTATTATTTTAACTTAAGCGACCACAAAAAATGGTTGCTCGATTATCTTAAGCAACGAGACGACGCCGTGATTCCCGATTTTCGTCAGATCGAATTGCGAAACGCTGTCGAGAAACTGAGTGGCGATCTTTGCATTTCGCGTCCGAAATCGCGGCTCGCTTGGGGAATCGAGCTTCCGTTCGACAAGGACTTCGTCAATTACGTCTGGTTCGATGCTCTGACGAACTACATAAGCTTCGCCGGTTACGATCCAAGTCTCCCAACTTTCAACTCTCAACCATCAACTTTCCGGGATAAATGGCCCGCGCTACAGATCATTGGCAAGGACATTCTTGTTCCACCGCACGGCATCTATTGGCTGATCATGCTGCACGCGATCGGATTTCCTGACGAAGCGATGCCGCAACTCCTCGTGCACGGCTGGTGGAATCTCGGCGGTGCCAAGATGAGTAAGAGCGCTGGCAATGTTATCGATCCGTTCGTGCTCGCCGATAAATACGGCGCCGAAGCGGTGAGGTATTATTTGATGAGCGCGATTGTTACGGGCAAGGATGCGGACTTCGCTGAAGAGCAGCTAATTAGCTGCTTTGAGACAGACCTCTCAAATGTGATCGGTAATTTACTCAATCGCTCGCTGCCGATGATTTGGAATTTTACAGATGGCAAACTAACTAAGGTTGATGCAACCAATCTGCCGGATGCTTCCGGTGTTTCAGAAATGCGTAATTTGGCGAATTCAGAGATACCGTCGGCATTGCGAATTTATGAACGCAATTTCACGGAGACTTCGCGAATCGACTTGGCGTCTGGACAGCCGATTGCGCTAGGCCTTTACTGCAACGGCCTCATTCAAATAACGGCTCCTTGGAAACTCGCAAAAAACAAAGATCAACGAATAATCCTGGATGCGGTTCTCTATCATCTCGCCGAAGCATTGCGCATCATCGCTATTTTGATCGCGCCTGTGTTACCAAAAGCGGCCAATGGAATTTTCGATCAACTGAATTGGAAGATGGATTTGACCGGAAAAGAAGAACGATTTTCACTCGCGGATGCGGAGTGGGGGAGACTGCCGGACGGACATGTTGTTGGCAAGCCGGTGCCTTTGTTCCCACGAATAGAATCCTGATTTCTGGGTAGCACGGGCTGCCAGCCTGCAGTTGCCGGTAGTCCTACCGGCAACAATCTGATCGTTGACAAGCACCTAACCGCCGATTTGCACGATAACTACGTTCGAGCAGTTCACTGTTCCCGCTTCGCACACCGTGTATGTGAAGGTGGCGCGACTCTTTATGCCGGTGTTATCGGTATAAGTTCCAATATTAGGCACCGTCCTGATGAGCACGCCATTGCGGTAGATGTCGATGTTATTCGATGTCGCCCCGTTCCAGAAGAGATTCACTATGGCAACGCCTTTGTTTTTATAGCCGGTGGCAGTCAGCGTGATCACCCCTGGTGTCGGTGTAACCGTTGGAGTGGCTGTAGCTGTTGGTGTGGCTGTTGCGGTCGCTGTAGGCGTCGCTGTGGCTGTAGCTGTTGCAGTAGCGGTTGCCGTTGCAGTTGGCGTCGCGGTAGGCGTTGATGTCGGTGTTGCGGTAGGAGTTACAGTGGGTGTTGGTGTTGGCGTCGGTGTAGATGTAAAAGCGTAGAGTTCCGCGCTTGTAAGAACGCTGCCATTATAGCCCCCTACAGCGAGAACCGTCCCATTGGGAAGCAAGGTGGCCGCGTGTTGCTGGCGTGCGATGTTGAGGCTGCTGGTCACACTCCAGATCCCGCTGGCCGGATCGTACAGCTCCGAACTAGTGGAGGGACTCAAGGTGGTATCTTGTCCTCCAGCAACAAGCACTGTGCCATCGAAAAGCAAGGTAGCGGTATGAGCATCGCGTGCGCTATTAAGAGTGCCCGTGGCACTCCAGCTCCCGGCGACCGGATCGTACAGTTCCGCGCTCGTGAGAACAGCGCTGCCATTAAAACCTCCTGCTACAAGCACCTTGCCACTAGGCAGCAAGGTCGCGGTGTGAAACTCGCGTGCGGTAGTGAGGCTACCCGTAGCACTCCAAGTCCCGGTGACCGGATCGTACAGTTCCGCACTCGTCAGAACACCGCCGGAGCCGAATCCTCCAGTAACAAGCACCTTGCCATTGGAGAGCAGAGTCGCGGTGTGTTCACGCCGCGCGGTGGCGAGGCTGCCAGTAGCAGTCCAGATCCCGCTGCCCGGATTGTACAGTTCCGTGCTCGCCAGACTGTTGCTGACAACAAATCCTCCAGTGACAAGCACCTTGCCATCGGAGAGCAGAGTTGCGGTGTGTTCACGCCGCGCAGTCGCGAGGAGGAAGGCTGTAGGCGTCCACATCCCGCTGACTGGATCGTACAGTTCCGAGGTCGCCAGAACGGTGGTGCCGGTATAACCTCCTACCACAAGCACCTTGCCATCGGAGAGCAGAGTCGCGCTGTGTTCACGCCGTTGGGTAACGAGGCTGGCCGTAGGCGTCCAAGTCCCGGTGGCCGGGTCGTACACTTCCGCGCTAATGAGACTGACGAAACCGTCAAAACCTCCTGCCACAAGCACCTTGCCGTTAGGCAACAGGGTCTGTGTGTGCTCAACGCGTGCAGCGGTAAGGCTGCCCGTAATAGTCCAGGTTACGCCCGCCGGTGTTGCTGTTGGTGTGGAAGTTGGTGTAGGTGTTGGCGTAGGCGTAAGAGCGTAGAGTTCCGCGCCTGCAAGAGCGCTGCCATTATAGCCCCCTGCAGCGAGAACCGTCCCATTGGGCAGCAAGGTCGCGGTGTGCTGCTGGCGTGCGGTGTTGAGGCTGCTCGTCACACTCCAGGTCCCGCTGGCTGGATCGTACAGTTCCGCACCCGCGGAGGGACTCAAGCTGCTATCTTGTCCTCCAGCAACAAGCACTGTGCCATCGGAGAGTAATGTCGCTGTGTGAGCATCGCGTGCGCTGTTGAGGGTGCCTGTGGCACTCCAGCTCCCCGTGACCGGATCGTACAGTTCCGCGCTTGTGAGAACGGTGCTGCCATTAAAACCTCCTGTCACAAAGCAGTCCACATCCCGCTGCCCGGATTGTACAGTTCCGTGCTCGCCAGACTGTTGCTGACAACAAATCCTCCAGTGACAAGCACCCTGCCATCGGCGAGCAGAGTCGCGGTGTGTTCACGCCGTGCGGTGGCGAGGAGGCCGACGCCAGCCGTCCACATCCCGCTGACTGGATCGTACAGTTCCGAGGTCGCCAGAACGGTGGCGCCGGTATAACCACCTACCACAAGCACCTTGCCATCGGAGAGCAGAGTCGCGCTGTGTTCACGCCTTGAGGTGGCGAGGCTGGCCGTAGGCGTCCAATTTCCGCTGGCTGAATCGTACAGTTCCGCGCTAATGAGACTGGCGACCCCGTCAAAACCTCCTGCCACAATCACCTTGCCGTTAGCCAGCAAGGTTTGTGTGTGATCGTAGCGTGCGATGTGGAGCCTGCCCGTGGGACTCCAGCTCCCGCTGGCCGGATTATCGCCGGTAGGCAATGTCGCGACCGTTCTTTGCTTCGTGGATGCTCGCTGGCCCAGCGCAAATGGGATCACGGCAACGGTCACAAGCAGCAGCAGGTAAAAAGCGCCTCGAAGAAGATGCGCTTTAATGTTTGGGTTAATTTGTTTTTTCATTTTTTGTTAAACTTCCGGGGTAACGGTTTGAGTTCACCCCCTACAAAGGAAAAAAATGGGGAGCGTTTCAGGAAAGTTGAAAAAATCCTATCTATTTGAGGACCGCCAATTAGAAACAAAGAGCCGCCACGCGCGAACGCGTGACGGCTCATTGCAGATTGCTGTTGTGTGCGGGACAACAGCAAAAGGCTTATCTAAGCCCGAAGGTGGCGCTGCCTACAACCTGAGTGTTGATGCTGATGTCCACGCGATAGGTGCCGGCTCCCAGCGCGCTTGCGCTCAGGTTGTATATGTACTGGCAGCTATCGATTCTGAAGTTAGAACCGTTGTCAGCGGGACCGGTGTAAACGGATTCGTCGATCTGTTCATTACCTCCTGTCCCCGTCCGGTAGACAGCAATCGTCGCTGCCGGGAGGTCACACGTCGGCACACCGTCGAGTGTCAGAGTGAATTTCACCGGAACAACGCCGCGTTTAACGTTGAAGACGCTCGACCCGTCTGGATTAATGGGTTGCTGCACTTGCGCAGCATACGCTGGGGTCGAAGTCGGAGTGGGTGTCGGTGGAATAGTTGCGGTCGGAGTTGCTGTGGCTGTCGGAGTCGCCGTGGGCGTTGAAGTAACCGTTGCAGTTGGCGTCGGGGTAGACGTAGCTGTTGCAGTGGCCGTAGCTGTCGCCGTTGCAGTAGCTGTTGGAGTCGCTGTAGGTGTGGGTGTTGGCGTTGGGGTCGGCGTCGGTGTCGGAGTGGGAGTAGGACTCGATGTCGACTGCACCTCGAATGCGCCGATGTCGATGCCACCGTTCACCACACGCGGGTAACCCGGGCCGCGCTGATCGTAGTCGGGCGGGGGAGTGAAGTTTGGATCGCCCATATCAATGGCCAAGCTGCCGGTTAAGAGCTCATGAGTAAAGGTCGGGCCACCGTTGTCCTGAAGCGGGCCGAGCTTCGGATCGGTGTTGATCTGGTCGCCGGTCGCGTTTAAATCGCCAGTGCCGCCATTGACATTGGTCACGCCCCCGTCGTTGCTGAGGTTATAGCCGAGCGAGATGACCGTGCTGGAGATGTTGTAGATGTTTGCGCCCGCGCCGGTCTTCAGGATGGTATCCGCGATCGTAACCGGCCCGCTAAAGCGGGTGGTGATTCCGCCGTAGAAGGCCGAGTTGCCGCTCAGGGTGCTGTTGTTGATCGTAAGCGTCGCGCTGCAACACGTGGTACCGCTGTTGTAGATTCCGCCGCCGACGTCGATGGCGGAGTTGCCACTGAGGGTGCTATTATTGATCGTAAGCGTCGCGCTGCCCGTCAAGGTAACCGTCGTTGTAGATTCCGCCGCCGTACTGGTTGGCCGAGTTGCCGCTGAGGGTGCTGTTGTTGATCGTAAGCGTTGCGCTGCCGAGGTTGACACTGTCGTTGAAGATACCGCCGCCGCCGTAAGTTGCCGAGTTGCCGCTGAGGGTGCTATCGTTGATCGTAAGCGTTGCGTTCCCGCTGAGCGCACCCCAGTTCAAGATGCCGCCGCCTTTGTTGCTGGTCGAGTTGCCGCTGAGGGCGCAGTTGTTTACCGTCAGCGCCGCATGATCGTTGAAGATGCCACCGCCAGAGTTATTGGGATAAGTCCCACCGCTGGCGCTACCGTTAGTGATGGTGAGGCCGGAAATGGTGACGGTTTTACCGGAAGAAATGTGAAACACGCGGCTCGCGGCGTTGCCGTTCACTGCTAATAGGTCAGCGTCGGGACCCGAAATGGTGATGCTATCGTTCACCAGAAGTTCGCCGCTCGTTAGTGTAATCGTGCCGCTCACAGCGGCATCAAAGTTGATCGTGTCGCCGTCATTTGCGTCGGCCAATGCCTGTCGCAATGAGCCCATGCCGCTGTCGGCCGTGCTGGTGACAGTGATCGTGGCCGCGTAGGCACTTGACACACTGATGACGGCTGCGCAGAGCAGCGTGAAAAGGAAAAGAATTCGTGGTTTCAAAGGTAAGGTTCGATTTTTCATAAGTTCTTTTTTGCGTTCGCTCCCTTACAAAGGAAAAAAAACGGGAGCGTTTCAGAAAAGGTGAAATTTGTTTGAGAAGTCGAAGATGTAGCCGGCCTGCTCTCAGGCCGTTTTGGACAGGTCCGGCGTGAGGGCACGCCGCTCCAGAGCCCGGTCAATTCCCTTTCGGCGCGAAAACCTTTGACACCAGCGCTTCGAAACGCGAATCGCCGCGCAACGGATCGAGCATCGGGTCCACCTTGATCAAGGCGATTTCATAATCGGCGTGGTCGCGATAATCGCGCTCGAGGAAGTCGATCGCCTTGTCATTTTCGCCGAGTGCTATGTGCACAAGAGCAAACGTGTAGTTCCACACGTAACGCTGAGTCGCTATTTGTTGCAATTGCTCCAGAGTCTTCAGTGCTTCGTCGCGTTGTCCGAGTTTCGCGTAGCCCTGCGCGAGTAGCCCAAGCACCAATGGATCGTCATTTAGTGCGGCGGCTTTCTTATACTCTGCCATGGCCTGATCGAGTTGTCCGTTCAATTGAAGCGCCTTCCCGAGATGCAAGTGCGCGTAGTAAAAATATGGATCCATTTCGACCGTTTTTCGCAACTGCACGATCGCTTCATCGTAACGGCGCGCGGTCATCAAGCCGACGCCGAGGTCGGCGTTAATGATCAAGGAGAGCGGATCGAGCTGTAGTGCGCGATTGAGCTCGGCAATGGCCTTATCAGAGTCGCCAACGCACCTCAGGGGCCCCAGTCCATACCAGTGATGGGCGGTAGCGTAATTCGGACTTAATGCGATCGCGCGCTCAAACTCTTTCGTCGAGCCCTGAAAATCGAGATTGTAAAATAAAAGCAGACCGAGCGACGTGTGCGCTTCAGCGAGTGAGTCGTCGAGTTCGAGTGCTTTTTTTGCTGCGACCTCCGCGCGAGGAAGGGATTCGGATACCGGAGCCGCAGCGTATGCTGTCAAAATGGCATAAGCGTCAGCCAAACCGGCATAGGCCAGCGCATAGCCCGGGTCTTTCTCGATAGCCTGGTTAAAATACTGAATGGCCGTTTTCAAATCCGAGCTCGTGCGTTTGTTCCAGAAGAAACGACCCTTCAAGTAAAGCTCGTGTGCCGCCGGATTCTCCGTGGGCTTGGCGGCAATCGCCTGCTCTTCTGAACCTGTGAGTTTCGCTTGTAAAGTGTCGGCGACGGTTTTCGCAATCTCAGTCTCGACCGCAAAGATGTCCGTCAATTTACGATCAAAGGTATCGGCCCAAAGATGGGAATCATTGGCTGCTTTGACGAGCTGCACGTTCACCCGCACGGCGTCGGCGCTCTTTTGCACACTCCCTTCGAGAAAGTATGCCACACCTAATTGTTTTCCGATGGTAGGCAAATTTTCCGGTTTGCTTTGGTAATGCTGGACCGAAGTGCGCGCGATCACTTTCAGGTCGGAGATCTTTGACAGCCGGGTAAGGATTTCGTCCTGAATGCCATTGGCAAAATAGGCGTTATCTGGATCGCCGCTCATATTTTGAAATGGTAATACGGCAATACTTTTTTCCGGTACGACTTCGATCGGACCGCTGGAGACGAACTTGCGTTGAAGAATGTAAGAAGCTGCCAGGATGCTGGTGATAATCACAGCGGCCGCCAACGCGCTGTAGGCAAATCGGCGGCGGTGCTTTTGTTTCGCGGCATCGATCGCGGCAATGCAGTTGTTAAGTTGCTCCTTCAACGCCGCGGGCGATTGGGGACGCTTTGCTGGAGCGACCTCAAGCATGCGTTGGATAAGATCGACAACCGTGCGCGGGATGCCTTTGAGTTGTTCGAGAGGCAACGCGCCACTGAGTTGCTTCTGCTGAATTTCGTCACGCGTGCCGTCAAACGGCAGTTTGCCGGTTAACATAAACCAGAGCGTTACTCCCAATGAATAAATGTCGGATCGTGCGTCGGTCGTTTGCCCGGCGAATTGTTCAGGGCTGGCGAATTGTGGCGTGCCAATGAACCCGGTCCGAACTGACCTGCTGCTTGCGCTTGCGGATTGATCAGTGCCGTCTCTGACCAGACCGAAGTCGATTAACTTCGCCACGATCGCGCCATCGGCTTCGCTGCAAAGCATCACGTTTGAGGGTTTCACGTCACGATGAACAAATTGCCGAGTGCCGGTGGCAATCAGAGCGCGCGTGATTTGTAAGGCGATGTCCAGCGCGATGGCGCAATCGATCGGTCCGTTTCGGTGCACCCGCTCCTCGATGGTCTCTCCCTCGACAAGTTCCATCGCATAGAAGTATTCACCCCGCTCGCTGCCGAGATGAAACACCGATGCGATATTGCGATGGCGCAGTTGCGCAACAGCGCGCGCTTCAGATAGAAAACGCGCCCGACTGGATTCGTCAGCCAGATAACGCGGATGAATCACCTTAAGTGCGACTTCGCAACGCAGGTTCGTGTCGAACGCTCTGTAGGTGACGCCCATGGCGCCGCGACCGAGCTCGACTGGCGCGCCGTCTTCACCCGCGACCAGTTCATATTGGTCTAAGCGACGCAGTCCGGCGGCGTGATCACCATCTTTGTCGCCTAGCGCGGTGTGCAACAGACAACTGACACAAACTGTTTCTGTGTCTCCAGAGGAGCTGAGTCGCGAACCGCATTGCGCACAGACTGACTGCACAGGCTGCGATTCGACAGTTTGGCCGTCGTTCATGCAGCGTCCGCTAAAACACTGCAAAGATAACGAAGCTCTTCGTCGATCTCGTGCGGCGCCGATACCGTGCGAGCGATCTCGCGGCGCACAATTTCGCGATAACGCTGCCGAAGCCGATGCACATGCGTCTTTACTGTCGCTCGCGGTAGGCCGGTGCGCGCGGATGCATCATCGTAAGATGGAAGAACGTTGCCACCGGTAAGAAAGTCCTTCAGTTGTTCGAAAAGCTTGAGCTTGCCTTCGACCTGCAATTCTTGATGCAAAGAATTCAGTGCGCCGGCAGTGAGTGATTTCGCCCAGCGCAATTCGAATAAACGTTCCGCAGTTGAATCAGATCCGCTGGCAGCGTCGTAAAATGCTTCCGCCATTTCCCGATCGAGCGATACGAACTGATAATCGCCGCCCCGTTTGATCGCCTGGTTGCGGTCCCAATTGTCGGCCACGAAATTTTTTACCGAAGCAAGCAAAAAAGATCGGAATTTGCCGTGAAATGGATCCGTTCGCGCGTAGGCTTTGGTTCGCAAAAAGAATGCGAAAAATGATTGGGTCAGATCCTGCGCATCAGCAGGAGCGTAACCGCGCCGCCGGATAAAGCTGTAGATTGGCGGCCAATACATCTCGCATAATTGCGCGAGCGCGTTTGCCGCCTCGGGTACGTTTGTGAGAGCGGACTGCGCGACGACGCTCCAGTGAGTCGTGGCAAAGCTCGCGCCGCCACCCTGCAGCGTGCCGGGAGTTCCTTTCACAGACCAAGCGTAGCAAATGGAGGGCCTGCCATTCACGACTTTTCTACGGAAACTAGAGAGTGAAGTTCCCTAAAACTCGCGCAAAGGCGGTTGTTCTCGCAGATTGAGGTCGGCGACGGCGTTTGACTCGCTCGCTCCCGCTCGCTCGGCCGTCCGGCCTTCCCGTCCATGTCGCTCGGCGCCCGTCGGCTTCATTCTGTGAGACGCTGATCTATTGCGCGCATTCTTCGAACGCGGCGGGTTCACCGCGCAGATGCGCGAGCACTTCACCGGCAAAATGGAGCGAGCCGGTGATTAGAATTGGGTTCGGTTTCGCGCGCGCGAGAGCTAGTGCCTCGCCGACTGATGGAACGATGGAGTAGGGGAGCGGTGGAGTAATGTTGGGAAAGACTTTTGCTAACTCTTCTGGATCAGCGGCGCGTTCGCTGCGAATTTTTGGTAGCAGAACGGACTCGCTAATCGGCGCTAGCGCCTCACAGATTGCGCGTAGGTTTTTGTCGGAAAGGATCGCAAGGACGAGCGTGGCACGCTGATCGCCAAAAGTCTGGCGCCAAGTCTCGGCAAGCGTAAGCGCGGCGGCGGGGTTATGTGCGCCGTCGATGATTATGCGCTCACCCCACTTCTGAAAACGAGCGGGCCATTCGATACAACTAAGCCCGCGCGCGATTGATGAGCTGTCGACATAGATCTTCGCTGCGCGAAGCGCAACGATCGCAAGAGCCGCATTTTGTTTTTGATGCGCTCCAGCGAGTGCGATTGGTGTTTCGTCATACGGCTTGATAGCGAATTCTAGTGGTACGTGACATTCTGCTGCGCGCGCCTGAATTACTTTTTCGGCGTCAACTCGCTGCGACGCGGAAACGACCAGAACACCTGGCTTGATAATGCCAGCTTTTTCAGCCGCGATTTCGGGAATTGTTTTGCCCAGCCATTTTTCGTGATCGAAATCGATGGGCGTGATCACAGAAACATCTGATTGAATGGCGCTCGTAGCATCGAGCCGGCCACCTAGACCAGTTTCCAGGATAACGATCTCGACCTTCGTGTCCGAGAAGTGCTTGAGAGCAAGCGCAGTCACAACCTCGAAAAATGTCGGATGCGGATCCCAGTTTGCGACAAGGTTGCGGATAGTCGCTAGGCCATCAGCGACCGCCTCTTCCGAAATCATGTCGCCGTTCACGCGAATGCGTTCGCGAAACGTGACGAGGTGAGGGGACGTGAAAAGGCCGGTGCGATATCCTTGTGCACGGCAAATCGAATCGATCATGACACAAACAGAGCCTTTGCCGTTCGTTCCGGCGGCATGAATGACCTTGCCAAAAATTTTCGGCGAGGCGCGTGCACTACCTAGATCGAGTTCATCAAGTAAACGCTCGATGTTTTCCAAGCCCAGCTTGATCCCGAAGCGCTGAAGATCGTAGAGCCAGGCTAGCGTCTCACGGTAATTGATCGGCGAGTCTCCTGACGCGTCGACCCTCACGGGCGTGCCCGTCGATCTCGATCGGCTCCCGCCGGCTCGACTCACGGCGCGACAGAGAAATAATTGAGCAATCGGCTGATCTGCTCGCGCATTTTCTTGCGGTGCACGATCATGTCGATCAAACCATGCTCCTCGAGAAACTCGGCAGTTTGAAATCGTTCGGGTAAGTCCTGGTGCGTGGTTTCCCTGATGAC
>WNFZ01002566.1_pt1 | contig 25523 bp, 29 predicted proteins | sample 5400081 | NCBI WGS metagenome assembly WNFZ01 (sample SAMN13153365, study PRJNA577476) | soil metagenome | isolation source: 80 cm soil or saprolite under grassland replicate 1 | place: USA:California | collected 2016-06-15 | reverse complement strand
GACGGTCGCGCTCGCCGGCACCCGGCGCGATGCCGGGGTGAGCGTCGCCGAGGTCAACCTGAAGCTGATCTGGGACGTGGTGTCCCAGATCAAGGTCGGTCAGCACGGTCAAGCCTATGTGGTCGATGCCCAGGGCCGGCTGATCGCGCACCCCGACATCAGCTTGGTATTGCGCAATACCGATCTGTCCCGCCTCGCCCAAGTTCAGGCGGCGCGGACGGGGGGCGCGCCGGTTGCGCCGGATCAGGTGCAAGTGGCGCAGGACCTGCAAGGACGGCGGGTGCTGACGGCGCACGCCCCGGTCGATCCGCTGGGCTGGCGGGTATTCGTGGAGCTTCCGGCGGACGAGGCCTATGCGCCGCTATACGCCTCGGTCGAGCGCTCCGGCGCTTTGCTGGGCGGCGCGCTGGTGTTTGCATTCCTGGCCGGCACATTTCTGGCCCGGCGCATGGTCGGACCGATCCAGACCTTGCGCGCCGGTGCGGCGCGGATCGGCGGCGGCGATCTTTCCCAGCGCATCTCGATCAAGACCGGGGACGAGCTCGAGGCGCTGGCCGACCAGTTCAACGATATGGCCGGACGGCTGCAGGAATCCTATGCGGATTTGGAGAGAAAGGTAGAGGTTCGCACGCAAGAACTGACGGAATCGCTGGAGCAGCAGACCGCAACCTCCGAGGTTCTGCGGGTGATCTCAAGTTCGCCGACCGAGCTACAGCCCGTGCTCGACGCCCTAGTCAAGACTGCCTCAATGCTTTGCGGTGCCGATAACGCTTCGATTCTCCGCCTCGAGGGCGATGGTTTGGTCGTGGTCGCCCACTATGGCACGCTCCCTGCGCCAGTTGGGTACGTGATGCCGGCCGTGCGCGGCACGGCTAGCGGGCGCTGCGTGCTGGAGCGACAGGCGGTCCATTTGGCGGATCTCCAAGCCGAGACGGAGGCGTATCCGGAGGGTAGCGCCGCCGCTCGAGCGCTGGGCCACCGCACGGTCCTTGCGGTTCCGCTGCTGCGGGAAGGCGCGCCACTCGGAGCCATCAATCTGCGGCGCGACAAAGTGGAGCCCTTCACTGCCAAGCAGATCGAGCTGGTGACCACCTTTGCCGACCAGGCCGTGATCGCAATCGAGAACGTGCGCTTGTTCGAGGAAGTGCAGACGCGGACAAGGGAGCTGACCGAGACCCTAGAGTATCAGACGGCGACCTCAGACGTACTCAACGTCATCTCCCGCTCTCCGACCGACGTCCAGCCCACCTTCGAGGCGATTGCCGCGAGCGCGCGGAGATTGTGCGACGCCGCCAATGCCATGGTGTTCCGTTTCGACGGCGAACTCATCCATCTCGCGGCCTACGACAGCCTCGACGCTGAACAGCTAGCCGCGGTCCGCAGCGTGTTTCCGATCCGCCCCGGGCGCGAGAGCATCACCGCCCGCGCGATACTGACCCGCGCGCTCGTTCACGTTCGCGATCGGAGGGATGATCCGGAACTCCAGTTCGACGTCCTCAACGCGAATTTCCCCACTACCCTATCAGTCCCGTTACTGCGCGAGGGAGTCGCTCTTGGGGCGATCACCGTCACCAGAACCGAGGTCGCCCTCTTCTCGGACAGGCAGGTGGAGCTGCTGCAGACCTTCGCCGACCAGGCCGTGATCGCTATCGAGAACGTGCGCCTGTTCGACGAGGTGCAGGCGCGCACCCGCGAACTCGCGCGCTCGGTCGAGGAGCTGCAAGCGCTCGGCGAGGTCAGCCAGGCCGTCAACTCGACGCTCGACATCCAAACCGTGCTCTCGACGATCGTGACCAAGGCGGTGCAGCTGTCCTCGACGGAGGCCGGGGCGATCTACACGTTCGACGAGTCGCGGCAGGAATTTCGGCTGCGTGCGACCTACGGTATGACCGAAGAAATGATTCAGGCGATCGCCGGCCAGCACATCACGGTCAACGACGCCCGGATGGGCACGGCGACCACGCAGCGCCGGCCGGTGCAGATCCCGGACGTACGCAACGAGCCGCAAACGCCGATGAACGACATCATTGTCCGTGAGGGCTATCGGGCCTTGCTGGTCATGCCGCTGCTTCGTCCCGACCGGATTGTGGGCGCGCTGGTGGTGCGGCGGAAAGAGCCCGGCGAATTCCCCAAGGGCGTCGTGGAGCTGCTCGACACTTTCGCCGTGCAGTCGGTGGTGGCGATCCAGAACGCCCGGCTGTTCCGCGAGATCGAAGAAAAAGGGCGCGAGCTCGAGATCGCGAGCAAGCACAAATCCCAGTTCCTGGCCAACATGAGCCACGAGCTCCGCACGCCCTTGAATGCGATCCTCGGCTATACCGAGCTCATTCTCGATAGCATCTATGGCGACGTCCCGGAGAAGGCGCACGCGGTGCTCGAGCGCGTTCAGGTCAATGGCCGGCACCTGTTGGGGTTGATCAACGACGTGCTCGACCTCTCCAAGATCGAGGCAGGGCAGCTCACGCTGTCGCTCAACGATTATTCGCTCGGCGACGTCGTGAATGGCGTCGTCGCTGCGGTCGAGCCGCTGGCAGCCGGAAAACGCCTGGCGTTCCGCGCCGAAGTCGCGCCGGACCTTCCGCCCGGCCGCGGCGATGAACGACGGCTCTCCCAAGTCCTGCTCAACCTCGTCGGCAATGCCATCAAATTCACCGACCAGGGCGAGGTGAAGATCAAGGCCTCCGCTGCCAACGGCACCTTTACGGTCGCGGTCCGGGACACCGGGCCGGGCATTGCGGATGCCGACCAGGCCAAGATCTTCGAGGAGTTCCAGCAGGCCGACAATTCCAGCACGCGGCAGAAGGGCGGCACCGGACTGGGGCTCGCCATCGCCAAGCGCATCATCGAGATGCACGGCGGCCGGCTCTGGGTCGAATCGAGCCTGGGCCAGGGCTCGACTTTTTCCTTCACGCTTCCGGTCAAGGTAGAACAGCAGGCAGGGAATCCATGAGCAAGCGCATCCTGGTAGTCGAGGATCAGGAAGACAATCGGCAGATCCTGCGGGATCTGCTGGGCAGCACCGGATACGAAATGGTCGAGGCCGAGAACGGCGAGGAGGCGCTCACCGTCGCGGCCGCCGAGCAGCCCGATCTGATCCTGATGGATATTCAATTGCCGGTGCTCGACGGCTATGAGACGACCCGGCGGATCAAGGCCAATCCCGCGCTTGCGGCGATCCCGATCATCGCCATCACCTCCTACGCCTTGAGCGGAGACGAGGAGAAGGCGCGGGCGGCAGGTTGCGACGATTACGTCACCAAGCCCTATAGCCCGCGCAAGCTGCTGGCGAAGATCCGAGAGTACTTGCCGTGACGGTGGGCGCTGGAGGGCAACCGCTTATGCATGGCGGCTGGCTCGGAGCACCTCCCCCTGAAAGGGGGAGGTCGACCGCACGGCGGTCGGGAGGGGGTCGCGATCCCCACCCCACCCCTCCCCTTTTCAAGGGGAGGGAGGAGATTGTGGCCCACTTGCAATCAAATGCGATCGCCACGTCCCGGGTCGCACCATGAACAAGCCGCCGCGCATCCTCATCGTCGATGACAACGAGACCAATCGCGACATCCTGATGACGCGCCTCGGGGCGCAGGGCTATGAGCTGGCGCAGGCTGCAGACGGCGAGGAGGCGCTGGCGGCAGCGAAGAATCTGCTGCCCGATCTCATCCTGCTCGATGTCATGATGCCGAAGCTCGACGGCATCGAGGTCTGTAAGCGGCTGAAGAGCGATCCGGCCATGCCGTTCACGCCGATCATCCTCGTCACGGCCAAGTCGGATACCAAGGACATCGTCGCCGGATTGAACGCCGGGGCCGACGAATATCTGACGAAGCCGATCGACCAGGCGGCACTCGTCGCCAGAGTGAATTCGGTTCTCCGCCTCAAGGAGCTGCATGATCAGGTGCAGGCGCAGGCGGCCCAGCTCGCGGAATGGAACCGGTCGCTGGAGCAGCGGGTCGCCGAGCAACTGGCCGAGATCGAGCGCGTCGGACGCCTGCGAAGATATCTGGCGCCGCAGATCGCCGAGCTGGTGCTCGCCTCGGGCGACGGCCATGTGCTGGAGAGGCGGCGCCGGGAAATCACGGTCGTGTTCTGCGATCTGCGCGGATTTACCGCGTTCTCGGAGACCGCCGAGCCGGAAGAAGTCACCGCGGTGCTCAACGAATACCACGCGTGTATCTGCCCGCTGATCTACCGGTTCGAGGGGACGCTCGAGCGCTTCACCGGCGACGGCCTCATGGTCGTGTTCAATGCGCCGCTCCCCTGCCCCGATCCCCCGGTGCGCGCGGTGCGGCTGGCGGTGGCCATGCGCAAGGGCGTCGAGGGGCTCGGCGCCAAATGGCGTAAATACGGCCACGAGCTCGGCTTTGGGCTCGGCATCGCTCAAGGCTATGCTACGATTGGGCCGATTGGGTTCGAGGGGCGGTTCGATTACACGGCAATCGGCACGGTGGTGAATCTCGCCGCCCGCTTGTGCGCAGAGGCGCGCAACGGCCAGATCCTCGTGGACCGAAAGGTGCACGCCGCGATCGAGGCATTGGCCGACCTCGAGGCGGCGGGCGAGCTCACCCTCAAAGGTCTGCACCGACCCGTTCCGGCCTTCAACGTGCGCAAATTGCGCGAGCAAGCCAATTGATTCTGTAGCCCGGATGGAGCACCGCGAAGCGATGCGGAATCCGAGACGGCTGACCCCGGATGACGCCGCGCTTCATCCGGGCTACAAGCTATGTTCGGGGCCCGCACAGGATCGAATGCCGAGCGCCACCATTTGAAACTTGGCTCCCGACTTGCTATCTGGGGTCATGCGGGGGGTCGCGGCAATCGCAATATTATTCTCGACGGCTTGCGTCGGCTTTGCCGATTCCGCCGCGGCACGCTCGAAATCGCGGCACGCTCACGGGCGCCCCGCGCATTCCGAGCGAGCACCCGTTGCCGAAACGTCGGGCGCGACCAAGGAGGGCGCGGTCGGCCACCTCGACCAGGTCCTCAACACCCGGATCAAGAACATCTGTCGCGGCTGCTAGGGCGTGCACTCCCGGCCTCGCTCCCGCCTAGCTTGGCGGAGCCGGCTCGGCGTGGGAATGTAGCGCGGATGCAGCGACCGCAAAGCACGCAATCGGAGATGGCGGCCCGCCATGGTATTGACGGATTGCCCAACCGAGATGGTCAAACATGGTCTATAGAGCGCAACTGTAAGCGGAGCGTCTGGATGAGACTCGTGGCGGCGGTAGTGATTGCCGGGTTATTGATTGGCCCCGCGTACGGGCAATCAGGGCCTTCCTCGAACCCCGCGATCGGCGTTCCGGTGGGCACTCCGTCCAAGAACCGAGAGGAGAAGGAGAAGCTCAACCGGAAGGACGTCGACGCGGCGTATCAAGCCACAATGAAACGACTCACCCCTGGAAAGCCCGCATCCGATCCCTGGCAAAACGTGAGGACTCCCAGCGACAAGAAATAACGTGTCGCCGGAACGGTTGCGATTGCGCGCCCGCCTATAAAACTACGCAATGGAACCTGGTCCTTATTTCCTGGGCCAGACTCAACATTCAATCGCACACCTGAACTCGCGGCTCGACCCAGCGATACCCACCCAACCGGTTCGCCCCGAGTCCAGTAGCAATTCGGAGGTCTTCGCCAACGCCGCATGCAACGACCGCCACCGGTCGCGTAATCCGGGGATGGCGGCCGCGGGTTATCGCTGCGCGATGCTCGATCCGGGCTACCCGAACCTTTCCGGAGTTTAATCCGGCCGACAGGACGCGGTAAGGCGGGCTCCTCCATCTTTGCGACGATGGCTCACGGTGGGATCCCGCCGCGAGCTGCTGTCTCGACGGCGCCTCGCGCCGCTGTTCACATGGAGAAGAGCTCATGAACGAATTTAAACCTCCTGTTCGCCCGCGGGGGATCCGAACCGCGCGCCGGTTGGCGCTACTGGCCTCGACAGCAGGTCTCGGCATCGCCGTGCTGCTCGGTGGGCCCGGCCACATTCCGGCCCTGCCGGTGCTTTCGACCGCAGCGCTGGCCCAAGAGGCGCAAAAGCCGGCCGGCTTTGCCGACGTCGTCGAAAAAGTGAGACCCGCGGTGATCTCGGTCCGCGTCAAGCTGGACCAAGGGCCGCAGACGAGCAGCGGCGAAGACCTTCCCTTCCCGCCGGGTTCGCCGTTCGACCGGTTCTTCCGGCGTTTCGGGGCTCCCGACATGCCCAACCCGCCGAACATGCCGAACCTGCCGAACGGCAAGCACTCCGTGACGGGTCAGGGCTCCGGATTTTTCATTTCTGCCGACGGCTACGCGGTGACGAACAACCACGTCGTCGACAAAGCCAAGACCGTCGAAATAACGACGGACGACGGCAAGACCTATGCCGCCAAGGTGATCGGCACCGACGCCAAGACCGATCTGGCGCTGATCAAGGTCGAGGGCGCCGGCGAGTTTCATCACGTGAAATTCGCGGACACCACGCCTCGAGTTGGCGACTGGGTGCTCGCGGTCGGCAACCCGTTCGGGTTGGGCGGAACCGTGACCGCCGGCATCGTGTCGGCGCGCGGCCGCGACATCGGGGCGGGCCCCTACGATGATTTCATCCAGATCGATGCCCCGGTCAACAAGGGCAATTCCGGCGGTCCGACCTTCGACGTGAACGGCAATGTGATCGGCGTCAATACCGCGATCTTCTCGCCTTCGGGCGGCTCGGTGGGGATCGGGTTCGCGATCCCGTCCGACACGGTCAAGACCGTGATCGCGCAGCTCGAGAAGAACGGCAAGGTGACCCGCGGCTGGATCGGCGTGCAAATCCAGCAGGTCACGCCGGATATCGCCGAAAGCCTCGGGCTGAAAACTCCCGAAGGCGCGCTCGTCGCCGAGCCTCAGGCCAATAGTCCCGCCGCCAAGGCCGGGATCCAATCCGGTGACGTGATCAAGGCGGTCGACGGCCAGCCGGTGAAGAATGCGCGCGAGCTCGCCAAGAAGATCAGCTCGATGGCGCCCGGCACCTCGGTCAAGCTCGGCCTCTGGCGCAAGGATGAGGAGAAACAGCTCACGCTCATCCTCGGCGAGCTGCCGAACACGCGGCAAGCGCGTGTCCAGACCGACGAGGACGAGACGACGCCGCCCGGCAACGCCGGCAATGTCGAACGGCTCGGCCTGTCGCTTGCGCCCGCGGCGACCGTTGCCGGCGTCGGCGGCTCCGGCGTCGTCGTCACCCAGATCGACCCCGATGGACCCGCCGCCGAGCGTGGCATTCGCACCGGGGACGTGATCCTCGACGTCGGCGGCAAGATCGTCTCGACGCCCTCCGACGTGCGCAAGGCCGTGCAAGAGGCTCACGGTCAGGGCAAGCACACGATCCTGATGCGGGTGAAATCCGGCGACCAGACCAAGTTCGTGGCGCTGCCGGTCGGCAAGGCCTGAGGAACGCGAGCTTCCGGGTTCCGCACCGAACTGCGAAGGACGGGCCAAAAGCCCGTCCTTCTTCGATTCCGAGCGGTTGACCGCGTCATGTTACACTGCGCGGGCCGATTTCGGCGCGGCACGGAGGCGATCCATGGTCCCCGAACGGTTCGATTTTCCCAATGCGTCCGGCGAGCTGCTCGCCGCGCGGCTGGAGTGTCCGTCACAAGAGCCCGTCGCCTATGCGTTGTTTGCGCATTGCTTCACGTGCGGCAAGGACAGCCTGGCGGCCCGGCGCATCTCCGAGGCGCTCACGGCGCGCGGGATCGCCGTGCTGCGATTCGATTTCACCGGGCTCGGCTCCAGCCAAGGCGATTTCGCCAATACCCATTTCTCTTCCAACGTCGGCGATCTCGTCGCGGCGGCGGACCATTTGCGAAAAACCCGGCGCGCGCCCGGCCTGCTGATCGGGCACAGCCTCGGCGGTGCCGCCACGCTCGCCGCCGCCGCAGCGGTGCCGGAGACACGCGCCGTCGTCACGATCGCGGCGCCGTCCGACCCCGGCTATGTGACCGGGTTGTTTCGAAATCGGATCGAGGCCATCCGCGAGGGCGGCGATGCCGAAGTCGAGATCGGCGGGCGGGCGTTTCGGATCCGGCGCGAGTTTCTCGATGACGTCGCCGAGCAGCGGCTGCTCGATCGGGTCAAAGATTTGCGCAAGGCGCTGCTCATCTTCCACTCCCCGGTCGACGCGACCGTCGGGATCGACAACGCGGGCAAGATCTTCGCCGCGGCCAAACATCCCAAGAGCTTCGTCTCGCTCGCCGATGCCGACCATCTGCTCAGCCGCCGCGCCGATGCCGTCTATGTCGCCAACGTGCTCGCGGCGTGGGCCGAGCGCTATCTCGATGCGACCCCGGCCGCGGCGGTCACTGAGACACGCGAAGGCAAGTTCCAACAGGCCATCACCGTCGGCCCGCATCGGATCGTCGCCGACGAGCCGGTGGCGGTCGGCGGGCTCGACAGCGGCCCCAACCCGTATGATCTCCTGCTCGCCGGGCTCGGCGCATGCACCGCCATGACGCTTCGCCTCTATGCCGACCGCAAGAACCTTCCGCTCGAGGGGGTCTCGGTCAGCCTCCAGCACGGCAAGGTGCACGCCGCCGATTGCGCAAGCTGCGAGACCAAGGAGGGCATGATCGACCGCATCGAACGAGCGATCACGCTCGTGGGCCCGCTCGACGACGAGCAGCGCGCCAAGCTCGGCGAGATCGCGGACAAATGTCCGGTGCATCGCACGCTGGAATCCGAAATCGAGATCCGCACGGCGCTCGAACCTGCCGGCCAAATCATGGTGCAAGCTTAGTCGTTGGCGGCCGTCACGAAGGATGGTCCTGCGCGCCCCAGAGCTCCTGGAGCCGGCGATCTCGCCCGCAAGCCGTTCGATAGAATTTGTAGCGCAGCGGATTCTTCAAGTAATAGTGCTGATGGTAGTCCTCGGCGGGCCAAAATCTCGAGGCCGGCACGATCTCGGTCACGATCGGCGCCTTGAAGCGGCCCGACTTGGCCAGTTCGGCTTTCGAGGCTTCCGCGAGGCGCTTCTGCTCCTCGTCGTGATAGAAGATCGCGCTGCGATACTGGGTGCCGCGATCGCAGAATTGCGCATCGGCCGTCACGGGATCGATATTGTGCCAAAACACGTCGAGCAGCTTCGGATAGGCGATCTTGGCTGAGTCGTATTGCAGCTCGACGGATTCCGCGTGCCCGGTCGAGCCGACCGACACCTGCTCGTAGGTGGGATTCGCCTTGGTGCCGCCGGCGTATCCGACCGTGACCGAGACGATGCCGTCGAGCTTGTCGAACGGAGATTCCATGCACCAGAAGCAGCCGCCGGCGAAAGTCGCGGTCGCGAGCTGCGGCGGCGGGCCGCCGCCGGCAGTTTGGGCCCAGGCAGGCGCGAATGTCGCGGCTAGCGCCGCAAACAACGCTGCAAAGCCCAGTCGCTTTCGATGCATTTCAATCACTCGGGGCATTGTCGGCGAGAAGCAGAAAATCCTGCTCGGCGCTATGGGTCTCGGGAAGCCGGTCTTGGTCATTGGGGGGCATGGCGCAACCTCTGCCTGACCCGGTCTTCTCTAGTCAAAAAACCCTGTACTTTCAATGGACCTGCCGCAGCGCGGAACCTTGTCGCAGGTGCGCGGAATTGGACACGTTCCAAAACGATACGCGAAAGGAGCCCCCGCCGTGCCTGCCGGCTAGATTTCGATCAGCGCATAGGGGCGGCCGCTCGGCTTTGCGATGCTGAAAGCCACATTGTAGACCGGCGCGCCGCCTGGCGTGCGGCCCTCGTAGCGGCCGCGGTGAGCATGGCCGTGCACGACGGCGCTCACCTTGAATCGGTCGATCGTCTCGGCAAGCCGCGAGCAGCCGAGGAACGGGTAGATCTCCACCGGCTCGTCCTCGATCGTGTCCTGGATCGGAGCGTAATGCAGAATGACCAGCGCGCGCTGGTTCTTGACCGTGCGCATGGCGTTCTCGAGCCGCATCGCTTCGTTCATCGCTTCTGCGACGAAGTTCTTGACCGCGGCTTCGCCGAAGGAACTCAACATGCGCCGGCCGAATCCGCCGGGGAATCCCTTCACCCCGACGAAGCCTACGTCATCGACCTCGCAGGATTGGCCATCGAGCAGCCGAAGCCCGCCGGCGCGCAGGATATCCCTGACCTCCTCGACCCGGCCGGATTCGTAGTCATGGTTGCCCAGCACGCCGATCACCGGAACCGAGCAGGCGTGAAGGTCCTCGGCGAGGACCTCCGCTTCGCGCGGATTGCCGACGTCGGTCAGATCGCCGCACAGCACCACCACGTCGGCGGCTTTCGACATTTCCGCGAACAGATCGGGCAGCACGCTGGTGCGCTCCTGGCGCACGTGCAGATCGCCGATCGCGGCGACGGTGAGCTGCTTTCGGCCGCGCTCAGCCATTGCGCTCTTGCTCATCGCCGTCGGCGTCGGCAAATCCCCATTGCCGGATCGCGATCTCGTAATCGGCGCGAGAAAACATCCTGCCGCGACAGGTCCTGATGCGCGGCGCGGGCAACGTAAGCTGGCGTTTGAGACGCTCGATCAACTCCTCGAGCAGCCAGCGCGGCACGTGATCGCGCTCGGTCGGATAGATCCAGCGAAAATTGAGGACATGCATCAGGAGGACTTCCCAGTGCAAATCCATGTACGCGAGCAGCCGCCGCCATTCGATATGCTCGTGCTGCTTGAGCATGACATGAACCACGTCCGCGCCGTCGTACCGCGTACGCGTCTGGATGAACGCCTTGGACCACACCAGCTCGGTCGGGCCGATGATGCGCACGGGAATGCCGAACACTTCGGTCTGCCTGGCATGCTTGAACCAGTCGTCGCCGACCGGCATGGTCCCGTTGGCGGCGGCGAAGATCACGTCGAAGAACAATTGATCTCTGTAGACCTTGGCGATCCAGCGATCGTCCTCGATCTCGATCTGATAGTCGAGGTCTTTGAAATGCGTGAGAATCCGCGGATAATCCCCGGGCCGGCAGAAGATGTCGAGATCCTTGGTGATGCGGGTGATCCCGGTATAGGCGCTCACCGCATAAGTGCCCGCGAGCAGAAACGGAAGACCCAGGTGAGAGAGCTCGCGCAGCGCCTCGCCGTAGAACGATTCGGCCTGCGGGGAGACCGCCGTCGGCTCGGCTGCGGCGCGCATCATCGTCGCGTGTTTGGAGAGAGGGGCTTGGGCATCCCGAAACAATGGCAAAGCTCCGGGAAAGTTCCCGCAGCCGGCCGGCGGTGCCGAACGCGAGCAACGTTGCTGATGGCCGCACAGCGTTGGCGGCGCCGGCGGCAGCTGCGGCGCAAATCGCCGGCCCGGCCCGCAGCCGGCGGCGCTATCGACGCAATTTTTTCTTGGCTGCTATCGTGGGCTGAGTCAGAGCCACGGGGTCGGAGGAAGGAAAGGTGTCTTCAAGCGCCTGCTCCAACGCAGCTTCGTCTTGCCGTTTCTTTGCTCGATCGCGCGGCTTCGGTGGCCCGCGACGTTTGGGCACCGGCTTTTTGGCTGGCATGTTCACCGCCCGAAATGACGCGCCCCGGCCGATACACTCGCCCGAGTCGGCCGGGGCGGTGCCGAGCGATCGGGGCTCGTTTCGCCGCCGCCGTTGGCGTCGGCCGCGTCTTTTGTCGCAGCTTCACTGCGCGAGATCAATGGATCACCTCCACCACGGTCCGCGACCGAGGTTCGACGATGAGCACCTGATTATCCACGAACGCATACTCGTAATCGACCGTTTTCGGCACCAGCTCGACGACCGTCTTCGGCAACGGCTCGAGCTTGATCGAATCGGGCACGTGGGCCCCGACCGCCGGGCGAAAACCCACCGGAGCCGTGTCCCTTTTGCCCTGCCGATTGCTGGCGCTCTGATAGATCGTGTCCCGCTGCGACTGGCTGAGCTCGAGATTCGGAACATTGCGCGGCGCGTCAGTCGCCGTGCCGGCAGGCGCGTCGTTGGAGCGGGAATCCCGGCTGGCATTGCCGGTATCCGGAGAGCCTCTGCTCTCGCCCTGAGCGGCGGCCGGCCCGATCCCGATTGCGAGCGCCAAGAGGACTGCGGCAACGAAGCCGCATCGCCGAGCGGGTTTGTCCATCTGCGCTCCCTCGTGTTCACCCACCGCGCGGGGCCTTGTCCCCGCGACAGCATGTGTCGCGGCTCGTCCGCGCGATCCGCTCATCGCTTGCGGCCGGGTTCACTTTTGACGCTCTGCCGCAACGCCGCGCGAAGGCCGACTGGACGACCATACTTGCGGAGCAGGTCCCGGAACGCCTCATCGGCGAGCTCCTGGAAGCTCGCGAGACGATCCCGCGCGAGCACATCGAGCGCCCCCCAGGTCTCCCCGTCGAATTCCACGAGCTTGCGCCGGCTCCCCTCCTGCTTTGCGGCCGGTGTCGAAGGCATGGAGATCTGCCGCCGCACGAGCGCGTTCGATCCGCTCAGCTCGCCGCCATGACGTTGATCTGACTCTCGGCCATGTCGCTCAGCTTCTTGTCGGTCGCCTTCTCTTCCTGCAGCGTCTGCTCGAGGATCTTGGCGCAGTCATTACGCCCGAGCTGCTTCGCCCAGGCGATCAAGGCGCCGTAGCGGGTGATCTCGTAGTGCTCCACGGCCTGCGCCGCGGCGATCATTGCCGCGTCGAGAACGTTCTTGTCGTCGACATCGCCGATCACGTCATCCGCTTCTTCGAGGATGCCATCGATCGCCGGACAATCCACCGATTTCACCGACTGCCCTTCGAGCTGGAATACCTGCTCTAGCCGCTTCACATGGTTCTTGGTCTCGTTCAGGTGCGCCTGGAAGCCCTGCTTCAGCTTGGGGTTGGCCGCCTTCTCGATCATGTCCGGCAGTGATTTCAGGATCTGGTTCTCGGCGTAATAGATATCCCGCAACGCATGCACGAACAGGTCATCCATCGATTTGATGTCCTTCGAGAACAGGCCCATGATCTTCCTCTTTCTGGTTCGGCGAGGTCGCCCTCGCGACGGTTTGCGACGGTCCACACGGAAAACCGGCGAGCGCCGAATGGGTTCCTGGGCGGATTTCAAGGGCTGCTGTCGCCGCCCCGGAACGCAAGTTCCAGTTCGCGGCGCAATTGGTCTTCGCGGTCCAGGTAGCGCGGCGAGAAGTGGAACGGGGTGACGCGGGTCACCTCTGCGGCGCGGGCGATTGCGCCGGCTTGCGCCGCGGTGAGGTGCCGGCGTTCGGCGGCGAGCGCGGCGTCCGCCTCGAGAAAAGCCGTCTCGATGAACAGCTGATCGGCATGGCGCGCGAGCGCGGCGATCCGTCCGATATTTGCCGCATGGTAGGCCGCATCGACAACGTAGGCGATCCTCTGCCCGGCGGCGATGCGCAGCGCCTGCGCCTTGAGCAGGCCCAACGCAACCGACCGATTGGGGGCGACGAAAACCTGGGTGGTGTCGGCGCTTGCGCGCCGCACCGCCCGCTTGGCATCGTTGAGCCATGGCCCGACCGGAAGCCCGAGGGCATCTAGCCCCTGCTTGCGCACGTTGATCCGAAGCTTTTCTTCGAATGCGAACGCGAGGCAGGGAATGCCGTGATCGAGCACGCTTGCCCGGACGCGGAAAGCCTCCTCGTCGAGCACGGTGCCTGCAGGCAGTTCCGGGGGCGCAAATGGACGCGGCTCGAACGCCTCACGGGCGCAGAAGCGGCAGCCTCGGCTCAGCCGATCGGCAACGAACTCGATCGCGACGATCGAGAATTCGGCCGAGCCCTGGTCCAGCAGGTTCCAGGTATAGGCTGCGAGCTTGTGGCAGACGCGGTCGATGAAGCCCTCGGGACCGATGAGGTGAAGCGTTGCCGGCCGGTGCAACGAGAGCCGAAGCAGCCGGTCAAATCCCGCGAAATGGTCCATATGGGTGTGGGACACGAAAACGTGGCTGACCCGGAGGATTTCACGGGACGAAAGCGCATGGAGATCGCCGAGGTCGAACAGGATTGCCCGGCGGCCGAAGCGAAAATCGATCAGGAGCCCCGGATCGGAGAAGACCTCATTGATCAGCCGCGGTTGGATGAGCCACGTCACGGACATGTCCCTGTCTTGGAATTTCCGGCCTTGGAGCGATGCCTGCTCCAGGCCCGGTGAGACGTCATTTTAGCTTTCGTGGTGTCGAACCGGCGACCGCGCTGGCGTGGCCGAGCGGAGCAGGGCCGAGGTCGCCCACGTTGCAGAGCAGCATGAGGGTAGGGTCAAAAATTTTTCGGCAAAGCCGGAACCTCCGGAGGGCCATTGTGCTTGCAGCCGTACGGGGTTTCCAGATTTCGAACGAGGTATTTATGGGACGCAGGTCAGGCCGCCCGCCACGCGCGCGTGCTCACCGTCATCCATGGGCTCGCATGGGCGAGTTCGAAGCGTTCCTGTCTCCCGAAGCGGTATTTGCCGACCCTTTCGAAGTGGTCGCGCACCCTAACCTGGGCATCGGTGAAAAACGCGCGATCCTGGCCCGTTGGCTTGCCCGCGTTTGCGCGAACGAGGCGGCGTTCGGGCTCAAGTGGATGCCCCCGGCGAATGGCGAGCCGGTGCAGTTCGATGACGTCATGGATGCGCTCCGGGCCTTGGAACAGGGGGCGCGGGACGCGGGCCGCGAAAGCCCGGCGAACCTTTCCCCCCAACGCAAGCCGCAAAAGTCCGTCGGCACGCTGCACTGATCGCTGGAAGACCGGCGCGAAATTACGGACGGCGATGCCGCGCCGCCGGGTACCGGTCGCCGCGCCGTTGGGCTACAGCCAGCGCCGGCCGCCCACGTCGCCGATCGTATTGGTGCTCACCAGTCGGTGCCATACGAACAGCACCAGCAGCGCACCGACGATCGCGCCGATGACGCCCGCGCCCTGATCAACCCGATACCAGCCGACGGCTTGGCCGAGATAGGTCGCCACGAACGCGCCGATGATGCCGAGCACCGTGGTCAGAATGAAACCGTTGGGATTGTTGGGCCCCGGCGCCAAAATCCGCGCGATGATGCCCGCGATGAATCCAATCAGGATGATCCACAGGATGTGCACCGGATATCTCCTCGCTCTGCTGTCGACGCCGGGAGGCGAGCGAAAGCCTACCGCCTCCGGGAATGCCTGCCTATCCTGGCTCGGTCACTCGATGCCATTCCGGCGCCGAGAGGTTCCTCGCGCAAGGAAAGACTGATTCGCGTGACCACCGCATCCCAAGCCTTGGCCTCGCGTTCCGGATATTGGAGAAAGACGCAACGCATGTCGCCGCGCCGCCGGTGCGGGAAATTGCAGCGACTGTAGAATACGTCGGCGTCGCGCACGCCGGAAATCGCGAAGAAACGCCGCGCCACTCGGGTGTATTCGAGCGCGCCCGGGGCCAGCAGAAGATGCCGCTCAAGATAGGATCGGGGGCTCCGCCGCTCCTCGTTGGGCAGCGTGTAGATGATCAGCTGGGCACGGCCATCCTCGGTTCGGAATTCCCGGCCGGAACCGCGTTCCGGAGCCCCTGCCTCGACGGAGAAAAGCGCGGCCGGATAGTCGACGGCGGTGCCGCGATCCGGGTCCACGTACGTTCTCCAGTCCGGATCACGCTCGAACCCGGCGGTGCGGTCGGGAGTGTCGGCGCCTGCCGTCGTGATCAGCGTGGCCGCGAGAGCAAGCACCGAGGTGAAAGTGCGCGCGCCGGCCATCGTGATGCTTCCCTCGCCCGCTGGACGATCGAACTCCTCAACCCCGTTGCAACTACGTAGGTTCCCACGCCTGCGCCGGAGCGCCGGAGGCCTCCGCGACAAAGCCAGGCGAACCCATGGCGGGCGGAAGCGCTGCCGCCGTGAACGGGTTCGCGGTGCCTGAATTTGGAACGGCTCGGCCTGGCCGGCCTAGCCCGCCTTGCGTGCCCGTCCCGACGACTTCCGGGTTCGCGGAGTGGAACGGCGCCGTTCGCCCGACGGCGCTCGGCTTCGTGCCGGCGCGCCACCTCCCTCCGCCTGCACGCTCTTTCGCAGGGCGTCCATGAGGTTGACGACGTTGCTCGGCCGGGGTGCCTCGCGGATCGGCTCGATCCGTTTGCCTTCCTGCTTGCGCCGCAGCAACTCGATGAGCGCCGTCTCGTAGCGATCCTCGAACTTGGAAGGATCGAAATGCCCCGACTTGGTCTTCACGATATGGGCGGCAAGCTCGCGCATTTCCGCCGGCAGCTTGATCTCGGTAATGTCCTCGAAATACGCGCTCTCACCGCGCACCTCGTACGGGTAGCGCAGCGTCATGCCGAGCAGCCCGCGTTCGAACGGCTCCAGCATGATCACGCGCTCGCGACGCGACAACACGACCCGACCGAGCGCCGCCATTTCCATATCGCGGATCGCATCGCGGATCACGGCAAACGGCTCCTGCCCGACCTTGTCGGTCGGAGCCAAATAATACGGGTTCTCCAGATAGCGCTCGTCCACCTCGGCTTTGGGCACGAACGTGTCGATGTCGATGGTATGGGTGCTCTCGATTTGAATCTTTTCGAGTTCCTCGTCCTCGATCAGAACGTATTGCCCCTTGCCGATTTCATAGCCTCGGCCGATGTCTTCCTTGGCGACCGTTTCACCGGTTTCCGGATCGATCATCTGCTGCTTGAGTCGATTGCCGGTTTTCTTGTTGACACGATGGAACGAGACCCGCTCCGAGGCGGACGAAGCCGGATAGAGGGCGATCGGACAAGAGACCAGCGACAGCTTGAGGTAACCCTTCCAATACGCTCGGGGCGCCATGGGGAACTCCTACCGGCTCACGCCCGGGTCGCGGACGCCGCGCCTTCCAACATACAGACCCCGGCCGCTGGCGACCGGGGTCACCGGACCTTGCGCGAAAGATCCATAGGTGCCGGCATTGGATTAATGTTGAGCTGGTCCGCAGGGTTCCTGCAGATCGGCGGCCGCAGGCCGGACGGCGACCGTGCGCATCTATAGGGCATTTTCCGCAGCCGCGGTAGGCCCCGTCATCGAAGCGGCGCGATTGGTTAATGCCGTGGGCCGGACGGTGCCTCGCGTTTGCGATCGCGGCGAGGTGCCTCGGGCAGGCCGCAATCGCAGCAGCGCGTCGAGAGCCGCCGCCGATGAGGCTGCCGAAACCGAGGAGAGGAACGCCTTACGGAGAGCTGAACATCGGCTGGAACGGGCTCGCGGCGGCGCCGGAGTACGCCGGGCGCCGTGCAACGCGGCGAATGCGCTTGCGAACCACATGGCGCTTGACCGCAGGGTGTCGCTTCGTCTGCGTTGGGTGCGCCGTCGCGCTCTCGCTCGTGGGCGCCGCCGCCGCGGTATGATGGATGCTGTCAGTTACTTCGCCCTCAGCGGCGGTGGCAGGCGCCGGCACGCTGGATGCGGGAGGCGGCACTGCTGCGGGTACGGAATCCGCGATTGCGCCCGGCCGCGCAGCGTTTCCATTCGGCGGCTCGCTCCGCGCGCTTCCGGTTTCGAGGCTGAGCTCGCTTTCCGGGGCATCTGATTTCGCCATCACGGGAGGCCCAATCGCGCCAGGAATGGTCCGATCGGCGCCGCCGGCCGAATGGCGCTGCCACGCGCTCGACGCGAAAGGGGCCGCAGCCGAAGCCCGCTCGAGCGAAGCACCGGAATCATGAGCGATGCGTAGCGCGGCAAACAATCCGAATCCGGCGAGGATGAGCCCTATGGCGATCGCGGCAGTTGCCATCAAGAGCACAACAGCGGAAACCCAGCGAGGCAATTTCGCCGGAGCAGACCTGAGGCGAGCATCCATCGCTAGCGCGCCGCCGCGCAACCGAACCTTGATCAACCCAGCATCTCCCCTGCGGGTGGCGGCGGGCGCGATCGAGGCTAACCCTGAGCCGATCGCGAGCCCGAGCACCGGCGCGAATCACTAAGTGACTCACGATGGCACGCGGTGAATCGAAATCAAGCGGCGATGAGATCGAAGCTGCCGAGTGCAGGCGTGCATGGAACTTCCAGGACGTTGCGACGTTGGTTTGCGTTCACAAACCGGAGGGCACCCATGGCCGCAAGGAAACGTTCACGTCGCAAGCGTGCTTCCGCCGTCGGCAGGACGGTCCAAAGCAGCGTCACCGAGCTAAAGAAATCGCTGGATACGCTTCGCCGTATGCTCGAAGGCTATTTGCCGTCGGGGTCGCGTCGCCGCTCGTCGAAAACGGCAGCGCGGCGCAAGGCGACCCGCCAATCCAAACGGACGGGCGCGGGCCGCAGCAGGCGTACCAAGCGCGTGGCCTGATCGGCGCTCGCTCGCGGGGTCTGCCGGCTGCGCCCACCGACCGGCCAGCCGGGCCACGTCCAACGTCGCGAAGCGCGACGGCTTTTGCCGATTCAGGAATCCTCGACCAAATTCGGATTGCGGCCCCTGAGTCGTGAGCAGTGCATATGAACGAGACGCGTTACTCCAAACTGTTCGGACTGTCATTGGCTGCGGTCTTTGCGTTTATCCTGGCGCTCGACGCCATTGCGCTCTCCGACGTCTCGCAGCAAATCGGTCGTTCCCAATCGGATGTGCGTGCAGACCACTCCGTGGCGGCGCGCCGGTGATCGAAGCAGCTCGCCCCCCGATGCGGGGTCGCGAGCGAAATCCATGAGAGCCGGCATGAGTCCGCGCCGGGAGTAAGCCGAGGAGCTGACATGACGGTCCTGGAGTCGGTACCTGGGAGGACGGTTCCGTGCGAGCGTTGCCCGTTCCGGACCAACGCGGCGTTCAGGGACTTTTCGCCACCCGAACTCGAGTTCATCTCGGCGTTCAAATCCGGCGAGCTCAACGCCGAAGCCGGGACGACGTTATTCCTGGAAGACACCAACAGTCCGCACCTTTACACGGTGTTGGCCGGTTGGGCGTTTCGCTACAAAATGCTCCCCGACGGCCGCCGACAAATTCTGAATTTCGCGCTGCCGGGAGACTTCCTCGGGCTGCAGACCTCGGTGTTCGAGCGGATGGGACACTCGGCCGAGGCCCTGACCGACATGGTGCTGTGCATTTTTCCACGCGAGAAACTGTGGGAGCTGTTTTCCAATCATCCAAGCTTGGCTTTCGATTTGACCTGGCTTGCCGCGCGGGAGGAGCGGATTCTCGATGAGCATCTTCTGAGCGTCGGCCGGCGCAGCGCGCTGGAACGCATGGCCTATTTGCTGCTCCACCTATTCCGGCGCGCCGGGGATCTCGGCTTGACCGATGGCGACAGCCTCGAATTCCCGTTCTTTCAGCAGCATCTGGCGGACATGCTGGGAATGTCACTCGTGCACGCCAACAACACGTTGCGCCGGCTGACATCGGCAAAAGTCGTGTATTGGAAAAAGAAGATGTTCCGGCTGCGCGACCGTGACCGCTTGGCGGAAATTGCCGGCTACTACTTTGCCGAGCGGCGACCGCGTCCTTTCATCTGAGCCGCCCGGCGCAAGCGTCCGGGCGCGCCTCAGATGTCGGCCTTGTTGAGGGCGTTACATCGGCTGCACCGGAGCACCACGTTGTGCACCTGACCGGCATTGGCCCTCAAGAGCACGGTTCCGCACGACCCACAGGCATACTCGTTCTCGGTGCCCAGTTCGACGACGGGCGGCGCCTTGACGGCATGGGGGTCCGAGGGGTGACCCGGCAGCACGATCAATGGAATTTTGGACTTGCCCATCCTCTTCCCCGCGGGTCGACCGCGAGAGTAGTACGATGATACGGGTGACCCAATAAAGTATTTTAACTCGCCCAGCTCGCCGGTATAAATTCCGCCGTGCCTCGCCCTGGCGGAGGCGTTGAGCATGTCGAGACCCCTCGCCGCTTCGCCCGCGCGCCGTGCTGCCGGGAACCGATTACGCGCTCGAGCCATTCGAGGACAAAGCTGCAAATTCTCAACGGGCTGACAACTTGCCTCAACTCATGTCTAGAACCGCCGGTTCACGGGCTCAGGATCCAAGTCGCCGCCGTATCCTGATCGTGGAAGACGACTATCTGGTCGCGCTTCAATTCGAAAATGCCCTGACCGAAGCGGGCTACGATGTGGTCGACATCGCGTCGACAGCGGAGGAAGCGGTTCAGCTCGTCCCCGATCACCAGCCGGAGCTGGTGCTGATGGACGTCCGCCTCGCCGGCCCGCGTGACGGCATCCAGGCGGCTACGGAAATTCTCGATCGCTTCGGCATTCGCAGCATTTTCATCTCGGCCTTCTCCGACCCCACGACCCGCGCCCGCGCGGATCGCGCCAATCCAATCGCCTGGCTGGCGAAGCCAGTGGCCGACCAAAAATTGGTGACCACGGTGAGTACCGCGTTGCGCAACATCCCTCCCGACTCCGGTTCAGGCTGAGAGCGGCCACAAGGCCTTCGCAGCCAGCGGAAGCCAGCAGCGGTATTTCACCGAAACGGTGCCGATCCGGTATTACGAGGCGCCCTGCCGGGGCCGCGAGCCTCCCGCCGCAAGCTCCAAGCCGAGCGCTAACATGATGGCAGCCACTGCAATCGCGAACAGCAGCGGATAATCATCCGTTCGTCCGAACAGGTAGGAGTAACCATAGGCGGCGATCGCCTGCGCGAGGGCCCATGCCGTGGTCGCGTGCCCCCACGCCCGGCCCTGGGCGGGACCGCCATGGATCAGCTCGTGAATTCTCCCGAGCACCAGCGTGCTGATGCCCGGCACGAATGCGCCCGTGACGGCGCTTGAAACCAGAATCCATCCGGAAGCAGAAGTGATCACGGGCAGCGCTACGGCCGCGCCCTGCACGGCGAAGGCCAAGCGTAACGCCGCGCGAAATCCGATCCGATCCGCCAGCTGCCCGGCCAGTACCGGCCCGAACACCGCCGCTATTCCGAATACGACCCAATAGAACGCGCCGGCGTCGAGACCTTGGCCGAGGCCGCGAGCGACATAGTCGACCAGAAAGAGCATATGCGGGACGAGGCCGATGGCGTTGAGCCCATACTCGGCAACGAGCGCCGAAACCGGTATGCCGAGCGCGGCTCGCGCCCGGCGCCTCGTGTCGAATCCGACCTGCTCCCCGGGCCATCCGTTCCAGGCGATGAGCGTCAGCACCAGCGAGACTGCGCCGAGACCGAGCCAGGCTCTCTCCAGCCCGCCCCATTCGATCAATGGCGGCACGATGATGCCGGAGGCGGCGATCCCCAGTCCGACGCCCGTGAACATCATGCCGCCGACGACACCGCGGCGCCGCGGCGGCGTGGCGGAAAGCACGATCGGCGCTCCGACGACCATGAGCACGCCGCCCGCGTACCCCGATGCGAACCGCCACAGAAAAAACCAGGCAAACCCGAGATCTCGCTCGGCGCAGGCCAAAAGGCTGGCGCCGGTCAGAAACATCATGCCGCGCAGAAGCCAGGCGGGCCGAACGTAGCGGGTCGCGGCATGGCCCAGCACGGCTCCGGCGAGATATCCCGCAAGATTGGCGGCGCCGAGATAAGCGGCGGCGCTGGGCGAGAACCAATGGTCCGAGATCAGCGCGGGCAGCAGCGGCGTATAGGCGAACCGGCCCAAGCCGTTGCCCACCAGCACGGCGCTGAATCCCGCCAGAGCCGCATGCAGCACCCGTCGGGAGTTCGACCATGGATCCTCGTCGCTCATTTCGTCGCAATCGCTCGCTGGCCCGGATCAGCCATAGGCCGGCTCCCGACTTCCGCAAATCTTTTCGGCGTAGGTCGCGACGAGGGGCGTCCGAATGACAACTGCTCGGGAAAGCGGCCGGAAGCCGCGAAGCGAATGCAAATAGCCCTGATCGAGCCCATCGCAAACTCGACCAGGGCTGTTACCGGGCTGCGTCAGGACAGAGGGGGAAGGAAACCTGCCCGGCACTGGCCAACGCCGAGCCATCACGAATGTTCCGGGGCCTGTCGGCAAGGGAATCGGGCGATGCTCCTCGGCGGATATGGTCAGCCCAGGCCGCGATATCGACAGGCCTGGTTGACGGTCGTTGCGACCACCGGGCCAATAAAGAGCCCCGCCGGTTTCCCGGCGGGGCTCCGCATTTCGAGGCTCTGTTTGCGCTCTTCCCGTGCTAGATGGGAATGACCGCCACGATTTCGAACGTGACCGGGTCCACGAACACCAGCTCCTCCTCGACGATGAAGAACCTGAACCCGCGGAACCGCGGCACGATCGTCACGATATCCTCAGGCACCACGAACAGGTGGAAGCTGCGCGGGATCACGGTACCGACGCGGATATCGAAGTTCACGTTCCTCACGCTGAAGCGCGACGTGAAGTTCTTGTTGATGACCACGTTGTGGATCTGGGACCGCTGCTGGGTATTGAGCGAGACGCGACCCTGAGCGCCACCCTGCGCGAAGCCGGTCTGGCCGGTGCGCTCCCGCGTGGTGGTCTGGGTTTGGGTGCTGGTACGGCCCTGCGTCATGCCGCGCCGCTCGCCGCGCTGCTCGCTGAGCGCCTTGCCGCGCTGCTCGCCCAGGGTCTGGCCACGCTGCTGCCCGTGGGTCTCGCCGAGCTGACCGCCGCCGCGGCTCTGTGTGCCTAGGCTCTGGGAGCCCTGGGCGTGACCACCGCCACCGCCAGACGAGCCTTGGTGCCGCTCGACACCACCGCCACCGCCGCCGGCCGCGGCGCCGCCACCGCCCATGCTGCCCCCTCCGGGTCCTTGTTGCGCGGCCGCGATGGTAATGCCGGTGACGAGGGCTGCCGCCGCGGTCGTCACCACAAATGAGTTCCTCAGCGTTTTCCTCATCGGAAGTCTCCTTGCTGAATCTCCCCCGGTGCTGACCGTCGATAACGCACAGGGGGGCCGCAAGGTTCTAGTTAGATCCCGGCAGAATCAGCCGAGATCTTCGAAAATTCGTTGAAAAATCCCGGAACCCCCGCCTAGAGCCGGCCGAGAAGCGCCAGGATGAGGACGATGATCAGAATCAGTCCGAGAATTCCGCCAGCCCGCGCTATAGGGCCAGGTCGGCAACGCGCCGATCAGCAGAAGGATCAGGATGATGATCAAAATGGTCGAAAGCATGTTGGCCTCCAGGGCCAGTCAACGCACAATATTACCACCGGTTCCTTCTAACTTCAGGGGGCACGCTCGGCGCTCGGTACGATGATTAACTGGGCTTCCGTCACCAAACCGGCCAAGCCGCCGGCAATCGATTTGCGCAGATGATCGTCCGGCGTATCGCAAGCACGCCATACCGCCACTTTCGGCTCGCCACCCGGTCCTTCCCAAGTGAGATTGTACCGGATGATGAGGCCGGCGGCCTTCATCGCCTCCAATCCGTCGACGATGCCGCTATGTCTTGTCCGATCCATGATGTCCCCGCTGCCGGTTCCGCGTATCGAGTGAACAATCGCTGCGGTGCTGTGTCGAATGAACAACCGCGACTTCGAGGGCGAAGTTCCGGGGTGCGCCGGCGTAGCGCGGGCGCCCGCTGTCGCGGCGAGGTTTCCTGGCCGCCCTGTGAACGGGGTCACACCGGCGCTGGGATGCACGTGCGAATCTTGGCCTAGACCGACAGTCGGCATTTCCTCCCTTGCACGGCTGTCGGGCTTCTGGCCCCGGCCTCTTCGAGCGAGCCGGGGTCTTTTTTCGAAGCACGCGCGACCCGCGGACGGCGTTTTGTCGCGGCAGATCAGGCCCCCGTGGGCAAGTGCTGCAGGAATTCTCGCAGAATGGGGGCCCATTTCTCGGCATCTACCCCGCTCGCGAGATGTCCCTTGTCGCTCTCGAGCTCGAAATAGGTGGTGTCGACGCCTGCCGCTGTCAGCCGTTCCACCACGCCGGGGCCGATCGCGGCAGGGAACAGCTGATCCGTCGTCGACAGCACGTAGAGCACCTTGGCTTTGATCCTCGAAAGATGCTGCTCGGCGTCGAATTGGGCGGCAACCCTGCGCAAGGTGATGAGCGAGTTGCCGTCGAACGCATCCGCCCAGTGTTCGGCGAGCATGCGGATCGCCGATTCCCGCGCGGCGGAATCCGGATATTGCTCCATCAGCTGCCGCTCGATGCCGTAGCGCTTCAGCGTGGCCACTCGAAATTCGATCATTGCCGAGCGGATGCCGCCTTTGTCGTAATAGAAACCGCCGTTCCAATTGGGATGGTGGGCGAGCTGCGCAATGAGATCGCGGACGGCGCGTTCGCCGCCGCTGCCTTTGGGCGCGGTGACCGCCGCGACAATTCCGCTCATGAAATCGGGAAACGTGACCGCCCATTGGAACGCCTGGTAACCGCCGAACGACGGGCCGGCGACAGCCACGAGATGTCTCACGCCCAGATGATCGAGCAGGAAACGTTGGGACCGCACGATATCGGCCAGCGTGATCGGCGGAAAATTCGGGCCATAAGCTTTTCCGGTCCCCGGATCGAGGCTCGCCGGATTGGTCGAGCCGTAGGAGGAGCCCAACATGTTGGAGGACACGATGAACACTCGATCGGTGTCGATCGCGCGCCCCGGTCCGACCAGCGCCTCCCACCATCCGGGCTCGTGCTCGAACACGCCGCGCGGCGCCTTGCCGGGTGCGTAGCGGCCGGCGGCATGATGGCTGCTGGTGAAGCCGTGCGCGAGCAGCACGGCATTGCGGCCGGTCGCATCGAGCCTGCCATAGGTCTCATAGGCGATCGCCGCCTCTGCGAGCACCTTGCCGCATTGGAGCGCGAAATCGCGGATCACAAAGGTCCGGCTTTCGACGTTCTCGATCCCGCCCGCGTGCGCGGCAGGGAGAACCGATGGATCGGCGGCGGCGGAACGCGCCGCGGTTGGGTCGTTCATCCGGAATTTCCTCCGTCGGACGCGATCAGCGAAGCCTTGCCATTCTGCAGTCACTCTCGGCGCAGGTAACGAGATCCTACAGGTGCGCGGAGGCGCACGATTGTCAATAATGCGGCATGCTGGCGCGCAATTTCATCATCGCGTGCTGGGTCGTTTTCGCGGCGTATTGGATCGCGGCGGCGGCCTCGCGCAAGCGTACGGCGGAACGCCAGAGTTGGGCGAGCCGCTCATGGTATCTGCTGCTGATCGTGTCGGCGTTTGCGCTGCTCCTCGGCGCTTTTGTGCTCGATCCGCTCGCGCGACGTGTCGTACCGCCTGGTCCGGCCGTGGACATCGTCGCAGCCGTCCTCTGTGCCGCAGGGTTGGTCCTCGCCATCTGGGCGCGCCGGGCGATCGGCTCGAACTGGAGCGCCATCGTCACGCTCAAGCGTGGACACGAGCTCGTGACCGGCGGCCCATACCGTTACGTCCGGCATCCGATCTATTCGGCGATCCTGGTGATGTTCTTCGCCACGGCACTCGCGGTCGGCCGGGTGGGTGGCTTCGTGGGCTTCGCATTGTGCTTCGCGAGCTTCTGGATCAAGCTGCGACAGGAAGAGGCGTTGCTGATGCGGCACTTTCCGAAGGATTATGCGGCGTACCGCACGAGGGTGAAAGCCCTGGTTCCGTTCGTGATCTAGTGCCGCCGTTGACCAAGACACCGTTCGGCTTGCAAGTGCGCCAAGAGATCACCGAAATGCCAGAGACTGACCGCGGTCGCAAGCAGAAGCCCAGAAGCGGATGAGCCTGCGCGCCGAGTTTGTGCGCCTGGGCCTGCGCCGGTTCGTCAAGCGCCGCGATCGTCCCGACGCGACCGTGGCGCAGATGCGGCAGTC
>WNFZ01012651.1_pt1 | contig 25533 bp, 20 predicted proteins | sample 5400081 | NCBI WGS metagenome assembly WNFZ01 (sample SAMN13153365, study PRJNA577476) | soil metagenome | isolation source: 80 cm soil or saprolite under grassland replicate 1 | place: USA:California | collected 2016-06-15 | reverse complement strand
TCGAGCTGGAGATCACCGAGACGACGATCATGACCGACCTGCCGCGGACGCGCAGCATCCTCGCCAGGCTCCGGAAGCTCGGCGTCAGGCTCGCGATCGACGACTTCGGCAGCGGCCACTCGTCGCTCGGCTACCTGAAACGGCTGCCGGTCGACGTCCTCAAGATCGACAAGTCGTTCGTCATGCAGATGGGCCAGGACCCCGGCGACGCGGCCATCGTCCGCTCCGCCATCGACGTCGGCCACTCCCTCGGCCTCGAGGTCGTCGCCGAGGGGGTCGAGGACGAGCGGGCCAAGCGCCGCCTCGAGGAGCTCGGCTGTGACGCGTTCCAGGGCTACTACCTCGGACGCCCGCAGGCGGCCTCCGCGCTCCACGCCGACACCGACCGGCGCCCCGCCTCGACCTGGACGTGACGGCGCGGCGCCGTGCGCGCCACCGGCCGGTGACCTCAGGGAGGCAGGGCCGTCGCCGCCGTGCCCAGTTCGACCCGGAGTATTCCCCTTCAAGCTACCGGACGGTAGGCTCCGGCCGGACCCGGACGACGGCCATCCAAGGACGGAGGACCCCGGGAGCCGGTCCCAGAGGGGTTGCCCAGATGCGGCGCTGCCTGCTCGTCGTCCTCGCCCTGCTGCTCGCGCTGCCCGTGGGGGCGGCCGCTCCCGGCCGCGCCGGCGCGGCCGCGAAGGGACTGCCGCCCGGCGCCCGCGTCACCAGGGACGCCCAGGGCATCGCCCACATCAGCGCGCGCAGCCATAACGACCTGTGGTTCACCCAGGGCTGGGTGCACGCCGGCGACCGGCTGTTCCAGATGGACACGCGCCGCCGCCAGGCCAGCGGCACCTTGGCCGAGCTGCTCGGCCCGGCCGCGCTCCCCAGCGACGTGCAGCTGCGCACCATCGGCCTGCGGCGCGCCGCGGCCCGCTCGCTGCCCGAGCTCTCCCAGCCGGCGCGCGACGGCCTGGCCGCCTACGCCGACGGCGTCAACGCCTGGGTCGCCGGCCACCCTCTGCCGCCGGAGTACGCCGCCCTCGAGCTGACCCGGTTCGAGCCCTGGACCCCGCTCGACAGCGTCGCCGTGGCCAAGCTGCTCGCCTTCGGCCTCTCCTTCGACCTGTCCGACATCGACCTCACCCTCACCCTGCTCGCCTACCGCATCACCGGCCCGAAGGCGGGCTTCGACGCCGACAAGCTGTTCTTCGAGGACCTGTTCCGCTCGCAGCCGTTCACCCCGGCCAGCACCGTGCCCGACGCGGACGGCACCGCGCCGCGCAGCGGCACGGCGCGGGCCACCGCCGCCGGCAAGGCCGGCGCGGCGGGCGGGGCGGCCACGGCCGGGGCCGCCGCTGCCGGGCGCCTCGACGCGGTCGCCGAGCTGGGACGGGCCTACCTGGCCAAGGCCGCCAAGGTGCCGGCGCTGCGCTCCGCCCTCGCCGGCAAGGGCGAGGGCGCCGGCTCCAACGAGTGGGGGGTGAGCGGGCGCAAGAGCACCTCGGGCCGGCCGATGATCGCCAACGACCCCCACCTCGGGCTCGACGCCCCTTCCACCTTCTACCCGGTGCACCTGCGCTCGGGGCAGACCGACGTGATCGGCAGCGGCTTCGCCGGCGTCCCGGCGGTCACCGTCGGCCACAACCGCTTCATCACCTGGGGCGCGACCGTCAACCCCAGCGACGTCACCGACGTCTACGTCGAGACGATCGTGCCCGACCCGGGCACCCCGAGCGGCCTCGCCACCGTGCACGACGGCAAGCGCGAGCCGGTCGAGGCGATCCCCGAGACGTTCCGCCAGAACGACCCGGGCTCCGGGAAGCCCGACGACGTCACCGTGGTGCCCCCGGGCGGCTCGATCCCTCCGGCCACGCTGATCGTGCCGCGGCGCAACCAGGGCCCGCTGGTGCAGCTCAACCTGGCCAACGGGTCGGGCCTGAGCGTGCAGTACACCGGTTTCAGCGCCACCCACGAGATCGACACGTTCAGGATCTGGAACGACGCCCGCGGGCTGGACGACTTCCGCCGCGGGCTGCGCAGCTTCGACGTCGGCGGGCAGAACTGGGCCTACGCCGACACCCATGGCAACCTCGCCTACTTCACCAGCGCCGAGCTGCCCCTGCGGGAGGACCTCGAGGCGGGCGCGGTCTACGGCCTGCCGCCCTTCCTGGTGCGCAGCGGCACCGGCGGCAACGACTGGCTGCCGCTGCGCCAGCGCCAGCCCGGCCAGGCGATCCCCTACGAGATCCTGCCGCCGGAGGAGATGCCGCACACGGTCAACCCGCGCAACGGCTTCTTCGTCAACGGCAACAACGACCCGATCGGCGTCAGCCTGGACAACGACCCCCTGAACCAGTTCCGCCCCACCGGCGGCATCTACTACCTGAACCCGGGCTACGACGGCATCCGCGGCGGCCGCATCACCGAGCTGCTGCGCCAGCGCCTCGCCCACGGCGGCAAGGTGTCGTTCAAGGACGTGCAGCGCATCCAGGCCGACACCACCCTGGTCGACGCGCAGTTCTTCGTGCCGTACCTGCTCGAGGCCCTGGCCGGCGCGCGCAAGTCCAGCGACCCCACGCTGGCCGCGTTCGCCCGCGACGCCGGCGTGACCGAGGCGGTCGGGCGGCTGCGCGCCTGGGACCGCTCCACCCCGACGGGCATCCCCGAGGGCTACGACGCCAGCGACGTGGACGGCCACCGCGCGCAGCCGAGCAGCCGCGAGGTGCGCGACAGCGTCGCGGCCACGATCTACGCGGTCTGGCGCGGCCAGTTCGTGCGCGACACCATCGACGCGCGCCTCGACGCGCTCGGCTCGCTGCCGGCGCCGGACGGCCAGCTCTCCCTCACCGCCCTCAAGCACCTGCTGGAGACGTTCGGCTCCGGCGGCGGGGTGGGTGCGTCCGGCGTGGACTTCTTCCCGGTCGACGGCGTCCCGTCCGCTCCCGACCGCCGCGACGTGGTGATCCTGCGCAGCCTCCGCCACGCCCTCGACAAGCTGGCGGGGCCCGACTTCGCGCCGGCGTTCGGCGGCTCGGCCAGCCAGGACGACTACCGCTGGGGCCGGCTGCACCGGGTCACCCTCGACCACCTGATGGGCGGGCCGTGGAACATCCCGCCGGCGCAGGGCGCCTTCCCGCCGCCGCTGGCCGGCCTGTCCGGCATCCCGACCGACGGCGGCTTCGACACGGTGGACGTCGCGAGCCACAACGTGCGCGCGGACGCCTCGGGCGAGTTCGGCTTCGGCAGCGCCGGGGCCAACCGCTTCGTGGGCAGCGCGGACCGCGGCGGCGTGTACGCGGAGTCGAGCCTGCCCGGCGGCACGAACGGCGTGCCCGGCACGCCGTTCTACGTGAACCTGCTGCCGATGTGGCTGACCAACGACACCTTCCGGCTGCTGAACTGAGCGGCCGCGGGTGACCGCGTCGCACCCCGCCGGACCGGCGGAAACCGTGCCGAATCGGCGTTGACTATCGAACATATGTTCGGCACAATGTTCGTCGCCTGATCCGTACGCCGGTAGCCCCGCGGGCGCTTCCCCTGCCGGCAGCGGGTGTGGCCGTCACGCCGACCCGGCGTGCGGTCCGGGCCACCGCCGACCGGCGGCGCGAAGCGACTTCCCTCGCTCCGCGCCGGCAGCCAAGGAGGCTCCCCGCCCAGCCGTGACCCGTCCGATCCGCTGTCGAGACCTTTGAGAATCGACGCACGAGCGCTGCCAGCGGCAGCCGAGCCGTCCGTGTCCACCGCGCCCGAGCGGCCACGGCCCACCCGCGACCCGTCCGCGTCGGCGCATCGCCGGCGCCGGCCGGCCGGGCGGGGCCGGCGGCCATCGTGCGTGCCGAGCTTCGAGGGAACCACCATGCGTGCGACCGCTGCCGAGCGGGGCGGCCGGCTCTCCGGCGCCCCGGCCGATCCCACCATCGCCAGTCCCAGGCGGCGCCCCCGCCCGATCGCCTGGGGTGTCCTGCCGCGCGAGCTCGCGGCCGCGTTCCTGCTGCTCGTGCTCGTGCTGGTGCTCAGCCCGGCACGGCCGGGCCAGGGACCCGCCTCCCCGGTCTGGGACTACCAGCACGAGCAGGTCGTGGTCGCCGGCGACGGCCCGCTGAACGCCTACGCCAGGACGGCGATGCGGGCCACCGCCTGGCTGGGCCGCGCGTCGATCGAGCGCCAGCGCGACGTGGACCGGCTCAACCTGCTGCGCTTCCTGGCCGGCGAGCCGCTCGCGGCGGGCATGGCCGGCTGGCGCCAGCGTCACCAGCCCGCCCTGCAGGGCGCCACAGCGGTCGCGGTCCTGGCCCTGGTCGCCTTCGGGGTGCTCGCCCGCCCGGCACGGAGGACCTGGCTGGTGGTGGTCCTCCTGCTGTTCGGGCTGACCCTGCTGGTCACCAAGCCGGACACGACCATGCGCGTCGCCAGCGCTCCCAGCACCGCGATCCCGGCCGGCGTCGCCGGCCTGGCCGGCTCCCCCTCCCCCGCCGGCCGGGCTGGCGCGCCGCCCCCAGCGGACCGGCACGCCCTCTCGGGCCGCTACTGGATCGCGTTCGTCGCCGGCCCGCTGTCGCGCCTGCAGACCGGCAGCCCGGTGCTGGCCAGCGCCCCGCCGACGGCCAAGGCGGGCGTGCTGGACTCGGTCCGCCGGCGCGTGCCGGGGGTCCGCGCCTGGGCCGCCGGGAGGCACGGGCTGCAGCGGGTGGTGATCGCCACCCTGGCGCTCTCCTACGTGCTGCCGTTCGCCGTCCTGCTCGGCGTGCTGGCGATGGTCGCGACCTGCGCCCAGGCCCTGCTCCTGCTGCTCGGGCTGGCGACGCTCGGCGCCATGCCGCTGGCCCTCGAGCCGCGCTGGCGCCCGGCGGTGACCCGCTGGTGGCTGCGGCCGCTGCTCGCCACGGCGCTGCTGCTCACCGCCGCCACGCTCGCCTCGCTGCTGGTGATGTGGCTCGCGACCGTCCTGCACGGCGGCGACGAGCTGATCGGCACGCTGCTCGCCGGCTCGATCTGGCCCCTGCTCACCGGCGCGCTGACCGCCTGGTGGCTGCACCGCCGCCGGCTCCGCACCGCGGTCGCCGAGGGCCGCCCGCCCGTCGGCCGCACCCTCCGTGACGCCGTCTCGGCCGTCCGCCCGCCGCGCCGCGGCCCCGTCCGCGACGTCATCCACTGGGGCCGCTCCCCCGGACCCGGCCCGGTCCGCGACGTCATCCACTGGGGCCGCTCGCCCCGCCCCGGCAGGGCCCGCGGCGCCGCCCCCGCCGGACCGTCGAGCGAGCACGGCACCGCCCGCGGTGCCGCCTCCGCGGGACGGTCGTCCGGCCGTCCCACGCTGCGTGACGTCGCCTCCGAAGGCCGGTCCGGTCGCGGCGCGGCCAGTGCCGGGCGGTCGCGTCGCCCGCACACGGCCGGCGATGCCGGCGTCAAGGACCGGGCTGATCGCGGCGCGGCCAGTGCCGGGCCGTCGCGTCGCCCGCACACGGCCGGCGATGCCGGCGCCGAGGACCGGGCTGGTCGTGGAGCGGCTGCCGGGCGGTCGCGTGGGCGCCGCACGGCGAGTGACGCCGGCTCCGCACGCCGGACCGGTGGCGGCGCCACCTCCGCCAGGGGGTCCTCCAGCCGCCGTGCGGTCTTCGACGTCGCCGCCGAGCCGGCCAGGCGGCGCGCGGCCGGGGCCGGCGGTACGGCTGGTGAGTGGCCGTGAGCCTGCTGGCCGGACCGGCGCGCGGCTCGGGTGCGGGCATGGCCGCTTGGTTGCTGCTCCTGCCGCTGCGGCTGCTGGCCACCGGCCTCGGACGCCGGCTCGCCACGGTGATGGTGCTCACCACCCTGTTCGTCGCAGTGATGAGCGTGCTCTACGAGCACGCGGACCGCCCCACGGCAAACGCGCGGCCCGCGGCCAGCACGGTCGCGGCGCCGGCGGCGCCGGGACGGTCCGCTGCGGCGGCGGCGGCGAGCTGGTACGCCAGGCGGCTCGGCGTTCCGGCCGCCCGGGTCCGCGCGCTCGGCAGCCAGCGCCTCGGGCCCGGCCGCCTGCGCGTGCTGGTCCTGGCCGAGGAGGGCGGCCGCCGGCCCACCGCCTGGGTCACGGTGCGCCGCACCCACGGCGGCTGGACGGTGACCTCCTGACCCGGCCGGACTCCATGCTCGGACGCCGCGTGGCCGCCGCGGCGGCCACGCGCGGCCGGACGGTGACCCGGTGAGCCCCCCGCCGAACCCCCGGCGGGCCGTCGCCGGCCAGGCCGGCGCGGCCGTGGCGGCGTTGCTGGCGCTGGCGGTGCTGGCCGGGAGCGCGTCGCCGGGGTTCCCGCTCGGCAAGGTCCCGGCCGCGGTCGGCCGCACGGTCAGCAAGGCGCTGCACCCCAAACGCAAGCCGGCCCCACCCCCGGCGCCCGAGCCGGCCAGCGGCAAGGGGGCCAGCCGCTTCGCGCTGGCCGACATCCCCCGCGCCTACCTCGACCTGTACCAGGCCGCCGCCGGCACCTGTCCCAAGCTCACCTGGCAGACGCTGGCCGGCATCGGCAAGATCGAGACCAACCACGGCCGCTCCCAAGCCCCCGGCGTCCACGGCGGCTTGAACAGCGCCGGCTGCTGCGCCGGGCCGATGCAGTTCAACCTCACCAACGGCCCGCCGTCCACCTGGGACGCCTTCGGCCGCGGCGACGTCTACGACCCCGCCGACGCGATCCCCGCCGCCGCCAGGAAGCTCTGCGCCAACGGCCTCGCCCAGCCCGCACCCGCAAGCGACCCGTGCCCCCAGGTCCTCGGCTCGGCGGCGCTGCACCTGGCGCTCAAGCGCTACAACAACGCCTGCTGGTACGTCCACGACGTCATCACGATCGCCGCCCGCTACACCAGCGCCGTGCGGCTGGTCGCCTCCCGCGACCCGTTCGTCGTCGCCCTGGTCCACAACCCGAGGATCCGTGCCTGAAGACCGGCCACTCCAAGTACGTCAAGGGCACCCGGCGGGTCTCCAACCACAACGTCTGGCGGGCGGTCGACATCGACCGGGTCGACGGCCGGCCGGTCAGCCCGAGCAGCCGCGCCGCCGAGCGCCTGGCGAGCTGGCTGGACGGCCTGCAAGGCCCGCTGCGCCCGGCCGAGATCGGCTCGCCGTTCCCGATCGGCCACCGGCCCTACTTCAGCGACGAGGGCCACCAGGAGCACCTGCACATCGGCTACCGCCACGACCAGACCAGCAGCTGACCCAGCCGCTGGCTAGCGCCGCACCGGGGCCTCCCGGTCGCCGGTGTGGCGGCCGGCCGCGTCCAGGCGCTCGCGGACGTCCTCGTCCAGGCGCAGGTCCACGGCGCCGAGCAGCTCGTCGAGCTGCGCGACCGTGCTCGCGCCGAAGATCGGGATCATCGGCGGCCGGCCCTGGGTGAGCCAGGCGAGCACCACCTGGTTCGGGGTCGCGCCCAGCTCCGCCGCCACCTCCCGCAGGACCGCCAGCCGCGACTGGTTGCTGGGATGGTCGTAGCCCGCCGGCGGCGCCTCGCCCGGACGGGCGTAGACCCCCTTGAGCAGCGGCGAGTACGCCAGCAGGGTCAGGTCCTCCGCCGTGGCGTAGTCGACCAGCTCCTCGGTGACCAGGTTGAGCTGCCCCGGGTCCGGCTGCGGCAGCAGGTAGCTGTGCTCCTGCTGCACGCACTGGTAGGCGGGGCGGCCGCCGGCGCGCGCGATCGCGCGCGCCCGCTCGATCCGCCAGGTGGCGTGGTTGCTCGCGCCGAGCAGGCCGACCGTGCCGCGCTCGGCCAGCTCGGCCAGCGCGTCGACGGTCTCCTCCTGCGGCGTGGAGCGGTCGTCGACGTGGGCGTAGTAGAGGTCCAGCCGCTCGACGCCGAGCTGGCGCAGGCTGGTCTCGGCGTCCTCCCTGATCGTCTTGCCGCCCAGGCCCTGCCAGTGCGCGGCGCTCGGGTCGCCGGGGACCAGCGTCCTCGCGCCTACCTTGGTCGCCACGACGACCTGGTCGGTCACGCCGCGGGAGCGCCGCCAGCGCCCGATGACCCGCTCGCTCTCGCCGGCGTCGCCGTGCCACTGGCCGTAGTTGTTGGCCGTGTCGAGGAAGTTGCCGCCCGCCTCCAGGTAGCGGTCGAGGATGGCGAACGAGGTGGGTTCGTCGGTCCGGTAGCCGAAGTACATGGTGCCCAGGCACAGCTCGCTGACCTGGAGGCTGACCCTGCCGTCGCTGATCCGCCGCTGGCGCACGTGGTTCTCCTCTCGTCGGTGCGCGGGCTGGTAGGCATCAGGCTAGCCCGGCTATTGGTGCGGATGTATGGTCCGATCAGATGCCAGAATTCCAGACCAATCTCGCGTGGGACACGTTCCTGGAGCTGGGCGACGGTCGCCACGGGCCGCTGCACGCCCGGCTGTCGAGCGCCCTGCGCGAGGCGATCCGCGGCGGCCGCCTCCCGCCTGGCAGCGCGCTGCCGCCCAGCCGGGCGCTGGCCGAGGACCTCGGCTGCTCGCGCTGGGTCGTCACCGAGGCGTACGCACAGCTCGCCGCCGAGGGCTACGTCGACGCCCGGGTCGGCTCCGGCACCCGCGTGCGGCCGCTCGCCCCGGTGGCGGGCGCCCACGCGGGGCCGAGCGGCAGCCCCCCGGTCACCAGGGCCGCCCGCCGCCCGCCGCCGGAGACGCCGCCGGACTGGGTGCCACGGATCGACCTGGCGCCCGGCGTGCCGGACCTGCGCGCCTTCCCGCTCGGACGCTGGGTCTCGGCGCTCCGCTCGGTCGCCAGCACCCTGCCCTACACGGAGCTGGGCTACCCGGACCCCGGCGGCCACCCCCGCCCGCGCCACGTCCTGGCCGAGTACCTGACGCGGGTGCGGGGCGCGCTGGTCGACCCGGCCGACGTGACGGTGTGCCGCGGCGTCGCCGACGGGACCGCGCGCGTCTGCCAGGCCCTGCGAGCCGCCGGCACCGGCGCCGTCGCGGTCGAGGACCCCGGCTGGCACCGGCTCCGCGAGGCCGCCGCCTCCGCCGGGCTGCGGCTCTCCCCGACACGCGTCGACGAGCACGGCCTGCGGGTCGGCGACCTCGACCCCGCGGTGCGCGCGGTCATCGTGAGCCCGACGCACCAGTTCCCGACCGGGGTGGTGCTCTCGGCGGAGCGCCGCGGCGCCCTGCTCGACTGGGCCCGCCGGGTCGACGGCGTGATCCTCGAGGACGACTACGACGCGGAGTTCCGCTACGACCGCCGGCCGGTCGGGACCATGCAGGGCACCGACCGGTCGCGGGTGGTGCTGCTCGGGTCGCTGAGCAAGACGCTCTCGCCGGCGCTGGGCATCGGCTGGGTCGTGGCACCGCCGGCCTGGAGCGAGCGGCTGCGTGCCCCGACGGGGCGCGTGACCTGGCCGTCCACCCTCGACCAGCTCGCCTTCGCCGCCTTCCTACAGGCCGGCTCCTACGACCGCCACCTGCGCGCCGCCCGCGCGCGCTACCGGCTGCGCCGCGACCGGCTGGTCCGCGCGCTCGCCGAGCGCCTGCCCGATGCCCGCCTCCTCGGCGTGGCCGCCGGGCTGCACCTGCTGGTCCGCTTCGACGGCACGGTGGACTGCGCCGAGGTGGTCAGCCGGGCCGCGGCCGGCGGCCTGCGGGTCGCGAGCCTGGACACCTACCGGTGCCGCGACGACGCGATCGGCCCGGGCCTGGTGCTCGGCTACGCCAACCTCGCCGACGGCCAGCTCGACGAGGCCGTCGCGCTGCTGGCGGCAACCGTCGCCGAGAGCCGCCGCTGAGGCCGGCCGTGTGCCCGGGCAAGGACGACGGGCGGCTCGCCGGCCGACGCGCTCCCGCGCCTACGGCTGGGAAGGCCGACCGAGGCCGGCGAGCACCGCCATGGCCGCGTTGCGGCCGTTGGCGCCGATCACGCTGCCGCCGGGGTGGGTGGCGGCGCCGCACAGGTACACCCCGGGGATCGGGGTGCGCGGCGCGAGGCGCCGGTCCCAGAGCTGGTCGGGAGTGCACTCGCCCTGGAAGATGTGGCCGTCGGTGAGGCCGATGCGGGCCTCGACGTCGGGCGGGCCGAGCACCTCCCGCTCCTCGACCAGGCTGGCAACGTCCGGCGCGAAGCGGGCGATCTCGGCCAGGACGCGGTCGCCGATCTCCTCCCGGCGGCTGTCCCAGTCGCCCTCGGCCAGCACGGCCGGAGCGTACTGGGCGAACACGCTCATGGTGTGCTTTCCGGCCGGAGCGACGGTCGGGTCGTAGGCGGTCTGGAAGTACAGCTCGCACCAGGCGGGGGCCGCCTCGCCGCGGCGGGCGGCCTCGAACGACGCCTGGGTGGCGTCGATCCCGGTGGAGATGGTGACCATGGCGCGGTGCGGCACGGTCTCCTCGGGCGCGGCGGTGAAGCGCGGCAACCGCGACAGGCCGCAGTTGACCTTGACCACCCCGCTGGTGGTGCGCCAGGCGGCCACGCGCTCGCGGAAGGAGGCAGGCACGCCGTCCTCGCACAGGGCAACGGTGCGCTTGGGATCGGCGTTGGAGACCACCACCGTGGCGCGCAGCAGCTCGCCGCCGGCCAGCCGCACGCCCTCGCCGGGCAGGATCGCGCCCACCTCGACCCCGGCGGCGAGCACCGCGCCGGCCTCGGCGGCCGCGTCGGCCAGCGCGAACGACACCCTGCCCATGCCGCCGTGGACGTAGCCCCAGACGTCCTCCTGGCCCTCGATCACCCCGGAGGCGTGGTGCAGGTGCACCGCCGCCGTGCCCGGGTCCCTCGGGCCCGCCCAGGTGCCGATGATCCCCTGCCCGTGCAGGGCGGTGCGCAGGCGCTCGTCGCGGACGTAGCGCTCGACCACATCGGCGATCGACGCCTCGAACAGCACCTCGATCGCCTCCGGGTCGCCGCCGAGCCGCTCCTCCAGCTCGGCCCGGCTGGGCGCGTCCCCGAGCCAGGCGTCGCGGGCGGGGTCGCGAAGGGCGCGCCGGATGCGGCCGAACAGCTCCTCGTAGGCGAAGTACCCGTCGACGTCGCGAGGCTCGATGGCGGCGATGTCGGCGGCGGTCCGGGCGTCGTCGGCCCAGGTCCCGAAGCTGCCGCCGTCCTCGAACGGGCACCACAGGTTGGGGTCGGCCGGGGTCACCCGGTAGCCGTGGCGTTTCAGCTCCAGCTCCTCCACCACCAGCGGGTGCAGCAGCCCCACCACGTACGCGCACGGGCTCACCATCCAGGCCGGGTCGGCGAACGGCTGCTCCAGGGTGCAGGCGCCGCCGAGCCGGTCGCGCCGCTCCAGCACCAGCACCGACCGGCCGGCGCGGGCGAGGTAGGCGGCCGCCGTGAGGCCGTTGTGGCCGCCGCCGACCACCACCACGTCCCAGCGCCGCGCGGCCAGCTCGGCAAGCGGCATGGGCAGCCCGACTCGGCCGAGCCGGTCCTGGACGGTCATGTCGCGCTCCTCTCGCATGCCCAGTACGGCTGTGGCCGCTGCGGCAGGGTACCGGCCCCCGGCGGGCGCGTCACAGCGACGGTTCGGCGCGAGGCGGCCAGGGCCGCAGGCCACATCAGCGCGACGGCGGTCGCCGCCGGATGTCACCATGGCCCGGGCGTCGAGACCACGTGGCCTGCTCGCCCGGGTGGTGGGCGGGCCGCCCGCCGGCGGGGGGCCGGCCAGCGGGCGGTCACCGCCGTCTCGTGGCACCACCCGGGTCAGGGGCCGGTACCAGCCGCAGCGCCAGCACCGGGCAGGCGCTGACCGCCCGGCGGGCGTGGCCCGCCAGGTCGCGGCCGACCGGCGCCTCGTCGACGATCGGGTAGCCCCAGTCGTCCAGGGTGACGCGCTCGGGGATGAGCTGGGCGCAGAGCCCGTGACCGTCGCAGGCGATCGGGTCGACGCGCAGCCGTCTGCTCAGCGCCATGCCGGCCCTCCCCGCACGGCCCGCGGGGCGGGGAGCACGCTCGGCCGGCCGACGCCCGGGCAGGCGCCGTCGTCGAGGTGCCGCTGGACGTCGCCGGCGAACACGTCCAGCGCGCTGCGCAGCAGGCGCACGGCGCCGTCCGGCAGGCGGCAGGCGCCGCGGCCCTCGATCTGGCCGGCCCAGCGGCGCAGCTGCGCGACCGTCTCCGGGCGCGCGCGGCCGTCGCGCAGCTCCGCGACGCCCCTGGCGACCGCGGCGAGGCCGTAGACGCAGGGGCCGCACTGGCCGGCGGACTCGCCCGCCAGCCAGGCGAGGACGCGGGCCGTCTCGGCGATGCCGCAGGCACCGCCGGGGACCACCACGACGGCGCCACAGCCCATGGCGGCGCCGAGCGAGCGCAGGCTCTGGTTGTCGAGCCGTGCGCCCATGGCCTGGCCGGCCGTGAGCCAGCTCCCGAAGTAGCCGCCGACCAGCACGGCCTCGACCCCGCCCGGCGCGCCGCCGGCGATCTCGACCAGCTCGCCGAGCGCCGCGCCGACGCCGATCTCGTAGACGCCCGGCCGGCCGACCCCGCCCCCGAGCGTGACCAGCGCGCTGCCCGGCTGCTCGCCGGGGCCGAGCTGGCGGAACCAGTCCGGTCCGAAGCGCACGATCTGGGCCAGGTGGGCGAGGGTCTCGACGTTGTCGACCAGGGTCGGGCGACCGCCGACGCCGCGCTCGAACGGGCGCGCGCCGGTCGGCGCGGCCGGCCCGCCGTCGAGCCAGTGCACCAGCGCGGTCTCCTCGCCGGCCAGGTAGCGCGACGGCAGGGCGGCAAGCCGCACGGCCGGGGCGGCCTCGGCGCGGCGCTCCAGCAGCGCCCGCCCGACCGCGTCGAGCGCGCCGCGGGCGGTCCCGTCGACGCAGACGATCACCTCGTCGGCGCCGACCGCGGCGGCGGCCAGCAGCGCCCCGTCGAGCACCAGGTGCGGGACGGTCGCGAGCAGCAGCTCGTCCTTGCCGCTGGCCGGCTCGCCCTCGGAGCCGTTGACCACCACCACCGGGCGCCGGCCGCCGTCGCGGACGGCGCGCAGCTTGGTTCCGGTCGGGAAGGCGGCACCACCACGGCCGCGCAGGCCGGCCCGTTCCACCGTGGCGACCAGGCGGTCGAGCGGACGGCCAGGCGGGGGCGGCGCCGGGTAGACGAAGCGGTGCTCGGCGAGCGGGACGGCTCCGGCGTGCCCGCCGACGCCGTCGAGCAGCCGCGGCAGCCCTGTCTGGCCGGCCGGGTGCACGCCGGCGCGGGCGCCCGGCCCGAGACGGTCAGCGACCATGCCCACGCGTGGCCACCTCCTCGGGGTATTCGGCGACCGGCCCGGTGCGCCCGGCCACCGCACCGGAGTGCGGAGCGACGGCGGCGGCCGCCCGGCCGGGGGCGATCCCGAGCCGCCACCACCCGGCCGCCAGGACCGCGCCGGCGGCGGCGACGTCGACCGCGAGCATCCACGCGCGGCCAGGGTCGCTGCCGGTGCCGAGGCCGTGGGCGAACGCGACCGGCCAGCAGCCGTAGGCGAGCCAGTGCACCGCGCGCCAGGCACGGTGGCCGAGCCGCGCCCGCAGCAGGCTGGTGACCAGCACCGCGGCCAGCAGGTCGAGGGCGACGGCGCCGAGGCCGAGCCACAGCGGCCGGTACGCCGAGCGGAACGGGACCACCGCGTCCAGCCAGCGGATCGGGACGTAGCCGTCGACGACCGTGGTGACCCAGCACCAGCGTGACCGCGCCGCTGCCACGGGTCAGGTACCAGAGCGCCGGGGTGGAGGCGAGGCTCATCCCTCCACCGCCTTGACAGAAACGCACGGCTCGGGCCAGCCGCCGACCCGGACGACCGACCCGCCGGGGCGGACCAGCCGGGCGGGCAGGCCGAGGGAGCCGAGCCAGGCGGCGCTGGCCTCGCCGCGGACGATCGCGGCGGTGGCGGCGACGTTGGCGTCCACGCAGGTGGCCGCGGCGACGCTGACGGTGCGCCAGACGACCCGCGCCGGCCGGCCGCTGGCCGGGTCGACGATGTGGTGGAGCTGCTCGCCGCCGCGGGTCCAGCGGCGCACCGTGCTCGACGAGGTCGCCAGGGCGCCGCCGTGGATCCGGACGGTCTCGCCGTCGGCGTCGGCGGCGGCGTCGTACGCGTCGGCGACCCGCACGGACCAGCCGCCGGCCGGCGGCTCGCCGGCGGTGGCGAGGTCGCCGCCGAGGCTGACCAGCACGCCGCAGCCGGCGGCCTCGGCCGCGCGGGCGGCGGCGCGGTCGGCGGCCAGCGCCTTGGCGGTCGCGCCCAGGTCCAGCAGCACGCCGGGAGGTACCCGCACGAGCCCGCGGTGCCGGTCGATCCAGAGCTGCCGCCATCCAGGCACGGTGGCCACGCGCAGCAGCGGCCGGCCGTCGGGCGGGACGGCGGCGAAGTCGCGGTCGTAGCCGAGCACCCGGACCGCCTCGCCGACCGTCGGGTCGACGTCGCCGTCGCTGGCGCGCGCGGCGCGCAGGGCGACCTCGAGCGCCTCGAGCAGCCGGGGACCGACCGCCACCGGGCGGCCGCCGGCGCGGTTGACGCGCTCGAGCTCGGAGTCGGAGCGGAAGCGGCTGCAGGCACGGTCGATCGCGTCCACCTCGGCGGCGACCGCCCGGCGCACGACCTCCAGCGAGTCGCCGCCGGTCACCAGCACGACCGCGCCGGTGCCGAGCGCAGGGAAGCGCCACTCCGGAAGCGGGTCGAGGCCGCCGCCACGGTCGCGCCGCCCGCGGGGCGGCCGCGGGAAGCTGGCCCGGGCGAGCCGGGTCATCACGAGCCTCCCGAGGTGACGCTGCCCGACCCGCCGGACGCCGACGGCGCGGCGGCGGGGGCCTGGAGCTGGCTGCTGTCGTCCTCGTCCTGCGACGAGGAGTCGTCGGACTGGTTGCCGGTCACGGTCGTGGTGGTCACGGCGCCGCCGGCCTGCTGGCTGCTCTGCCCGGGGAAGGCGCGGGCGGCGAGCGCCGCGAACATCCCGGTGAGTGCCAGCGAGCCGGCGAGCAGCCAGCGGGTCAGCCGTGACACCCGGCGCAGCCCGGCGTCCCGCCGGTCCACCGCCCTGGGGTCCGGTGACATGGAAGCTCCTCTCGGTCGACGGCCTGCGAGCGGCAGTGTCCCCGCGCCGCGCAAGAGGCCGTCGAGTGGAGTTCGAGAACACGGTAAGAAACCGGCGCCGGGAGGCCGTGACCTGCTCTCGACGGGCTCTTGCGCGCCTCTTACCCTGCTCTCACCCACGCCGCGCACGATGCTGCGAGCAGCGCGGCAGGCCCGCGCGCCGTGATCCGAGGAGGAACCGTGACAGCATCCGTGCGAGCGCGCCGCTGGCGCTGGGTGGCGATCGGCGTCGCCGTCGCCGCCGTGGTGGCCGTCGGCGGCCCGTACGCCTACACGCACCTGATCGAGGGCGACGCCCCCGCCCCGCTGAGCGCGGCGGACAGCTCGCCCACCACCCAGGCGGCCTCCTCCGGGTCGGCGACCGACCAGCCGGTCAGCGGCACCTGGAAGGTGACCGGCGGCTCGCAGGCGGGCTACCGGGTCAAGGAGGTGCTGTTCGGCCAGAACAGCGAGGCCGTCGGCCGCACCTCGGCGGTGAGCGGCCAGATGGCCGTCCAGGGGACCCAGGTCACCAGCGGGAGCTTCTCGGTCGACCTGACCAGCGTGCAGAGCGACCAGAGCCGCAGGGACGGGCAGTTCCACTCGCGGATCATGGACACCGCCACCTACCCGACCGCGACCTTCACGCTCGGCCAGCCGCTCGAGCTGCCGTCCCTCCCCGCCGACGGGGCCACCGTCAGCGCCAAGGCGCAGGGCAAGCTCACCCTGCACGGCACCACCCGCGACGTGGCCGTCGACGTGACCGCCAAGCGCAGCGGCGACCAGTTCCGGCTCAGCGGCCAGATCCCCATCACCTTCGCCGACTGGAACATCCCCAACCCGAGCTTCGGCGGCCTGGTCACCACCGAGGACCACGGGCAGATCGAGTTCCTGCTGGTGATGGCCCATGCCTGAATGGGTCACAGTCCAGGCGCCGGGAGTCGCCCACGGCGCGTCCCCGGGCGCTATCGTCGCGTCCATGCCGAACCGGGTGCTGCTGGCCGAGGACGACCGCGCCACGCGCGAGTCGCTCGTCCGCGCGCTTGAGCTGGAGGGCTACCAGGTCCGCGCGGTCGCCGACGGGTCCGGCGTGTTCGACGCGATCGCCGAGGAGCCGGCCGACGTGCTCGTCCTGGACCTGATGATGCCGCACGTCGGCGGTCTGACGGTGTGCCAGCGGCTGCGGGGGCGCGACGACCGCACCCCGATCCTGATCGTGACCGCGCGGACCGAGGTGTCGGACCGGGTCGCCGGCCTGGACGCCGGCGCCGACGACTACCTGCCCAAGCCGTTCGCCCTCGACGAGCTGCTGGCGCGCGTCCGCGCGCTACTGCGGCGGGCCAGCTACGACGAGCCGGACCGCGAGCTGCGCGTCGCCGACCTGCGCATGGACGAGGCGGCCAGGCGGGCCTGGCGGGGCGAGCGGGAGATGGAGCTGACCAAGACCGAGTTCGACCTGCTCCAGCTCCTGGTGCGCAACGCCGGCATCGTGCTCAGCCACACGACCATCTACGAGCGCATCTGGAACTACGACTTCGGGCCGGACTCCAAGGCGCTGTCGGTCTACGTCGGCTACCTGCGCCGCAAGACCGAGGCAGGTGGCGAGCCCCGGCTGCTCCACACCGTCCGCAGCGTCGGCTACACGCTGCGCGCACCATGACCCTCCGCACCCGCCTGGCCGTCGCGCTGGCCGTGCTGGCCACGCTGGCGGTCGCGGCGGTCGCGGCGGTCAGCTACGCGGCGACCGACCAGCGCCTGCGGGACGAGGTCGACAGCAGCCTGGTCGTCGCCGCGCGCCAGCCCGGTCCGGACGGTCGCCCGCTCACCGACTTCTGCAGCGGCAGCGGCGACGACGACGGCCGCTACCGCCCGCCCGTCGGCCTGCCAGGCGGCCTGCTGCAGTGCTTCGACGCCGCCGGGAACCTCGGCAAGAGCAACGGGCCGCCCGGCGTGCAATGGGACCGGCCGGGGGTGAACCTGAGCGGGCGGACCCAGCCGCGCGACCGCCGCGGTGACGGCTTCGGGGACCATGACGGCGACGAGCCCCACGGCCCCGGTCAGTACGGGCCGACCGCGGTGTGGACGCAGAGCTTCGGCGGGCAGCGCTACCGGGTCATCGCCGTGCCGCTCGCCGGCGGCGGCGAGCTGCGCATCGGCCGCAGCCTGGCCGAGACCGACCGCGTGCTCGACTCGGTGCGCAACAACTCGATCCTGGTCGGGCTCGTGATCATCGTCCTGGCCGCGCTGGCCGGCCTGCTCGTGGCCCGCCGCACCACCCGGCCGGTGACGCGCCTGACCGACGCGGCCGAGACGATCGCGGCCAGCGGCCGGCTGGACATCCCGGTCCCGGAGGGCGGCCGCGGCCGCGACGAGATCGGCCGGCTCTCACGCGCGTTCGGCTCGATGCTCGCCGCCCTGACCCGCTCCCGCGATCAGCAGCAGCGCCTCGTCCAGGACGCCGGCCACGAGCTGCGCACCCCCCTGACCAGCCTGCGCGCCAACATCGACACGCTGCGCCGCTACCCCGACCTGGAGGCGTCCTCCCGCGACCAGCTCCTCGGCGACCTCGACGGCGAGCTGCGCGAGCTGTCCAGCCTGGTCGACGAGCTGGTCGCGCTGGCGGTCGACCGCTTCGACGACGAGCCCGAGCAGACGGTCGCGCTCGAGGCGCTGGCCGAGCGCGCCGCCGACCGGACCCGGCGCCGCAGCGGCCGCAGCATCCTGGTCGACGGCGAGCCAGCCCCCGTGGTGGCCAAGCCGCAGGCGCTGCTGCGCGCCGTCGGCAACCTGCTCGACAACGCCGTCAAGTTCAGCCCCGACGGCACGCCGATCGAGCTGACCGTCCACCCGGGCTCGCTGCAGGTCCGCGACCACGGCCCCGGCATCGCCCAGGAGGACGTCCCGCGCGTGTTCGACCGCTTCTACCGCGCCCTTGACGCGCGCAGCCTGCCCGGCTCCGGGCTCGGCCTGGCGATCGTACGCCAGATCGTCGAGGAGGCCGGCGGCACCGTCCAGGCCGCCAACCACCCTGGCGGCGGGGCGGTCTTCACCGTCGAGCTGCCGGTGGTCCGCTCGGCCTCGCCCGACGCCGTCCCCTCCCGGACGCCGCACGGAAGTTCTTGACGGGCTCTCGACCCGCCCACGACGTCCGGACGCTGCTCGCGTCGTGGATTCTTGACGATTTCTCGGACGCCTCGCGAGGCGGCCTTACCCGTGGCTGCGACCGTCGTTCCCGGTCCCGGCCAGTCCGGGACACGAGGACACGAGGCTTGCGAGAAAGGACCACGATGCTGGTCGACCAGCGTGGCGGCGGCCGGGGTGCGCGGCCGACCGTGGAGGTCGTGATCCCGGTCCACGACGAGGAGCGGGACCTCGGCCCGAGCGTACGCCGGCTGCACGCCTTCCTGGCCAGCTCGTTCCCGTTCGGCTTCCGCATCACCATCGCCGACAACGCCAGCACCGACGGGACCTGGCTGCTGGCGCGCCGGCTCGCCCGGGAGCTCGACCACGTCCGGGCCATGCGCCTGGCGGCCAAGGGCCGCGGCCGGGCACTGCGCACCGCCTGGGGCGCGAGCGACGCCGCCGTGCTCGCCTACATGGACGTGGACCTCTCGACCGGGCTGGAGGCGCTGCTGCCGCTGGTCGCGCCGCTGGTCAGCGGCCACAGCGACCTCGCCATCGGCACCCGGTTGCGGCGCGGCGCGCGGGTGGTGCGCGGCCCCAGGCGGGAGCTCATCTCCCGCTGCTACAACCTCTTGCTGCACGCGACCCTCGGCACCCGCTTCTCCGACGCCCAGTGCGGCTTCAAGGCCATCCGGGCGGACGCGGCCAGGGCCCTGCTGCCGCTGGTCCGCGACGGCGAGTGGTTCTTCGACACCGAGCTGCTGGTGCTCGCCGAACGGGCCGGCCTGCGCATCCACGAGGTGCCGGTCGACTGGGTCGACGACCCCGACTCCCGTGTCGACCTGGTCGCGACGGCGCTGGCCGACCTCAGGGGCGTCGCCCGGCTCGCCGCCGGCCTGGCCGGCGGCAAGATCCCGGTCGCCGCGCTGCGTGCCCAGCTCGGCCGCGCGGACCCGGTCGGCGCACGGGGCCGGCCGCTGCGGCAGCTGGCCAGGTTCGCCCTGGTCGGCGTCGCCAGCACACTCGCCTACCTGGGCCTGTACGCGGCCCTCCGAAACCTGCTCGCGGCGCAGCCCGCCAACGCGGCGGCCCTGCTCGCGACCGCGGTCGCCAACACCAGCGCGAACCGCCGCTTCACCTTCGCGGTCCGCGGCGCCGCCCGCGCGCTCCGCCAGCAGCTGCAGGGACTCGGCGCTCGAGCTGGCCGTGCTGGTGGTGGCGAACCTGACCGCGACCGTCCTGCGCTTCCTGCTGCTGCGCGGCTGGGTGTTCCGCCCGTCGCCGCGCGCCGCCGCCCCGCCCCGTACCGCCTCCGAACCACGTCCACCGATCGAACTTCCCAGAGCAGTTGGGGGGGCCGGGCTCGAGTAGCGAAGCGGTCGCCCCCATGTCGACAAAGGAGCACGAGATGACCACCACCCTTCCCGACCGGCTCGAGCCGGAGTGGCCGCGGCGGCCAGCCGTGGCCGCTCCGCCCGAGCGCTCGTCCCGCCTGCGGCGCCTGTTGCGCGGCGGGGACGCCGATCCTCGCTGGGCACGGCCGGCGTTGCTGGCGCTGCTCGCCCTGACCGCACTGCTGTACCTGTGGGCGCTCGGCGCCTCCGGCTACGCCAACAGCTTCTACGCCGCGGCCGTCCAGGCCGGGACCAAGAGCTGGAAGGCGTTCTTCTTCGGCTCCTCGGACGCGTCCAGCTTCATCACCGTCGACAAGCCCCCGGCCTCCCTGTGGATCGCCGGGCTGGTCGCCCGCGCCTTCGGGGTGAGCTCGTGGAGCCTGCTGGTGCCGCAGGCGCTGGAAGGCGTCGCCGCCGTCGGCGTCCTGTACGCAACCGTGCGGCGCTGGTTCTCGCCGGCGGCGGGGCTGCTCGCCGGGGCGGTCCTGGCCCTGACCCCGGTCGCCACCTTGATGTTCCGCTTCAACAACCCCGACGCGCTGCTCACCCTGCTGCTGGTGATCGGCGCCTACGCCACCGTCCGGGCGCTGGAACGCGGCCACACCGGCTGGCTGGCGCTGGCCGGGACCGCGGTCGGCTTCGGCTTCCTCACCAAGATGTTGCAGGCGCTGCTGGTGCTGCCGGCCTTCGCGCTGGTCTACCTGGCGTGTGCCCCGGTGACCCTGCGGCGCCGCCTGTGGCAGCTCGCCGTCGCCGGCGTGGCGCTGGTCGCCTCGGCCGGCTGGTGGGTGGCGGTCGTGGAGCTGATCCCCGCCTCGGCACGGCCGTACATCGGCGGCTCGCAGACCAACAGCATCCTGGAGCTGACCCTCGGCTACAACGGCCTCGGCCGCCTCACCGGCAACGAGACCGGCAGCGTCGGCGGCGGCATGGGCTGGGGCCAGACCGGCTGGACGAGGCTCTTCGGCGCGGAATCCGGCGGCCAGGTCTCCTGGCTCCTGCCCGCCGCCCTGGTGCTGCTCGCCGGCGGCCTGTGGCTGACCTGGCGGGCACGCCGCACCGACCGGACCCGCGCCGCGTTCGCCCTGTGGGGCGGCTGGCTGCTGGTCACCGGCCTGGTGTTCAGCTTCATGCAGGGCATCTACCACGCCTACTACGAGGTCGCGCTGGCGCCGGCGATCGCGGCCCTGGTCGGCATGGGCGCCGTCGCCCTGTGGCGGCACCGCGACCGGGTGGAGGCGCGCGTGCCGCTCGCGGGTGCGCTCGCGGTGACCACGCTGTGGTCGTTCGTGCTGTTGCGCCGCACGCCCGACTGGCTCCCTTGGCTGCCCGTGCCGCTGCTGCTCGGCGGGCTCGCCGTGGCCGCGCTGCTGCTCGCGGCGCCGCGCCGGGCGCGTGGCGTGGCATCGGCGGTCGTCGCGGCCGGCCTGGTCGTGGCCCTCGCCGGGCCGGCCGCGTACGCCCTGGACACGGCCGCGACGCCGCACAGCGGCGCGATCCCGTCGGCCGGCCCGGCGGTGGCCGGGGGCTTCGGCCCAGGCGGCCGGCCCGGCCGCTTCGCCGGCCAGGGCGGCCCCGGTGCGGCCGGCCGGTTCGGCGGGCAGACGCCCCCAGGCGCCCAGGCCACGCCGTTCGGCGGCCAGGGCCCAACCGGCGGCCAGGGCGGCATCGGCGGCCTGCTCGACGCCGGCACGCCGAGCGACGAGCTGGTCGCCCTGCTGCGGCAGGGCAGCCAGGGCTACACCTGGGTGGCCGCCGCGGTCGGGTCCAACTCCGCCGCCGGGATCCAGCTCGCCAGCGACCAGCCGGTGATGGCCATCGGCGGTGATGGCCATCGGCGGGTTCAACGGCAGCGATCCCACGCCAACGCTGGCGCAGTTCCAGCAGTACGTGAGCCAGGGCAAGATCCACTACTTCATCGCCGGCGGCGCCGGCGGCGGGCCACGCGCCGGCGGGTCGGGCACGTCGAGCCAGATCAGCACCTGGGTCCAGGAGCACTTCACCGCCGAGACCGTCGGCGGCACGACCGTCTACGACCTGACCGCGGCGGCCAGCACCACGGCCACCACGTCCTGACCCACCCACCCACCGCCCACCGCGACCCGTTCGCGGTGGGCGGCGGCCGTCGCGCGGCGCGGACGGACCCGTTCCCTCAGTCAGCCCGCTCGTACACCGCCGGGTTGACGCAGTTGGGGAGCCGCTCGCCGCGCAGGCCGGCGAGGACGTTGCCGGCGGCCATCGCGGCCATGCGGCCGCGGGTGGCCACCGTGGCCGAGCCGATGTGCGGCACGACCACGCAGTTGTCCAGCGACAGCAGCGGGTCGTCCGGCGCGATCGGCTCGCGCTCGACCACGTCGAGCGCGGCGGCGAAGATGCGCCGCTCGCGCAGCGCCTCGGCGAGCGCCGCCTGGTCGACGATCGGCCCGCGGGCGGTGTTGACCAGCACCGCCGACGGTTTCATCAGGGCCAGGGCGCGCGCGCCGATCAGCCCCCTTGTCTCGGGCGTGAGCGCGCAGTGGACGCTCACCACGTCGGCGCGGGCGAGCAGGTCGTCCAGCGCCACCCACTCCACCCCCTCGACCGGCTTCGGCCGCGGCGTCCAGGCCAGCACCCGCAGGTCGAAGCTGCGCGCCCGGCGGGCCACGGCCGCGCCGATCTTGCCGAACCCGACGATGCCGAGCGTGCCGCCGGCGAGGTCGCGGCCGAGCAGGAAGCCCGGCTCCCAGGTGACCCACTCGCCCCCGCGGACGGCCCGCTCCGCCTCCGCCACCCGGCGCGTCGCCGCCAGGATCAGCGCCCAGGTCAGCTCCGCGGTGCTCTCGGTCAGGACGCCCGGCGTGTTGCTGGCCGGGACGCCGCGCGCGGTGAGCGCGTCGACGTCGAGGTTGTCGTAGCCGACGGCCATGTTGGCCACCACCCGGAGCCGCTGGCAGCGGTCGAGCAGCGCCGCGTCGACCCGGTCGGTGAGCAGCACCAGCAGCCCGTCGGCCTCGGCGGCACGGTCGGCCAGGTCGCCGGGCGGCGGCGGCAGGCGCTCCGGCCAGACGTCGACGTCGGCGACGGCGGCGAGGCGCTCGACCGCGTCGCCGGGCAGCCGCCGGGTGACGAACACCCGTGGACGATGCGACGCCACCTGATGCTCCCCTCCTGGTGTCGGGACACTGGACGCCCAGCAGGATCCCGCAAAGGTGACCTGGGCCCAAGTAGGGATCCAGCCGCAGAGCCCGATGGGGGGATGGATCGAGCCCTCGTACTCCGTTTCGCGCTGTCTGGGATACTGCCGCAGGATGTGACGTCCGCAAACGATCCCTGCAAGCGAAACGGTGACCCCGGTGCCCGAGCGAATATCCCGAGCGATCTCCCGCCCCGACGCCGGCGCCGACCGAGGCGACGGCATCCGGTCGTGGCCCGGCGAGCCCGTACCCCAGGCCGAGCTGGAACCCGACAGCCGCAGCCGGCTGCGCTCGTTCATCGTGGCCGAGGCGGTCGCGGTCCTGCTCGGCTACATCGTCTCGACCCTGCGCGAGGGCGCCCCGGCCACGCCGTTCCAGTGGCTCCTCGTCCTGGTCGGCACCGTCGCGGTCGCCGTCCCGTTCGCCATCAAGTCGCGGCGCGAGCTGCGCCAGGAGGCCGCCACCAGGTCGGCGGAGACGCTGGCGATCGACATGGACGCGCGCCTGCGGCTGATCGTCGGCGACGTCACCGCCCCGATCGCCGAGGTCGTCGGCCGGGTGCACCAGGCCCGCACCGCGCCGGAGCGCAGCTCGCTCGGCGGGCAGCTGCAGCAGCTCGTGGTGGAGGCGGCCGCCAACCTGTGCGACGGCGACCGCACCAGAGCCTGCTTCTTCCAGCTCGCCGACGGCGAGATGGCCCCGGTGGCCTGGACGGGACGCTCCGACCGGCCGATCACGGTGTTCACCGACGGCGAGGGCGACCGCCGCGGCCAGGAGGCCCTGCTGCTGGTCCGCTTCCACGACTTCCTGATGGTGGACGACATCCTCTCCGAGCCGCTGCCCCCCGGCGTGGACGCGCGCCCCGGCGCGGAGTACCGCTCCTTCATCAGCGTGGCGGTCTTCTGCGGCGAGCAGAACTTCGGCATGCTCACGGTCGACGCGCCCGAGCCGAGCGCCTTCGACGAGACCGACCTCAACGTCATGCGGGCGCTCGCCCAGCTCCTCGGGGCGGGGCTTGTCGGCGCCCATCCAAGCTGGCAAGGTTGAGGCCAGCGTGACGCGGATCGAGACCAGGGAGGCCGCGATGCTGCGAGGCCCGGTGGTTCCCAACGAGGCACAGGCCTGGAGCACGGGAAAGGTCCGGTCCAGCGAGTACTTCGCCTGGGCACGCCGGCGGGCATGGAGCATGGCCAGCCACGCGGTCCGCACCCGCCTGCGCAGGGCCACGCCGGGTGGCGACCGGGACGTGCCGGAGCCCCCGCCCAACGGCGGCTGAGCCGGGACGCCGCCTCCTCAGGCGGCCTCGGCCGGTGCCAGCATGATCCGGGTGACGCGGTCGCACGCGCGGATCAAGGTGAGCGCGACCGCGATCGGCGGCCCCTCCAGGGTGGCGAGGAAGCACCGCGGCGGGTCGTCGTAGACGAACTCCTCCTCCAGGTCGACCAGCAGCAGCGCCCGCGTGCGCAGGCGCTCGTCACAGGCGAGCCGGCCGCCGCTCCAAGCTGCGCTCACCTCCTGCCCGTCGACCAGCCCCTGGACCAGGAAGCGGCTCACGCTCTCACTGCGGGTCCAGTGGGCGCGCTCGACGCGGGAGGCGTGGCGCGGCGTGGTGGCGCGCTCGACCAGCGCCTGCCGCCTGCGGCGCGCCTCGGCGACCCGGACGCCGAGGGCCCTGGCCCGGGCGACCGCGCGGGCGGCGGCGTCGCGCACCCGGGCAGCTGCCCCGAGGATGGCGGCGTCGACCTCAGCGCCCATGCCCCTCCTCCCAAGCGTCTGCCAAGCCAACCTTACATTCGGCGGCGGGCCGCTCCTAGACCCAGAACGCGCCGTCGGCGTGGACGCGCGCCTCGGGGAAGTGGATGATGAACACGCTGGTGGCATCGGCCTTCCGAGCGGTCCATTCCTCGGAGGCGGCTCGCGGTGCCCGGCCGTACGGCTCCCCGACCCGACCGTCCAGGAGGCTCGCATGGCTGACCACGACACCGTGGTCGTCGGCGCGTCGGCCGGCGGGGTGGAGGCGGCCCCGGCGCCGACGGCCATGCGGGTGGCCGCGGCTGAGCAGGCCACCCGGCGGAACTTGTAGGCTGCGTTCGGACGGAGCCACGGCGGCTGGTGCGGGCCGCCCGGCCTGAGCCGAGGGAGGTGACCGGAGGGAGCGACGTGTTGCCGGCGGCGCGGTCGGACGCGACGGCCGGCGCTTGGACATGTGGGAAGCCCACGGACGACGAAAGGCAAGGTGGGGAGGTTGTTCGGAGCGCGCACCGCGACAGTCGGGCGGCTGGTCGCCATCGCGGCGCTGGTCACCCTGGTGGCGGCAGGGTGTGCCACCACGGAGAAGAGCGGCGGGGGTGGTGGCGGCGGGGCAAAGAAGATCGCCCTGCTGCTGCCGGAGACGAAGACCACCCGGTACGAGGCGCAGGACCGGCCGTTGTTCGAGGCCAAGGTCAAGGCGCTGTGCGGGGACTGCGAGATCATCTACTCCAACGCCGACCAGGACGCCGCCAAGCAGCAGAGCCAGGCCGAGGCGGCCCTGACCAACGGCGCCAAGGTCCTGGTCCTCGACCCGGTCGACTCCGCCTCGGCCGGCGCGATGGTGAGCAAGGCCAAGGCCGCCGGCGTCCCGGTGGTCAGCTACGACCGGCTGATCCTCAACGCCGACGTGGACTACTACATCTCGTTCGACAACGAGAAGGTCGGCCAGCTCCAGGGGCAGTCGCTGGTCGACAAGCTCAAGAAGGACGGCAAGAAGGGCTCGATCGTGATGATCAACGGCGCGCCCACCGACAACAACGCCAAGCTGTTCAAGAAGGGCGCGCACAGCGTGATCGACTCCTCGGGCTTCAAGGTCGCCAAGGAGTACGACACCCCCGACTG
>WNFZ01001141.1_pt1 | contig 25541 bp, 28 predicted proteins | sample 5400081 | NCBI WGS metagenome assembly WNFZ01 (sample SAMN13153365, study PRJNA577476) | soil metagenome | isolation source: 80 cm soil or saprolite under grassland replicate 1 | place: USA:California | collected 2016-06-15 | reverse complement strand
AGGCGATGGTGTGCAGTAGAACATCGAGTAATTGATTGAGCAGCCCGCTCCTCCTTCACGGAGGAGTTCGAAGTAGTAATCATGATCGAAAGTGCGACCGAAGAGATGCATGGGTCGAACTGAGTTTCTGACCTGAAACGATTACGAGCGAGCCTTTGGTTGGTATGGCAGAACCTTCAACGAGAGCGAAATGGCGCGCTCTTCGGAGTGCACGGGTTAGTACGTCCAAAAAGTGCTTGACAGGGGACGACATTGTCAGAGAGGCAATTTATCGCCAATTGAGTAAATGGCGATGTTACGACAGCTGGCATTCGTTCGGTTTTTCAAAGGGAGGCCGATGCACCTTATTCGCTAATCGACGGACAGCCCCACGGATGACGGTGATTCCGTCTTGGGCGGCGGAATCGGACGTGGACCGGTTCGGACGAATTGGGTCACGGTGCGCCTCCCTTGCCATTCTGGACCGCGCTTTGGATGGGCGATTCGGCGGCCTAGCGCAAACCTCCGGCGCCCCGCACTTTGGACTTATCCGTGCTCTAGAACATCCCGGAACTGCAACGCGTCGGAATCTCCAAGGAAGAAAGGGGCCTGACGTTGGGGTGAATAAGTGGCTCTTCGCGGCTTCGATCTCCTGCGTTTCCAAACAGCTGAGACAGTAGTCGGTCCCTACGTTCCTTTCCGTGTTTCCTTCAGCCATGCTACTCGGCCGTTCAAGCCAAGAATTTTGCCCACTTGTGAAAAGACTTGCACAGCCGGGAGTAGGGTGCCGGCGGGTAGGATTCAGCCAGAGGTGTTGTATCAGTCACGCATCATCCGGGTGGATCAGGGATGAAACCACATCCTTTCTCTATTGGCCATCACGCGCGGCTTGTGCTCTGTATCACCAGCTTGCTGCTCTGCGGGCAGCACGTGTGGGCTTTCGATGTTCAAGGATCTCGAAGGTCCAATGCTGCGGAGGCAGTCTCCAGTTCGGCGTCCCCGACATCGCAGACCGCGCCCGGTATCGAAGGGAAGACAGAGAAATCCGGCAAATACGACGTTGACCGCATTGGGCGGCGGAGCATCGGCCGGGGAGTAAATCTCTACTCGCTGCAGAAAGAGCGTGCTCTTGGCCAGTCAATGGCGTCAGCGATTGATCGCGGCACGAGACTCGTCGCCGATCCGGATATAAATGACTACATAAATCGGCTCGGCCAGAAAATCGCCCGCTACTCGGACGCTGAGGTGCCTTTCACAATCAAGGTGATCGATTCTCCGGATATCAGAGTCTTTGCCTTGCCTGGCGGATTCCTCTATGTTGACAAGGGCTTGATCATGGAAGTGGATAACGAAGCGGAACTCGCCGGTCTGATGGCCCACGAGATTGCACACGTTGCGGCACGGCATGCCACACGTTTGGCCACCCGAAGGTATGCATGGGGCATGCTTACGGTTCCACTCGGTTACATCAGCGGCCCAGCCGCCATCGGCACCAAACAGATCGGTCCACTTACGTCAAAGAAATTCAGCCGCGACGCCGAATTCGAAGCCGATCTGCTCGGAATCGAATATCAATATGCCGCCGGCTACGATCCTGAGTCATTTGTCGAGGCTTTGGAGAAATTGCACTCCAAGGCTAAAGCTCCCCCTACGACTGCCAGGGCATCCTTCCGTGACCAGATTGCTCGCGCCTACGCAAGTTATCCACCTACCGAAGAACGCATTGAGAAGCTGCAAACCGCTATCTCAACGCTCCTCCCAAACCGAAATGACTACGTTGTCGATACCAGTGAATTCCAGGAAGTGAAGGCCAAGGTGGCCTGGGCGGACCGACCAATCCTACGCCGACACCGCGCGGGAGACGGCCCGACCAACGGTCCGGTGCTCCACCGGCATCCATCGCAGGACTCGGAAGAGTATAGGCTGACAGGTTCGCCCATCGTTACCAACGGCCGATTCCCCTCTGTCTTCAGTTACTTGCCCGCTCTCCTATATTGAATTTCACTTTGCGTAGCACTTTTACTTCAGCACAGGCTGACGCCTAAGCTCGGCTGGTCCCCTACCGAACGCTGGGTACCTCGTCCGGAGAGAAGTGCAAATCTGTTTGGAGGAGCATAGATGCGCAAATTTATTGGATTGGCATTGCTGTCGATGTGTATGTTGTCCTTGCAGGCATTCGCGCAAGAGATGGGGACTGCGCCGAAGGCAGAAATCTTCGGCGGCTATCAGTACACCCGATTCGATGGTGGCGTGAACGCAAATGGCTGGGATACATCTCTCACGGGAAATTTAAACAACTGGTTCGGCATAGCTGCAGATTTTGGCGGCGCATACAAGTCGCAAAATGGTGCGAGTTTCAATAACTACACTTACACCTTCGGGCCGGTCATCTCATGGCGTCACAATGAGGCCTTCACTCCGTTCGCGCACTTCTTGGCTGGTGGCTTCCGCGCCTCTGCTGCGTTCGGTGGCCTGTCGGGATCGGACAACGGAATTGCAATGATGTTCGGAGGCGGAGTGGACGTAAAAGCGTCTCGCCGTTTCGCCGTGCGTGCAATCCAGTTTGACTGGCTCTCGCTGCATTCCAATGGAGCTACCGATAACAACAACATGCGAATCTCAACGGGACTGTTGTTCCGTTACTAGCAACTAAGACGTTCGCAGGGCTCGGGGCGGCCGAAGAGGTCGCCCTCATTTTTTCTTTTGGAGTTGTCACTTTCGCCGTTCACATCCAGCGAGCTTGACCCAACAGTGGATTGCATGAGGCGATTACACCTCGCAATCCCGACCCGTCGCTGCGATTTGATATCCCTTACTGACCCAGCGCGCTGTTCAGCCCAAGCGCCCAACCTTTCTGAAATTCTGGGTGGACCGTATCCGCGAGGACCAGCCCCCTTTGCAGGTGCCGGCGAGCTTCGTCGGTACGCTTCAATTGCATCAGGATGAAGCCGAGTTGGGCTTGGGTCTGAACCGAGTCCGGCGCGAGTGCCACGGCAAGTTGCGCTTCCGAGAGAGCCTGATCCAAACGGTTCTGTTGCGCCAGCAACTGGGCCTGGGTGACGTGGTTCAGCGCTGATGCAAGCGGGATCTCAAAGTGGCCATCGAAAACGAAAACGCCGTGCTCAATCACCGCGCTCGGGCGGATTTTCTGAAATTGCTCATAAGGATTCAGCGGACTGGGGCCAAACTCGAATCCGGAAAGCACGCCCGCGCTGATGAGAACCGGGCCGTCAACGCTGGCGGGAACGTCAATCGAGGGCTGCAACCAGATCGAGGCAATCGTGGTGAGCGGCCTGCAAGGAATGCCGTAATAAGAGGGATCGGCGACTACCGCGCCGAAGTAGGCGAACCAGCAATTATTTACCTGGCGGCCATCCAGATATTTCTTCACCGCCTTCAGTTGCTGTGCCCAATCGGCGTTTGAGTCGGTCAGGTATTTGTAAGTATTCCCGGGCCCGCCCCACAGTTCGTTTGCGTATGCAACGTAAACCGGAAAGGTGCGGACCGAAGAGATCACATCGAAAACCAGAATCAGAGCGATGACGTACGCCCAAGTCCTCCGTCGTTCGATGAGTTGTGCGGCAGCCCATCCGGCTAACATCATCAGGAAGGGAAAGATCGGAAGAATGTGGCGCACGCCGATATTCATTCTGGAAGCCATCGCAACGCCCAGATAAATAGCTGCTGGAATAATCAGGAACAGCAATTCTCTTTGATATTGATATTTGCTACTCCGCAATGCGATTACTAGCGGCACCAAAAGCAGCAGAGCCATTAAAGCAATGCTGGATTTGATAAGAAATGCGATGGGAAAGTAGAACCAAACGCCGTGCGGATAAACTTTGCCCAGCAGGTACGTGTTACTGAAGTCGGCGGTGAAGCCTACATCGGCCAGTCCATACAGATACGATTCCGGTAGCAAATGAAATCGCGCGAAAGTTGTGATCAACTTCGTCTGCAACGGATGGTGTAAACGCGCAGCATACTCTGCCACGCGAGCTTGCGCGTCCACGCCGGGCCGGGGATGCAGGTGAAATCCGTACGAGGCCCAAAGTATCGCGACCGCAACGATTCCGATGACCACGATCACGCCCGCTAAGCGCAGAGCTTCCCGTGATTTTGAGCGTGTAGGGGGTTCGCCATGTGATGGGCGCAGCAACTCGGCAACCGCAAGCGCGATCAGAATTGGGAAAACCAGAATTCCCGAGTGCTTTGAAGCCAGCGCAAGTCCTGCACCAATAGCGGTGAACCCGAGCCATAAGGGCGTTGGCTGCTTCTCGTAGCGATAGAAAGCATAGACAGTAGCTAAGAGAAAACAGCTGATGCCCATATCGGTTGTGACCACCGCTCCGTGGGCCAGGACCGTGGGTTCAAAGACAAACAGAGCTAGCGCAATGAACGCTGCGACTGTTCCGAACATCTCGCGGGCTGCGGCAAACAGCAGGGCGGCAAGGAGCAAGCTTAAGACTGCCGCGGTGATTCGCGTTCGGAACAAAATCTTCTCTGCGTCATTTCCATATACAAATTGAGTGGCAGTGGTGAAATCCTCTTCTTTCGAAAAAATCTTGGGATGAGGCGGAACCCGCAGCGACAGAGAAAGCAACGGAGCGGTCGCGAGCAGTTTGATGAGCGGCGGGTGCTCGGGGTTCATTGCAAAATCGCCATGTGTCCAATAGCTGTAGCCGGCAAAGATGTGGCAGGCTTCGTCCCAGGTTTGAGTTTCGCGGCGGATGGAAAACAGGAGTTCTCCAAAGAGGATGAGGAGGAGTGCGACGACAGCGCTTGTGAGTAGGCGGCGTTTGCTCAAATAAGGTTTCACTTGAGTCGGAAGCTTACTCAGGGTTGGACGGGCTTGTCTAGGAGGCGTGAGCGGAGGGCCCGGGCGGGAAGAAGAAGCAGCAGGTCGCTCGACTTCGCTGATCTGTTCGCAAGCTCACAGACCAGCTTCGATCGGGATGACAGATTTTGTTTAAGTTTCGATTCTGCTGAGAGCTAAAAGCTGAGAGCTGATTACTATTTCGCTTCCAGCGGCTCGATCAGCACGAACTTACCCATCTGACCACGGTCTTTGAAGACGAGGCGGCCGCTGATCTTGGCGAAGAGCGTATCGTCTTTACCGCGCCCAACGTTGAGGCCTGGTTTCACTCGCGTGCCGCGCTGGCGAACGATGATGGTGCCGCCGGGGACAATCTGCCCGCCGAATGCTTTGAACCCCAAACGCTGTGCATTGGAGTCGCGTCCGTTACGTGAACTGCCTAATCCTTTTTTGTGGGCCATAAAAATAAGCTCCTAGCTAGCTCTAGCTGTCAGCTTTCAGCAAAATAAAAAATCTGTCATTCCGAGCGAAGCTGATCGTGAACTCGCGAACAGATCAGCGCAGTCGAGGAACCTGCTGTTTACTTCTTCTTACCAGCGCCGCTCTTCTTTGCCGCCACCTTCTTCGGAGCCGCCGCCTTCTTCTTCGCAGCTGGTTTTGCCGATTTCGTTTCAGCCTTAGGCTCGCTGGTAGCCGCTTCCCTTTTCGGCTTCGATTCTTTCTTCGGCAACTCGGGCGCGGTGAACTTCTGTCCATCGAAGGCAATCTCCGTAATCCTTACGGAGGTAAACGGCTGCCGGTGTCCGGCAATCTTCTTATATTGCTTCTTGCGCTTGTAATGGAAGACCAGGATTTTTTTGGCGCGACCGTCGTTGACGACCTGGCCGGTTACAAGCGCTCCAGATTCTGGACGCGCAATCTGCCCGGCGCTGGCCGAAACCGCCAGCACGTCGCCAAACTCTACTGTGCCGTTCTCATTGCCGGCCTGGGTTTCCAGGCGGACTACATCTCCGGGCGCCACCCGATACTGCTTCCCACCGGCGCGGATGACCGCGTACATAGTGATGCCTCCGTCGTGTCCCGGCATGTTCTGGTGTGGGGCGACACCCTCGCCCGCCAAGCCGTGGACCCTACTTAATCTTGTGCTTGCTGTTTCCCGCGCCGATGCTCTCGGCAAATGCGGACGGCCCTAAAACCGGGGTCCCCAGCGCCATTTTGCATGTTGGGGTGGAGAACAGGACCGCAAGTACAGGCAAACTTAACTATCTTAACGTGTTGGAGAGAATCCGGTCAAACCGAATGTCTCATCCGGGCCTGGAATTTACTGTTGCTCATACGCTCGCTTCAAGCCATCGATGTCGATCTTAGTCATCTGCAGCATTGCCTGCATGACCCGTTGCGACTTGGCAGGGTCCTTGTCGCCCAACATCTGTCCCAGAACACTTGGGATGATCTGCCAAGACAGACCAAATTTGTCCTTAAGCCAGCCGCACGTGTCTTTTCTCCCGCCTTCGGAAAGCTTTTCCCATAGCTCGTCCACTTCCGCCTGCGTCTCGCAGTTCACGAAGAAGGATATGGCCTCGGTGAATTTGAATTGCGGGCCGCCGTTGAGTGCGAAAAATTCCTGGCCGTCGAGTTGGAAGGTTGCGGACATGACTGTGCCTTTCGGTCCTGGCCCGGCTTCTCCATAGCAACTGACCCTTCCAACCTTCGAGTTTTTGAAAATAGAAACGTAGAAATTCATCGCTTCTTCGGCGTTGTCGTTGAACCATAAGAACGGTGTGATTTTTTGCATACAGTCTCCTCTCTGTGCATCAAGTTAAATCTGGTGCCGAGGATTTCGAAATGCGGGATATTCCATCATCTACTAGGCGGCGTGCTTGGTCGCGGACGAGATGTAGAGTCTGCCGCCCGCCCATGCACATGGCATTGCGAGCGCGATAAGCGCAAGCGGATACCAGTGGGGCCCGAATTCGGGCACCTTGTTCCACGTCACGACGGTGCCCACAATATTGGCGACCAGGCCTAAGACGCCAAGCACGATTGCGTGCGTCATGGGCCTGCTGGGTGCGAGCCGCGCCGTAATGTAGCTCCCCGCCACGCCGTAAATGTTGCGATAGACCGTCGCAAGTAAGAAGAGCGCACCGGACATGCGCTGGCCGGGTGGCGGGAAGATTCCGGCCGCGTGCAGCGCCGCGTCGGTACCGATGGAGAGAAGGATGCCGATGAGCGCACCCGCGAGCACCGCACCGACGCTTCTCACACTGTTCTTGTTCATGCTTTCTCCAGCAGCTTCTCCAGCCTGTCGTAACTAACCGCAACGCCACTCTCCATGCCCGACTTGAGCATAGCCACGCGGGCTTCGGGCGTGGCACCGAGGACGGTCAGCGTGACAGTGGTCTTTCCGCCCTGCTCGACGAAAACCGTAGTATCTACTGCCTCGCCGGGATACCAGGCCTCATCGAATTTTTCCGTAGCAACAATTCGTTCCGGCACCACTATTTCGCGGAAAATGCCGCCCATCCCCATTTCCGTTCCGGTCTTGTTCTTCCGCCAGACATAGCGATAGCGGCCTCCCACTCTCAGGTCTATCTCGCAGACCGGCATCGACCAGCCGTCTGGCCCGAGTAACCACTGTTTGACCAGTTCGGGCTTGGTGAAGGCGTCGAAGACCAAATGGCGCGGGGCGTCGAAAGTGCGCGTCATTACGATCTCGCGGTCGCCTCGCGTCGTTACCTTCAGAGTGTTTCCCATGCTGTTCTGTTCTCCTCTTTGTCGTCTGCGAATGAGTGCCCTGGACGGTTTACGCAGCCTGCGAGTTTCCTTGAGCCTCTGGCGATGCCAGCAACTCGGCAAGCTTGTCGTAGCTCTCGGCCGCACCATGCTCCATGCCGGATTTGAGGACAATGTCGCGAACTTCTTTCGAGGGATAGCGGACGGTTGCCGTCAGCGTCGTCTTGCCTTCCTCCTCAACAAAAACGGCGGTGACCTGCGACTCACCTGGGTAGTCATCGAACGACTCCATGTGGACGGAGCGCGCAGGCGGCGTGATCTCCTGATACACGCCACGCATTCCCATGTCCTTTCCATCGGGACCACGCAGCACGAAGCGGAAGCCGCCACCCACCTTTAAATCCACTTCACAGACGGGCATGGACCAGCCGCGTGGTCCGAACCAGCGCTTGAGCAGCTCGGGGTTGCTGAATGCGTCGAAGACCAAATCGCGTGGAGCATCGAAGACTCGGGTCAGAACAATTTCTCGATCGGTGGGGGTGGTCACTTTCAAAGTTCCAGTGTTTTTCATTGGTGATCTCCTCTTTCGTTGATGGTTATAGTTTGTTGCGTCTGGTGTTCTTCTTCTTGGTCTTCATCTGGTTCCTGAGATTCTGGGTCTTCAGGTCGTGCAGCACGGCATCGAGTTGTTGGAACCGGACCTCCCAGAACTCACGGTAGCTCTCCAGCCATTCGGTGGCTTCCGCCAGCGGCTTGGCCTCGAGTCGGCGTGGGCGGCGTTGCGCGTCCCGGCCCCGCGAAATCAAGCCGGCGCGTTCCAGCACCTTAAGGTGTTTGGAGATCGCCGGCTGACTCATGGCGAAGGGCTCGGCTAGCTCCATGACCGAGGCGTCACCCGAGGCGAGCCGGGCCAGGATCGCCCGCCGCGTAGGATCGGCAAGCGCCGCGAAGGTCGCGTCGAGGTGGTCAGGGGTCAGTCGTTCATAACTCATCGGTTGCATAACTTATAGGTTATATACAACGCGGCAGAATTACTTGTCAAGCAAAAAAGCCCTTTTCTTGCTCGCGTGAGCTGAGTGGGTGCCTAGGGAAAAAAAGCCGCTTCCTGTCCTGCACGGAAAAAGCGGCAGATTCGGTCTGCCGCTTTTCAAGATCAATCAACCGGCAGTTTCGGTTGCTGCGGCACGTATGGTGAGCCGCCGAGGTCGGCGTCAGTAAATCCGAAGACGAAAAATTGGTTCGGGTTCGTGCCCGGTCCGTTGAGGTCTTGCAGGAAATCATTGTCGTTAGAGACCCACAGGGTATGCACGGAGTTCCCAGCAATTGTTACACAGGGCCGAAGGTCATGCCTTCCAGTTTGGCCGGAATCTGGTCGGTAGTGATACCATTTGCGACCAGCACCTTGACGATATCCAAGAACGGCGCCAGTGGTTTGCTTATGGCGTTCGCTGCCGCTTGTGCTCCGTCCATGTTGGTGACGTCCACGGCGTTGGCCAAATCAATCCTGAAAATTTGTTTGATCTTGGCGTTGGTGCCATCGCCCCGGCCCTTGCCGTCGCGTTCATCCACCAGAAATTCATGCTGGTTCAGGGCCACGATTTCGCTTACGCCCGAGCCTGTCGTCAGCAGATAGGCGTATTCGTGGGTGGCCTTGCCTGTCGCGATATCTATGGTCACGATGCGCAGCAGTTTTGGCGCAGCAGCGGCATCCTGGATGAGAGCGTTTTGCATGATGCCAACCAGGGTCTTGCCATCTGGCGTAATGGCGAGGCCCTCCATGCCTTTATTGGCCACGCGGCCGTTGGTATTTCCGGCGATTTCGTCAGCCCCAACTGGCTGCAGGTTGGAAACGAAGAGATGATCCGGAGCCTGAATGCCCGAATACGTTGGCCGCTGGAGCGCATGAACTCATAGACATAAGGTCCGTACTCATCCGAGATGAAGACGCTGCGGCCATCGCTCGATAGGCGAATGCCTTCGGAATCCAACCGTGCATCCTTGGGGTTGCCGGAGTTCTGGTTCGGATCAAAGTTGTCCGATCGGCCGGAGAAATAATTCCTTGAAGGAACATTCTGCGGCGGGGCACCGGTTCCTACACTCAATCCATCTCCGGTGCCGTAAACCAGCGGCGAAGCGCTGTAGAGCAGAGTCGTGGATTGCAGCGCAGGAGGGAGGGTAAACGGCAGACCAGGGCCCGGATTGGGCTGCAAGTCCATCGTAATGGTGTGGAACCGCTGGATGTAGCTGGCTGTGTCGTCAATAGAGAGTCGAAGGGCACGGCATTCGGCCCCCGGTCGGGCACAGCCAGGAACGTGTTGCCGAATCCCGAGGCAAGGCCTGACCCGAGACCTCCGAGCAGACTGGCTGGGACTCCGTTCTCTAAAGTATTGGTCAAGCCGGAAAGGTCAGTGTAAGGACCGGCACTCGAACTAGTTAAAGAGCCAACTGCTAGCAAGCTGCCTTGGGCATTTGCCTGCGTCGCCGCAAACAGGCTTATGGTGGCCGCAACGTAAACCAGAACTTTTCTCAAGATCAATCTCCTCGTGTTAGTTCCACCTGTGAAGCGTCCAATGATCTTGGACAGGGGAGAGAGGGTCAAGTAAATATGTCTTTAAAATCTCTTCAATTTCCGCCCCGAACGTGCAGAGAAGAAAGTCGGCCGTAGGCGAAGAAGGTGCGAGACGCGGAGTGGTGAACCGCCCAAGATACCGCGAATTGCCAGCCGTGCTCCAGAGGACAATCCCACATGCAAAAACCCTATAATCCTGCGCTCACGAATTGCCTCTTTCCCCGTCTATCTCCTTGCAGCCGGGGAAGCTAGCGCGACCCGGCATATTTGAGGACAAAAAAAGATGCCGGCCGATGCGTGGGCAGTACAATTTCCGGTTGGCAAGTGTTCTCATCCGGCGGCGAGGCGCGGCCAGGTGGAACCAAGCGGTGGAACGCGGGATGCTCGGACCCGGGACCACATGTTAAGTCAAGTACCACGCCGCATTGACGACACCATGCTCGTCCGCGAGGCGCAGCGCGGCAGCCGCACTGCGTTCGAGGAGTTGGTGCGCCACTATGACCAGGCGGTGTTGCGCCTGGCGTTGCACCTGACCGGATCAGAGCACGAAGCCCAGGACATTTATCAGGAAGCTTTCCTGAAGGCGTACAAGAGCATTGGCAGATTCCGCTTCGAGTGCTCGTTTTACACCTGGATATACCGGATTGTGACAAATCTTTGCCTGGACAATATCCGCAAAAAGCAAGTGCGGAAAGAAGACGCGCCGGTGGCGATGGATTCTGAAGGTGAACAGTACGATGTGCTGGCGCAAGTAGCCGACGGGCGTGCCGGGGCCAATCCGGAACGAGATCTTATGCGCCGCGAGCTGGGTGGAAAAATTTCGCAGGCGCTGGAGAAACTGACTCCGCGGGAGCGGATGGTCTTCGAGTTGAAGCATTATCACGGATTGAAATTGCGGACAGTCGGCGAAGTACTCAATACGACGGAAGAGACTGCGAAGAATACATTGTTTCGCGCAACGCAGAAGCTGCGCGGGGCGCTGGCGGGTATGAGATGAAAGTCCCCACCCTCTCGCAAAAAACGCGAGAAGGATGGGGCACCCAGGTAGTTTGAGAGGCAATTATGAAGTGTGAATGGGTAGAACAAAACATTGTTCTCTATATTTATGACGAGCTGCCGGATGATGCCAGGCATGAACTAGAGCAGCATGTCGTGCGATGCAACGATTGCGCGGCGGAGCTGGAATCAACCAGAAAATTCCGCGGCGAGTTCGCGCGAGTTCCGGTGCTGGAGCCGAGCCCGAGTTTTTTGACGGCCTCGCGCATGCGCCTGCAGGAAGCGCTGGAATCCGCCGAGCAGGGCGGATGGTGGCATCGTCTGGTGTTTGATCCGATCAACTGGCTGAACCAGGTTCGATTTGCGCCAGCGCTGGCGGCGGCAATCTTCATCGTCGGCTTCGCGGGCGGGATTGGCGCCACTTACAAGATAGTGAAGGGCCCGATCATTGAGGGTCCCGGGCCGAGTCCCGGCCAAGCACAAGCGTCGTTGAGCTCCATCAGCGCCATCAGTTCGATCACTCAGCGACCCGGGTCCAATCAGGTCACGGTGAAATATGACACTGTGTCTCCGCAGGAGGCACGCGGTTCGCTCAGCGATCCCCATATTCAGCAGCTCCTGTTGTATGCCGCGCGCAATAATTTCAACGCCGGCGTGCGAATGGATTCCGTGGATCTGCTTACCCAACAGCCCAACAATTCTCATGTCCGCGAGGCGCTGCTCTATGCCTTGCGCTATGACTCAAACCCGGGAGTGCGGCTGAAAGCGCTGGATGGCCTTGGGCCGTATGTAAAAGATGACGTCCAAGTTCGCGACGCAGTTTTGGAGTCGCTGATGTCCGATACGAATCCTGGCGTAAGAATCGACGCCTTGCGCTTGGTTGAGCCGGTACGCGGTGACAGCAGTGTACGGATTGTTTTGCAACGCTTGGCGGCCAAGGACGAGAACCGCTACATCCGGTCGCAGGCGCGCACGTTGGTCGGGCAGTTACCGGAAATGAATTGAAGGAGTGAAAACAACACAAACTGCAATGCTGAAAAACTTACCCAAACTCGGGCTGCTGCTGTTGTTAGTGACGTTGTGCACGGCGCAACAGGGTTCGATTCAAAAAGAAGGAAATAACTGGACGAAACTGGTCAACGGCTCGCTTTCAGGGGCGCGCAATCTGCATATTAAGGTGCAAGTTGGAGCGGTGCGCGTCCAGGGTGGCTCGTCCTCGGGGATCACTTATGTGATCCGCAACAAGTCTTATGAATCTTCTGAGGATCGGGCCAGGAAGCAATTCGATTCTTACAAGATCAGTACCTACACCCGCGGCGATACCGCCTGGATCGTAGGCGAATGGGAAAGCGGACGCCCGCACAAGTTTTCGTCGGATGTAACTGTGACGGTGCCACGTGACATCGATCTAGTGAAGATCGAAACCGAAGGTGGCGAAATCGTGACCACGGGAATTTCTGGACGCCTGGAAGCGACAAGCGGCGGAGGCACGATTCATTTAGACGACATTGGCGGTGCAATTACTGCGGAAACCGGCGGTGGCGGTATTGATGTTGGAAATGTCGGATCAGACCTGGTGGTCCGTACGGGCGGCGGAACGATTCACATCGGTTCCGCCAAGGGCAAGGTGGTTGCCGAAAGCGGCGGCGGAAACCTGGTACTCGTATCAGGGTCCCAGGAAGCCTCGCTCGAAACCGGTGGCGGCAGTATTCATGTAGATAAGTGCACCGGAAAGGTGAAGGCCTCGACTGGCGGCGGCGGCATTGAATTAGGCGAGATCGGTGGCGGCGCAATTATGGAGACCGGCGGCGGCAGTATCAAGATTTCGTCCGCCGCGGGTCCGGTCAATGCGGCGACCGGGGGCGGCAGCATTGAACTGTGGGGAGTGCCTGCCGCGCACGTAGAAACCGGCGCTGGCTCAGTCATCGCGAAATTCATCGCTTCCCGGAGTGAGCGTGGTGACTCGGTCTTGGAAACCGGCGTGGGAGACATCACCGTCTATCTGGTCCCGAACATCAACCTTACGGTTCGCGCCAGCATCGAGGCGTCTAACGGGCACCACATTACATCCGATTTTCCAGAGATCCGGATTTCGTCCGAAGGCGGGCAATGGGGTCCGAAACTTGTGTCAGCGGAAGGAAATTTGAATGGCGGCGGTCCTGTGCTGAAAGTACGCACGACCATGGGGAACATTTACATCCGCCGCGCGCAATAGGGGGATTTATGAAGATACAAAAACTGGCAATTCTGGCGGTCATGGTGGTTGTGTTCGGCGCACCCGGAGCACTCCCCGCACAGCCAGGTACCCAACCCTACGTCTTCTATGGCGAGGGACCGTGGGGCGGGGCATACCTGGGAGTGGACACACGCGATGTCACATCGGACCGAGTATCCGCGCTACGCCTGAAAGAAGAGAGCGGCGTCGAAGTTACCATGGTTGACCAGGATGCTCCAGCGGGCAAAGCGGGTCTGAAGGAGCACGATGTCATCTTGACGGTGAACAGCCAGCCAGTCCAAAGCGTGGAGCAGTTGCGCCGGATGATTCACGAAATTCCGGCCGGGCGAACGGTCTCTTTAGGCATCAGCCGCGACGGGCAGCCCATGAATGTGACGGCGCAGTTGGCGGAGCGCGACAAGACGCCAGGCCCCGATCACGCATTTAACTTCAACATGCCGGCGATCCATATACCGCCGATCAACCTGCCGGATATGGAATTGACTGGACCGATAGTTGTCATGCATGGGATCAGCCGCAGCGGGCTGATGATTGAAAGCCTGACGCCGCAACTCGGCGATTATTTCGGGGTGAAAAACGGAAACGGCGTGCTGATACGGTCGGTCGAACGGGGCAGCAAGGCCGAACAAGCGGGGTTTCACGCGGGTGACGTGATCGTAAAGGTTAACGGCTCCGCGGTGAACGATTGCACTGACTTCACCCGGCTTCTGCGAACTCGCACGGAAGGCAAAGCTTCCATCACGGTGGTGCGGGACCGCAAAGAGCAGAATTTGACGCTGACCTTGCCGGAGCCCAGGCGCTCAGGGTCCATCGGCCAAAGAAAATGCGAGGACCTGGACGAAGAGGCTTGCGCTGAAGTTATTGAGGAGAGTAACGAGGTTGCGGCGATGGTGCCTGAGATCATGACCGCTGAAATCAAACGAATTCAGCCCGAGATGGAGCGCGCCAAGAAACAGATTCAGGAAGAGATCCTGAACCATCGCGACGAGTTGAAGAAAGAGATGGACAACCTACAGCAGGAGCTTCGAGAACAGCAGGAAGAACTGAAGCAAGAGATGAAACAGTGGGTGAGGGAGGCTGACATCTAGCGCCACTCACCAAGACTGAAACTGCGGCGCGATTCCGGAAATCAGCGCTGCTGCTGGCGCGAACTTCGCCCCCACTTTGTGAACGTCTTGATTGCGCCGAGAAAGACCAGGCAAACCCAGAAATCCACGATAACGCCTAGATCGAACCGCATGGGTATATGGCGCGCGGCCGGCGGCAGATGCGGCATGAGCAGGAAATAGACCACATTCCCCGCCACGACGGCGATGAGAGACTGCACGAAATTCACTATAGCGGCTTTTGACACCGGGGAACCCACATTTGGCACTAGCACTGGACATGTAACCCCAGACGCCCTCGTCTGGGCGGGCTGCTGCGCCAGGGCCCCGACACGATCTGTTGCGCCCGCAAATGCCGAGTGCTAACTGCCGCTTTTGTTACCATCCCTTCAGATGCTGGAACCTTCCACCGCTGTGCAGTACGTAAAAGGGATTGGCCCAAAGCTCGCTGAAATTCTGGCTGCCAAGGGTATCCACACGGTGGATGATCTCCTTCATTATCTTCCATTCCGCTATGAAGACCGCCTCAATCCTCGTGGAATTGCTGAGCTGCGGGCAGGAGAGATGGCCACGGTAATAGCCGAAGTCCGCACTTCAGGATTGTTCCGTACCCGCCGGATGCCAATCTTTCAGATGACAGCCGGGCAGGGGAGGGCTCGGCTGAAGTGCATATGGTTCAACGCTACCTATCTGAAAGATAAGTTCCAGCCGGGTCAGATGATAGCGCTGTATGGAAAAGTTGAGGACAATCGCGGCGAACTGGAGCTGGTTCAACCCCAGTTCGAGATCATCGGAGAGGCTGAGGGCGAGGCGGAAAAGACCGAGAAGAAGGTTGCGGAGTCGCTCGAAATCGGGCGCATCGTGCCGATTTATGAGTCAGCCGGCCAGGGTCGCCTCACCTCACGCTGGTTTCGGCGGATCATCCACAGCGCGCTCGAGAACCTTACGCCTGAGCTGCCCGAGACTCTACCTTCCGTTGTCCGCCAACGGCTGAACCTGGTTTCACCATGCGACGCACTGTGGAAGGTACATTGGCCGGATGCTGGAGAGAGCCTGCAGGACTTGCAGGCCTCACGAACGCCAGCCCACATTCGCCTGATCTTCGAAGAGTTGTTCCTTGTCGAGCTGGGTCTTGAGCTGAAGCGGCGAGAGCAGAGGGCACAAACCGGAATTTCGTTCCAACTAAACGATCAAGTTCGCGAGGCGATCAAGAAAATTCTGCCGTTTCATCCCACCGGCGCGCAAAAGCGGACGCTGAAAGAAATTGCGGGTGACATGCAGAAGCCATTTCCCATGCGGCGGCTTTTGCAGGGAGATGTCGGCTCAGGCAAGACGCTGGTGGCATTCGAAGCGGCAATCATCGCTATCGAGAACGGCTTTCAGGTCGCTTTGATGGCTCCGACCGAAATACTGGCGCAGCAACATTATTTTTCTGCGCGGCAGATTCTCGAGCCCTCGGGATACCGCATTGTGCTCCTGACTGGCTCTTTGGAAGATGACCGAAAACGAGATGTCCGGCGCCACATCGCGCAAGGAAACGCACAACTGGTGATCGGAACCCACGCTCTGATCGAGCAAAAAGTGGAATTCGCAAAACTTGGACTGGTGATTGTGGACGAGCAACATCGCTTCGGGGTGCTGCAACGCTTCAAGCTAATGAAGAAGAGTGGCGAGGCTGGTGTTGGCATAGAGCGTGTGGGGACGGACATTCCTGTCTGTCCGGTCGAGCCAAGCTCGACAGGTGGATCCAGCGCTGAGGTAGATAGCAGCAGAGCTCCGCTCCGCCGGACGGACAGGAATGTCCGTCCCCACACGGTCCCCGGGGAACCCGATGTCCTGGTCATGACCGCCACCCCCATTCCCCGCACCCTGGCCCTGACCCTTTACGGCGACCTCGATATCAGCGTGCTCGACGAAATGCCGCCGGGCAGAACGCCGATCATCACCCGCCGGGTGGGCGACGAGCGCTCGGAAGAAGTCTGGCAGTTTGTGCGAAAGCAGATCGCTGCCGGACATCAAGCGTATGTTGTTTATCCCGTGATCGAAGAAAACGAAGAGAGCGAACTCAAAGCCGCCATGAAGATGTATGGCGAACTAAGTAACAAGATTTTCCCGGATCTTCGGGTGGCGGTCCTGCATGGGAAGACGGAACCTGACTTGAAAGAGCAGGTCATGCGCTTGTTCCAACAGGGCAAGATTCAAATCCTGGTCGCGACCACCGTGATTGAAGTGGGAGTGGACGTTCCCAATGCTGCGGTGATGGTTATTGAGCACGCGGAACGCTTCGGGCTGGCGCAACTCCACCAGCTGCGTGGACGCATCGGGCGCGGCGCGGCGAAGTCCTATTGCATCCTCATGACCGGAGGGAAGGTTTCCGAAGAAGGCGAACGCCGCCTCGATGCATTGGTGCGCACCACCGACGGCTTTCAGATTGCGGAACTCGACCTGGAGATGCGTGGCCCGGGAGAATTCTTCGGCACGCGCCAGGCTGGGCTGCCCAGCTTTCAAGTCGCCAGCCTCACTCGCGATCGTGATCTGCTGGAGCTGGCAAAAAAAGAAGCAGGCGCTGTGCTCTCAGGACCGAACTCAGAAGTTTCACAGGCAGAGATTGATCGCTCTCTGCGCCAGATGCGGACCCGCTGGCAGAAGACTTACGGGCTGGTTGAAGTGGGTTAGGTTAGATCTTCCGTCTTCGTCGCTGATGCCCAATGAGTTTCAATTTTCGGCAGTCGGGCTCACCTACTAAGGCGATTGTATTTTTTTAAGACGTCTCGGAGTTGGTCGTGCGGCAAGCCGGGGACCATATGACGATTGATTCCGGTCATAGTCTCCGCCGCGACCATCGCGTTGACTACTGCTTCCTCGGTCGCCTGCACAGTCGCTAAAAATAACGGACTGAGCTGTCCATTTGGCAGCATGGTGATCTGATGAACTCCCTTGGGAGCAATCGCTCGCCGATTTGCGGTAGAAAAGGCGATGAAAAGATCGCCGGAACCGTCACCCGAATAACTGCCATCTCTTCCCACTCCCAGAGCAACCCGGCGTGCCATTCGCTTAAGTTGGGTCGGAATTAGCGGCGCGTCGGTAGCGACTACCACAATGATTGAGCCGGTGTCGTGCTCCCATATCTTGGGCACGGAAATTTCTCGACCGACCGAAATGCCGGCAATGCGCAGTTGCTCGCGTTCCCCATAGTTGCATTGGACCAGCACTCCCACGGTATAGCCCCCGTCTTTGGCGCTCAGCACACGGGACGAGGTCCCGATGCCGCCCTTGAACTCATTGCAGATCATGCCTGTGCCGCCACCAACGCTGCCTTCTGCGACTGCACCGCCCTTCGCAGCGTCCAACGCGTGAATAGCGTCTTCGGGTCTCACATGAAATCCGTTTATGTCGTTCAGGTATCCATCCCAGGTTTCGGCCACCACCGGCAACGACCACCAGTAGCCCTCCATGTCGGCTTCACCGCGCTTCACTTTCCATTGGATAACCGCATCGCGCACCACGCCGACGCTGTGCGTGTTTGTGATCATCACCGGGCCATCCAGAAAGCCGGAGTCCTCGACCCAGTGGGTTCCTGTCATTTCGCCGTTGCCGTTCAAACTGAACCAGCCTGCAAAAACCGCATCTCTGGAATCTTTCCCGCGCGGCAGGATCGCAGTCACGCCTGTGCGTACCGGGCCAGTGCCGACCTTTAAAGTGCCGTCGCCAGAAATCAGGGTAGTGTGGCCGACTTCAACGCCTTTCACGTCAGTAATGGCATTCAGCGGTCCCGGTTCACCGTCAAACGGCACGCCAAGATCACGAGCCCGCGGCTTCGATTGTCCAAAGGTCCACAGGGAGAAAAAAAGCACCGTACAAAGCCAAACCGGGCGATTAAGTTTGCGCATCCAACCCCTCCAGAAACTCGGAGCAGTATAGTCGAGGGCTTATGCCAGGGCGACATGGGAGAAGAGGAATGGAAAACTGGAAGCGCGCGCTTCTCGCGGGATCAGCAGGCTTGAGCGTGGTGTTTCTCCTCAAGGGCAATCGCACGGGAGGGCTCATCTTTGGCGGAGCAGCGCTGGCCACGCTCGCGTCCGAATATCCGGAGAGCTTTGCTGAAATTCGTACCCGGTTGCCGTTTTATGTCGAACGCGGCGTGACGTTCCTGGAAGTAGCCTCGCGGGTTGGCGAGCGCTTTGCGGAAGGAACTGAGGGACGCGGTGACGCCTGGTACGAGGCGCTGCTGGAAAGTTGACCTACTCTATTCCCAATTGCTTGCGGGCATCAGCGCTAAGTCGTTCAGGGGACCACGGCGGGTTCCAGACAACGTTTACGCTGACGTTGCGCACTCCCGGCAGTTGCTCCACGCGTCCCTTTACCTGTTCGCCGATGGTGACATGGGCTGGGCACCCTGGGGAGGTTAGGGTCATTTCCACTGTCACGTCCTGCTTCTCATTTTCTGCAGGATCCGCCGGATCAAGCTTCACACCGTAAATCAGCCCGAGATCCACAATATTGACGGGGAGTTCCGGGTCGTAGCAATCCTTCAAGGCGTTCAGTACTTCTTCCTGCGTGGTGGCTGGCATGATTTTCCTCTCGACTTATAAGTTTACCTCAGCCTGTTATGCTACCCGGCGATGAAACAGAAAATTCAAATCGCTCTCATTTTGACGATGCTAGTGGCGGGCATTCGCCTCGCGTGGATCTCCTACGACCGGCATCAGGCGGCCATCCAGCCGGCAAAGGAGGAAGCGCGAACGCTGAATCCTGATTACTACGTCACGCCGAAGAAGCTGTATCCCTACGATTTGAAATCGGCCAAGCAGTTGACCAAGCAACCGGTGTGGGTGAAGGTCGGTTACGCGTACCCCTACTATCCATACGATCTCGCAAATCACCATGCCAACCTTGCTCATGAAGCGGGCAAGCTGTTGCCGCTTCAGAAGCTCGAGATCAAAGACATTGTTGCCGGAGTCTCGCCTAAAGCTCCAGGAGAGCGCCAGGTGCTCGCAGTATACGAAGACGGCAACAAGCCTTATGCCGCGCCGATCGGAACCGAGAAAAACGGCGACTATCGTTTTTATTCCGACGACATGCTGTTCATCCAGGATCCTCATCAGCTGTATAAGCACTGGCCCGCCGATGTATGGCAGGCGATCGACCAGCACCAGGTAAAAACTGGCATGAGCGAATTGCAGGCTGATTTTGCGATCGGCATCGGCCTGCTGGAACAGGGCGGCGATTCCACAGACAAGACCCTCGACTACCCGAACGGAGGGAAGCCGTTGAGCGTGAGCTACCACGATGGTAAGGCGATGGAGATTCGTCCCGGGCCGACAAGCTAGGGGGCCGGACTCCCCAACTTCCGGATTACCGAGCCTGGTCAAGGCCGACGCGGTGGACCAGTTTCACAAAACGCGGGTCGTCGCGCAGAGGATCAAAGAAAGGATGTACCTTGAGGAATAGCAGAATGTTTGACTGCTCCTGGTAGGCCCGCTCCATCCAGGCAAAAGCCTGTTCCTTGTCCCCGAGTCCCAAATAAGCGTTCACAAAGGCGGCAGCGGGAACGTAGCCTTGCCTGCTGGCGCCTTTTCAATTCACTCAGGAGCCGAAAAGCGTCCGTGCGCCGCCCAGCGTGGGCATACGCTCTGACCAGCACACCCATGACGGCTGGGCTCCGGTCAGAGACAGATAGTGTCTTTTCCAGTATGGGGATTGCTTCTTCGGGCTGACCGTTGGCGATGAGTGCGAATCCGAGAAACCAAAGGGCTTTTACTTGGTTCGGTTGTACGACCAGCGCGCTGCGCAACTCGTGTATGGCCTCGTCGTAGCGGCGGGCGTGGAACAGAATCCAACCGATGCCAATGCCGGAAACCGCAAGCGGGTCGTGCTCACGGGCGCGCTGGGCCCAGGCCAGCGCCTCCTCTGTGCGCCCCTGAGAAAGCAGCCACTCAGCGAATCCGTTCTGCGCAGCCGCGTCGCTTGGATGCAATTCGAGAGCGCGCCTGTATTCGGCCTCAGCCTCGGCCCATTGCCACTGTTGCCGGTGCATGCCTGCAACCAGGATGTGCGCTTCGGCCAATTCCGGATCGAGCTCCAGTGCTTTTTGGGCTGCGCTCATTGCTTTCGCGCGGGTCTGTTCGGGGGGAGCGCCGACAAAAACCGTGCCTAGTTCCGTATACGCGCTTGCCAGCCCGACGTAAGCTGGTGCAAACGTCGAGTCCCTTTTTATCGCTTCCTCGAAATAACCAATAGCCTCCTCGGTTCCAGCTCTGCTGTCGCTTTTGTCTAAGGCGAACACGCCCTTAAGGTAGCTCTCATAGACTTCAGGCGAGACGGGACGTACTGCCGCCAGCCTCTTGTGCTCTTCCCCAGTGACCGTAACCTCGACCCTTCCAGCAATGGATTGCGCCACCTCGCTTTCGAGGGCGAGGGCGTCCCCCAGCTCGCGGTCGTAGGTTTCAGACCAAAAGTGCTCGTCGGTTGCGCCGCGAATCAACTGGGCGCTGACGCGAATCCGACTGCCGTCTCGTATTACCGACCCTTCGACAATGGCATCCACGCGGAGCGTTCTGGCGATCTCTGGCACCGAGAGCTGTGTATCTTTCAAGTGCATCATCGACGTGCGTGAGATGACGCGCAGATCGTGGATCCTGGAGAGGCGTCCAATGAGTGCCTCGGTCATGCCGTCAGCAAGGTATTCCTGGGCCGGGTCGCCCGATAAGTTTTTCAACGGAAGTACGGCCAGGGAGCGAATTAGCGGAGCAGCAGGGGTTGCCAGGCGATGCCGCCATCCCCACGCGCCAACGGCAATGGCGCACACTGCGATCGCAATGAGCCACAACCTTCGGCTACCAAGAGTCAGCCGCGGGTGCGCAACTTGTGGAGTTGGAGCGACGGCGGACGCTACAACGCCGATTTCGGCGACAGTCGAGTTCACGGGTGCAATGAAGCGGTACCCTCGGCGCGCCAGCGTCTCAATGTAGCGCGGCTGATCGGCGGAGTCGTTCAATGCTGCCCGCAGCCGTTTGACTGCCGCGTTCAAGCTGTGTTCGAAATCGACAAACATATCCGTCGACCATAGCTTTTTCTGCAGCTCCTCGCGCGTGACCAGTTCCCCCGGCCGCTCCAGCAGCATTTTCAGGATGGCGACCGGCTGACCCTCCAGGCGGATGCGCATTCCTTCCTTGCGCAGCTCCCCGGTGTGCGGTTCGAAGTCATAGACACCAAAGCGAACGACGTTGGATTTGGCAGGGCTGGCCACTGCTGAGAGACCTCTCGTACGGCGAAGTATACCCCGTTTGGGGAGGCGTGGAGCCATGTCACCGCACGCCTGAAGCCTAAGCCTATCAACAGGTTTCGGTGTCACCCACGTTTCACCACTATTGTATTGACCTGCTGAGGGTGCCGGACTATTGTCCGCGCACACCTGATTCCCCGGAGGAGCCATGACCAACCTATCCGCCTCAAAACTTCGCTTAACTCTTTGCCGCTGTGTTTTGCTGATTTCTATCCTTCTTCCGGTTTCTGCGTTGGCGGATAATTGGCAACTGAATGTCGGAGCGCAGAACGGCGACCGAGCACATCAGGCGCTCGCCTTCTTGCCCAACGAGATATGGATTCTCTCCGGCGATAGCATAACCTGGGCGTTTCCTGCCAACGATGTCCACACTGTCACGTTCCTGACACCGCTGCAGGTGCGCCCGAACCGCTTCACGGGATGCGCCGGTGGTGCGCCGCCAGACGGTAGAACGCCCGATTTCTCTGTCTATGACGGCACCACGTGTGTAAACAGCGGGGTCCTGACAAGTGACGATGGGCAGACCTACACCGTAGTTTTCCCCGTGACTGGCAATTTCAAGTTGGTTTGTCTGGCTCACCCCAACATGACAGCCACCATCCATGTGTTGGCAGTGTCAGCGACGTTGCCCCACGATCAGGCCTTTTATGACAAAGAGGCCGACCGCCAGCGCGCCGCGCTGCTCTCCGATGTGATGGCATCCGCCCACATCCATTCTGGCCCGAACGAGGTGACGGCGGGAGTGGGGCACATTATTGGTAACGGCGGGGGAACTCAAACCGCCTCGGTCATGCGCTTCATGGATGCAACGAAAGTTATCCATGTTGGCGAAACCGTGGAGTGGACCACCGCTGAGGGCGTGACGAACCATACCATTACGTTTGGTGCGGAGCCCAGCCCTCTCAACCAGATTCCGCCATCTGCCAACGTGACCTTGGATCCCGATGGCGCGCGGCACGCCTACATCAGTTCGACCTCCGACGCTGTGCATTCCGGATTCATTACCCAGTCGCCGCAAGATCGTACTGGTCTGGCACAAGCCCCATTGAGCGCGACCCGCTTCCGCGTGACCTTCACTGCACCCGGAATTTATCCGTATATTTGCGTGCTGCACGATGAGGTGGGAATGGTCGGAAGAATCATCGTCCTGCCGTAAACGAAGAAAGTTGTAACGTATTTTGAGCCGCCGGGTGCTGCGCTTCGCATCGACGCGCCCAACCCGGGAAACTATCCGTTTTAGTCGGAGGCCGCGTACGTGGGCTGACTCTGCATGACATGGATCGGATGCCTCGATTGGATGGGTTTTCTCAGTGCGCTCGAAACGAGGCGGTCGCAGCCGCGAATCGTTGGAATGCGGACCTCTACAGCAAGGCTGCAGGAGGGACGAGAACAATCACCGGGGAAATCCGATCTCCGCAATTGCAGATGGGGCATACCGTAAGCTCGGCCGCGTAATACAGCCGGCAATTCGTGCAAGGAAGACCATACCGTAGCGGTCCTGGCCCCGGCTGCCGTCGTATGCGGCCGTCTCCTGGTGCCGCGCCCGGCGTTGCACTCGTAATTCCGGAGTTCGTGATTTCGTGCATGGCTTGTCTCCTCTCGATGGCAATCTAATTCTCGATGGCCCGGCCCTACGCTGCTTCCTTGTAAATTACGCGCGGACGGCTCATACCGTCGTGCGAGACCAGAAGACTGAAGTCGCCCCGCTCGCGCGAGTGCAGCAGCCACTTGTTTGGACATTGCAGTTCACGCTTGGGCTGGGAGTTACTAGAAACCAGGGTTAGACCCGAGGTCTGATACTGGCGGCAATCTGAACTGGCGATCATAATGGCAGCTCCTCTTATCGGTATTGCGGGAGCCTGGCTGGCTTTGTCCGCTTCATCTACATGGGCGTAAATCAGGCTGAAAATCGATCAAGTTTCGAGAAGCTTGTGAAACTCTGGCCACAAAAGGAAAGGCCAGCCGTAAATGAAGTGTCCGGCTAGCCATGGCAATGAGCGATCGCACAGCACAGGTAAGAGCTAGAACCGCCGATAACGAAGGGTGACGGTTTTGGTTTGACCAGCATTTACTGCCCCCAACACTGTAACCATGCCCCGACATTGTCGCCTTGGACCGCCCACCCTCCGTCGGAACATCCACGCGCGTACTGGTGCCCTGCGCCGTTGGGGTTCCAATCGTTATAGCTCGAGACCCATGGGTAATAGATATCGGAACTTGACCGGGCAGCCGTCAGCATGAGCCCCCGCTGGTTCAAGGCTCCCCATCCCCACACCGAGACGTCAGAGAACCAAAACGCGTTGATCGTCGTGCCATTTAGATCCGCATCGAAGTATCGAGATACCCGTAAGTACGAGGAGTATGGGGACATATTCGTGATGTCCATTTGGACGTCTATCCCACGCTCTCCCGCGTTGCGGGTAAATGTTTGTTTCAGCTGGATCACCCCATCAAGAGATTGGCGCGTGACAATCAGCGGAAATGTGCCGACCCCACCAGGCTGCGAAACGGTGGAGACGCCCGAGCCGTTCGCTGCAACGTTAGCGTCGAAGCCATGTATGGTTGTCAAATTATTACTGAGAGAACATACGGCATAACCTTCGCGGGTGTACAACTGAACAGCACCGGCGGGCGACTCGAACCACGAGATATTGCCGTTGTTGGTAATGCATATCTTCAAGAAAGTCACACCGCTGCCAGAGCTGAAGCACTGCTGTGGGGCTAACATGGTTATGACCTGCGCGCTTAGTATGTTCTTGTGGTCGCCTGTTCCTGATTGTTACTTGGGCCTTGTGCGAATGCATGTCGGGCAGTGGCCAGGGCCAGCACGGCAGCAAACAGCAGCATCAGAATTTTCTTGGTCATTGTCTTGTCTCCTTGTTGTTTTGAAATTGTTTTGAATTGGTGCGGAAGATTGATCAGTGACCAGGATCCGCTTCACTCCTATGGGTGCAAACGCTCGCGGAAATCGATCACATGCGACAAGAATTCTTCGGGAGTGGGAAAAGAGAAGACCGGCTCTGGACGTTGAATCCAGAGCCGGCGCTAGCTGCTGAGCTGTTGGATATAACCTGCGAAGATTACGGCAGATTGACGTAGTAGCCGCTCAGCGTCAGATTGCAGTACCCGCTGCCCCCCGCCGAAGTCGTGAATCCGAAATCATCTCCCGGATTTGCATAAAATTTCACAGGAATAGAGATGAGCGTACCCGCGGCGGGCAGGAACTCGTAACCACCAGGCGTCCCGGGCTGCCACGAGGACAAAGCGATTGTGTTCACGGACCAACACACTCCTGAGGCGTGTTCGATGACCAAACGTTGATTTGCAGGTACCTTCGTCACGGAATGAAAATTGGTTCCTAACGCCGTCTGGAAATAGATGATGTTCGTCTGAAACGGTTTCCGTGCCGGAGCATCGGAATCCTTAACAAGGCCGACCATCGGTACAGGCTGCGCGGGGGTGTTGGTGACAACCACCGGCTGCGCGGGGTTAGCCGCAAAAGCGGCGGTGGAGGCGAAGAGGCTCAGACATGTAAGAGCGATGAGCCCGAAACGATTGGCAAACATTTTCTTGTTCATTGGAATTTCTCCTTTTAGTTTTGTTTTGGGCTATTTGCCCTCACCGATACGGGCGCAGGCGGAAACGAAAATCGATCATGGCCGAAAAAAATTGTTGCAGCGTGCAATCGGCATAGGGGGAGTGGTCGCCCACTCTCCCCTGCCACACCACCGGACATGCGGGTCCGCATCCGGCGGTTCGGCGAGTTGAGTCCGCGCCAAGCAAAGCGCGAACCGGGGTTTGGGTGCAAGTTTCGCCAAGAA
>WNFZ01001137.1_pt1 | contig 25562 bp, 24 predicted proteins | sample 5400081 | NCBI WGS metagenome assembly WNFZ01 (sample SAMN13153365, study PRJNA577476) | soil metagenome | isolation source: 80 cm soil or saprolite under grassland replicate 1 | place: USA:California | collected 2016-06-15 | reverse complement strand
ACCATATCCACGCCACCGACTTTTTGGATCGCCGCGGCAAGGACGCGCGCCGCGCCAACGGTGTCCAGTTCATTCAAAGCAGGATCTGAAACTAAAATAGCATCGTCCGCGCCCATGGCGAGGGCATGTTTCAGCGCCTCCTTGGCGGACTCGGGTCCAATACACAACGCGGTGACTGTGCTTCCACTGTTAGCTTCCCTTTGCTGGAGTGCGCCTTCCACCGCGTATTCATCGAACGGGTTGATGACCAGCGGCGCATCCCCCCATGTGATTTTTCCTCCCTCGGCTTTTACTTTCGCTTCTGAATCGGGTACTTGCTTAATACAGGCGATGATTTTCAAGAGACTCCTCCTAGGTTGGATTTCATTAATACTTCTCGCACAATGATGGAATTATTGCAAATACGCTATTACCACCAAGACATCTGCTCCCAGAACTGCCAAAATTCCAAATGCACTGAATACCTTTTGCCAGAATATCCAACTCCTTTTATTTTCCATTCGCTTCAGAAAGAATCCTCGAAATGGATAAAGGGAAGGTTCTGTGCTAAGGTTATTATAAATGTCTTGATAATACTCGTCCGTTTTGAACCAAAGTTTGTATGTGTTAGAAAGGAACAAGATGCTGAAGAACAGAAAGGCCAGGACAAATCCGAGAGGCGGATGAATAAGAGTCATTGCGGAGGTAGAAATTCCCTGGAGCCAGCATAGATTACCAACTGTGCAATGACTAAAATCATAGTCGCGCCGCGTGCAACTTGTTTTGCAGCATCCGCGCGCGAGCCAGCCGTAATGCCTGCTGCCACGCCACACTTCTTGCATACAGCAACTACTTTGTCGATCATTTGCTGAACTTCAGGATGATCTGCGCCATCTGGGAATCCCATATTCAGGGATAAGTCTCGTGGACCAATCACGACCGCGTCCACACCAGGCTGAGAAATCATTTCTTCGAAGTGATCGATCAAAGCTGCATCTTCAAACTGAGGGATGACCATGATCTCTTCATTCGAAAAATTTATGTAATTCACCGCCTCATTGCCAGTTGCAATGTAGCCAGAGGCACGGGTAAGTCCCATCCCACGTTTTCCAACGGGCGGATATTTGACCGCATTCACCAGCATTCGGATTTCATCCAAGGTTTCCAAGCCTGGCATCATCACACCCATCATTCCCGCATCCAGATATTGGAGGACAAGTTTTGGATCTTTGGGACCGATTCTCACCAGTGGCGTCATATTTACGCGCTCACAGGCTCGGATCACGTTCACCACCTGGGCGGGGCCCAACAATCCATGCTCAGCATCCAGCATGTAGAAATCAAAGCCAGCCAGACCGAACAATTCCGCAAGCTGTGGATCGTCTGAGGTGGAGATCACACCATAGGCAGGTTGCCCTGCATTGAGCTTGCGTTTGGTACGATTCTCTTGAATGAACATAACATTTCACCATGGCTCGTTTCAAGGTCTAAGGTTGAAGGTTTAACGTTCAAACCTTCAACCTTTAAACCTATTTAGCTTTGCCAGAATTCTTCCTCATAAGCGGGGAGTTCACAGCGCAGCGGTTTGTCGGTCCGCTCGCCGAGGGCGTAGCCCGCCTGGATGAGGGTCTGAATTTCGCTGGAGCCTTCGTAAATGACGGCGCCCTTGGAGTTGCGCAGGTAGCGTTCCACATCATATTCATCGCTGAAACCATACGCACCATGGATCTGGATCGCTTCGTTGGCGGCATTGAAAGATGCTTCCGTGGCGAATTTTTTTGCATAAGACGTTTCACGTGTGCAGCGTTTGCCCTGATTCTTCAGCCAGCCAACCTGATAATACAAGAGCCGTGCAACTTCATAATCCTGCGACATCCTGGCGATCTTTTCCTGGATGAGCTGGTGCTCGGCAATCGGTTTGCCAAATGTCTTGCGCGTCTTGGCATAGTTGACGCTGGCTTCCAGTGAAGCGCGAATAATCCCAGTCGCGCCGGATGCCACGGTGTAGCGTCCGTGGTCGAAACCAGACATGGTGATCTTAAACCCTTCGCCCTCTTCGCCAATGCGGTTCGTCACCGGAACTTTTACATCGGTAAACGAAATCCAACCAGTCACTCCAGCGCGAACGCCAAGTTTGCCGTGTAGGTCTCCTGTTTTGACGCCATCGCTGTGCAAATCTACGATAAACGAAGACAAACCCTCCGACGGCTTTCGGGCGGACGGATTCGTTTTAACGGTGAGCAGCGCGAGGTCTGCTTTTGAGGCGAGCGAGATCCACATCTTTTCGCCGTTCAGGATGTACAAATCGCCATCCCTTTTCGCGGTCATAACCATCGCGGCTACATCAGACCCCATACCTGGTTCTGTGAACGCGCCGCAGCCGATCTTTTCCCCTTTTGCCAGCGGGATTAGGAATTTCTGTTTTTGCTCTTCCGTTCCCCATTGGAAGAGCGTCATGCCGCACAACCCAGTATGGACAGACATTACAACGCGTAAGTGCGTATCCATTGCTTCGAGTTCTTCGCAGGCGAGCCCCCACGATAGGTAATCCATGCCTTGTCCACCATAGCGGATGGGGAAAGGGAGCCCGAGGATTCCAAGCTCCCCCATCCGTTTGAGCACAAAGGGAATGGGTTCCTGTTTGCGGTCGTATTCTTTGATCACTGGCGCGATCTCTTTTTGAGCAAAATCGCGTACCATCTTTTGAGTCATCTGCTGTTCTTGGGAGAGGGAGAAATCCATGAGGTTGCCTCAGTGAAATTTTTCTCTAATTATAATCGTTGCAACACAGCAATTAAATAAAAAAGCCCGATGCAGTCGACATAATTGCATCGGGCTAATGAAAATGAGTGCTGTCTTTCATGACCTTTTCTCAACACCCATATTGCTCAGCTCATCTGAATTGATATTCGAGATGAGCAGGTCCGCGCCAGAAAGGGCGACAAACAAAAGCAGTAAGATTGAAACAACTACAACAAACATATTCCACTCCTTTCACTATGAACACTATAACCATTTCGAAACTGAAAAGATATATCCCCTAACAGTACTGATAATAAATTCGATTTCAATCACGTAAGGGACATAAGCATGACGAATAGAAATAGATTTTGTTCCCAAAGTACATACGACTCTCGAACTGAATTGTCGCAAAAACCTTTGTGGTTTTCATGAAGTTATTTTTTGGAAGTGTTGAAGATATTTCAACAGGCTTGATGTTGGTCGGGATTGTATTTTAGCACATTTGTTCTAATAAAACATATCACCTTTTATTCCTAATTGTTGGAGCATAGCGTGGATCTGTAATGCGCGTCACAATGTGTTGACAAAACCTGCCTTTGAGATAAAATTCACTGCGCTGGAAATTAGCCGGAGTGGCGGAATTGGCAGACGCGCCACGTTCAGGGCGTGGTGAGGGTTCCCTCATGTGGGTTCAAGTCCCACCTTCGGCACACGAGACTCGCAAAGAATGCGGGTCTTTTTGTTTGGCTAACATCCCTTATCCCCTATCCCTTGATCTCTTAGAAACGGATAAGGGTGGCGGCTTTGCCACCGTCGATAGGGGTCACCAGTGGTATAATTCAGAGTAAATTCGGCACATTCTTCATTAGTTAAGACGCGGAGTCACAGAATCTCGTCCTTCGTGTCTTTTTTATGCCGAAACCCCTTTTACAGAGAAAAATATGGTCGAAGAAATCCCACAAAATGGACAAGCTGGCAACGTCCAGCAGGTTGATATCGATTCCCAGATGCGTGATGCCTATCTCGATTACGCCATGAGCGTGATCGTAGCGCGCGCCCTTCCAGATGCGCGCGATGGATTGAAGCCCGTTCATCGGCGCATTTTGTATGCCATGCAAGAACTGGGCATCCGCTCTACTTCCTCTTATAAGAAGTCAGCCCGTATCGTTGGCGAGGTGTTAGGCAAATTCCATCCGCACGGCGACTCGGCTGTCTATGAAACGATGGCACGTATGGCGCAGGACTTTTCCATGCGCTATATGCTTATAGATGGGCAAGGTAATTTTGGATCGGTCGATGGGGACGCTCCAGCGGCGATGCGTTACACCGAAGCCCGCCTGCACAAGCTTGCTGAAGAATTGCTTGCCGACTTAGACAAAGATACGGTGGATTTCGGTCCGAACTTCGATGAGTCACTTGAAGAGCCGCTCGTTCTGCCTGCGCGCGTTCCAAATATGCTCCTCAACGGAACGTCTGGTATTGCTGTGGGAATGGCGACGAACATTCCACCACATAATCTTCGTGAACTGACCAGCGCCATCATTTTCCTGATTGAAAACCACGAGACGATGGATGAAATTCCACTCTCGGAATTGATGAAGTGCATTCCCGGGCCAGATTTCCCAACTGGCGGAATCATTGTCGGACGTGAGGGAATCGAGTCTGCGTATGCTACGGGCAAAGGACGCCTGGTTGTGCGCGGCATGGCACACATCGAAGAGGCGAAGAGTAGCAGGCACGAGATTATCATTACGGAGATTCCGTACCAGGTCAATAAATCGACTTTGATTGAGCGGATCGCGGAATTGGTTCGTGAGGAGAAGATCGATCAAATCTCCGACCTGCGGGATGAATCCGATCAGCGCGGGATGAGCATCATGATCGAGCTCAAGCGCGGCGCGCAACCTAAGAAGGTTCTCAATCAACTTTATAAATATACTCAGTTGCAGACCACCTTTGGTGTGCAGCTTCTTGCTCTGGTCGATGGAGAACCACGCACATTACCACTTAAGCGTGCGTTGCAGATTTTTATTGAGCATCGCCAGGTGGTGATTGTCCGCCGTACGAATTTCGAGCTTAATAAAGCGCGCGCTCGCCAGCACATTCTAGATGGTTACTTGATTGCACTAAATAACCTCGACGCGGTGATCAAGACCATTCGCGAATCGCAGGATGCAGATGTTGCCAAGGCAAACTTGGTGGCACGCTTCAATTTGAGCGAAATCCAGGCGCAGGCAATTCTCGACATGCAGTTGCGCAGGCTTGCCGCCCTGGAGCGCTGGAAAATCGAGGAAGAACATAAGCAGGTTGCGGAGCACATCGCTTATTTAGAGGATTTGCTTGCTAATCCAAAGAAAATCCTTAGTCTCATTCAAGACGATATGCGTGATCTTGCCGAAAAGTATGGCGATGACCGACGTACACGTATCGCTGGAGATGCCACGGAAGAGTTGAGCGAAGCCGACCTTGTCCAGGACGAGGCGGTATTGATCAGCCTGACCGAACGCGGCTATATCAAACGGGTGGCAGCATCAGCGTTCCGTAACCAGAGCCGCGGTGGACGCGGTGTTCTCGGAATGATGACAAAGGATGAGGACACGGTAGTAGCACTGATCCCCGCTCGAAGCTTGGACACAATGCTGTTCTTCTCCGACCGGGGCAAGGTCTACAGCGAAAAGGTATACCAAATCCCCGATGCTGATCGGACAGCAAAGGGCATTCCGCTTGTCAATGTGCTGTCGCTGGATGCGAATGAACGCGTGACGGCGGCAATTGCCGTTTCCAATTTCTCTTCGCACGGGTATTGTATCGTTTCCACGATGCGTGGCAAAGTCAAGCGTGTGGAGATGGAAGAGTTTGCCTCTGTACGCCCTTCTGGCTTGATCGCCATTAACCTTGAGGAAGGCGACCGTTTAGGTTGGGCACGCCTGACATCTGGCAGCGACGAGATCATCTTTGTGACCGAGAAGGGACAGGCGTTGCGTTTCATCGAAACCAAGGTCCGCGCCATGGGACGGCAAGCCGCGGGCGTGCAGGCAATTCGCCTCGATAGCGACGACCGTGTTACCAGTATGGATGTGATCGAAAAAGATGGCTCGCTCCTGGTTGTCACATCCACTGGCTATGGCAAGCAAACTCCGTTAAGCGCCTATCCTGCCAAGGGACGCGCGACCGGCGGCGTCACAACCATTGATCAGAAAGCGTTGGATGAGATCGGCAAGATCGTTTCAGCCCGCGTTGTTCAGAAAGCTGACGACCTCACGATCATTACATCCAATGGCGTGGCGATCCGCATCAAGACCAAAGATGTCAAACAGGCGGGTCGCTCCACAAGAGGCGTTCACCTCATCAAGCCACAACCTGGCGACAGTGTAGCCTCCATGGCACGGATTGCTGCGGAAGATCTGAAGAAGGCGGGCGCTGATACTGAAACTGAGGAAAAAGCAGAACCGCAGCCGCAATTGATATAATGAAAACAAAAAGGACGAGTCTCAGACTCGTCCTTTTCTTTTAACCAAAATACTAATTTTAGAAAAGCGCCATTTTCCCCAGTACAAACATCGCCAGTAATCCCATGACGACCACAGTAAACATAAACATGACCGACAGGAAAAATCGCTGTTGAGCCGTTAGTCCAAGGAAGCGTGTCCTTTTTCGCCGCCGAGGAGCGACGGGCTTTGCCGGCTGTGGCTGATCGGTTTCTGTCTGTTCTTCTTCGTAAAAGGATGAATCGCGTAGATTATCGAACATGGTTTTACCTCGGTCAAAAGTATATCATGCGAGTGGACGCAGGCGCACATCCCCAAATCGTACTGTTATGGATTCGCCATGCTCATTGCGCAACTGCAAGCTTCCATCGGATTCCAGCCCTGTAAGTGATCCAACGGTAGTCGGCGCAGAATTGGTTTCTACCTGCACAAGTTGTCCGCGAAAAGCAAGCAGATTTTCCCATTCGGAGATGAATTCATCGGATGTTATCTTTTGACGGATATTGATCAATGCATCGAGAATATCGTGTAGAATCTCGAGCCGTTCAGGTGGATCTCTCAACTCTTCTTCCAGACTCGTTGCAGGAAACAGGAGTGATTCGGCTGGCGGAACTGATCCGCTCAGCACATTGACGCCGATTCCAATCACGACACAATCTACATCTTCACCTGACCAGACCGATTCAATCAGGATGCCGCATACCTTGCGACCTGCAATTAGTACATCGTTGGGCCACTTGATCTGCGCAGGTAGTCCAAGTTTCTGCAAAGGTTCGGCAACAGCAAGCGCCGCCAACCCAACGGTCCGTGCGAGATGCGGCTTTTCTTCTTCGCTGGGGCGCAGGATCAAACTGAAGGCAAGAGCTGTCCCTTGCGGTGTGAACCATTTCCGGTCCAATCTGCCGCGCCCCGCCGTCTGTTCATCCGCAATGATAATGGATAGATCCGGCGCATCCGCCGCTGCCCACGCCAGTGCTTCATCGTTCGTGGAACCGATCGAATCAAAGTATTTGATCTCGCCTAATGTAAGTTTGGAGAGTGATTTCTTGATTTGGTTTTGGTTCATGTTAAATAAAAACCCTAAAGGTCTTTTATGCCTTTAGGGTTTAGAGGTTAAGGTAGAACGAACCAGGGATTGATGTTACCGCCGCCCATACGGACCTCGAAGTGCAAGTGCGCGCCTTCTGCATTGCCTGTAGCGCCTGAGCTACCAATTTGCGCGCCTTGACCAACACTTTGGCACACACTGACAAAAATTGCACTCAAGTGAGCATACAGGGTGGAATAGCCATTTCCATGATCAATTTGGATCATGTTGCCATACCCATAGTTGCTCCATCCAGCTGCAGTTACAACACCGCTATCTGCTGCATAGATTGGCGCGCCTTCTCCGGCCGCAATATCTATACCGAGATGTCCTGACCAATAATCATTACCAGAAAGGAAATGATTAGCCGCGGGCCAGGTAAACCCTCCGCCGCCCACGGCGCCACCTTGACATGCACTCTGATGAGTTGGAGAAGTTCCTGAAGCGCCTCTTGGGATCGTTGGTTCCAGCCACTGCACCATTTCGCGCGAACCACCGGGTAGCATCACCCACGAGCCGGATTCGATCTTAGGATCACTCAAGTCAATGCTGTTGCCGGGAAAATTAACAATATCATCTATCGTGGTCTTATATTCGCTGGCAACTTTATCCAACGTGTCATTTTCTTTCCACTGGTAAAAAATGCCGTCGGTAGGAGGAATCTTTAATTCTTGTCCGGGTCTGAGACTATCAGGCGTATCCTGCAAAACATCGTAGTTTGCCCACAACACGGTCTCTGGCTTAATATCAAATTGCTTTGCAATGGCAAATACGGAATCGCCGCGTTTCACACGATAATCAATCGATTTATATCGAGGCTTATCGGCTGGTACGTTGGTCTTGATCTCAATTTGACGGGCAATTGCCTTTACTGTTTGAGAATTCCCTAATAACGTGGGCATCGTGATGTTGGGTAGATCTTGATTGGGTTTGGCCGTGGGAATGGGAGCCAATGCTTGCACGCTGGAAGTCTGCTTCCATTTGAGCGCGCCGCCAATCATCCCTGCCACCAGGGCAATCGTGACCGCCCAACTAAGGACGTTGAAGCGATTCCGGTTGAAGAACGATGAAAATGTGGACATTCGATAGGATGGCTTTCAAACCAATGGGAAGTTTGTTACGCATCTCTTCCCAGATTTTCGAGGAATTCCTGATTGGTGCGTGCTCGATCTAAGCGCGTGACGATCGCTTCCGTGGCGACGGATTGGTCCATACCAGCACCTGTCGGGGGTGACGATATCATTTGGATATACATGCGGCGCATCAGCCAGACCCGCTGCAGCAGATCAGGACCCAGCAAAAGATCCTCGCGGCGAGTTGAAGAGCGTTCGATATCCACGGCAGGGAAGATGCGGCGTTCCTGCAATTTGCGGGAAAGCAGTAATTCCATATTGCCGGTGCCTTTGAACTCTTCATAGACCACATCATCAAGGCGTGACCCAGTGTCTACAAGACAGGTGGCGATGATGGTCAGCGAGCCACCCTCTTCGATGTTACGAGCCGCACCAAAGAAACGCTTGGGTGGATATAGCGCCGACGGATCCATACCACCGGAAAGTGTGCGACCAGAGGGATTAACGACCAGATTATAAGCACGCGCCAAACGCGTGATCGAGTCCATTAAGATTACCACGTGGCGACCGATCTCCACCAGTCTCTTAGCCCGCTCTAAGGCGAGTTCGGCAGTACGAACATGGGATGTGACAGGTTCGTCAAACGTGGATGCGACCACTTCAGCATCCACCGATCGATCCATATCAGTGACTTCTTCCGGGCGCTCGCCGATCAAGGCGACTAATAAGTGCACATCGGGATATTTTGTTGAAATTGAGTTCGCAATTTGTTTTAGGATTGTGGTTTTTCCCGCTTTGGGTGGTGAAACGATCAGTCCTCGTTGTCCCCGTCCAATTGGTGCGATCAAGTTGATCAACCTTGGTGCAAGTGTGTCATGGTCGGTTTCAAGATCAAATCGTTTATCTGGGAAAATGGGCGTAAGGCTTTCGAAAACAGGTCGACGGCTTGCTTCTTCAGGATCCACCCCGTTGATCGATTCAACTTTCAACAATCCAAAATGTCGTTCGCTTTCGCGTGGCGGGCGCACCTGACCGATGACCAGGTCGCCTGCTCTCAGATCATGCCTGCGGAGCTGTGCCTGCGAGACGTAGACATCCTGATCGCTGATCTTATAGTTGGGGGAACGCAGGAAGCCTATGCCTTCGCTCATGATTTCCAAAACGCCGCCGCGCAGTTCAATGCCTTCTTTTTGTGCCTCCGCCTCGCGGATCATCATGGCGAGTGACTCTTTCTTTAAGCGGGGGGCATTGGGAATATTCAGTGACTTCGCCATTCCGCGAAGTTTCGAAAGAGGTTCGTTCTCAAGTTCTAGAATTTTCATATGTTTCTCATGGTGTTGGGATGTAGTTATAGAATACGAATGCACCAGCATTGCGATTTGCACGCTGGAGAATACCCTTAGGTTGTTGGTAAATGTGGATTTTCGCTCAAGTTTTTTCTGGCGAGATCCGAGCAGGTTAAATCGCTGTGTACCGGATCAAGCAATGATGAAGTCTATCAAACATCAGGGGAGATAATTTATTATAGCATGTTCGCATAAGCCGTGCAAGCTAGATCTAACTTTTTTCTAGGCGCACTTTCAAATTTGTGAGCATAACGCGTTGTGTCTGGATGACTTGCTCAAACACAACATTCTCCAGCAATTTGCTCACCTTTTCAAACTTGAATTTCTGAATCAGGTGCGTACGCCCCTCCTCGCTTTCCTGAAAGAGGTAATGGTACAAGATCTGGATGTCTGGTTTGCTGAAGACATGAAATTCTAATTCGGCAGGCGGGTTCATCAGGTGAATTACCGTGTAGACACGCGCCCTGATGATAGGCAATCCAAGCCAACGGAAAGTTTGTATGCTGTGGAACGGGCGCAGAATCACGTCATTGGCAGCTTTTTGTTCTTTGAGGATGTCAATGGTTGTGAGGCGTGGTTGAAGTCCAATCATATTGATCGGTTGAGCAAGATGCTCGTAGACTTCTTCGCACGGGCGATCAATGAAGATGTTCAATTCAAAACTGCGCATGAAATGATTTACCCTTGTGTATCAGCCAGAATTTGGTTTTGCAAGTTCCATAGGTGGTGGTACAGGCCCGACGTTGCAAGCAGATCTTCATGCCTGCCACGCTCTATGATTTTACCCTCATTCATTACCAGTATTTCATCCACATTTTCCAAGCCGATCAAACGATGTGTAATAAGTAAACATATTTTTCGCTTCATCGTTTCGAAGAGAGTGGCAAGGACTTCTTTTTCTGTGAGTGGATCAAGGTTAGCCGTGGGCTCATCAAAAAGCAGGATGGGCGCATCCTTTAATAAAGCCCGTGCAATCGCCAGCCGCTGACGTTCACCGCCGGACAATCTTAAACCCTGTTCCCCAATAAAGGTGTCGTAGCCTTGTGGCAGTTTCATAACAAATTCATGGATGTGCGCTGCGCGTGCAGCATCCTGCATTTGTTCCAGAGTTATTCCGCGACGCGCCATCCGCAAATTTTCGCGGATGCTGGTATTGAAGAAATAGCTATTTTGCGAGACGAGAGCGAATCGTTTTCGGACCTCATCCGGCTCCAGCCTCTTGAGCGACTCGCCACCTAAATTAATATCTCCCACCTCATAATCCCAAAACCGGAGCAGGAGATTGGCGATCGTGCTTTTCCCGGCCCCACTTGGACCGACAATAGCGATGGATTTGCCTTCGGGTAGGGCAAATGTCACATCTTCCAAAGCGAGCCTAGATTGGGTTGGATAAGCAAAAGCGATATTCGAGAATTCGATATTCGATGAACGATTATCTACTATCGAATATCGAGCATTGTCTTTGACTGCCGGCTCTGCATCTACCACCTCAAATAACCGTCTGGCGGCCTCGCGGGAGGTATTCCACATTTGTGCGGCGAGGGGCAGGGGAGTGACGGCTTCAAACGAGGCAAGAGTCATTAAAGCAAATGTGCCAAGCATCACGCCTTTTATGTTGCCCGCGGTTACTTGCGGAATCGTCAACACCAACACCAGCCAGAGACCGAGGTTGGTGAGCAGTGTTCCCAGAGCAGAATGGATTCCGTTGATGCGCGCCATCTGTTTTTGCGTTTCACCATATTGCTTGCCAGTAAACGAAATTTGCTGCGCTCGTCTTGCGCCTTGTCCGAAGGCGAGCAAGTCTGCCAATCCTTGAATGCCATCGACAAGTTGTGATCCCAACTCTGCGCGCTGATTAATGACCTGTTGCCCTGGTCTGCGACTAAAGATTTGGGCGAGGAGTGGAAGGATAAAACCCAGGGTGATGAAAAAGCCAATGAGCACAAAAGCAATTGGCGAGTAGAAAGAAGCGAAGAAGATAGAGACAACCAGCCCAACCAATACAGCGGTGAGTGTTGGGGAAATCACGCGCACGTAAAAATTTTCCAGGGTTTCTACATCGCCGATGAGGCGGGCAAGCAGGTCCCCACTCTTGTATTCCATCAAACGGGCTGGTGCCAGCGGCTCCAGTTTTTCGTAGAACCAAACTCGCAGTCGAGCCAGCAAGCGGAAGGTGACGTTGTGTGAGACGAGCCGTTCCAGATATCGGAAAATGCCGCGGGTAATACCAAAGAAACGCACACCGACAACTGCTACACTAATTTCGGCAACCGATGGATGCAACGCCGCCATGGAGATCAACCACGAAGACGTGCCAATCAGCGCTACACTGGAACCAATCGTCAATGAACTGAGAAGAATGGAGAGCCCAACCCAGTTCCACGAGCCGTTGAGGAATGAAAGCAGACGGAGGAGGATAGGGGATTTTTGATTTTTGATTTTAGATTTTGGATTGCTAACTGGTTTAATGTTCAAAGTTGAAGGTTTAAGGTTAGGTGTGACGTTTGACTTTTGACCCATCGATGAACTCAGGACAGCGCTTTCAACCTTTAAACCTGAAACTTCATACGCTTTTACCATTTTTGCATAAACACCATTTTGGGCAAGCAATTTTTGATGCGTGCCTTGTTCGACGATGCAACCTTGTTCAAGGACAATGATCTGATCTGCTTTGAAGATCGTATTCAGACGGTGCGCAATGGTGATGACGGTTCGTCCCTGCATGAGGCGGCGAGTGGATTCTTCGAGCAGAGATTCGGTCTCAGGGTCGAGGCTGGATGTCGGTTCATCCAAAATGAGAATTGGAGAATTCTTTAGAAACGCACGCGCTAAGGCAAGACGTTGAGCCTGTCCGCCGCTAAGGCGCGCCCCACTTTCACCGATAACTGTTTCATATTTCTCGTGAAGTGTTTCAATGAATTCATGCAAATGCGCTGCTCTGGCTGCTTCGATAATTTCTTCATGTGTCGCATCTGGTTTACCAAGACGGATATTTGCATCGATCGTATCGTGGAAAAGATGAGGCCGTTGCGGCACCCAGGCGATGGAGTTCCGTAATCCATAATTCGTAACTGGTAAATTATTGTTAATGGTTATCGTCCCTGATGTAGGCTGAATAAATCCAAGCAAAAGATTTATAAGCGTTGATTTTCCAGAGCCACTTTCGCCTACAAGCGCAATCTGCTGTCCGACGTTGACCTGCAAGTTGATATTTTCGAGCGCAGGCGAAGTTTCATTGGGATACGTGTAAGTAACATTGGAAAATTCGATATCCGATATTTGGTCAGCGAGGACTGTCGAAGCAGCAGTTGTGGATGCGGGAATTGCCGTATCTAATATCTCGTAAATGCGCTTTGCTGCAGTCGTGCCGGACATCCCTGCATGAAAACGAGCGCCGAGCATTCGTAGCGGCAGATAGAACTCAGGAGCAAGAATTAATATAAAAAATGCTTCCTGGAATTCCATCCGTGCATAAAGCAGGCGGAAACCGATTTCTACAGCAATGATCGCTGTGCTCAACGTGGCAAGTAATTCCAATGCCAGTGCAGATAGGAAAGTAATGCGTAAAACACCAAGCGTTGTGTCCCGAAACTGATTACTGACTTTTTCAATATTCTTCGCATGTGCTTTCGATTGCCCAAAAACTTTTAGAGTAGTAAGTCCCTGCAAGCTGTCAAGAAAATGGGCAGAAAGCCGTGAAAGAGTTTGATATTGGCGTTTAGTGACGATCTCGGCGCCCTTGCCGATCATGATCATGAAGAAGGGAATCAGCGGGGCAGTGACAAGCATCACGATGCCCGATAACAAGTCCATCGGGAAGACAACGATCAAAATGCTGATGGGAATTAATGCAGTGACGACAAGCTGTGGAAGATATTGGCTGTAATACGCATCCAACGCTTCGATGCCTTCCACTGCCGCAGTAGTCAATTCCCCCGTGCGCTCCCCGCGCGTATAGGCGGGACCAAGATTCAGAATGTGATTGAAAAGCCTCTCCCGCAGATCCGATTTGATTCGTACAGCGACAATATTCGCGCTGACTTCATTCAACCATGTGCAGAAAGCGCGTCCAGCAATGATCAGCAAGATCAGTCGCAACCAGGGAGTCACCTTTGCAAGAGTCTGCCCTTGCAGAAAGACTCCATTGACGGTGTTGCTCAGCAGGTAGGCTTGCCAAATTGTCAGCAGACCAGCTAAAAATCCGGAAAGAATCGTTAGGATGAGAGCTGAGCGGGAATCACGTGTAAGAGCAAGTAGTCGGCGATGCATAATGGGGGTTCAGGTTCTAGGTGTCAAGTTTCAGGTAAAAAAATTGGAAGGCTGAAGGTAGTATAACCTTTCAACCTTCCAATGTTCGGCCTGCAACTATTAATAGACCAGTGTCTTCTTATCGACAGTGATTCGCTTGCGGAACATGTAATAGGTCCAACCCTGATAGGCGAGCACAATCGGCACGAAGATCAAGGCAACAATGGACATCACGGTCAATGTATATTGTGAAGACGAAGCATTATAGATGGTGAGCGACCAGTCTGGGTTGAGGCTGGAAACCATCACGCGCGGGAACATCAGCGTGAAGAAGGAAACCTGGGTCAACACGATATGAAGAGACACCACGATGAACGCCCAGCCTTCCATCTTGCGGTTGATGAAATAGATGGCGATCAACAATGCAACCGCGGAAACGATCGGGATGATGCCCGGGTTCACACCGATCTTGGTGAGAATGTCCGTGTAGAAGTAGGTGGAGATAGCCAATACAACCACCATGACTGATGCAAAGACGTAGAGCTTCTTTGCGAAAGCGCGGGCGCGTTCACGCATTTCACCTTCCATTTTGAGGGTGAGGAAATTCGCGCCGTGGAGCAGGAAGACGGCCACGGTGGTCAGTCCGCCGATCAAGCCGTAAGGATTGAGCAGACCAATGGTGGTCATGATTCCGTTCGGGCTGACGTAATTCATGTGCGCGTCGATGGGCACTCCTTTGGCGAGGTTAGCAAATGCCGTGCCGAGCAACAAAGCAGCCATGAAGGAACCAATGGCGATCATCCAATCGAAGCGATTGCGCCAGGCAGGATCGGCATCCTTGGAACGATATTCAAAAGAGATACCGCGAAGGATCAAACCGACCAGCAGAAGGAACAGGGGCAGGTAGAAGCCGCTGAACATTGTTGCATACCAGTTCGGGAACGCTGCAAAGGTTGCGCCGCCAGCAGTCAGAAGCCACACTTCATTGCCATCCCAGGTCGAGCCGATAGCGTTGATGATGGCGCGGCGTTCTTCATCTTTTTTGCCCAGGAAGGGCAGCAGCATACCGACGCCGAAATCGAAACCTTCGAGGAAGTAGAAGCCGATCCACAATACGGCGATCAGGATAAACCAAAGAGTTTGGAGAAATTCGTAAGACATGTTATGCCTCTTTTCTTAGTCTTGTGCGCCGACGGGCAGAGCTTCGCGCGTACCACCGGCGGGCTCAACATCCACAGATTCGTCAATAGCGCCATCAGGTCCAGCTTTGGCGTACTTGGCCATAAGCTTGACCATTGCTACGGCAAGAGTGCCATAAATCGCTGTGTAGCCAATCAGGGAAATCAGCAGATCCAACGTTGTGAGATTCGGAGAGACGGCATCCTGCACTTTGAGCAAGCCGTAGACGATCCACGGTTGACGTCCCATTTCGGTCAGGATCCAGCCGCTGGCGTTCGCGAGATAGGGGAGGACCAGCAGCGATGGCATCCACTTCATCCATTTGGCTTGTGTGATATCTCCACGCATGTTTGCCCAGACGAAGTAAGCGGTCAAAAGGATCATCAAGAGGCCGAAGGTCATCATGATGCGGAATCCCCAGTAGGTGACGACCATCAACGGAATGTAATCGCCAGGACCAAATTTTTGGACTTCCGCCTGCTGGAGTTCATTGACGCCTTTTACTTCACAGTTGAAGTTGTTGCAAGCGAGGAAGCTCAAAACTCTCGGCACACGGATCGACCATACTTCCCGTTTGCCTGTGAGGTCCCCAATGGTGAGAAGTGAGAATGATGCAGGTTGGGATGTTTCCCAATGGGCTTCGATGGATGCGAATTTCATGGGCTGGTTTTCATACATGTACTGACCCATGGTATGTCCACCGAAGAAGACTAACAGGCTGGCGATCAAACCAACCACAGAGGCGATCACGAAGGAGCGCTTGAAGAAATCCACGTTCTGTTTGCGGAAGATATGATAACCACTGACGGCAAGGATCAGAAAAGACGCCATCAGCAGGCCATCCGAAATGGTGTGCCAGAAGAATAACCAACCTTTGGGATTGCCAGCAAGTGCGAAGAAATTCACCAACTCAGCGCGGTGATTTGCTTCATTGATCACATAACCAACAGGGTGCTGCATCCAGCCGTTGGCGAGCAGAATCCACAGGGCGGAAAGGTTCGAGCCAAGAGCAGCCAGCCAGATCGAGGCGAGGCGTACTTTTTCAGGAACGCGTCCCTCGCCGAAGATCCACACACCGAGGAATGTCGATTCCATGAAGAAAGCGAGCAATGCTTCGACAGCCAGGGGAGCACCGAAGATATCGCCCACATAGCGGCTGTATTCACTCCAGTTCATGCCGAACTGGAATTCCTGTACGATACCTGTCACCACGCCGATAGCGAAGTTGATCAGGAACAGTTTGCCCCAGAATTTCGCCATGATATGCCATGACTCATCCTTGGTCTGGTAATAGCGGGTTTGCATGAATGCTACAAACCAACCCAAGCCGAGTGTCAATGGGACGAAGAGCCAGTGATAAATCGTTGTGAGAGCAAACTGCAATCGAGAAAGTGTAACTGGGTCCATAGATTCTCCTTCAAAAAATTATGTACGCCCTCCGGGTGTACGAATTAACTTACCAGGCTCGGCATTACCATTGGTATGCCAAGCGCTTCCTTTGCAAGATCCTCAAATGTGATGGATGCCATCTCGCGCATCATCGCGACCTGAACGCGTCCCCATTTGGGGCTGACGGGGCAATTGGTGCGGAACGGGCAGTCATCCTCCCCCTTGGCTTGCAGGCACGCCGAGAGCAGGATCGGACCCTCAAACGCTTCCACCACATCCCTCAATGTGAGCTGAGCTGCCGGGCGGGGGAGCATCAAGCCACCTTCACGTCCGGGGAATGTATTGATTAATCCTTCCCGGGAGAGTTGAGCAACGATACGGGTCATAAACGCTTTGGGAATCAGCATTTCCTGCTGGATCTGTGTACTGGAAAGGCGAGCGCCTTCCCCGCGTTTGGCAAGGGCAAGCACGACACGAACGGCATAGTCAGTTTGGCGATTAATTCTAAGCATAAGAGTTTCCATAAACGTTTACTTCATTAGTAAACGTTGACTCTTATTGTAAGCATTTCGATTATAACGTAATGTGCAAATTGTCACAAATCAACATGACAAATGTAATAAACGCGCTTTTATCTGATTTTTTGTTTCTAGATTTGTGCTTGCTAAGTATCTGCTGTAATTTAGGGGCGAAGCAGTATAATCACTCAAATTTCTGTTGAGGTTTCTAAATGATTAATCCTATAATATTCACAATCCACATAGGCAACTTGCAGTTCCCACTCCGTTGGTATGGTGTGATCGTGATGATTGGCGTGGTGGTTGGTTCCCTGCTTGTGGAACGCGAACTCAAGCGCCGCGGCGAAAACGGCGACCGCATCTGGGACGCGCTGATCTGGGTTTTGCCCGCTGGAATTATCGGGGCGCGCTTGTGGTACGTAATCAACGCCACCGTTGGCGGGAATAACTACTACATGCAAAACCCGATTCAAATCATCAATATCCCGGCTGGCGGACTTCACATTTTCGGCGGTTTCCTCATCGGTGGGCTTGCGCTTCTCTATTATCTTCGCCAGAACAAGCTTGATCCCTGGCTTTTTTTGGATGCAGCGGGTCCGGCGATGTTGATCGGGCAGGCGATTGGTCGCATTGCTAACTTCATCAATCAGGAATTATATGGACCACCGACAACGCTTCCGTGGGGCATTCCTATTTCGGCAGAGCACCGTTTGCCTCAATTTGCGAACTTGCCGGACTCAACGCGTTTCCACCCGACGTTCGCTTATGAGATGATCTGGAATCTTGCCACGGCAAGTCTTTTGTTATGGTTATCACGTCGCTATGAAAAACAACTAAAACCGGGAGCACTCTTTGCTGGCTGGCTGATCTCGGCTGGACTTGGACGTACTTGGATTGAAATCTTTTTCCGCCCCGACCAGCCGAAGATTGCTGGCACAGGAATTAGTTATTCTGCGATGGTCTCAGCAATGATGGCGATTGTTGGCGCGATTATGCTCATGGTGCGCTATAAGGCGATCAATTTGAAGTTTGCCGAAAATTGGGAAGAGCAATACCACGTTGCCGGGACATCGGCCGAAGCAGGAGAAGAACAACCTGCGGAACAGGAAGAAACTCCGCGCGCAAAAAGAGCTTTGAAAACCGGGCGAGAATCTACCATACGAAAGAAAGCTAGAGAGAAAATGGCTGCTCGTAAAGCAAAGGGAACAACCTCTACAACACGAGCGAAGAAGTCCTCATCGTAAGGATATAAAAGCTCCCGAAGAATTTCTTCGGGAGTTTTTGTTTAATCCAGAACTGAAACTGTTACCGTTTGCGCTTCCAGTTCCGCCAGATCTTGATCGCGTTTATCAAAGCCAAATCGTTCAAAGATATCGGCGTAGGTTTCAACAATTTGTTGATGAGTAAACCCCATCTCTTCATATGAATAGATATGGTCAGTCTTAAAGGAAAGTGTTTCTTTGACTGCGGCATCCACAATGAGCTCGAGACCGGGTTTATCTGGGTAGCCGAACTGCTCATAGAAGGAACGGATCACCTGCTCCGGGCGTTGGATCAAGTCGTCATAGTTCAGGATCAAGTGTCGGGGCGAAGGATGCGCATCCAGGTATTGAAGCGGATAACGGTACCAATGCTGTGTGAAGTCCACGATCTCATCCAGGTAAAGATATTTTTCTTTCGGTTCCGTGAAAACGCGACGAGCATAATTGATCCAGGAAACGGTAGATGGCAACATATCCAGCGGATTGCGCGCCAGGTATATGATGCGCGCATCTGGGAAGATTTCCAGCAGCGTTTCGATCTTGGGACTGAAGGCAGGATTCTTGGCGACGAAGTATTTTTTACCCGTTGCATACATATGTCGCTGCAGCATCGATTTGTAAAAACCCATGATACGGCGCTTTCGTTCGGGTGATAGCGCTTCATCGAAATGCTGGTAGTTCGGCAGCTCATCCATGAATGGGAAGAGGAAACTCACCCAGAACGAATCCCAAATATGAAGCAAGATATTCTCGTCCTCTTCGGGTTGGAAGAATGAAATGCGATGGATCTTGAATTGTCCCAGTGTGCGTCGATCAAATGCATACAACAAACGATGCAAATGTCCGCCCAATTTTCTGTCCAGGCGAGAGACGAATTGCGTGAGCTTTTTTTGTAGAACAGAGGGGGTGAGGTAAATATCCCAGGTGGTGAGACTGGTAAAAGTCTCAGAATCGCGCGAAAGCAAACGATGAAGGAACGTTGAACCGCTTCTCAAATTACCGATGATAAACAGCGGTTTTTCGATCTTCTGCGTTTTATGTCCTGGGAAAAAGATATCGTCCAAAAAGAAACAGAACCAATGCATGAGCTGACCAATGGGCCAGACTGCGTAGAACATCAACAGGAAGATTATTCGTTTGCGTGAAAGACGAGCGGGAGTGTTTTGGGAGGCGAAGAAGGAGCGATAGGTTGTTCGCCAAAAGAGGCGGAAATTTGGATACATTCAGCTTGGGATCCTTACCTTACTTTCATAAAAAAAGCCCGTGAGGGCTTTCTCTATGGTTATTCTATCAGGAAACAACTATTTTGGATTAACCACAGCTTATCGTTTTATGTTTGTTCTAAAGATTAGCCTTGCGAAGGTTTGTCTCAAAATTGTGTTCGCTCGCTTGCAACCTTCGCAAGGTTGCCTGTTTCAGCCTTTTCCAGCATTTCCTTGAAGCGTTCCATCTCTTTCTGTGAACGCAAGACATAGTTTTTCTTAAAGAACGGACCGATGATTTTCATAAGGAACGTTTTGAACTGGTATTCTGTTTCTGCTGTCCATACTGTTTCACCGTTGCCCTGCTCCATAAATAGCTGATTTACCGTGTTGCTGGCGAACGCGTTTTCAAAAAGACTTTCGTAACGACTTGGTTCTTCACAATATAGAACTTTCTCAGTCAACGAAAATTCACGTCCTTTTTCTTCATAGGTCCATTTAGATTCCGCGCCGGGTTGACTTTGTATACTGCTGATCGGTTCGATCTTTGTCAGTGTTGGCTGCCATAATTTTATATTCTCGCGGTTGCTGAAGAACTTCCACACTTCCAGGCGCGGTTTGTTGATCAGAAGTTCAGTTTTAAATCTCATCCATTCTCTCCGAATTATTTGCGAAGGAATTCCAATGTTCGCTTCCATGCCAGATCAGCGGCTTGCGGATTAAACTCCGGGCGGTCATTTTCGAAGAACCAGTGCTGGGTATCCGGGTAGACATGAAAGTCCACCTTCAGTCCGGCAGCTTGCATGGCGTCGTGCATGGCGTTGATATATTTCTCGTCCTCCCACTCATCCTTCTCGGCAAAATGTCCGAGTACATCTACTTTGATCTTGTCATACTCTGTTTCTCCAGCGCCGTAGAACATCACGATCTTGCGGATATCTTCCGGGTGTTCACCGGCGAGGACAAGCGCCCACGCCGCGCCCATCGAGAAGCCAATAATGGAAAACGGCTCTTTGCGAACCCCAGGCTGGTTTCGTAAGAATTCGGGGGCTGCCGTGACGATATCATGTTTCCTTTGACCATCCAATTCAGACATAGCCTGTTTGGCTTCGTCGATGGTTTGCGCAATTCTTCCACTATTGACGTCGGGAGCGAAGGTGGCAAAACCTTCCGAGGCCAATCGGTCACAGAGATCTTTGAAGATTGAATTCAATCCCCACCAGGCGTGGAGCACAATGACACCCGGCGCATTGGATCCTGCCGGTAACGCTAAATATCCATTTGCATCTTTTCCGTTCACGTTGAACGTTACATCTTTTCCATTCATGATCCGTTCTCCTTTTTAAATTTATCAACGCCTTTACGTGTAAGATCTTTCAACTCTTCGAATAGATCAGGCTCTACTTTCTTGAAATTGAAACATGATTTCCCCTGCATACGTTTTTTCAACTCCGGCGAAATATCTTTCAATAATTCTGGATACATGTAAACAGGCATTAAATAAAACGAGACATAATTCTTTTTGATCTGCGCCGCGCCGAAGAAGATTACCTTTTTCCACTTCTCGCTGTAGGGACCATCGAGGGAATAAGAACTTGATGTATCTGCCGTTAGAGTCAATTTCTGCTCATAAGGTTTGAGAATATTCTTAAGTTGTTCGAAGACAATCGGAAAATCATTGGGAGCGGGCATGCATTCTCCTTTGTAAGCCTTGCGAAGGTTCGTAATCTTCGCAAGGCTTTTGAAAAATAGATCAGTCTAACTTTTTCATACATTTCTTAACCCAATCTGCATCCAGCTTCACCAGGCGATTCTTTTTCAAGTTTTCTTTCATCATCCAGCGGATATCTTTATCCTCGCAATTGAGCCATTTCTCCATCATTGGTTTTCCCATATCCGGAAGCGCAGCCACGGCAACGCTCCAGCAATAACCCATTCCTTGTCGGAGTACTTTATAAGAATCATCCTTGGATTTGTCATTTGTATCCATCGACGCAGTGATCTTGTCCAAAATTTGCAGCACTTGTTGAGCATGTTTTGGATTTTTCAATAAACGTGGTTCCGCCAAAGTTGCTGCTGCTGCGCGTTTCTCGTACCAATTTCCTTTGCTCCATGCTTTCATTTCGCCGAGCAACACATCCATATCTTGATCACCAGCCAGTTGCAGACCTGTGGCAACAGCTTCACGAACTCGCCAGCGCGGATCGGACGCGTATTCTCGTAAGCGATTGAATAAATCTGGTTGAGTTGCGGCTAACTTTCCGAAGCCGATCACGCCACAAAAGAAGACAAAAACTTCTGGAGTATTTTCTTCAGCCTGATAGGTTAGAAAATGTTCGAATTGATTTTGGTTTCCTTCCTGTGCGACGGCGTGTGCGAGTTCCAAATTCCCACGTGGACCCGGCAAGCCGGAATTCTTCTTGAGGAAAGGAACCCAATCATCCAGCGTTTGCAAAGCTTGTTGGTAGTCGTCAATTTTTGTCATGTACTTAAACCCTCTTTGTGTAAGACCAATGTGTTTGGATGATCTGCCATTGAGTCCCATTCCGCCAATAGACTTCGGTGCAATTCCATGGAGATGATAAGAGAAGGAATATCTTGTATGTTGTTCATATTTTGTTTACTACTGAACAGTAACCCGCATATAGATCGGATCGCCGAATGGATTGCCATCCGGGTCGACTGCTTGCCAGGCGCTCTCATAAGCTCCTTCCGCGAATGGAGCCGTGAAGATGATTTCAATCGTAGCTTGCGTCTCCGAGCGGGCAGGATAAAGCATCATCTCTTCCTGGGCGCCGAGAACCGCTCCGCCAAGATGTTTGAGACGATAAGATGAATTCCAATTGCAGGTACCACTGTTCTCAACGAGCCATTGCTTGTCAATGCTTGAACCAACGGTGACAAGAGAATTATCCGGAATCGTCACATCACTCATGAAGTGCAAATTGTTCGTGCAGTCCTGGGGATTTACTGTTGGGGCAATTATCGTTGGTAGCGGGGATGGCTGAATAACGACAACTTGTTTTGTTGGTTGAATAATCAGGGTGGGTTCAATCAGAGGTGGCTGGGCCGTCGGTGGGCGAAACGGAGTCGAGGTGGAAGCAGGCGAACAAGCTGAAAGGGCAACAAGAATCCCGGAAAAGGCAAACAGGATTCGGCTTCGAATGAATCGCATCATCATAAATAAAAAAGAAGGGCGACCCGTTGCCGAGTCGCCCAACGGGCTTTCTCTATTCTTCTTCGGATACTGCGGTGCTGCCGCCATCATCGCCGCCGCCGATTTCGAGTGGCAGAGCGATTTCGCCGCTGAGGGCTTTCTGTCGAATGATGGTTTCAATTTCTCCCATCAAATCAGGATTCTGGCGCAGGTAATCTTTGGCGTTCTCACGTCCCTGACCAACGCGGATATCACCGTACGAGAAGAAGGCGCCACGCTTTTGAACGACTTCAAACTTGGTGGCGAGGTCGAGCACATCACCAGCCTTCGAAATGCCTTCGTTGAACATGATGTCAAACTCGGCGGTGCGGAAGGGAGGTGCGACCTTGTTCTTGACCACTTTGACGCGGGTGCGGTTACCGATCACTTCATCGCCTATTTTGATCGCCTGAATGCGGCGAACATCCATGCGAACGGAAGCGTAGAACTTGAGCGCCTGTCCACCCGTGGTAGTTTCAGGGTTGCCGAACATCACGCCGATCTTCTGGCGAAGTTGATTTGTAAAAATAACAGCGGTCTTGGTCTGATTGATCGCGCCCGAAAGCTTGCGCAACGCCTGCGACATCAAACGAGCCTGCACACCCATGGTTGCATCACCCATGTCGCCTTCGATCTCAGAGCGCGGGACGAGTGCAGCAACTGAGTCGATAATGACCACATCGATGCCGCCCGAGCGGACTAGGGTTTCGGTGATCTCGAGCGCCTGCTCGCCGGTATCCGGCTGGGAGACCAGGAGATTATCAATATCCACGCCGACGCGCGCCGCGTAAACAGGATCGAGTGCATGTTCCATATCCACGAACGCCGCAATGCCGCCCATCTTTTGTGCTTCGGCGACAATGTGCTGACAGATCGTCGTCTTCCCCGAAGATTCAGGTCCGTAAATCTCGGTGATGCGGCCACGCGGTATGCCACCTATACCGAGTGCAATGTCGAGAGACAGCGACCCAGTGGGGAAGGCTTCCGTTTCCATATGCTTGGCTTGCCCAAGCGGCATGATCGAGCCTTCGCCAAAACGTTTAAGGATGTCGCTGACGGCTTTATCGAGAACGGCGCGCTTCGCACCATCCACGTTATGATTCTGTTGAAGTTCTTCGGCTACAGGGGCTTTTGCTTTTCGAGGTGCCATTTATTAATCTCCAAATACAAAGTGTAAAGGTCAATTTATAGGTAGAGAGAAAGTATAGCACAGATGTTCGATGCGTCAAGACGGAAATTGTGGCAGGGAAAGAGGTTTCAGGTTCCAAGTTTCAGGCGTCAGGATCGATCTCGCCACATTCTCTTTACGGTTCCATGGTTGGTGTAACCGTCGCTGTTCCCGGCAGAAAATTCAATGTTGGCACTGGCGGTGGTTTGACCTGGAAGCCGTTCTTATCGGTAAATGTAAAGTATGTTACCTGTCCCGGATAAATGTTTGTCCAGAATTGCAAATCTTTATCTTTATATGTAAATGCGATCTTATATAAACCTGCAGGTAAATCACTCAATACTAAATTTTCCTTGTAATATGCGTCGGCATTCGCGGGACCTTCTGCGTATGTTTTTACAATTCGCAAGGGGACTTCCGAGGGCATGGGGCGAACGTCTACCTCGAATTGATACAACAATTTATTATCTTCGCCGGTTACGTGCCCAACTAAAATTCCCCAGCCTTGGGGGGGAGCCATCCATAGTTCAGGGTTGAACGTATTGTAAAAACTGTTTGCTCCTAAACGAACTTCGAAATGCAAATGTGGACCAGTTGTCGCACCGGTTGATCCAACCAAACCAAGTACATCACCCGTTTCCACGTGTTGTCCCACCACGGCGATGATCTTGCTCATATGAGCATACACGGTGAAAAGGGTTTGTCCCTTGTAACCAAAGTCATGACGAAGCACAACAGCTTGTCCATAAGGGTCACCTTTATTGCCGGGTGCTTCTGTATACAAGCCCCAGTCTGCAGAAACGACCGTACCGGGTCCGGCGGCTAAGATCGGCGTGCCTTCATCGGCGTCGATGTCAACTCCGGTATGGACGATGTTGGGCGCAAAGAACACACCTCCATAGCGATAATTTGCGAGGGGCCAATTGACATGATCCGCGGCAATCGGACGTGCAAAGTAAAAATGATCATATGCGGAGACAGCCCATGGGATCGGATAGAGGGGAGGGCGCCATCCCGAAACGGGTTCCGCTCCGGGCGTAGGAAGGACGAATCGAAATGGCGCGATCGTCGGCTTAGGCTGCGGTTCACTCTGGACCGGGGGTTGGGTCGCCGCTTCACCGGCGATCACTGCCGTTGGAGTGGATGCTATTTGCGCCGTGGGAGCAGAGGGAGTGCAGGATGATAGGGCAATGAAAATTGCGAGAATCAACAGAGCTTTGGAGTGCAACAGCTTGCCGTTGCAAAACGGGAGCATGCTCCCTGACTCCATAAAAAAAATATTCTTCATGGAATAACGGTTGGCGGCGTGGAAGTAGGAGTTGGGGTACTGGACGGCGTCAATGTATCACGCGGGGTGAGTGTAACACTCGGTGTCCCTGTCGCGCGGGGAGTGCGTGTTGGCAAGGGCGTCCATGTCGGAAGCGGTGTGCGCGTTGGAGTAAGAGTCGGCGCCAATAATTGTGTTGGTGTGACCAAAACATCGGGTGGATAGAGTTCGAGCATTGCTTGATACCAGCTCTCACCGCCAGACAACGCAAATTCGGTGAAGCGCGCCCCACGATAATATGTTCGCCAGTTGGGGAGCGCCGGGACGCGTTCCCATCCATATTCAATCGCCAGTGAAGTGACATCCACCCAATAGCCCGATGGCACATCCGCGTACTTTCCACCCTGCTCATATATTT
>WNFZ01001423.1_pt1 | contig 25567 bp, 17 predicted proteins | sample 5400081 | NCBI WGS metagenome assembly WNFZ01 (sample SAMN13153365, study PRJNA577476) | soil metagenome | isolation source: 80 cm soil or saprolite under grassland replicate 1 | place: USA:California | collected 2016-06-15 | reverse complement strand
GGTCGAACTGGCCGTGGCGCTGGGGGCAAGCAGCAAGCATCTGCCCGCTTGGGGCGCCGAGATGGCGCTGACCCACGGCGACTGTAAGCCTAACCAGTTCCTGATCGGGCCGGAAGGCGTGGCAATTCTCGACTTCGACCATTGCGGGATGTCCGACCCAGCCAACGATGTCGGCACGTTCCTGGCTACGCTGCGACAGCTTGGCGTCCGGCAGGCACTCAAGTCAGGCGGGCCAGCGGCGGTCGCTAGGTCACGCTGGCTGCATGAACTAGAGCAGCGCTTCCTCGACAGCTATTGCACGGCGAGCGAACAGAACTCAAACTTCCGGCTGCGCGCGGCCTGGTACGAAGCGGCAGCGCTGATGCGCAAGGCATTGCGTGGTTTTGGGCGCAGCCCACGTTCGCCTATGCCGGCTGCGCTTGTCGAGCAGGCGTGGCGTTGCCTGGCGGAGTTGCCAACTGCATGATCTGGTCGAGGCAATCCATAAGCGGAGGCCCACACCGTCACACTCTGGGTGAGGGTATCCGGCGAATCTGAAAAATGAACTTGGAAAAGGGGATCGATGTGAGCAACCTCGTTCGTGCAGAAAAGATGCCGAAAGCAGTTGCCGCCAAGCCGCCGCGCAAGGAAAGCGAGCTTCGGCGCGCAATACGTCTATTGAGTCGATTTCTGGTCGGTCAGCGGCGGCAGTTTGTCATGGCGCTGCTGTTGCTGATTGCCGAGGCCTGGTCGGCCACGCGGGTGCCATTGGTATTGGGCTTCCTGATCGATTATCTAACCCAGCGGATTGCCTTCCTCAGTAATGCAACCGCCGCGAGGTCGCCGCTCAGCCCGTTGCAGATGTTTGGGCTGAACTCGCTCGTCAATCCTGACTTCGATACGATTCTCGTCGTGACAATCGGCGTCGTGCTGCTCACGTTGCTCAATAGCGCGACCGACTCGCTGGCGGAAATCTACCTGGCCAACGGTGGGCGATTGCTCGGCTACAACCTGCGGGTCGGCTTATACTCGCACCTGCAAAAGCTCTCGCTGGCGTTCTTCGGCAAACAGCGCACCGGCGACCTGCTGACCCGCGTTACCGGCGATATCTCGGCGATTGAGGAATTCGTGATCAAGTCGCTCTCAGACATCGTCGGCAGTATCCTGCTGATCGGCTTCATCCTCTATACCATGATTGTCGGGGCGTGGCAGGTGGCGATTATCGCGGCGCTGATTATTCCTTTCATGGCCTTCGTCTCGAACTACTTCTCGCAGCATATCAAAACGGCGTCGAAGAAGCAGCGCGCGCGCGAAGGCGAGCTGGCCTCCGCAGCACAGGAGATGCTGACCTCCATCCGCGTGATTCAGACCTATGGCAGCGGCGGTAGCGAGGCCAAACGGTTTGCCGAGCAGAGTCGCAAGACCATGGACACGATGCTTGAAGCGGCGCGGTTACAGGCGCTGTTCAGCGCGACGGTCAGCACACTCGAGTCGGTCGCGGTCGCGCTGGTGATCTGGCTGGCGGTGTACCTGATCTTTGGGTCGACCGGTCTGGGAACTGGGTTCAGCGCGGTTTCGCTAGGTTTTACCATTGGTACGCTGACGGTCTTCACCAAATACATCGCCGACATGTTCAAACCGACCAAGAAGATTATCAAAGAATGGAACACCTTCGGTAAAATCTACGCCAGCGTGGAGCGGATCGGCGATCTGATGGATCGCAAGCCGGCCGTCGAGGATCCGCCGAATGCGCTACCGGCGCCGCGCTTTCAGGGTAATGTGGCGTTCAACCAGGTTAGTTTCGCCTATATGCCCGATTCGGAGGATGTGAAGGATGGCGAGGCGCCCCAACCAAAGCTGGCGCTGCGCGAGGTCTCCTTCTCGATCGCGCCCGGCGAGGTAGCCGCGCTCGTCGGCGGGTCGGGCGCGGGCAAGAGCACGATCGTGCAGCTGCTGCCGCGCCTGTACGATCCACACACTGGTGCGATCACGATCGACGGCCAGGATATCCGCAGCTTCTCGCTTGACTCGCTGCGCGCGCAAATGAGCATGGTGCTGCAGGAGGCCATCTTGTTCAGTGGCACGGTGGCCGATAATATTGCGTATGGCCGGCCCGGCGCAACTCGTGAGGAGATCATTGCCGCCGCGATGCAGGCCAACGCGCACGACTTTATCGAACAGATGCCAAGCGGCTACGATACCGAACTGAGTGAACGCGCCGGCAACCTCTCTGGCGGCCAGCGCCAACGGATCGCAATTGCCCGTGCGTTCATTCGTAACACGCCAATTCTGATTCTCGATGAGCCGACCACTGGCCTCGATGCCGATTCGAGTGAGTTGGTGTTGCTGGCGCTGCGCGAACTGATGCGCGGTAAGGCGACGATCATTATCTCGCACGATCTGAATTTGATTCGGCAGGCCGACAAGATCGTCGCGATCAAAGATGGCCAGATCGTGCAGGTCGGCACCCATAAGGAGTTGCTCAAGGCCGGCGGCCTGTACGCCGACCTCTATCATAAGCAGTTCGGCCATGCGGTCGAAGAACAGGGTGGCCAGTTCAAGCCGGCCGTCACGCCGGATGATCGGCCAGGCGCTGCCGCAGCCGGTCACACACAAGGTCTTCCAGACGATGATGACGCAGGCCCTGCCGCCACCGACACCCGTTGGCAAGCCACCCACCGCGCCAGCGGTGATACCTGCGCCCGTCGCGGCTCAGGCGGCCCGGCCCGCGCCCACTGTGCCGCCCGCGGCGCCGGATACGGCCTCGGCCGCGCCCCAAACCATGAAGCCCGCGCCGGTTGCTCAGCCGAGCAAACCCGCGCCGGCCACAGCGCCAGTCGCGCCAGCTGCATCTATCGCACCCGAGCAGAAACCTAAACCGGCGGTTCTCGAAACAATCGTGATGCGGACAATCCCCGCGTTGTCCGAGCTGACCAACGACCATTCTGCCCAAGTGAGCGAGCAAGGGCCGACCTCCGCCACAATGGCTCCATCGAACGATGCCCAGCTCGACCTGACGTATAGCCCGATCGTTCAGCGCCAGCTGCCCGGCCTGCGAATCGCACTCGACGGTGCGGCGATGATCGAGTATTTACAGGCCGGGCTCTTCGGCAAGCATAACAGCAACTACCGAATTCTGAACTGCGCGCCCGGCAAGGCGATCTACATGGGCGACTGTTGTGTGTTGCGTTACCAGCTTCGAATCGTGAACAACACCAGTGGAGAAACGATCGAGCCAGTGGTCGTCGGCCGTGTGTTTCAGAACCAGCTCGCCAGCGCCCTATACTTGCGCGATAAGTTGGCGCCACTCGCTGCGCTGATGCATGGCCGTCCAGAGATCGCGCCGTTCGCCACGCCAGTGGCGATGATCGAGCCGCTCAACATGGTCGTCCACGTCTTCCCGATCGACGGCGAGCTGCCGACACTGATCGGCGCGACCGACCGCCAGCGCATGATCGAGGTCCTCGCCGAGACACTGCCCGAGGCGCTGACCGGCCAGCTGACGATCCAGGATCTGCGCATGGTGCCGGTGAACTATGCGCGCCGCTACCGCTGCGTGCTGCGATACGAGATCGCGGCCTTGGGGGCAGGCAATAAGGCCCAGCGCCGCGATATCTACGGAAAGATCGCCACCGACAGCCAGGGCGCGATGATCGCCGCGGTGATCGCGGCGCTGCGCGAGCGCGTGCTCGGTAACAGCGGCGCATATCAGTTCAATATCCCGCGCTCGCTCGGTTTCCGGCCGGATCTGCAGCTCACACTGGTGGAGGCAATTCCAGGCGCGCCGCGGATCAACGGACTGCTCAAGGCGCGCTTGAAGGGTGCGGAGGATGATACGCCAGGCGCACTCACGATCGAGGAGGCGATCGACGCCTGCGCCCAGATCGTCCATGTGATCCATACCTCAAGCATCGCGCTGGGCCGCCGTCGCACGCTCGACGGCGAGCTGACGGCACTGCAAAAAGAGATCCACACGGTTCAGCAGGTCGCGCCCGAGCTGGGCGCGCGCTTCCAGGCTTGGCTGGAGCGGATCGAGTCCTACGCCGAAGAGTCCGACCCGCTGCCGCTTTGCTTCAGCCACGGCGATTACACTTACACTCAGCTGATCTTCGACGGTAAGCAAAGCGGGCTCGTAGATTTCGATACCGTCTGCCAAGCCGAGCCGGCGCTCGATCTAGGCCAGTTCCTGGCCTATCTGAAGGTCGCTACGCATAAGGCGCACAAGCTGGCATCGGCCGCGCCAAGCCGGCTCGGCGAGCAGCTTGGCGAGCGCTTCCTGCAGACCTATGTTAGTGCGACCGGCAACGGGTTGGAGGATAGCGGTTGGCTGCGCGTGCGGGCCTCGGTCTACACGGTCGTTAGCCTGCTGCGGATGGCGCTGCATAGCTGGCAGCAGATTAAGACCGCGCGGGTTGAGAACGTCATGGCCGTGCTTGAGGAGGAAATTGCATGTCTGCCGCAGTTAGATTACTAGATGAACAGCTCGATCCGCTCCGCAGCCCCGTGCTGCAGCACGAGCTGCCGGGCACATTGGCCGCGTTCGACAGCGCAGCGATGCGCGGCTATCTGCAGGCGGCGCTGTTCGGCACGGCACGCCCTAGCCACACGATCGAGCGCTGCGAGCCCGGCCAGTCGGTCTATACCGGCGATTGCTGCATCGTGCGCTACGAGCTTGAGGTCAAGGACAGCTCGAGCGAGCGGATGCTCCAGCCGCTGGTGATTGGCCGTATTTTCCCCGATCAGGCCACGGCCGCCGCGTATCTGCACGAACGGCTGATGCCGCTGGCCGAGCGCATGCGCGGGCGTGAAGAAATCGCGCCATACGCCACACCAGTGGCGACGATCGACGCGCTAAATATGGTCGTGTACGTCTTCCCAATCGACGGCGAGCTGCCGGTGCTGGTGGATGTGACCGACCCACGGCGTATGCGCCAGATCCTGGGCGACATGCTGTCCGACGCGCGAGAAGGCGGGCTAACCATTCAAGATTGCCAGGTGGAGCTAGGCCACTACGGCCGCCAGCACCGCTGTGTGCTGCGCTACCACATCACCGGCACCACACCGGCCGATGCGACGCCGCAGCGAATGCTGATCTATGGCAAAATCGCGGCCGATGGCCGCGGCGCGCTGGCTGGCCCGATCATCGACGCCTTGCACGAGCGCATACTGGACCGAGACGGCGGCTACCAGTTCAATATCCCACGTTCGTTTGGGTTCCAACCGGACTTACAGCTCGCGCTGTTCGAGGCGATCCCAGGCGTGCCGCAGGTGGCCCAATTGCTCAAGGCACGTCTGAAAGGGCCGGCAACCGCGTCCACGAACCAACAGTCGCTCGAAGAGTTGATCGATGTCTGCGCGCAGATTGCGGCGGCATTGCATACCTCTGGTATCACGCTGGGGCGGCGCCGCGCCCTCGATGATGAATTGGCCGGCCTGCGCCAGGGCTTCGCTACTGTCCAACATATCTCACCCGAACTCGGTGCGCAGTTCTTTGCATGGCTCGAGCAAGCTCAAGCATGCGCTGGCGCTTCCAAACCGCTTCCACTCTGTTTCAGTCACGGCGATTTTAGTTACACCCAGCTGATCTTCCAGGGCAGCCAGAGCGGGCTGGTCGACTTCGATACTGTCTGCCAGGCCGAGCCGGCACTCGACCTAGGCCAGTTCCTGGCGTATGTGCGGATGGCGACCCGAAAAGGGCAGAAGTCGGGCGCATCCGCGCCATCCGAACTTGCTGAGCAAATCTGCGCGCAGTTCCTCCAGACCTATCTCACAGCGACAGGCGATCGGGCCGATGAGGATCAACTGCGCCTGCGCGTGCCAGTATACGAATTAATCAGCCTGCTGCGTCTGGCGCTGCACAGCTGGCAGAAGCTCAAAGGTAGTCGGCTCGAATATGTCCTATCAATAATTGAGGAGCGTGTCTCATGTCTACCACAACACAGCTACTAGACCAAAGCCAGGGGATGAACGTGTCGGACAAACTGCAGCGCTTCGCGATGTTGCCAGATTGGCTGCGCGCGATCGCCGACCCGGATCGCATGCGCACCGCGTTCGCGCAGGGCATTCCCGAGTTCGCTTCCGGCGCGCTCACGCTCCAGGACTGCGACGTCAAGCGGGTGCGAAATAAGAAGTATCGCTGGACCGCGATGTACCAGCTCACCATCGCTGGCATGCCACAGGAAGTGAAACTGCGCGGCACGCTGATTCCACCCGGCCAGCCCGAGCCGGAGCGAACCACCCCCACGGTTGAGCTAGGTGTCGAGGGGTGGCGCTGCTATCTGCCGGGGCTGCGGCTCGACCTCGAATCTCAGCCGCCGGATGAAGCGCTGCCCTCGCTGCCGCGCCTGACTGACCCGGCGGCGGCGCGCGAGTTGCTCGAACAGAGCATCCGCGCCGGGTCGCCGGCTTATCACGACCTTCAGATCCAGTCGTGCACACCCAACATCATGCGGTACAAGCCGGGCAGCCGCTGCACCATTCTGTATCGGCTCGAATACGCCGACAACCAGGCCGCGAGCCACGACTGGCCGGACATTGTCGTCGCCAAGACCTACCAGGGCGACAAAGGCCAGATCGCCTACGACGGTATGCGCGCGCTCTGGGACTCGGCGTTCGCCAAAAGTAGTAATGTGACAATTGCCGAGCCGCTGGCCTTTGTGCCCGAGCTCAATGTGCTTGTACAAGGCCCGATCCGCGAGGAGCAGACGCTCAAGGAGATGATCGGGTCGGCGCTGCGCGCGGGCACCCCAACAGCGCTGGACGAACTGAACCACTACATGCGGATGACCGCCGTCGCTCTGGCCGAGATGCATCGCTGCGATATCGGTATCGGCGAACTGCGCACGTGGGAAGACGAGCTGGCCGAAGTCCACGAGCTCGACGATCGGCTGGCCGCGGTCATCCCCGAGCTGCGCGGCGCGGCCGAGCCACTGCTGGCAGGCCTGGAGGCGATCGCCGCCGAAAACCCCGCCGACCCGCCGGTGCCCACGCATGGAACCTTTCGCCCCGCGCAGGTGCTGATTCACAAGGGCCAGATCGGCTTCATCGACTTCGATGGGTTCTGCCAGGCCGAGCCGGCGCTCGACCTAGCGCTGTTTCTCGGGAAGATCAGAGACATCGGCCTAAGCGCGAAGGACGACGACGACGAGGACATCGAGGCGAGCGACCGCGAGTCACTCCTGGCAAGCCTCGCAGAGATGGAAGCGATCTGCGAGGTGTTCCTGGCCGAGTATGAGCGGCATATGCCGGTCTCGCGGACGCGCATCGCCCTCTGGGAAGCGCTGGATCTCTTTACCCTGGTTCAGCATTGCTGGACAAAGGTCAAACCGGTACGCTTGAATACCAACATGCTGCTCCTCGAGCGTCATCTACAGGTCAGCGGCATGCTGCCAGCGTAATTGTTCAATACGGCGAGAGGGCTCTAACGGCAGCAACACCTCGAGTCGAGAGCGGAGTTGCACAAGATAGGGCGTCGTTCCTGTTGTGAGACAGGAACGATGCCCTATCTGTCGATGAATGCTCTATTCTCAATCATGTCGAATCACCGTCTAGCGGCAGCCTGATCGTGAACTTCGTCCCTTGCCCCGCCGTACTGATCACCCCAACCTCTCCGCCATGGGCCTCGGCGATGTATTTGACAATCGCAAGGCCTAGTCCACTGTCGCCGAAAGATCGCGAGCGCGCCTTGTCCACGCGATAGAAGCGATCCCAGATGCGCCCCAAATGCTCTTGCGCGATTCCTGGCCCGGTATCCGCTACGGCCAACTGTGCGCTGCCATTCGATCGGCGCAGACAAACATCGATGGCCGTGCCAGGTGGGGTGTGATGCGTGGCATTCTCCAACAGGTTGCGCACGAGCTGGGTCAGCCGCTCCTGATCGCCGATGACGACCACGGGCTCCTCGACCCGCGCATGCATCGGATGCTCGTGTGCCTGGCGCGCGGTCATCGCAACCGTCTCCTCGACCAGCCGATCCAGCCGTATCGGTACATGCGCGATCACCTGTGTGGTGTCCGATTGAGCGAGCAGCAGCAGGTCGTTCACGAGGCGGCGCATCCGCTGCGCCTCAGCCGTCGCCTCGATTACCGACAGCTCACGCTCATGCCGATCGAGATCGCGGCGCAGGAGATTCAAATTCGCCAGCACCACCGTCAGCGGCGACCGCAGCTCATGCGAGGTGTCGGCGAGGAACTGGCGCTGCTGCTCAATCGCCCGCTCCACCGTCGCGATCAGGTTGTTGATCGTCGCCGCGAGCTGGCCGATCTCATCATGGCGCTGCGGCGATGGAACGCGCTCGTGATAATGGCCGGTCGCGGCGATCACCGCCGCCGCCTGGGTCAAGTGCGAGATCGGCGCGAGCGAGCGCCCGGTCAGCAGCGTTGCAGCACCGACCGCGAGCGCCAGCGCCAGCGCCCCACACAACGACAGCAGCGCACGCGCCTGAGCCAGGGTGCGCAGAAACGGCTCAAGCGACTCGGCGACGATCAGCACCTCGCCAGGCTGCGCCCCTGGCCGAACCGGCGTTACCAGAAATCGGAGTTGATCGTCATCGCTGGCTGGTACGGTTCCCGTCATAGCGCCGCCTGTCCGTGCCGTCGGGATAAAGGGCGCAACGCTCGACAGCGCGTCGGCTGGTAAGTTTGGCGACCGGACGCGCACTTCGCCAGTCGGCCCAAGCATCTCGATATAGATGCCAGGTGCATCAAATTCAACCAGCGCGGTCGCAGCCAGCAGGCGCGCGTTACTATCCTGATTATCACTCGACGATCTGAGCGACGCGATCACCAATGCCGCGCGCTCGCGCAGTCGCTGGTCAATTTCGCTCAGCAGGTTCGCTTGCAGAATCAGATAGAAGAGCAGGGCGAATAAGAGCACCGTGCCACCAGTCAGCAGCGCGGTGAGCAACGTCAGGCGCAGCCGAAGCGACAGTCGGCTCATCACCGATCTTCCTCTCTCATGGCATAGCCCGCACCACGAACAGTCTGAATCAGGCGCTCTTCGCCATGGGCTTCCAGCTTGTCGCGCAGGCGACCGATGTGGACCTCGATCGCATTACTATCAACCGTCATATCGCCCCACACACGATCCAAGATCTGCTCGCGCGTGAGTACATGACGCGGGTTGCGCAGGAACAGCAGCAAAAGCTCGTACTCGCGTGTGGTCAGCTCGATCCGGCGGTTACCACGATGCGCCTCACGTGTACCGGTGTGAAGACGCAGGTCAGCACACATAAGAACTTCTTCAAGCTGTGCCTGCGTGCGGCGCAGCAGCGCGCGAATGCGCGCCAACAGCTCGTCAAAATCGAACGGTTTGATCAGGTAGTCGTCGGCGCCGCTATCCAGGCCAGCGATCCGGTCGGGCACGGCATCGCGAGCGGTTAGCATCAGGATGGGCACATTGGTCCCGCGGCGCAGCCGCCGGCAGACCTCCAATCCATCGATGCCGGGGAGCATCACATCCAGCACGACAGCATTCGGCGGGTTTTCACGCGCAATCCGGAGAGCTTCAGATCCATCGATGGCGGTCTGCACATCGTAGCCCTCGAAGTGTAGACCACGGCTAACCACGCTCAGAATGCGCGGGTCATCGTCCACAACCAGGATGGTTACCATTATCTTCCTCCTGCCAGCACATATAGCATACTGCTTCGTCAACCTGCCGTCAACATCTCTTCATCTTGGCGTCAGCTTTATTTGCTAGAGTCAGGCCGAGCCGCCATGCTTAGCCTGTCGTGATCAGGAGCCACGCTTCCGCTCCAGCGTGCCGGAAATCAGGCTGTTGAGTGCGGCACCCAAGGCTATCGGCGCCAATATCTCCCCCTCCGCGGGCCAAGCAGCCGATTCTGGAGTGTTTTTCTATGCTTCAGCGGATGATATGCGACATCCGCCATGATCGAGGAGAAATGTGATGTCATCCTCAACCACGCCCACGAAGCAATCACAGGAAAATGACCTCGCGGAAGGATTTTGGAAGCTCGCTGTGCTGCCAGATTGGCTGTTGGCACCGCTCCAGGCCGGAGGCGTGAGCGACGCTCTGCGGCGCGCCGTGCCAGAGTTCGCCTCCGGCGCGCTCATCCTGCGCAATGTGAAGATCAAGCGTATGACCTTGAAGGATGACGCGTGCGGGCGCTGGGCTGGCACGTACAATCTAACGATCGAGGAACCAGGCGCTGGCAAGCGCGGCGTTGCCCTGCGCGGGACATTCACTCCACCACACCTGCGCGGAGACACAGTCAGCGAGACACCCGGCGCCCAGCGGCCATTCGGCGTCGAAGGGTGGCGTTGCGCGCTGCCGGAGCTAGGCTTGGAGCTCGAGCCGGAGCCACCCGAAAGCCAATTGGCGGCCATGCCCCAGCTCACCGACCCCGAGCAGGCGCGGGTGCTACTGGAGCGCGGCATCAACTCGGGCAATCCAACCTATCACGATCTGCGCATTCGAGGATGCACGCCGGAGATGATCAGCTATAAACCCGGCAGCCGCGCCACGATTCGCTATCATCTGAGCTATACGCCGGGGTCATCCGCCGATCGGCATTGGCCGGAGACAGTGATTGCCAAGACCTATCGCAAAGATAGCAAGGGCCGCAATGCCTACGATGGCATGCTTGTGCTATGGCATTCACCCCTGGCCACCGGCGATCTGGCGACGATCGCCGAGCCGCTGGCCTATATCCCCGAGCTCAAGATCATGGTTCAAAGGCCGATCGCCGGCGAGCAGTCGCTCGAAGACATGCTCAAAGCGGCGCTCAGCGCCGACTCCCAGGAAGCGATTGAGGAGCTGTACGACTATATGCGTAAAGCCGCCGCCGGCCTGGCCGCGCTCCACCAATCGGGCGTGCGGCACGGCGAGACCATCGAGCTAGCTGAGCGTTTCGCCGAAATCCACGAACTGATCGCCCGGCTGCTCGTGCCGGTGCCCGAACTGGCCGGCACGGCTGAGCCGCTGTTAATGCGCCTGGAGTCGCTGGCCGCCACCCATCCGCCCGACCCAGGCGTGCCGACGCATGGCACGTTCCACCCCGAACAAGTATTGATCGATGGCCCGAAGATCGGCTTGATCGACTTCGACGACTTCTGCATGGCCGAGCCGGCGCTGGATGTCGGGCTGTTTCGCGCCGCAATCAAGGATAACGGGATGAACGCGCTCGACGCCAGCCTGGCGCACAACCGCGAGATTCGCGTGGCGCGGCTGGAACAGTTGGATACAATTGGCGAGGTATTTCTGGCCGAATACGAGCGGCACGCGCCGATCTCGCGCCAGCGGGTGGCGCTCTGGGAGGCCTGGAGTTACCTGCGCGACGCACTGCATTACTGGACCAAGGTCAAGCCGGCCGAGCCTGATAACGGCGCACTGATGCTCGAAAGCCACCTACGCGACATGGGCATCGACCTCAAAGCGCACGGCGGCGCTGTAGCCAAGCCCGAGGCAAATGTAGCTGGTACAATAGCTTCGTAGTTGGCGTTCTCGGAAACTGCCGACGGCATAAAGGAGTGAGCTGTGGTGACTTCAAGCGAGCCGATCATCAATCACGATCCCGATGCAGTACGGGCGGTGCGTCAGTTCAGCGCCATCCCTCCCTGGCTGGCGGCCGCCCTCGACGCTGATCAAGTGATGCTGGCGCTAAACCGTCATGTTCCCGAGTTTACCTCTGAGGCGCTTATGCTGCGCGACTGCGCCATCGATCAGCTCCACCTCAAGGATACAAACGCCGAGTGGGGGCGCAACTGGCTGCTGACCGTCGCCGATGCCGATGGCGAACGACGCATCCCTATACGGGTGACGCTGATAGCGCCAGGGCTGTCGACCATAGACCAGCCCACGGCGACCTTGCCGCTCGAGTCGAGCGACTGGCACTGCTGGCTGCCGGAGGTTGGGCTGCTGTGTAAACGCGGGCGTACCAAGAAGGACAAAGAACTGCCCTCGCTCAAGGCGCTCACCGACGCCGAGCAGGCCCGCGCCTTGCTCGAACAGGCCTTACGCGCACAGGCCGCCGGCTACGAGCATGTGTCGATCCATTCCTGTACACCCGAGGTGTTGCTCAACAAGCCAGGCAAAAGCGCCATTATCCGCTATAAGCTTGACTACGGCCTCGACGGCGCCAAGTGCGGCTGGCGCGACACGGTCATCCTGAAGATGTACGGCGACGACATCGGTCACAACACCTTCGTTGGGATGCGCGCCGTCTGGAATGCAGGTTTGCAAAAAAGCGCGGCGGTGCGTGTTCCCGAGCCGCTGGCTTACCTCGCCGACCAGCAGGCAACCCTGATGGGGCCAGTGGCCGAAGAGCGCGACTTGGAAAAGCTCCTCGACGCGCTGCTGCTGAGCGACGACCCAGCAGATCAGGAGGCGCTGCACGCGGTGTTTCGTGCCACCGGAGTCGCTTTGGCGGCCTTTCACCGCTGCGGCGCGACGGTGGATCGGACCACGACATGGAACCAGGGCTTTGCCGAGGCGGCGGAGCAACTCACCTATCTGCGCGTGCCCTTCCCAGAATCTATCGCCGCCGTAGACCGTTTGGTCGAATCGCTGCACGCTCTGGAAACGGCTGTTCCTGCCGATCCGCTCGTTCCTACCCACGGTGCGTTTCGGCCTGAGCAGGTATTGCTCGCTGACGAGCAGGTCAGCTTTATCGACTTCGACTACTGCTGCATGGCCGAGCCCGCCTTCGATATCGCGCTGTTCCGCGCCTCGACGATGGACAACGGGCTGTACGACGATCGTATCCGGCACCGCGATGAGGCGGAAATCGCGGTCCGACGTACGAGAATCGATGCGCTGAGCGAAAGTTTTCTCGCCGCATACGAGTCTCACGCTCCGGTGTCGCGCCAGCGCGTCGCGTTGTGGGAAGCGATCTTCTACGTCAACGATAGCCTCCAGTGCTGGACAAAGCCCCGCCCTAACGATCGGCGGCTGGTTGTCCCCCTGCTAGAGCGCCATGTGCACAGGTTGGGCATCGTATAGAAACCACCAGAACGCCGAACATGAATCGGCGAAAGGCGCCGGTTGTTTGCGCTTCGGGGCGATCGGGCGTGACCCAGCACGCGCATGCAGCACGACCGCATTCGGCGCGCGAGATCGTTGCTTTTTGAGGTTAACCTATGCGGCGCGCCTTCGGCGGCTGATGTGCAATCCGTTATGTCGCCTAACCTGCGACCGGAGCGACGTGATCGCTGCGCTGCTGGGGTTCTTGCAATCGATACTATGAGGCCACACATGGATCTGGATGTTACCACCGCACTGTCAGGCCGCGCCGGTCTCGCCGGCGTTCAATGGCTGCTGCTCGGCGCGCCGGCGCGTGAGGCGCTGCGCGGCGCGCTGAACGACATGCTGAACCACGACGCTATACTCGGCGCGATGACGCTCCAGCGCGCAAAGTACAAACCTGGCCGGCACCTCACCGCCTACTATACGGTCGAAGCTCGCCAGCCCACCAGCGGCCCGCAGGGCGAACGGCATATTGAAGTTATTTGGAAGCCAACCGGGGCCGAAGATCCGCATGGCGACCCAGCTCTGTGGCAGGGCATGCAGGCCGAAGCGCTGGAGCTGGGCGTGAGCGCGCCATTTCAGCGGCTCGCCGCTAGCATCCCGGAATGGAACATGTATATCCGCGTCTCGCCGCTCGACCCCGATTTTCCGCAACTGGTTCGCGTATCCGAGCCGGGCTACGTGCGCACCATGCTTACACCCGACGGCCATGCGCCGAGCGGCGCGCTCGCGAGCGATTACCAGATCGCGACAATTCGCTATCGCCCCGGCCAGCGCCATGTGCTGCGCTACGATCCGGCCGATGCCGCCGAAACCAGCATGGCCGGCGTTGTGTTTGCCAAGATCTACAACAGCGACAAAGGCGCACGAACATTCGATGTCGTCACTCGAGCTGCCGACTGGCTTACCGCGAGGAGCGCAGGTATTACAACAGTGCGGCCACTGCGATACGTGCCGGCGGATGGGATGCTGTTATATCCGTGTGTGAGCGGCACGCCACTGTCAAGTCTGCTCCAAGATCCAGGCGCGGACTCGGCATATTCCTTGGGCCTCGCTGGAACCGCGCTCAAGGCGCTTCATCAGATACCAACCACCCTGCTCGAGCTGCAGCCGCACTCGTTTGCCAAAGAGATCAAAGGCATCGTCAGCGCCAGCGAGCACATTCATACGCTGCTACCCGAAACCGGAGCACGGATTCGAGCGATCCTCGCGGAAGCCCAGGCGCTGCACCAGCGGCTCGCGCAGGAGCCGCCCGCCTTTGCCTACGGCGATTTCAAAGCCGACCATTTATGGGCCATGTCAACCGGCTTGATCCTGATCGATTTCGATACCTGTTATCTCTTCGACCCGGCAATCGATCTCGGCAAATTCCTGGCCGATCTGCACTGGTGGTACGATCGCTACGACCTGCCCGGCGTCGAGCATGCGCGCGAGCATTTTCTCGAAGGATACGGTGCGGCGGCGCTGCCAGAGCGTGTGGCCCGCGCCCGGCTATATGAGGTGCTGGTGCTGGTTAAATCGACTGTTCGGCGGGTACGGCTGTTCGACGCGGATTGGGAACAACGCACCGCCCGCCTGATTCGCACGGCTGAAGGGCTATTGCGCAATCTGCAAGAAGATACGCTAATGCGTAAAACGTAAAACCTAATGCGTAAGTGTTTATCAATACGCATTGCGTTTTACGCATTACAGAATCGTGATAGATATGCGCTAGCTGCAATTTGCAATCTGCAATCTGCAATCTACAGTTCCACTAGGCGACCAACACTCGTGCATAGCTACCACGTTGAATCGAGGCGAGCAAATCTTCGATCACAAATGGCTTTGGCACCACGCCAAACGCCCCAGAGCGCAACATCTGATCGACCTGTGGCGCACCGCGCTGGCCAGTCATCACCAGCACCCGCGCTTTTGCGTCGATCGCCCGCAACCGCTCGACAAAGGTCGCCCCGCTCATGCCCGGCATGATCACATCGGTCAGCACGAGATCAAACTGCTGCTGCCGATACAACTGTAATCCGCTCTTGCCGTCGGCTGCGATGCAAACCTCGTGCCCATGCTCAACCAGCAGACGCCCAACCGCCTCTGCCACGGTCTGCTCGTCGTCGACTACTAGAATGCGCAAGGCACCAAACAGCTGGTCATCGGCATTCTCCGCCGCTTCATCGGGCAGAGTGCTAGTTATCGGCAGCCGAACTGTCATCGTCGTTCCACGGCCAACCTCGCTGCGCACTGCTATTGTGCCACCGTGGCTTTCAATAATGCCATAGCTGATCGCCAGGCCAAGCCCGGTGCCAGGAGTCGTGCTGCCGCCCAACGCACCCTTGGTCGTCACAAATGGCTGGAACACTTGGTCGAGCAGGTGCGGCGCGATACCGCAGCCGGTATCGCTGACAGCAAGCTCGATCTGATCCCCATTTTGACATAGCTCAATCGTAATAACCCCGCCCTTTTCGGCCATGGCATCGCGCGCGTTCGTGATAAAATTGAGCACCACCTGTGATATTTGGCCAAGATCGCAAATAGTCGAAGGAACCGGCTCAAAGCGCCGCTCCACCCGAATATTCAGCTTCATCAGCTGGCGCTCGACCAGCACCAACGTATCTTCAACTGCATCGCACACTTGATTGAGATCGCGCTGTGGGTCATTTCGGCGAGCAAATGTCAGCAACCCCCGTGTGATACTCTTGCCGCGCAACGACGTGCGCACGGCGACATTGAGCGCGTCGTCTTTCTCTGCTAGATCGTCGGTCATCAGCCCAAGCTCAGCATTGCCCAAAATACCGGCGAGCAAATTGTTGAACTCATGCGCGATGCCAGCCGAGAAGGTGCCTAGCGCAGCCAGCTTCGACGAACGAATCAACTCGTCTTGCTTATCGCGTAGCTCGGCAAACAGGCGTGCACGCTCCATGGCCAGTGCCGCCTGGCCGGCAAACGCCAGCAGCACGCGGCGGTCATCTTCGGCCAGCGCGATCGGCCGCTCACTGGCCAGGCAGATACCTCCAAGTACCTGCTGATCCAGCAGCAGCGGAATGATTACCAGCGACTGCCAGCGCAGATCGTTCGTCGCATGCAGCCGCGCAATATCGGCCCTGTCGAGCTGCTGCACATCGTGCAATTGAAGCTTGTCGGTATATGCCCCAATCTCCTGGCCTAAATTCGGCGGAATTCCATTACCCGCCACCAGTCGCGGCAGCTTCCTGTCGAGCAGCACCACCCAACTGGCCGATCCATCCATCAACGCTGCCAGCCGCGAACTAACTGTCTCGAGCAGCGGCACGGGATCGAGCGACGCTATCATGGCGGTGGTTGTATCTTGTAGGCGCTCGAGCTTAGTCGCGAGCTGGCGCGACTCTTGCGCCAACATTTTGTTGCGACGGCTTTCTTCTTGCCAAGCGGCCAGCGCTCGATACGCGCGCTGAGCCATGACTAGCGGAATAACCCCCAGCACCGACAGCCAGGGATCGACTTCCCACAAGAAAGCCAGCACCGCGCCAATTGGCATCGTCACAAGGTAGACCCAACTCGTCTGGCGAAAACATTCACGATATACATGCAGCAGCGGCTGCTGGCGCGCCAGTGCTATCACCGTCGCGACGAAAAACACGCCAGCGGCATAATCGATACTTGCGATGACACCAAATGTTACGATACCGTCGAAGCCGCTAAATGGTGGGGTATCTGGGGCATGCACGAAGGAATACGCGGCCCACATCATCCCAAAGGTGATAGTTCGATTTGCCACATTGAAAAGATTGCGAAATAAGGCGTGATGGCGTATTCCATCAACCACAAATGTGCCAAGCGCGACGACAAATACACCAGCGCCACCACCAATCGCAACCAGGAAAACCATCAGCGCATCGGTCACAGTCATTATCGCCTGGTTACCGTCGCCGGCCTCGAACTCAACCTCAAAATAATCGGCCACGATGAACATGACCAACCAAAGTGCTAGCAGCGGGATCTGGATCAGCAGCGGGGGGGCATAACTCGCAATCGTGGCGATTATCACAGCGGCGACCGTCCACATTCCAATCAGATAGCGTCGCGCTGCTAGAGGTAATGTTCTCATCGAGACCTCGCGGCAGAATCCGGCTTGTTCAGCTCGGTAGCGTTGCTGGCATGGCAACAGATCAAGCAGCATCCCTCACGATCTGGCGAAAATGAACGCCTGCTATCTTTGATCAAGCAGAAGCGTTAATGAGCCTATTTGTTCCATGGTGTAGTTTAGCACGTTTAAGTATGTTATTGAACGATCTTAGTGTACTGTTTGGTACAGAAATCAGATACAAAATCGCAATAATTATGGTTCAAAATGTAAGCAAATTGGCATAAATACGCAACGCTTCGATCGTACTGCTATGCAGAGAAACAAAAACAGGGGGCGAACCCCCTGTCTTTGCCGGGTCGATAATTAGGCTCGGTTTACGGCCCCCACTTTACATCTGCGCCGGCTGCCATGGCCAAGGACGCAATAGCCCCGAGTACCAAGGCCACTTTCCAGTAAATCTGCTTTACTTGCCATTTCATCGGGAGACCCCTTTCTTCGCTAAAGTGCTTAGCTGCGAAATTACGCCTGAGGTCCCCTCCGCTCCGCTTCGGGCTATTGGCCCTTTCCATATAGTGGAATTAACCAAATTTTTACTATCGACCCTGCTGTTTTTATACTCTTTTTTTACCTTTAAGGCAAGTGCTAAATTGGTAACAATGATTGCGATTCGGTTACTAAATGAAAACAATCCATGCTGAGCAAAGTCGCGGCATTTCTAGCGATTCGGCGCAGTCTTATGCGCGCTACACTCTTTTTGCCTCGCCGAGCAGCCGCTGCAACCGGCGGTTCACCGCGTCGAGCACGGCGCGCGCCACCGCGCTGAGCTCGTCGTCGCGCACGACGCTGACCCCCAGCAATGTCTCGATGCCGTCGTCGATGGTTAGCGTGAGTTGCGCCAAGTAGACTTCCAGTGCGCCAAACGATTGGCGCTGCAAATGCTCTACATGCAGCTGGCCCAGCACGCCGATAAGCTGATCGAGCGCGTGGGCCATGGCCTGCGCAACCAGCCATTCGTCGGAAGTGTCGTGATTGGGGTGCGCTCGGCCTATGCCTTGGATGCGGCGATCGCCAACCGCCACAGTCACGGTCATTTCTGGCGGCTGTGCATCGGCCACGCGCGATACTTCCAGAAGCTGCACGCGCACCATTGGCGGGGGCATGCCGGTATCGGCGATCTGCACCAGGCTAATCTTGCGATGATCGACCCGAATACCGCCGCGCACGTAGAGAATCGATTCAATGTCGCGCACCATCTGCTTAGCATTGCGATCGGGCGAGCCAACCGCATGGATTTCGTCGATCTGATGCTGGTCGTTCTGCACCACCCGCACGGCAAGTACGCCGCGTACCTTGCGGATGAGCTCTTCGATCATCGCTTCGCCAACCACCGGCTGATCATCCTTCATGTTTACTCCTCGTAAATCGTGTAATGTATGCCTTACCCAGCGTTCTGCGAACCCCGCGCGTGCTGCGGCGCGGGGTACGGCATGTGGCGAATAGTACGATAACATAGCAGCGCGATGCCAATCACCAGCAGGACGTCGCCGATGCTAAAAACATTGGCGAGCGGCAATTCTTTCGGCAGCGGGATGATGTCGGTCAGAATCCACAGCCGCACTTGTTCGGGCGGCGCGAGCAGGCTATTATTCGCTACCGACGCACCAGCGGCGAAGTTGGTGATTTTGCCAGCATAGCGCGCGCTCTCGAGTGACACCGGCATGTGGCCACCATTGGCCGCGATCGCCGCGAAGTTCATACCTAATCCCAGGGCGATCAACGGCATGCCGGGAATGCGCCAGTTCAACCCAACCCAAACAACCGCCATTGCCATAGAAAGCAGGTACAATGGCGCAACCGCGACGGCGATCAGCGGCCGATGTAGAAAGGGTGTAAACAAGAACAGCTGCAGCACGAAACTGGCAATGATCAGCGGTATCAGGCGCAGCGGCAGCGCGGCGAAATTGCGCAATGACCCGCCGCGCAGCAGACCTGCGACGATCGCCAGCGCTATCAGCAAAGGGATCAGCATAAGAGCATCCTTCGAACATCGTGACAGGTGTATGAATGCGCCTATGCTAACACAAAATCGGGCGACGTCCAGCAGTGAAAATGAGCGATTTGTATGCGGAGTTGATACTTCTTTTGCCGTAAATAGGAATTATGTGCCGCGAAAGCGACTGCGCCGGCGCGGGCTGCGCTGGCGATCGCCTTCAGCAGTCTCATCGTCGCTGTTCCCTCGGCTGCCACTAACTTCAGAGCCCGTACCGCTACGCATGCCGCCGCTGAGGCCGCCGCCCAGGTCGCTTTCGCGGCTGCCACCGAAGGTGCCGCCACTCATGCCGCCACTTGTACGCGGGCTCAGATCAGGCGCCATGCCACCGCCGACACTCCCAACATCGCTGCCGCGCCCGCCACTCACCGCCACACCGCCGCCGGTGCTGGTCATATCGCTGCGACGCGGCAGCCCTTGCCCGCCGGTGCCGCCGGTCAGCCCGCCGCCGACATCGGTGCCGAGCCCACCATTGGCCCCACCTGTGCCGACCTGGCTATCGAAGCCACCACCCATACCGCCAGTGCCCGCGCTATCGCCGCCGCCGGCTACCCCGCCGGGCGTGCCACTGCCGCGCCCGCGACCGGTGCCTGAGCCCATGTCGCCGACACTCTTGGTGCCGCTGCCACCGCCTGGGCCATGCGGCAGCTGCCCAGTGATATCACTATTCATGCTGCCAGAAGTTTCTTCATTCTCAAGATCTGATATCGGGCTGATGCTGGTACCGGCGGTCATATTATGGTCACGAGGATCGTGATCGGCAATATCACCGACCGCCCGCTCGCGATAGCGCTCGCCGACCTCGCCGATCGTTCCATCGCCAGGGTCGCTAAAGAGCCCATCGGTCTTAGCACCGGTCGGGCGCGCGACAGTCTCTTCGGCACCCTCACCAGTGATTCCAGGAAAAGGATTCAAATCGATATCACGTCGTTGCGCCTGTTCGCCGCTGTTCGGTCGCTTTTTGTTTGTCATTGCTTACCTCGCTTCTCTTGCGGTACTTTATTGTCTTTTTATTTTCGTTTTTGCGCTCTACAAGGGCAAAACGAAAAATAAACATGCGAAGTACCTTCTATGCTCGCTGCCCTGCGCTAATTGAGATTGGTGCGCTGTGATATCATGTGCGAGGGTGCGGGGCGATCGTCCTAATGCCCAATAGTGTAGCAAACAGTGCGCCATCGCTGTGGCTAACGTATCTGCCAAACTGTAACTTCGGTGTAACACATGGGTGCTACAGTTTGCTCCGTTGGCGCTTCGAACGCTACCACATGCGGGCCAGCATCCTCCGGATCGCATAAATAGACCAGGATCTCGAGCGACCAGATGCGTTCGGGCACCACACCAATTATCTCAGCCGACGTCGGGACTATAAGAAAAGTGAGAATACTGCTATGGGTATCGAACTACGCCAACGGGTCGCAGTCATTACTGGCGGTGCAAACGGCATTGGGCGTGCGACAGCGCTAGCCTTTGCCGAGGCGGGCGCCAGCGTCGCAATCTGGGATATGGTCGACCAAGCTGGACAAGCGCTGGTCGCCGAGATTACCGGGCATGGCGGCACTGCGGCATTCTTCAAAGTGAATGTGACAGCACAGGCAGATGTCGAGGCGGCGGCCCAGGCGACAATTGCTCAGTTCGGCAGAATCGATATTTTGATTAACAATGCGGGGATCACGCGCGATGCGCAGTTGGTCAAAGTCAAAGAGGGCGAGGTCACGGGCAAGCTGAGCGACGCCGAATTCGACGCGGTGATATCAGTGAATCTCAAAGGTGTATTCACATGTACCCAGGCCGTTGCGCCGGTGATGATTCGCCAGGGCTACGGGCGGATTATCAGCGCCGCGTCGGTGGTGGCGCTGTATGGCAACTTCGGCCAAACGAACTATGTGGCCACCAAAGCGGGCGTGATTGGTATGACGAAGGTGTGGGCACGCGAGCTAGGTAAGCGCGGCATCACCGTCAACGCGGTGGCGCCGGGGTTCATTGCCACCGATATGACTCGTGGAATGCCCGACAAAGTGCTGGCAGCCATGGTCGAGCATACGCCGGTCGGGCGCATGGGCGAGCCGCGCGACGTAGCGAACGCGTATCTGTTTCTCGCGTCCGAAGAGGCTAGCTTCATCAACGGCGCAGTGCTGAGCGTTGACGGCGGGCTGGTGGTAGGCACCTAGGTCATTGCAGATTGCAGGCAGATTCAAAGCAATAGCTCAAGCTCAATCTCGTCGCGCAGCGGGATGCCATCGAAGCCGATCAGCGGGATAGAAGGCTTGAGCGCGCGCGAATGGTCGAGGGCGTTGCGATGCACGGCCACGAGGACAAATCCACGCTTCTGGTAGAAACGCAGCGCATGTAAGTTGTCGTTGGTGGTAATCAGATACAGGCGCGTGCAGCCGGCCGCACGCGCCGCCGCCGCGACTTCGGCGATCAGCGCCGAGCCAACGCCCGAACCCGCGCGTAGGCTATTGATTGTGACAACCTCACACGACTGCCCGTCGATCCGATATGTCAGCAAACCAAGACACTGCTCATCTTCGAATGCGGCGAAGCCAGGCAACCCGTGCGGCTCAAACACCTGGCCATGGGCCACCACAATCGCATCGCCCCAATGATCGATAGAGAATTGCCGTACCCACTCGCGATCGGAGTCCACGAGCGGGCGGATTGTATAATTGGACATCTGCGCTTCCTTTCTGAATGTCGTTGAAGCTGATATAAGGCTATGCTCGGAGCGATATCAATATGCTGTTCTTCTGGTTCGCCGAGCCAATCGCCGACGATCATTCGGGTTGCCCTAAGGCATGCGCGCCGAGCCTCGCAGCTGAGATTAGCTTCTTTTCTCTCTACTTAAAGGTTGCCATTACTGGATCTTTACGTATAATACATTGTTATCAATCCGCAACCCAATCAGCCTGCGCGGATCTTTTCGGAAAACGCAATCATTTTTACATAAAATTCACCAAAATCTTGATCGGGCTTGATACAGTCGCTATATAGTTACAATCACACCCGACACAACCGCTCCAACTAGCGACCGTTCAATGCCGCTGCAATGGAGCTGACGTTCATGCACACGATGGACGAAGCCAGAAAGAGGTGCGATGATGCAACCGATCAACCCGATCGTTCGCCGCTGGCGCGAGGATGCTGCAGAGAATCCCGATCAATTTTGGGCCCGCGCGGCCGAACAATTGCCCTGGTTCCGCACATGGGATCAAGTCCTCGAGTGGAACTACCCCACCTTCCGCTGGTTTGTCGGCGCGCAGACCAACCTGTCGTATAACTGCCTCGACCACCATGTGAAGCGCGGCTGGGGCGGGCACGCCGCGCTGATCTATGTCACCGAGCGAGGCGAGCAGCGCGTGTTCACCTATGCCATGATGCTACACCAGGTCGAGCGCATCGCGGCGGCGCTGCGCGGCATGGGCATCAAGCAGGGCGATCGCCTCACGATCTATATGCCGGTCTGCCCCGAATCGATCATGCTGATGCTGGCGACCGTGCGAATTGGCGCGATTCACTCAATTGTGTTCGCCGGCTTTGGCGCCGGCGCGCTGGCCGATCGCGTCAAGGCCAGCGGCTCGCGGCTGGTGTTCACCGCCGACAAGACCTATCGCAAAGGCAAAGATGTACCGCTCAAGGGTCTGGTCGACTCGGCCATGGCGCTGGGCTGCGATGGCGTGGAGCATGTGATCATGCTCCAGCGTGGCGGCGTCGACGCGCCGCTGCAGGAAGGCCGCGACATCACCTGGGATGAGTTTCTGGCGCGCGGCGAAGGGCAGGACGGCGGCTATGTCGCGGTCGAGTCCAATACACCGGCCTTCATCCTGGCCACGTCGGGCACGACTGCCAAGCCCAAGCTGTCGATCCACAAGCACGGCGGCTACCAGGTACATATCCATAGCATGGGCAGCTGGGTGTTTGGCATGAAAGAAACCGACGTCTGGTGGGCCACCTCGGATATCGGCTGGATCGTCGGGCATTCCTATATCGTCTACGCCCCGCTGCTGCGCGGCTGCACGACAATCGCGTTCGAAGGCTCGATCGACCACCCCGGCCCGGATGTGATCTGGAAGATCATCGCTGAGTTTGGCGTCACAGGCGTGTTCACCTCGCCTACGGCGGTACGCTTACTGATGCGCTACGGCGAAACGTATGCCCAAGAGCACGATCTTTCGTCGCTCGAGCGCGTGTTCTGCGCTGGCGAGGTGCTGAACGCCCCGGCTTGGGAATGGCTTCAGAAACAGGTGCTCCACGATCGCATCCCGGTGATCGATCATATGTGGCAGACCGAGACCGGCGGGCCGATCTTTGGCAACCCGTATGGCCTCGGATTGCTGCCGATCAAGCCGGGCTCATCGGGCGTGCCGCTGCCGGGCATCGAGGCAGTGATCCTGACCGCCGACGGCGAGCCGGTGCCGCCTGGTGAAAAAGGCATTATGGCGATTAAGCGACCGTTCCCTGGGCTGATCGCCGAGCTGTGGGGCGAGCCCGAGCGCTATGGCCGCGACTACTGGGAGCGGATCTCGGGAGTCTACTCGACCGGCGACTCGGCGCAGATCGACGAGGATGGCTATGTCTGGTTCGCCGGCCGCGCCGACGAAATCATCAAGATCGCGGCGCACCGGCTCGGTACGATTGAGGTCGAGACGGCGTTTCTGAAACACCCGGCGGTGGCCGAGGCCGGCGTGACCGGGCGGCCCGACGAGCTGCGCGGCGAGATCATTTCGGCGTTCGTCGTGCTGCGTCAGGGCCACTCTCCAAGCGATCAGCTGCGCAAGGATCTGATCGACACAGTGCGCCAGGAGCTCGGCCCAGTGGCGGTGATCGGCGACGTCGAGTTTGTGAATATGCTACCGAAGACGCGTTCGGGCAAGATCATGCGGCGCGTGCTCAAGGCCGTGACGCTCGGCAAAGACCCTGGCGATATCACCACGATCGAGGACGAGGGGTCGGTCGAGGAAGCGCGGCACGCGTTCGAGAATCTCCGCTCCGGAGTAACCGGTAGCCAGTAGGCAATCAGCAGCTATCCTTGAAGTCCAACGATCCACATTGATACTGCCGACTGCCTACTGGAGACTGCATACTGCTGACTATATTCTATTAAGTAAGGCAGGAAAGATAGGAAGGAGCTTTTCACCGATGACAAGCACGCAGAATCCCGCCACCGTCTCACAGCTCTCGGCCATGGAAGGCGACCAGCAGAAGTTCTACTACCCGCCCAAGGAGATAGTGGAGAACTCGAACATCATGGCCTACGTGCGCGAGAAAGGGTTCTCCAGCGTGGACGAGCTGTACGCCTGGTCGATCGCGAACCCGCAGGAGTTCTGGGCCGAGATGGCCAATCGCTTCCTCGACTGGTACCAGCCGTGGGATCAGGTGCTCGACGACTCGAACGCGCCGTTCTTCAAGTGGTTCACCGGCGCCAAGACCAACATCGTCCATAACGCGATCGAGCGCCACCTCAGCGGCCCCAACCGTGACAGGGTCGCGATCATCTGGGAGTCGGAGCAGGGCGAGACCAAGACCTACACCTATGCGCAGCTCGCCGCCGAAGTCAACCGTTTCGCCAACGCGCTGAAGTCGCAGGGTGTCAAGAAGGGCGACCGCGTTACGATCTATCTGTCGCGTGTTCCGGAACTGCTGGTCGCCATGCTGGCGGTCACCAAGATCGGCGCGATGCACTCGGTCGTCTACGGCGGTTTCTCGACCGATGCGCTGCTTGCGCGCATCCGCGACGCCCAGTCCAACGTGCTGATCACCGCCGACGGCGGCTGGATGAACAACAAGATCGTCGAGCTGAAGCGGATCACCAATGAGGCTGTCGACCAGGCGCCCGACATCGTCCATCGCGTCATCGTCCTGAAACACACTGGCCACGCCATCGAGATGAAAGCGGGCCGCGACGTGTGGTGGCACGAGCTGGCCGCGCAGCCCGGCATGGACGAGCCATGCCCAACCGAGCCGATGGACGCCGAGGACCCGATGTTTATGCTCTACACCTCGGGCACCACCGGCGCGCCGAAGGGCCTGGTCCACACCTGTGGCGGCTACCAGGTGTATATTGCCTCGACACTCAGCTTCGTCTTCGACCTCAAGCCCGACGACATCTGGTGGTGCGCGGCCGACCCCGGCTGGATCACCGGCCACTCCTACATCGTTTACGCGCCGCTGATCCTGGGCATGACCGAGGTGATCTACGAGGGTGCGCCGACCTATCCCGACCCTGGCCGCTGGTGGCAGGTCGCCGAGAAATACGGCGTTACTGTGCTATACACCACACCCACGGCGATCCGCGGCCTGATGCGCTTCGGCGAGGAGTGGCCGAGCAAGTACGACCTGAGCAAGCTGCGGCTGCTCGGAACGGTCGGCGAGCCGATCAACCCGGAGGCCTGGCGCTGGTACAACCGCGAGATCGGCAAGAACCGCTGCCCGGTTATGGACACCTGGTGGCAGACCGAGAGCGGCGGCTTTATGATCACCCCCAACCCGACCACGCCGCTCAA
>WNFZ01004176.1_pt1 | contig 25568 bp, 26 predicted proteins | sample 5400081 | NCBI WGS metagenome assembly WNFZ01 (sample SAMN13153365, study PRJNA577476) | soil metagenome | isolation source: 80 cm soil or saprolite under grassland replicate 1 | place: USA:California | collected 2016-06-15 | reverse complement strand
TTGCGTGGTTTGATTTAGTCATTCGGTTACCCCGTTATCTCTCAAAAGCTTCCACACTTTCGGCGGAGTGATTGGAATATCGATGTGTCTTACCCCAAGATGCCAGAGCGCGTCCACGACCGCATTAACGATGGCTGCGGGCGCTCCTACGGTTGCGGACTCTCCGACACCCTTGGCGCCGAGCGGGTGATGCGGCGAGGGGGTGCAGGTTTTGTCCGTCTCCCAGTTCGGCGTCTCGACCGCAGTCGGGAGCAGGTAATTCATGAAGCTGCCTTGAAGTATGTTGCCGCTATCGTCGTATTGAATCTCCTCGTAGAGCGCCGGCCCCAACCCCATGGTCAACCCGCCGTGAATCTGCCCTTCGACGATCATCGGGTTGATGATGTTCCCGCAGTCGTCCACGGCCACAAATCGGCGCACCTTGACCTCTCCCGTTCCTTTGTCGATGTCGACTACGCAGATGTAGCTGCCGAAGGGATAGGTGAGATTCGGAGGGTCGTAATAAGTGACCGCTTCCAGTCCGGCTTCCATTCCCTGGGGATGATTGGTGTAAGCGGCGAGCGAGATTTCTTGAATCGTCTTCGCGCGATCAGGCGAACCTTTGACGAAGAACTTGCCCGGCTCCCACTCGAGGTCGTCTTCGTGGGCTTCGAGCAGGTAAGCGGCGATCTTCTTTGCCTTATCTCTGATTTTGCGGGCGGCCACTGCACATGCCGCGCCCGCCACCGGAGTGCTCCGGCTGGCATACGTGCCCAGCCCGTATGGCGCGGTGTCGGTGTCGCCTTCTTCAACCGCTATGTCATCGACCGGGATTCCGAGTTCTTCGGCGACGATCTGCGCATAAGTCGTTTCGTGTCCCTGTCCCTGAGATTTGGTGCCGAATCGCGCGATGGCTTTGCCGGTCGGGTGGATGCGAATCTCGGCGCTGTCGAACATCTTCAATCCCAGGATGTCGAAGTGTTTTGACGGGCCCGCTCCGACGATCTCCGTGAAGCTGCTGATGCCGATTCCCATCAACTCTCCGCGCTTGCGCTTTTCAGCCTGCTCCTTTTTGAGTTCCGCATATCCGATCTTCTCCATCGCCTTGCGCAGGGCGGCCGCATAGTCGCCGCTGTCGTACTCCCAGCCGAGCGCGGACTTATATGGGAACTGTTCCGGCTTGATGAAGTTTTTCATCCGGAACTCAGCCGCGTCCATCCCGATCTCGTGGGCCATCAGGTCGGCCATGCGCTCAATCGCGTGAACTGCCTCGGTGACGCGGAACGAGCAGCGATATGCGATGCCTCCTGGAGGTTTGTTGGTATAAACCCCGTCGACCTCGACATGCGCGGCTTTGAGATCGTATGACCCGGTGCAGATGTGAAAGAGGCCGGCGGGGAACTTCGACGGGTTCGCGGCGGCGTCGGTGTAGCCATGATCGGCGATGGTCTTGATGCGGAGAGCCGTCAATTGCCCGTCTTTCTTGCCTGCCAACTCCGCCGTCATGTGATAATCGCGCGCGAAGGAATCGGCCTGAATATTTTCCATGCGTTCTTCGATCCACTTGACCGGCTTGCCCGTCAGCACAGACGCCGCGACGGCGATCACGTAGCCGGGATAGACCGGCACCTTGCCGCCGAAGCCGCCGCCGATGTCGGGAGAGATGATCTGAATTTTGTGCTCGGCCAATCCGACGTGTCCCGCGACCAGGGCGAAAACAGTGCGGATGGCGTGCGGCGCCTGCGTGGTCATCCAGACGGTCAGCTTCCCTTTGACTTTGTTGAAATGGGCGACGCAGCCGCAGGTTTCGATCGAGGAAACGTGAATCCTCGGGATGTAAATGTCCTGTTTGACGGTGACTTCGGCGTCGCGGAACGCCTGGTCGGTCGCTGCGCGGTCTCCCCATTCCCAGTGCCAGATGTGGTTGTCTTTTTTGTCCGGTTTATCGGTGCGAAGGACAGGCGCGTCGGGGAGCAGCGCTTTCTTGGGGTCGACCACCACCGGCAGCGGGTCGTAGTCAATTTCAACGGCGTCGGCTCCGTCGGCCGCGATGTATTGCTCCGTCGCCAGGACGGCCGCGACTTCCTGGGCCTGGTACATCACTTTATCCACGGGGAGGACCATTTGCGTATCCGACATCAGCGTCGGCATCCAGTGGAGATTGTATGCGGCGAGGTCCTTGCCGGTGATGACGGCGACCACGCCGGGAATGGCGAGCGCCTTTGACGTGTCTATGTTCGTGATCGTGGCGTGGGCGTAGGGGCTGCGGACGATGTCCAGGTAGAGCATGTCGGGCAACACTATGTCGTCAACGTACGTCCCCTGGCCACGCAGGAAGCGCGGGTCTTCCTTTCTCTTGACCGAATGGCCCATGCCGCCGATTTCGGCGGGCGTTCTTGGCGTCGTCATTTCTCTCCTCCTTCACGCAGTTTCGCCGCGGCGTATTGGTACGCCTTGACGATGTTGACGTAGCCGGTGCATCGGCACAGGTTGCCTGAAATGGCGTGTCGAATCTCGTCCTCGGTCGGATTGGAATTACTCTTGAGGAACGCGTATCCCGTCATCAGCATGCCGGGAGTGCAGAAGCCGCACTGCAACCCATGTTCTTGAAAGAACCCTTCCTGCAGCGCATGCAGCTTGCCGTCCTGTTCCATACCTTCGACCGTCAGTATCTCGCGTCCGTCAGCCTGGACGGCGAATACGGAACAGGACTTGATGGCTCTGCCGTCCAACACGACCGTACAGGCGCCGCAGTGGCTCGTGTCGCAGCCGACGTGCGTGCCGGTGAGTCGCAGGTTCTCGCGTAGGAAATGAACCAGAAGCAATCTAGGCTCCACTTCGGCGGCGCGCTCGACGCCGTTGACTTTCAATTTTATTCCGATCTTGGCCATCGCCTACGCTCCTCCATTCGCGCGTTTGAGCGCGCGGTTAAGCGCCCGCGTGGTGAGCACGCGGACAAGGTCTCGTTTGTATTCGGCTGACCCCCTGATGTCGTCAATTGGTTGGGACTCTCCGGCCGCAAGCTCGGCCGCCCGTTTGATTGTGGCGTCGTCGAGCGTCTTGCCGGTCAAGAAGGCTTCGGCGCCCTTCGCCTTCAAAGGAACGAAACCGACGTTCGTCAGGCCGATCCCCACGCGCTGGCAGAAGCCTGCGCCGTTCAATGTGATCTGAACGGCGACGCCCGCCGTCGCATAGTCCCCGACCTTCCTCTTGATCTTCAGGTATGCGCCACCGCTCGAGGGCGCCGGAATCGGAACCTTGATCTCCTTGAGTATTTCGTCAGGTTGAAGGGCAGTCGTGAAGAGGCCGGGGAAAAAGCTCTCGATGGGTATCTCCCTCTTCCCACCCGGGCCGACCGCAATGATCGAGGCTCCGAGCGCCAGCATCGTGGCTGGGTGGTCGTTCGCGGGGTCGCCATGAGCAATGTTCCCACAGGCGGTGGCCTGGTTTCGCACCAGCGGATCGGCGATGACCGCCGTGGTGTCCATGAGGATCGGGTAACGCGACAGGATAACCGGAGAGACCTCGAAGTCGCTTTCCCTCGCCAGCGCGCCAATCCTCAAAAAGCCGTTGAGTTCAGAAATGTAGTTGAGATCAGGAATGCGATTGATGTCAATGATGTATGGCGGCGTCGCCAGCCTTAACTTCATCATCGGTATCAGACTCTGCCCGCCAGATAAAATCTTGGCCTCCTGGCCCAACTTGCCGAGTAGCGAGACTGCCTCATCCAGTGTCCGGGGCGCAAAATATTCAAAGCTCCGAGGGATCATGGGAACCTCCTTGGGAACCTCCTTGTTGTTTTTCAATCTCTCCACCAGGCATTCTGGGCGCTGGGTGGAAACGCAACTGCAGATCTACTTCCGCCGCGTTTGCGGTGAGAGTTATGGGGTCGGATGGAAATGCACAATTGTTGTCGGATCGGGCTTAGCATACCCTTGGCCCATTGCAAGCGTCAATTCATAAAGCGTCAATCATCCTCGCGTCGCCGCGCGGCTGCGGATGGTGTGGGGATTGCAGTGATCAACCGCCGTGAGCCGGGCGGAGTCTCTCCGGCGAGGCGAGGCGGCGACGACGTAGCGCCGTTGTACAAAGTTGTTCGTAAGCGAAACAGATTGATGTGGACAGACTAAAGCGCGTCCCACATCTTCCGAAGAGGAGGAGAGTTTATGTTGAGTCTAATAGGTCAGATACTTTTCGGGTTAGTGATCGGCGTTATTGCGAAACTGTTGATGCCGGGGCGCGATCCAGGGGGGGTCGTTGTCACCGCGATCATCGGAATGACCGGCGCGTTGATCGGAACGCTTATCGGGCGCGTGTTGTGGGGAGGGCCGGGGTATACGGCCGGATGGATCACCTCCATCCTCGGCGCCGTGCTGCTGCTCTGGGCTTACAGGGCGATAGCAGGAAGAAGAGTGCGCGCTGTTTGATATGTCGTTTTCCTTTGCGGTATTTGCGCCTTAGCGAGAAACTCGTCTCTCGCAGCCCGGTTTCTCGCTAAGGCGCAAAGGCGCGAAGATCGATATGGGCTCGCCGAACCTGAACATGCGCGATCCGGCGCCGTATCGCATCTTGCATATTAATTCCATGAAATCCGAGCGATCGGCTGAATGTTCAGGTCTGGTGAAAGCTCTTGATAGCTGAGAACGGCCAGATTGGGAAAACTGGTCTCGATCAACTTTCTTACCGTTCTTCTGATTTCCATACCCGTCAGCAAAAGGCGCGCCCGAAACATCGTCTTCATCGATCGATGGTTTCCATCCTCGCAATTGTGTTCGAGATGTGGATATCGCCATCAAGAGCTATTGCTCGCTGATCGGATCTGGGAATGCCCGGCTTGTGGCGCCTGGCATGATCGAGATCATAATGCGGCGAAAAACATCAGAGACGAAGGAATGAGAATACTCCTCGCGGTAGGGCATATCGAGAGGTTAAACGCTTGTGGAGCGAGTGTAAGACCTGCTACGGCGGGCCGTTCGCGGTGAAGCAAGAATCCTGCCGCTTCTAGCGGTGGGAGTGTCAATTATTGCCTCCATCAGCCGCGTCTTTTCGTCATCAGTCAGCGGTAGCGCGACGGTATTTCTGATCCTTCTCTCTTTCTCCGGGTCGAGCAGATATACGATAAGCGTTGCGCCTCCCTTCGTGAATTTGTGAGAAATGTATTTCTTGAGAGTCGTCCGCACGAAATTTGAATAGTCGGCAGGGCTTAAACCGTCGAGACCTCTGCTGGAATCTGCGAGGCATAGGTTTTCCGTCCGCGGAGCGAAGACGATAAAGCGGCCGAAGTCGACATCGGTTGTTCCGTTGATGGAGAGCAGGCTCTCCAACATGCCCCTCAGGTCTCTAATCGATATCCCCTCATCAAGCAGTTCTCTTAGCACAAGACAGAGTTGTTCGGCTGAAAACCTCTTCAGCGCCGTGTCTATCAAATCGGGAAACGCCGTCCGTAGCGAGTCGAGAATGAGCTGCGTTACGCCCCTGGTTTGAAACGCAGCCAGCCGCGCAAGCCATTATTGCCGCGCGTGGCCGTCTCGACGATCTGGGATTGGACAGCGCAGAGATATTGAACTCGTCGAATGCGCTCGGCAAGCGCATCAAATATAGAGCGGCTGAGGCAAGCTGCCTGAGCGCAAGGACCCGGTCTTCGCTTCCCAGGCCACGCTCAGCCGTTCGCCTTCTTATAAGCCTTCACGAACTCCCTCGCAAATCTGAGCGGCAATATGCGCTCAATCCCATAGTTCTTGATTGAGTGCTGCGCGTAGATGGGAGACAGATCGTCTTTGAAGCTGTACAGCGCCCGCGCGTGATTGGCGTCAATCAGCTTGACGACCGTTCCCACTCCCTCGATTCTTCCGTCTCTGGTTTCCTTCAGGGAAAATACAAGATGAATGTCCGACTCTTCAGGGTGTGAGACGATCTCCAAATCCGGCAATTGTTTCTTTATCTCCCTGACGACCACCTCCCGTTGTGGGGCGTCAAGGCCGACAAACACCTTTGTCACGCCGCGCAGCTCGTCAGGTTGTCCATACTCGATAACTGGCGTCTGGGCCAAGACGGGCAAAGCGAACGTCAAGATCAGAAGAACCAACCAGCCCATTTTTCTAAAGGAGTTGTTCATAGAGTTCCCCTTTTTTTTAAGTCGGGGTTGTTTCCGCCTCTCCTGAACGGATTGACTCGACTAGCTTGCACAAACCGGCGCCAGCTAACACCAAGATGACGCTACATTTAGAGCCGGATAATTGATAATTGCAATGGTGTAGAGATGCGACAGGCGCCTTATTCGGGCTGGGGGACGCGGGCAAATTGTGGGGTTAGAAGCAGAGGTTAGGAGGCGCTTTGAGGCCGGGCTTGGCAGTATTGAGCGAAGTGCGCGCGGTGAAGGGGAGGGGCGCCTCGCGCCGACATAAGCGCGTTGTGGGACGATTCTATGAAAAAAGCCGGAGCGGCTTTCAAGACTTCGCGGCCAATCTCACAGGCGAACCTCTGCGGAAACGGGTTTCCCATGAAATACTTTTCCAATTTTAGCATCAGTTATCGGAAATGGAGGAAGAGGTCGCCGGATTAAGGAGGAGAACAACCGGGGCCCTCATTGTCTTGGCGCTGCGCGCGTATAACATCTTGCCACCTCTCCAACTCCGCGCCAATCGGAGCCTGTAACATGATTAGGAAAGCCCATGACAGAACAAGAACTCAAGCCGCTCATCGTCCAGCTATATACAGAATTGATCACCAGACTCAACGCAAGAATACAAAACGCCTCCGATGAATGTGAAATAGCAGAAGGCGCAGAAATGCTTGCGAATCAAATTATCCTGGATATGAAAGAAGCGGACGAACTGGATGAGCTACTCTCACTAAGTCCGGAAGAAATAAGGGAATTGTTCAATAAAGGTGATTTCAGATAACAACAATAAAGTCGGGCGACGCCCCGGCCCCGTGTCGGCCGGCGCTATTCCTTTAACAGCCACTCTAACGCGTCCTCGACGTTTGTAAATACGCGGAGGTCTACCCATCGATTCTGCGCCACCGTTTCGAGGAAGCAGTGTGAGTCACACTGCCCCGGCTTGCAGACGGCTGCGACCTTACACTTATATTGCGCGAAGACCAGAGTCCTTTTACCTAAATCGTATCTATCCACCAGTGAGATATCTGCGGGGACTTCCGTGAAATCGAGAAGAAGTTTGTTTTTATTTGTGCATTTGCACTTTTCCGCAAGCGACTCAAACTGCCACCCGACTTCTTCTGTTGTGTTTACCCCATTAAATGTTGCCTTGAGATAGCTGGGCATCTCTTCAATCTGAAGTTGGACGCTCATTTTCACCCCCTTCTCACACTTCGCCTTGAATCCTTTAAGGCGAATATGTTGCTCGCAACTTGCGCGCCGTCGGGATGGCGCGCAGGGGTGAGTTTGGCGCGGCTGAAAAGTCTCTACACCTCGAGTCGACGGGCGCATAATGCGGGGCAATGGCGGGCAGCCGAGCGACACCCTCAATAGGGCGGGGCCGCCGACGAGTCACAGAATTGGGCTTAGCCGGGTGGGGCGTCACTACGCCCCACCCGGCTTTGCTATTCTACTCACTGGCGACCGCCTGGATAATTCACAGCCCATGCCTCGTGGTGCTTAACCAGGAGGTCGAGAACTTCCTCCGGAGTCAGTTGCTCGTATCTGTAGAACGTGATGGACGCGTAGGCGCCGACGGCGAGTGTGTCGCGGATGTAGGTTTCTTGGCTCAGTTGTACGGACTCCGCGTCGTCCGGCGCCGGAATGCTCAGGCCGTCTTTGTCTCCGCCGATGAAGAGATAGTTTTGCATTCTCAATCTCCGCGAATCTGTAATGCCAGACACCCGAACCAGGGTCTAGCCAAATTCCGTCTCGGATTTCGTTATGTTTTTAAATGTCGATTTCTCCAGTTGCAAACTGGAGTCGTACGCGTGGATTGTGAGAGAACCCGGGGCTGAGCCGGGGCAGAAAACGGCTGATAATATAAACCTTTTCGATTATGGCGCCAATGCCGCGACCGCTCCTTGAACCTGTCGGGCCCCGCTTGCTCGACGACGGAAGGACAGGTACGGGCGAACGCTTGGCAAAGTTACGCTTGACGGCAAGAACGACAACCTAGAGCAAGTCAGTCGCGGCATTGGCGCGGTTCTACCGCCATAATGCGAAGGAATTGAAGCCGGAAGACGCCGCGGCGTATGAGCAGGCCGAAGCGCGGGCGGCTGATATGGGGAGGCGCGGAAGCGTTTGATTAGCCACTGCCGGTTCCGTATGATGGCGCGCATGTCGCGCCCGTTAGAAAATTTGCTCACGTTCCGTTCGCTTTACGACAGTCCTCTTGTCAGCGTGCGCGATTACCGCTGTCGCGCCGGTTGCGGCGCCCCCGGAGATGAAGAACAGCCTGACGCCGACCAAATCGTCCTGCTGCGTTACGGCGCATTCAGAAAGCACTTTGGCCGGCGAAGCGTGACTGCCGACGTCAATCAGGCAGTCTTTTTTTCGAAGAAATCATCATATCGCGTCAGCCACCCGGCTGATTGCGGTGATCGCGGAACGGTTTTCGTCGCCTCGCCACGAGTATTGAATGATATCGTTCGCGAACTCGATCCCACCATTGACGATCATCCTGAACGGCCGTTTCCCTTTGTCACCGGCCCATGCGTCTCCGGCGTATTCCGGCGGCATCGCGAACTGGCGCAGCGGCTGTGGGTTGTGGAAGACAGTCAAATGGAACCGCCTTTGGCGACGCCCGATCCATTATGGATTGAGGTGACGGCGCTTCAAATCATCGCCGACGTGTTGGAAGCCGCGTTTGCGCGACAGGGGCTGGCGGCGCCTTCGTGTAAACGACGCCGGGAAGGCACGGAAGACGATCACGCCGACCATGTTGAGGCGGCCAAGACTTATCTAGCTAGCCGAATGTCGGAACGCGTCACGCTCGGCGACGTGGCGCGAGCCGTTGGAACGTCGCCATTCCACCTGGCTCGCCTTTTCCGGCGGCGAACCGGCGCGCCGGTTCATCGCTATCTGATGTGTCTGCGGTTGCGCGCCTCGCTGGAACGCCTGGCTGATGGCGCGAATGATCTGACCGCGCTGGCCCTCGAACTGGGTTTTTCCAGCCATAGCCATTTCACAGATTCCTTCCGCCGCGAATTTGGCCGCACGCCTTCTGATGTGCGGCGCGGCGCCAGCCGACGCCGATTGCGCGAAATGAGCAAGAATCTGGAAGTCTGATCCCTCCCGCCTTGATACGATCCTTTCATCGAAAACAGCCGCGTTGTTTGCTGAAGGCCGCGGCGCTATTCAATCTCGAAACAGAAAGGACAAGCTATGAATACAACCAAATGCCCGGTGTGTGATTGGGACATCAACGACGGCGGAATCAATGTCAAGGTCGGCGGCAAGGAGATCACCGTCTGCTGTGACGATTGCGCGAAGAAGGCGGAAGCCGATCAGTTTGCGATTGCGTTTACGGGAAAGTGGCGCGATCTCCGGTACGGTACAGGGAGCGGTAGCGACCTGGCGCCTCCGGGAGCGGCCACTACGGAGGCGCCAGGTCGCTACCGCTCCCTGTACCGTACCGCAGCCGTCCCGTACACGCAATTGAAAACCGATATAGTCGCCGGACGCATGCGCTTATTCAACATTCCCTGATCGGAGGTCATGTGTCACAAGAGAACATCAGCGTGATCAACAGAATCTATGAAGCGTTCGGACAACGAGATTTCGCCGCCGTGCTCGACCTGTTCGGCCCGACGATCGAATGGATCGCCGCTGTGAATTCTCCGTTGGCCGATCGCAGTCCGTACCGTGGCCTGGACGAAGTGCGTGAGGGCCCGCTTATGCGAATCGCCGCGAATTTCGAATCACTCAAGGTTAGAGTGGACGAGATATTCAGCGCGGGCGATAAGGTCGTCGCTCTGGGATTTTATGACGGCGTTTACAAGGCGAACGCGAAGCGGTTTCAGGCGCAAGTGGCTCATATTTGGACGCTCGCCGACGGCAAAGCCGTCAAGTTTCAGCAATACGTGGATACGTATCAATTGGCCGAATCTTTCAAGTAGCCATCGCTTACGACGTCATTATCGGAAGATCAGTCCGACCGTAGAGCCTGCATGACGTCAACGCGAGCGGCGCGCGCAGCCGGGAGCGCGGACGCGATGATCGTGGCGCCAATGATCACTCCTACGGATCCGATCAACGGCAGCATCCCCGGCAGCCGAACATCTTGAACGTAGCCGCCAAGCAGGCGCGAGAACGCATAGCCGACGACGGCGCCTGCCGCGACGCCGATCACCGCTATCACCGTTCCTTCAATGAGCACGTTCGTGAGAATCCTGCGCGGGTGCGCGCCGAGAGCGAGACGGATCGCGAACTCGCGGACGCGAGCGCTAATCGAAAAGGCGAGCACGCCGGCGACGCCGACGACGGAAATCGCGAGGGCCAGGAGAGCGAATCCGCCAAACACGATCGTGTTCAGCCGATCCGGCGCGAGCACTTCCGCGCGGATGTCTTCTAGCGTCGCCGCGCCCTCGATCGGCTGGTCCGCTGACATCTCGCGGATAACGCGTGTGATCGGCGATACCAGCGCGTACGGATCCGCGCGCGTGTGGATGAACAGACGGCCTCCCCAGAGTTCCTGCTGTTCGAAGGGGTGATAGACGGTCATCGCCGGGCCTGGCACGATGTTCTCGTCGTCGACATCGGCCACGACGCCGACGATGCGTCTCGGCCCCGTGCTGACGGGTATGAATTCCATCACCGGATCAGTCCACATCATGTGGCGATTGAGCGTCTCCTGGGTCGAAAACATCCGCTGCGCCAGGCTCTGACTCACGATGACGACGGGCTCGCCTCCTCTGCGATCGGAGTCGTTGAAATCACGTCCGGCGATCAACGGGACGCCGAGCGCCGCGAAAAAACCTGGCGAGATCGTCCGGAAGCGGGCGCGCGGATATTCTTCACCCGGCGCGCGGACGTAGCCGTCAGCCGAAAACTCGAACCCGGGACCGAAGTTTCCTGCGTCACGCCACGGAACAGAGATTCCGACGGCGACGCGCTCCACGCCCGGCAACTCCGTGATGCGCCGCATCGCTTCCTTGTAGAAATCCGTGATCTGATCGTGCTTCCGCCCGTTGGACATCACGGGCACATTCAACGCGAGCGTTTGGCGCATGTCGAAGCCGGTCGGCGTCGATTGCAGCGCAATCAGCGTCTTGAGCAGCATGCCTGCGCCGGCCAGCAACACGAAGGACGCGGCGATCTGCGTCATGGCGAAGATTCGCAGCCGGCGGTTTGTGCCTCCGGTGATCCGCAGGCCACCGCTCGACAGACCCAATCCATGCGCGGCGTCGGCCGACGGGAGGCGCGGTACAAACCGGACGGATCGCTGTTGAGTACCGTCGTCCAGAAACGATAGGTCAGCACCGCCGCGCCTTCGGCCTTCTGGCCGTCGTCTCTCGCGTCGAGCAGCCGTCCCAGCACGGGCCGCAGCCCCATCACCTCGAAATACGATCCGCCGACGACGCCCGAGCGGACCTCGCGCGGCTCGCCGAGGCCGACCATTGTGAAACCGATGGTAGAGAAGTCGCCGAACGCGCTCAGCGTTTTGACTCGCTCGCGCAGATCCTGGATTTCCGGCACGGAGAACGTAACGTTGTCGGCGCCGATGCCTCGCGCGCTCTGGCGGATGTAAATCAGCCGGTCCTCGTCGCGATTGACGAGGGGCCGCAGCAGCACGCCGCGCACTACGCTGAAAATGGCGGCGTTGGCGCCGATGCCGAGCGCCAGCGTCAGCGCCACCGTGATCGTCAGCCCTTTGGCGCGCGCCAGCGAGCGGAGAGCAGTTCTCAGATCGTGAAGGAACAAATCCGGGTTCATTCAACCTCCTGCGGAAAATCCCTGGGTACGCATCGCTTCCAGCGTGCAGTCTCGGCAAGAGACCTATTGATCGGAATTAGTCGCCCCCTCATGCGAAGCGTATCCATGTCTGATTCCTATAAATTCGTCCTTCGCCGAGACTGCACGCTGGAAGCGATGCGTACCCAGGGCGCGTTTTCATTCTTTCAGGGCGTCGCAACGCGACATGAAGGCTCCTTAGGGTTTTAGGTTATCCTTGGTTATCAAACGCAAGCTAGCTTCGTAAAGGAAGGAGCGCGCGCAGCCGCACGTCGCGCAAGTAAAGCCCTCCCCAGATCAGCGCGCCAAGAACCGCCGGAGTGATGACGTTGAAAAGCGGATCGCCGACGCGCACATGTGTGGCGACCGCGCCGCCGAGATAGCCTGTTAGTAAGATGGCGCCGAGTACGGAAACGCGCGGAATAATGTAGACGATCGTACAGGCGAGTTCGAGGATTCCGATCCCGAGAATGACATTCTCGGAGTACCCCAACCGAGCAAATTGCTCAAGCACGTCGGCCGGCTTTAAAAATTTCGGGGTGGCGCTGGCGAAGATCAGCATCAGTACTGGTATGGCGCTGACGACACGTCCGGCCCATAGGGTCCCTTTTGAGATGGAAACAGTTTGAGCGCCAGATTGCAGGTGTTTGCTTATCCGTTCATCGCGCAAGGAGAGTCCGCCCCAAAGTAACGCGCCTACAATGACCGGGAATAAGATCGGAAACGGCCCATCGCCTGCGCGCACGTGTGTGGCGACTGCGCCGCCGAGGTAACCTGTCAGCAAGATCGCGCCCAGAACAGCGGTGCGCGGGATCACGTAGATGACCGTGCATGCGGTCAGGACGATCCCGAGTCCGAGAATAACACTCTCGGGATACCCGAGCCGAACCGTTGTCTCTACGACGTTCGAAGGTTTTACCAACTTCATTACGCCGTCATAAAGCAGGAACAGCGCCGGCAGGGCGCTGATGACAATTCCGGCCCAGAGCTTCTTTGTCGAGACGGGAGCGGGTTGAGCGCTTGCTTGCATGATTTTCCTCCATATGGTTTTCAATCGAACATCAACAGGTGTGTGAAATCGTTTCCGGCGCCGCGGGAGAGTCCGGAGGACCATTCCCGCGGCGCCGGGAGAGCTTACCGTTAAGCAGCCTTTCCGCAGTTGACCATCCAGGGGATGCCGAATTGATCGACAAGCATGCCGAAGCGTTCAGCCCAGAAGGTTTGCTGGATTGGCAATCGCACAATCCCGTTTTCCGCTAATGCGTGGAATATGCGTTCCGCATCCGCCGGGTCCTCGATTTGGAGCGATACGGAGAAACTTTTCGGCGCTTCATAGCGGTCAGGCGACTCGTCAGTGCCCATTAACGCGTCGCTGCCGACGATCAGGCGAGCGTGAAGAATTTTATTGCGCAACTCAGGCGGCGAATGTTCCTCCGCCGGCGTGCCTGCGTAGGTAATCATTGCTTCAATTTTGCCGCCAAGAACCCGCTCGTAGAACTTAAATGCGGCCTCGCATTGACCGTTGAAGTTAAGGTAAGGACTTAATTGCATAATTCACCCCTTTAGTTGATTGAGAAATTTGTTTGGGCACTCGTCTGTTCTGTTTATAACACAAGTGTTCAATTAATTAAACGTCAAAATTCTGAAGGGGGCCTGAGTGAACGCAAAACACAAGAATCGCCCGGTGAGTTTCCATTCCGCTCCGACTCACTGCCGGCGCCACTCATTCTCCGAGTTGCTTTTGGTCTGTCAGGGCGCGTTGAGAAACGGCGCCAAAGTCGCCAACAGTTTATCAGGGCTGCTGAAAAGCAGGAAATGGTCGCCGCCGGGGAAGATGGCGAGTTGCGCGTTGGGAATGAGCCGGTACATCTCAACGGCGTGCTCGGGACGAACCGCGTCGCGGTCGCCCATCATGATGAGCGTCTGCGCTTTGATCGCATTGAGGTCCGCCGCCGAATACCCTTTGAAGATTTTCTCCAGCTCCTTGATCTTCGTTACCAGAATGGGCCATCGCTTCGGGTCGGGCGACATCCTGTCGTACGGCCCCTTCAACACGGGCGGGGCGAAGTCGGCGCCAAGGCTTTGAAACTGCTTGTAGGCTTCGGGATCGTAAGTGTCTTTCGCCGTTCCCGCGCACGACCCGTAGAACGCCAGTTTGCGCACGAGTTCCGGATGCCGGATGGCGACTCCAAGGGCTACGGTCCCTCCCATGCTGTAGCCGAAGAAGTCCGCGTCCTTGATCTTCAACTGTTTCAACAGCGCGGCGGCGTCATCCGCCATTTGCTCGAAAGTCAGAGGCCGGTCGATGTCGTTGGTATGCCCATGCCCTTGCAACTCGATCGCGATCACTTGATGAGTCTTCGTCAGCGTCGGGAGAAAGGCGCCCCACCCTTCAGCGAAGCCGAACGCGCCGTGAAGCAACACTAGCGGGCGTCCCGAACCGTGAATCTCATAGTACATCTTGAGGCCGTTCACCTCGGCGTATTTGCCGCCGGAGTCTTGTTGTTGGCGCCCGTATCCGACAATGAAAGCCGCGGCTGCCAGGATGGCCGCCGCGATAAGCGCTCGATTGGTCAATGTCTTCATAGTTTCCCTCCTGTTCATTCATTTCATCGCGCTGAGTAGTTCGGTGAGACGGTCGTGAGATTCCTTCATTCCCGCCTCCATACCCGAATTGTAGTGACCGTCGCGGTCCTCTGCCGATTGGTAAAGGCACCTGACCGTCAGTTTCGTCTTGCCGTCTAGCTCTTCGAGAGTCGCCGTTTCAACCGATACGTGGCCCGGCATCCCTTCGAATTCGAAGGTCTGTACTATACGTTCTGGAGGCTCGATCTCGCGATACATGCCCCTGAATCCGTAGTCGTTCCCGTCGGGCCCGCGTTTGACGAAGCGCCACGAGCCTCCGGGGCGGAAATCCATTTCGCAGGAGACCATCGTCATGGATCTCGGCCCCCACCAACGCGTCACGTGTTCGGGCTTTGAGATGGCCTCGAAGACGAGTCTGCGTGGCGCGTCGAAGACGCGCGTGATGACGATCTCCCGGTCCGACGGCATCGTGAGTGTTGTGGCGCCGCTTTTGTTCGAGCCACTCAGGCTTTGGGCGAGCTTGTCGAGGGATCCGTTCCAGCCGGCTTCGGCCATTTCGCCCATCTCCGCCGGGAGGCCGGCATGCCGCAGGGTCATCTTGGTCTTGCCTTGATGCTCTTCGAAGGTCACCGTCACCAGCATTTCCTCAGGCCAATCTCCCGGCATTCCGTAATGCGAGGCCGGGACCGGATTACCTTTCTCATCCGCGAACGAATCTGTCCAAACAATTCGCTCCGGCTCGACGATTTCGCGATAGACGCCCGTGCTCCAAAAATCCTTGCCCTCTGGCGATCGCATACAGAAGAGGTATTTGCCTCCAACCCGAAGGTCTAATTTGCAAGCGGGCGACGTGAAGTCTTTCGGCCCCCACCAGCGCATCAAATGCTCAGGGTCAGTCCATGCCTTCCAGACCAATTCGCGCGGCGCGTCGAAGACGCGCGTGATGACGAGTTCACGTTCAGATGATTTCGCGGAGGGATCATTTTTCCTTGCGGCCATGCTTTTTCTCCTTGGTTTTCGATTGTCGGTTTTGCGACTCGCGTTTTTGCAACTCGCGCAGATACTCGTCCAAACGGTCGAAGCTTTCTTCCCAGTGACGGCGATAGCGCCCCACCCAGTCTGCGACCTCCTTGAGAGGCCCCGCCGCGATCCGGCAGGGCCTCCACTGGGCGTCGCGCCCACGCTCGATCAATCCCGCCTGCTCCAGCACCTTGAGGTGCTTCGAGATGGCGGGAAGACTCATCTCGAATGGCTTGGCCAACTCCCCGACCGTCGCCTCTCCCTCGGCCAGACGCTCGAGGATCGCGCGTCGTGTCGGATCGGCGATGGCGGCCAATGTGACACTGAGCTGATCAAGAGCCATTACTGTGTTAAACCTCCTAGTTAATTAACCGAGTGGTTAAATACACCCGCCGCGACCGCATGTCAAGCAAAAAAAGTGGGACAGACTTTAGTCTGTCCGTCTCATTTCATGCTACGGACAGACTAAAGTCTGTCCCACTCTTATTGATCGCCCTTGCTCGTCAGGATCGAGTTGAAGAGGAGCGGGAAAGTCGCCAGGCTCTGGGCGCGGTATTGCGGGCGAAATCCGAAGAGGATGACGCGGCCCTTGCCGATATTCGCCTCGACCATCGCCGCGCGACCGCGGACGAGTTTGTCGCCGAGAATCCATCCGCTCAGCAGTGGGCTCTCCGATTCGGGATAACGCGCGATCGCGCGGGCGCTCGCCGGGTCAGTGATCTCGAAGGCCGGGCTGTTTTCAAACCACGCGATCGATTCTTTCTCCAGCCCGAAGGCGAGAGGGCTTGACGAATCCAGTTGCGCGCGGAGTATCGACCCCGGGCAGTAGAAATCGCGCGCCGGAACGCCTTTGAGGACGTTGCGCGCGGGGGCGCCAAGTTTCTCGATCGCGAAATTGGAGGCGTTGTTGAACGTGATCACCGTGCCACCGGCCTCGATAAATTCGCGCAGCGCTTTGACGCCCGCTTCGCCCAACCCCCCGGCGTATTCCGCCGGGTAGACGCCGGTAATCCTCTCTTCAGTTCCGGCCGCTTCGCTCGCTCCGCTCGCGGCGCCTGGCAGGCCGTTGACCAGCGCGTTGACGGATTGATCGGGAATGATGATCGCGTCGTATTTGGCCTTCAGACCGCCGGCGCGGACTTCGGCGTCGAGCAGCGAGGCGTAAGGGAACCTGTATTGATCGAACATCCATCGCGTCCAGCCCTCGTCCATCGAGGGAAGATGATTTTTGTAAATCGCCACGCGCACGCCCGCGTTGGGCCGGACGCGGGATTGAATCACGAGCGCGGCCGGTTCGGGCTTGGCGTCGACGGCGAAAGGCTCTTTGACGTAGGCCGCCTTGACGTTCATCAGGAGGTTGAGCGAGTGCGCCGTCACGTCGTAAGGGCGCTTAGGCGGGCCGCCGGGATATTCGCGCAGGTCAGGGTATACCTGCGATTCGAGCAGCGCCTTGGCGAACGCGCCGTAAGGCTGCTTCATGAAAATTATGTGCGCGCCCGCGGCGTATTTCTTTCCGCCGGCGGTGAAGTCCTTGTTCGCTCGCATCACCTCGACGCCGCCGCGCCTGAGGATGTTCAGCGCGCGGTCTAATCCCTCGGTCTTGTAATAGTAGACCACCTCGGCGGAGGTCGAGGGTTCGCCGGTGATGTTCTTGACGACCTGTTCGCCCTGTTCGTGTTTCTCCTGGTCAGTGCCTCTCACCTGGTTCAAACCTTCTTTGAGGCGTTTGAGCGCGTCGGAGATCGACGCGGGCGTCTCCGGCTCGGGCAGCAGGATCGCATAGGGCCTGTCCTTAGCTTCGACGGCGCGTCTGCTGGTTTCATAAAAGTTGCGCAGGTAAAGTTCTCGATGGCGAGCGGCGTGGTTGAGTAGCGCCATCGCGCCCGCGCTCTGATAATCGACGATGTCGCGCAAGGTCCACTTGCCGCCGGGCCAGGGTTTGGGGAAGTTCCACGAAGCGTCCTTCGCGTCGTAATTGAACCCGCCGCCGAGTCTGTTGAATGGGACTTCAACCGGAGTCGCCAGGCGCGCGCTCGCGGTTTCGGACAAAATGCGCAAACCCGCGTGGTAATGCGCGTAGGCGCGCGCAGGCGTCCACGCGTCGTACATCGTGTTGAAGACCACGCCGGCCTTACCCTGGGAAATCACTTCCCACGCCATTGAGGTTCCGAGCGCGTTGACGCCGGCGATGATCGCCGGGTCAACGTTCGGCTCCCATGGCTCCATGTAAGGCGGGACGAAGAGTCGCGCGCCGCCGCCGCCCATCTGGTGAATGTCGTGCAGAATCTGGGGGCGCCAGACGTTGAGGATTTTGTCCACGGTGAGCTGCGTCTCGACCTGCGTGAACGCGTACCAATCGCGGTTGTTGTCGTGGCCGGTGTAGTGGTGATAAAGCTCGGGCGGCGCGGAGCCTTCGGCGGGCGTGCCGAGCGTTTTCCGATACCAGTCGGCGACGATGTCCGTGCCGTCAGGGTTGAGCGAGGGCACGAGCAATAGGATCACGTTGTCGAGAATCCGCGTGACCTCCTGGGTGTTTTGCGAAGTCAATTTGTAAGCCAGCTCGGTCGCGGTGAACGTCCCCCCGACTTCTGTCGAGTGGATGCTGCACGTGATGACGACCACGGTCTTTCCCATGCCGATCAACTCATTGGCCGCGGACCCGCTCGCGTTCGCGAGCAGGCGCGGGTCGGACAGTTTGCGCTGGATTTCTTTGAACTCATCGAGCCGCTTCAAATTTTCCGGCGACGAGATCGTGGCGACGACGAACGGCCGCCCCAGAGTCGTTTTGCCGATGGTGTCCAGCTTGATGCGGTCGCTAGCCTTCGCAAGCTCGCCGAAATAGGCCAGGAACTGATCCCATTTCGCCAACTTGCGGTCTTCGCCGATCTTGAAACCGAGCGCGGTTTCCGGCGGGGGAACATTATTGTCGCTCGTCGTATTTCGGGTTTGCGCGCCGGCCCTCGTGGAATGAATCGGGGCGCCGGCGATCGAGAGGGACAGGAGCAGCAGCGTCAAGGCGAAACGGCGTATGTTCATCATCATTTGATTTTGACTCCACAGTTTTTATGGTCTGGCGGCGGCAGTAGCCCGACCGTGAGGGAAGGCTGATCACGGCGTTTATGCCCTCCCTCACGGTCGGGCTAGCGGCCGCACGGCCTCAAAAATTTGGCACTTGATTTCATACCGCGACGCCGGTAATGTAGGGTCCGCGAACGCGAGACGCAAGCCTCTTTCGATCTCTATAGTCTCGCTCTCCTCAAATTATTGCAAAATTTATTTATATTCTGGGCAGGAGAGAATGAAAATATTTGTCCCCCTACTCATAGCGGTATTGATGCTGGCAGGCTGCGAGCAGGTTCAGATGGGTGACCCCAAGATGTCCGTCGGCGTGGCGTCATCTAAGAAATTATTGGTTTCCCCCTCGAAGGAACGTTCGGCCGAATTAAAGGCGCGGTACGTCGCGCCGCGCGCGTTGAGCGATTTCACGAAAGCCCTGACCGCCGAGGGGCGCGATTCGAGCAAGCACGGCGTCTATGTAGAAACATTGGACGGCGGCGATCCTGTGGCGATGATGAATGAAGACACACTGTTCAACCCGGCTTCGGTTATAAAACTGGCCACTACGCTCGCGGCTTTGAACAGGCTCGGCCCGAATCACCGCTTTCACACCGACCTCCTGGCGAGCGGGGAGATCAACGAGAAGACCGGCGAACTGAACGGCGATCTGATTATCTTCAGCGGGCGCGACCCCTCGTTCTCGATCTCCGACGCGAAGCGCGCCGGAGAGTCGCTGCGCAAGTTCGGCGTGCGGCGCGTCAACGGCAGTCTGGTCGTAATAGGCGACTTCAACTGCAACTACAATTCGCAGACCGAGGTTTCGGCGGGCGTCTTCGAACGCAACAGCGGCATAACGTTCCGTGATCCGATCAAATATGAAGATTACAACAGCCAGCCTCGCGGCCGCCTTCTGGTCACGGTCGAATCCGACACGCTGTTGCGCATAGCGCAATATCAGAACGCGCACAGCGTGAATTCGATGGCCGACACGCTCGTCGGCCACATCGGCGGCCCGCAATACGTGAAGAACTTCCTGGTCGAACAGGCGGGGCTTTCTCCGGACGCGATCCAGATCTCCACGGGGTCGGGGCTGAACGTGAACCGGATGACGCCGCGTGATACCGTGATGATGTTGCGCGCGATGGTCAACTGGCTCGATAAGTACGGCCTCAAAGCCGACGCGGTGATGGGGTTGGGAGGGGTCGATCCCGGCACGATGCGCGCCAGATTCGCCGATAGAGAGTTCGCCGGCAGCGTCATCGCCAAGACCGGCACGCTGACCAGCACCGACAGCGGCATGGCGGCCCTGGCCGGCGTCATGCGCACGCGCAATCGTGGGACTCTCCTCTTCACGGTATACGATAACGCCGAGTCCCGCCGCGTCGTTCCTCTGCGCAAGACTCAAGATGAATTTCTCAAAAACCTGATGAACGAGTTGGGCGGCCCCGCGCCGGAAAAAGAGCGCAGCCTGACGAGCAACGGCGACCACTTGCAGAGCCGGGTGATCCTCGCCGAATAATGCTATTATCTCTTCCGAAATACCCCTGAATTGAAAACCCTGGGAGCGCAGGCATCCCTGCCTGCTTGTTTCGGTCAGTCAACTCTTGCCGGAAGCCCGCAGGCAGGGATGCCTGCGCTCCCAGGGATTTTCGGAGGAAATGGCTATGAGAATGGCTCCCTTGCCGCATTTGTCGATCGCAATCGCGCTTCTGATACCAGTCTTCGCCGTCGCGCAAACACCCGAATCCGTTACACAGCCGCCGGAACAGACCTCCAGTTCACAAACAACGGGCTATCCGACAACCGATTGGCGAATCACCGAAAAAGAGGTCAAGGCCGTTCAGGCCGAACTTACTCTTCGCGGCTATTACAAATCGAAGATCACCGGCGTGCTCGATCGCGACACACGCGCAGCCGTGCGAGCTTACCAGATCAACAACGGATTGAAAGACTCCGGGCGGATTGACGTGGAGACTTACCGCAAACTCGACCTGCCTTATCCGGCCACGGGCAAGGAGGTTGACCGGTTGCGCAGTGACGCCTTGTCATCAAAGATCGGTTACGAAGTCAAAGACGCCACGGCGGGGGCCGGCGACGCCGCCAACGGCGGCGCGAAGAAGGTCGGATCGGGCGTTCGCGGCGGCCTCGAAAAGACCTGGGACACCGGCGCCGGGGCGGTCTCGAAATCGAAGGATGTCGCGCGGGGCGCCGGCGACGCGACGATCAAAGGCGTTAAAGGCGTAGGCCGCGCAGTTACCAGGCCCTTCGGCCGCGGCGACTCCGACCTTCAGGAGCAGGTACGCCGCCTGCTGGAAGAGAACCCCGAGACCAGGTCCTGGCAATTCCAGGTGAAGAAGGGAACGGTTACGATCAAAACGCCGCCGAATCATAACGCCGATGTCGGTTCGGTGGTCTCGAACATCCGCCAGATTCCCGGCGTCGAATCGATTTTTGTCATTGCATTGTGATTCGTCATTTGTCATTCGCCATTCGTACGCGATGATGACCAATGACCGGTGATTGATGACAAACGTACAGTGGGAAGCGATTAAACTTTGATGGGGTCGCGGTCGGTCTCCAGAGTGGGGAGGAGTCCATGCAAGCTGTTGACCTCTTCTTCGATTTTGCTGAGTTCTTTGCCGATATCGTCACAGGCCTGGCTGATCTCGCTCAATTGGTCGGGAGACATCTTATTGACTTCATCCAGCCGCTGGCTGAGCCTGTTCAGACTTTCGACAATATCATGCTTCTTTTTAATCGATGGCTTGTCCGACGCCTGAATCCGTTTGTTGAGTTCGGCTATTTTGTCGCGCAGGCTCCCGATCCGTCCGTCTTTCTGGTTCTGGTTCTCGATCTTCAACTGGGCCTGCTGCTGGGCGGCGCGCGCCTGCGCCTGCTGTTTGAAATGAGTCGTCACGCCGACGGCCAATCCGCCGATTACGAGCGCTATCACCGTGGCGAGAATAAAAAAGCCCTTGCGTGAACGACCGTCTCCCAGACTCGACTGAAGGCCTTCGTCGTTCGGGGCCAGCTCGCCTGTCTTTGAAGCCGCCTTTGAATTGGTGGGATCCTGGGCAGGGACCACCGTCGAATTCTGCGGATGGACCGGTCTCGCGTCGTGCGGTTCGAGCTCCTCGGTATCCGCGGAGGGCAAAGGCGAGAGGTTCGGGTCGTCATTGAGACCTACGGGAGCGAAGACGGCGGTAATCGGCCCACGCGGATTCAACGTGTCAGTGGCGCGCGAGAGCTCGGTCGTGGCGGGGTCGGCTTTTGTCGTGAAAGGCATGGTTTGCGCCGGCGGAGTCGGGAGCGGTTCGGTGGCCCCCGCCTCGGCTACGTTCGAGAGGGCGGCTATCGGGGCTGTCGGCGCCTTCAAATGGTCCTCGCCCGCGCCGCCCCCCCAATTGATTTCGGTCGGCGTGTCTGGCGAGCGGGCCAGGCTCTGCGGCTCTACCTGCTCGCTCTCCGGCACGGCCAAACCGCTGCCGGAAAATTGCGCGATGACCACGGTGATGTTGTCCTCGCCGCCGCGCTCGTTGGCCAGATTGATCAGATGCTGGCAGGCCGACTTGAAATCCCGGGCCTCGTGAATGATCTGCGCGATCTCATCCTGGTGAACCTTTCCAGACAAGCCGTCACTGCAAATCACCAGCGTGTCCATGTTGCAAAGCGTCAAGCAACCGACCTCGACGTTCACGTTGCTGTGCGCCCCCAAGGCCTGCAGGATGACATTGCGGTAGCTGTGGGTTTCGGCCTCTTCTTCGGTGATCTGCCCGGCGTCGATCAACTGTTGCACCAGCGACTGGTCTTTGGTGGTGCGAGCGATGTTATGCCCGCGGATCAGATAGGCGCGGCTGTCGCCGACCTGCCCGAAGAAGACCTGATTGCCGAGCGTCGCGACCGCGGTAAAGGTGGCGCCAAGCCCTTTGTGCGCGGGGTTGGTCTGGCTCTCGCCGTTGATCAGAATGTTCGCCTCTTCAATCGAGAGGCGCAGCCGTTCGTGGAAGGGAAGACGGCTGTAAACCTCGTGCGCCTGAAGTTGAAGCATTCTGTCCCGCACGGTTTCGACCGCCATCCGCGACGCGACCTCGCCGGCCAATGCGCCTCCCATGCCGTCGGAGACTGCCAGAAGCGAGCCGTAATAGCCTTGCGCATAAGTGAGTAAATCGGGCGGCTCTTCCTCGCTGGCGGTCCAACTTCTGCCAGTAGAAAGATCCAGGATCAGGAAATTGTCTTCGTTGCCGCTGCGCACCATGCCCACGTCCGTCTGGGCATAGAGCGCCAAGTTGATGGTTGGAAGCTCGGCCATAAAAGCTATGTAGGGGCGGGTTTTCCCCGCCCGTCATTTGTTCGATCGTTCTCCTGTCAATGGTCGGCGCCAAGTAGTCCTGGTTCTGGCGCCTGTCATTGTTTACACGCGCCGGAGCGCCGCATCCAGATCGGCGACTATGTCTTCTACGTCTTCAATGCCTACGGAGACTCGCACGAGGCCATCGGTGATACCAAGCCCCGCGCGCTCGGCCGCCGGAACCGACGCGTGAGTCATCGTCGCCGGGTGCGAGATCAGTGTTTCAACGCCGCCCAAACTTTCGGCCAGCGCGCAGAGGCGCACATTATCCAACACTGAGCGCGCAGCCGCAAGAGAGCCTGTTTCGAAGGCGATCATTCCCCCGAACCCGGACATCAATCGCTTCGCCCGCTCGCTCTGCGGGTGATGTGGGAGACCGGGATAGTAAACCTTCTCGACCTTCGGGTGGTCGTCGAGGAAAGCGGCAACTATGCGGCCGTTGCTGTCGTGCTGCTTCATTCTCACCGCCAGCGTCTTGGTCCCGCGTGCAGTGAGCCAGGCGTCGAACGGCGAGATGATCGCGCCCACGGCGTTCTGCAAAAATCCGACGCGCTCGGCGTCTTCCGGCCTGGTCGTGACGACCACGCCGCCGACGCTGTCACTGTGCCCGTTTAAATACTTCGTCGTCGAATGCACTACGACGTCCGCGCCCCATTCGATCGGGCGCAGAAAGAACGGACTCAAGAACGTGTTGTCGACGACCAGACGAACGCCGCGTTCGCGCGTCAAACGGCCTATGCCTTCCAGGTCGGCCACGACCATGGTCGGATTGGCCACCGACTCGATGAAAACCATCCGCGTGGTATCTTTGATCTCCGCTTCGACGTTGGCCGCCTCGGTCGTGTCGACGTAGCTGAATTCCACGCCGAAATTTCTAAGCACACGTTCGAACAGGCGGTAGGTCCCGCCGTAAGTGTTCTCCGTGACGATGACGTGATCTCCCGGCCCGAGCAGTCTCAGCGCGGTGTCGATAGCCGACATTCCCGAAGCGAAGCAGTGGGCGGCAAGGGCGCCTTCGAGCGCGGCGAGGTTTCGCTCCAGCGCGGCGCGGGTGGGGTTCTGCGTCCGGGCGTATTCGAACCCCTTGTGCCGGCCCAAGGCCTCCTGGACGTAGGTCGAAGTCTGATAGATCGGTGTTATTATCGCGCCGGTTGCGGGGTCCGGCTCTTGTCCCGTGTGTATCGCCTTTGTTGCAAATCCCATAAGCAAAGAATGGGGGTAACTTGTTGGGAGTCGGCGACAGATATTAAAGACTCGGCGAAAAAAAAGAAAGCCGCTCGTCTTGAAACATTCAGCCGAAGGCATATACTTGGCTCGTCCCGCAGGATCAGCCCCCGCAACAGATTTTATGAGAGACAACGTCGTCGCAATCATTCCCGCCCGCTACGCCTCGACCCGACTGCCAGGCAAACCACTGATCGAGATCGGCGGAAAGCCGATGATTCTGCGCGTCGTCGGACGCGCCAAACAGGCGGCTTCGATCAATCGCGTGATCGTCGCGACTGACGACGAACGCGTCTTTCAGGTCGTCGCCGGCGCGGGAGTCGAGGCGGTCATGACTTCGCCTGATCACGCGACGGGGACCGACCGTCTGGCCGAAGTCGCGGCGGGGCTGGACGCCGAGATCGTCGTCAACGTTCAGGGCGACGAGCCGCTACCGCGAGGGGTTCGCGATCTGTTTCTCGCGCAACCCGATCCCGTTTCCGCGCTCGGCGGTTCTGGAACATGGTTCGATCAGGGCGGCGCTGCGCGCCCGTCCGGAACTGCTCAGGGCGTTCAACAAACACACCGGCCTTTACGCCTACCGCCGCGATTTCCTGCTGACCTACGCCAAACTCCCCCCGACTCCACTCGAACAAAGCGAAATGCTCGAACAAATGCGCGCCCTGGAGCATGGCTTTAGGATTAAGGTCGTCGCCGTCGCTCACCGCTCGATCGGCGTGGACACGCCGGAAGATTTGAAGTTGGTCAGGCGGATGATCGGAAGGGCAGCATGACATTGTTCATTTGTCATCGTTCATTGTTCATTTGTCATTGCAAGAGACAATTCTTCAATTCTTCAATGACAAATGAACGATGACAAATGACCTCACCTTCTATTAGCGCGAGCGGTTGTGACTGACGCCGTAAATATCCGGCACAGTTCTCTGTTTTCCTCGATGATTCCTGTCAGCAGTTCCTTCTTCAGCATCTCGCTGCGGTTAATGACGCGAAGCCAGATTGACGTTTCATTCAACTCTTTCAGAACGATCCCAATCTTATGAACAAAATCGGCATGGCTTTCCGCTCCTCTGGCCTCACCATAATTTGGAGCTGGAGAAGTTCCGGATCGGAGGATTTGTCCGGCAACATGTTTTCCCGCGGGCGTTTGGGGCAAGTGGGCTGTGAGTCTGATGATTCGAACGGCAAAGTCTATCAGGCGTTCCTCAAGTTCGATGGCCTTGGTCTGCGTGTCCCTCACGGGTGTTTCTTTGTCCATATCTCATTCTTCGTTTTCATCAGTGGTTGATTGATCGACCTTCCTCAATGACAAATGAACGATGACAAATGAACAATGACTACTGCCACACCACCTCAAGAATTCTCAGATTCACGTTCTTGCCTTTCAGCCTCTCGGTCCCGAGTGATCTGACTCTGAAGGTCTCGTCGAGGGATTGCATGGTGTTTTCGCTGATCACGATCTGG